>Ga0265293_10004613_pt1 | contig 24110 bp, 27 predicted proteins | sample Munlanlewell138R_FD_192505 | JGI IMG/M metagenome (GOLD analysis project Ga0265293, IMG submission 192505) | Leachate microbial communities from a municipal landfill in Southern Ontario, Canada - Leachate well 138R | ecosystem: Engineered > Solid waste > Landfill > Unclassified | place: Canada...
GATGATGAAACTGTCTACAAAATTATAGACATACATGTAAAACTAGACAATTATATAGATACTTCTCAAACACTAGATGTTCAATTTTTTGAATTCAATGATGAGTATTCTGATGAATTAGATAGTAAATATCATGTAGGAATAGAATATGAGTTTGAAGACGGATATACTGAATTATTTGGTTTTCCTGTTGATTTAAGTAAGGTAGATTTGCCAGCTGATATTAAGGATTATGACTGGGTAAAAATATCAGGAAAAATCGGATCAACTGAAGAGGTATATCATGATCATATAAATATTGTCCCTATTATCCATATTAGCTCAATCGAAAAAATAGAAAAACAAAAATAAACCTTATTACAAGGAGTGATATCTATGTTTGAAACAGTTTTGATATTTTTCATGGCATTTTATTTGATATATTTAGTTACTTTTCAGATACCTAAAAGAATTAATGACTTAGAAAAGAAAATAGATAGTTTGAGTAGACAGTTAAAAGAAGCTAACTTTAAACTAGTTAATATTATTGATAGAGAAAATAGGTATTAGGTATTTTTAGCTAATGATAAAAATGAAAATACTTGGAATTAAAAAAGATTCCTATTAGGTCATACTGAACCTATCTAAAAATCTCTATTTAGCTTTTAAAACATTACATAATATACTATGCTAGATGACTTATATGCTATTATTGTCCTTCTAAAAAATCTAATAACCGCTCTCCAAATGCTTTTTCTATATATATCTCTTTTATACCCCAAAATTTTTTGAAATCTAAATATTGGGTGACAGCATCTTTGTTAGGATGGTCAGTTTTTATAGCCCTTATAAGTATGTTTTTTGGAGTATGTTCCATGTCAATGAACTCTAATAGCTGTGTTGAATAACCTAATATTTCTAAGACATTTGCTCTAATACTATCTGTCACTAAAGATGACAGTTTTTCTTTTATAACTCCATACTTTACCATTGGAATCACTACAGGATTGTGAATAATATCGAAAAGTTCATGCTGACAACAGGGTACCGAAAGTATAGCTTGAGCTTCCCAGTTCACAGCTTTAACTAGTGCTGCATCTGTAGCTGTATCACAGGCATGAAGTGTCACTACCATATCTACACTATCTAGTTCTTTAAAGTCCTTTATATCACCATGAATAAACTTTAATTTATCATAGTTTAAATCATTGGATACTTCATTACAAAAGTTGATAACATCATGCTTTAAGTCTAAACCAATAATATTTACATCAATTTTTAGTATGTCTACTAAATAATGATACAATGCAAAGGTTAAATAGGATTTTCCACATCCAAAATCTACTATATTCAATGTTTTATTTGTCTTAATATTAGGTATAACATCTGCAACCATCTCTAAAAATCTATTGATTTGCTTAAACTTATCATACTTCTTTGAAAAAATTTTTCCGTTTTCATTCATTACACCAAGCCTTATAAGAAAGTCATTGGGTTTTCCTTCTTCAATGATATATGACTTTTTTCTATTATGGCTTAAATCTACATTTTCTTTTGTAGGTTTCTTCTTTAATACTGTGGCCTTTCCTTTTTTATTGATTAAAATTTGATAGTCTGCCTCTGTAGTAAAAATCATAGCCTGTTTAAAATGATTTCTTAACAAACTAAGAATTTCTTCAAATGCCTCCGATGAATCCAGATTTTTATGGATAACTTTTTTTTCATACTCATATGTAAATTGGAGTTTTTTCACGTCTTTTATAAGAACAGGTTTAGTGTTCACCTTATTAAAGGTAGCTTCGTTCTTCATTTTTAAGTTGCTGAATACAGCATGAATAAGCTTCTCACTTTGTACTATTTCATTAATTAATACTGTAGCTTCTTCCACTATTATCTCTCTCCTTAAGCTTTCATAGTTATTTAATAAAATATATTGTTATTATTGTAGTCATAATTCTATTTAATATGTAAATAGCAGGTATACCAATATAGAACTTTTGCTTCTTAGTTTTATGGTTGAAAAACACCATCCCAAATAACACTCCAATAGCTCCTCCAATAAGAGATAGCATAATTAAGGAGGCTTCTCTTACTCTCCAATCTCCTTTTTTAGATTTTGACTTATCTATGCCTATTACTATGAATGAAATAATGCTAATTACAATTCTATAAACAGCAAATGCTATTTCCATACCTGTAAAATTACTTAAAAAACTAGTTACTGTCATTGCCTAATTCTCCTTCAGTTATTATTTATTCTCTAGCTTGTGTTTTGCTAGTTCTATTAAATGTTCTTTTTTATTTAATTCAGGGTTCTCTAATACAATATCTAGCATGTCATTTAGCAAGTCTCCTATTTCTTTACCTTTTTCCACTCCTAGATTCATTACATCATGTCCGTTAATTTCTAAATCTCTAACAGTCATTGGTTCTTTCTCATTGATTATTCTTAGGCACTCATCTCTCAGGCTTTTAACATTTTCAAAATCATGAGGTGGTGCTGAGCCCATAATATCTGCAATCTGCAGCTTGAAAAGTCTATCCAAATTACTTATACCAACTTTATTGATAAATTTCTTAATGCTTTTTTCTCTTAAAAATTCATATCTAGACATATGTTCATTAACCAAGAGTCTTACAGTATCGATAGTTTTATTATCAAACTTAAGCCTCGTCAATATATCCTCTGACATTTCGGCACTAATTTTGTGATGTCCATAGAAATGTCCTTTGCCACTCTCATCTACTGTGGAGCATCGCGGCTTTGCTATATCATGAAAAAGAGCAGACAGTCTTAATTTTATATCCTTATCAGTATTGTCTAGAACCTCCATTATATGATTAAATACATCTTTGTCATGGTTAGGATTCTTCTGGTTAAAGCCTATACATTCTAAGAGTTCTGGTATTATAAAATCCATTAGCTTAAGTGAAATCAGACTTCTAACACCTTCAGATGGTTTATCTGTCATAAGTATCTTTAAGAATTCTTCTCGGATTCTCTCTTGACTAATGTTTTTGAGAAGCTCTCTATTATTTGTCATTGCTAAAGCAGTATTTTCTTCAATATCAAACCATAGCTGTGCAGAAAACCTAACTCCTCTTATAATTCTTAAAGCGTCTTCATAAAATCTTTCATTGGGATTTCCTACAGTTCTAATTATTCTATTATTTAAATCCCTTTGTCCATCAAAACAGTCAACTAATCCATCAGTTTCATTATAGGCTAGGGCATTGATTGTAAAATCTCTTCTCTTTAAATCCTCATTTATACTACTAGTAAACTCTACCTCTCTAGGTCTTCTATTATCAACATAATCCTTATCTGTTCTAAAGGTTGTAACCTCAAAGTTTTTATTATTCACTACTACTGTTATGGTGCCATGCTTCAATCCAGTGGGTATTGTATTAAAATCTTTAAATATTCTTTGTATTTCTTCTGGTTTTGCATCAGTGCATATATCCCAATCAAATGGTTCTTTACCTAATAGAAAATCTCTTACACATCCTCCAACAATATATCTAGAATATCCACTTTTTCTAAGCTCATTGAATATGATATCAACTTCTTTTGGATATGTTATTTTCATGCTCTTTGCTCAACTCCCAATTACTTTTTATATTCTTAATTTTATACTATTTGGTTTTTATGTCAAATAAAAAACTAAGGATACAGCTTCATATTGCTTAATGCAAATCTTGTCCATATATTATTTCTTTTTCTACTTATTTAGTTTACTGTTACATATTATACTACTATAATGTAATTGAGTGGGGGAGTGGTGATGAACAAAATAAAAGTAAATAAAAGCAAAAACTTGTTGTTGTATTATGTACTATCAACATTTTTCATGGAATTGCTATTAAGGATATTAGTTGTAGAAAAAAAATTTTCCTTTGAACTAATGTTTACCTTCTTGTTTTCAATTATTATAGGTTCCTTATTTCATCTTATCTCTACTTCTTTCAAAGATAAAATTAATTACATACTATCTATTGTTATGATCAGCGCATTAACTGTTGTTTTCTCTTCACAATTTATATATTACAAATTTTTTCGAATGTTTTATACTACTTATTCCTTAGTAAATGGATCTCAGGTTTTTGAGTTTTGGAGCGATATTTTAAAGCTAATAATTCAAAACATACTTTGGATTATTCTATTTTTCACTCCTTTAATTCTAATTATTGTATTAGGCAAAAAATTATTTTGCTTTAATAAAACTAACAAATCCTATAAATCTTCACTGATGTATCTTATTGTTTTTCTGTACATCATGAACTTAGAGGCAATTTATATTAGTGGCACTAAGGAAAATTCTGCTTATGATTTATATTTTAATAATAGTTATCCTTTACTATCGGTAGAAAAATTAGGACTAGTTACTACAATGAGACTTGATATACAAAGATTGATAATAGGTTGGTCTCCTTCTTTAGAGGCTTCTACCTTTGGTTTGTCAGATTCCTATGTTGAAGTGCCTTATTTTAAAGATAAAAAAACTGTTGCCCTAGCTGAAATACAAAATCCTATAGATAAAACTAGTGAGCTAATAATCAAAAAAGAAAAAGAAGAAAAAGTCGAATACAATATTATTGATATTGATTTCAATACCTTAATTTTAAAAGAAAAAGATAATACTATTAAAGACATGCATGAGTACTTTACAAATATACCGCCTACAGAGAAAAATGAATATACCGGAACATTTAAAGGATACAACCTTATTCTAATTACTGCAGAAGGTTTTTCTCATTATGCTGTTAATAAAGATGTTACTCCAACTTTATATAGGTTGGTTAATGAGGGGTATAAATTTACAAACTTTTACAACCCGGTTTGGGGAGTAAGTACTACAGATGGTGAATACGTAGCCTGTACTGGACTTATTCCAAAAAGTGGTGTATGGAGCTTTTATCTTTCAGGTAAAAATTATTTACCCTTTGCAATGGGCAATCAATTACAAAAGCTTGGCTATAAGACACTTGCTTATCACAATCATTTATATACATACTATAAAAGAGATGTGTCTCATCCAAATATGGGATATGAATATAAAGGTTTGGGAAGTGGTCTTAGTGTTAAAGAAACCTGGCCTGAATCTGATCTTGAAATGATGGAAAAGACCATACCTGAGTATATTAACAGTCAGCCTTTTCATGCCTATTATATGACCGTAAGCGGTCATATGAATTATAATTTCACTGGAAATAGTATGTCCTCAAAGAACAAAGACTTTGTAATAGATCTGCCTTATTCAGAAGCAGGTAAAGCATATTTAGCCTGTCAAATAGAGCTAGATAAAGCACTGCAATATTTATTAAATCAGCTTGAGGAAGCTGGTTTGGCAGATAATACCATTATTGCTTTAAGTGCGGATCATTATCCATATGGACTTAAAGACGAGGAAATAAATGACTTGGCGGGCCATGAAGTTGAAAAAAACTTTGAGCTATATAAGAGTGCTTTTATTCTATATACTAAAGATATGAACCCTGTTACTATAGATAAACCTTGTTCTAGCCTTGACATTATCCCGACCATTTCTAATTTACTAGGACTTGAATATGATTCAAGACTACTTATGGGAAAGGACATTTTTTCTGATACAGAGCCTCTAGTTATTTTTTCAAATAGAAGCTTTATTACTGATAAGGGGAAATATAATTCTCTAACTAGGGAGTTTATACCAAATGAAGGAGTAGAAGTTGAAGAAGGATATACAAATCTGATTTCTTCAATCATAAAAAATAAATTTTACTATTCTGCCAAAATACTTGAAAATGATTATTATAGGAAGGTATTTGAGCAGTAAATTTAACAGATTCAAGTTCTATAACATTTTTAGACAAATTATTTATGGGCAAGTGAATAGATTCTTATACTCTATTCCTTGCCATAATTCATTGTTCATCTAAAAAAATCTAATGTTCTTTTGCTAAAGAAGCTTATATCAAACCTTTTAGCTGTTCTAAAGTTCTTCTATCTCTATGAAGTATTTCACCAGCCATATCCCTTGATTTGTCATCTAGTTCTCCTCTAAGAATTTTTTCAGCTTTATTTATCCCTAGGGTTTCGCCTTCAATTGCTTTTTCTATCAAATCATGAATATCAGGATTTGAGCCAAATTGGATATTCATTTTCATATCTGCCATTTTACCTTTTAAGCCAAGGTTTTCTTCAGGTTCTCCTCCAATATTTTGAATATAACTAGCTAACGTTTTTATGTTATCTCGATGATGGTCTTGAACTTGCTGAAAAGCTTGTTTTTTTTCACCATCTTCTGCTTTTGATATAAAGACGTTGAATGCTTCTACAGCCATATATTCTCCCTGTAGTAATTGATTAAGAGAATTAATTGTTTCTTGATTATTTTCCATTTTATTAACTCCTTCTATAAGTAATATCTTATCTTAGTACTATTATCCCAATTAAGTTGGAGTTAATTCAAGTAATCTTTAGTAAAAAAGATATGGATTATATAAATAACCCATATCTCTTCTAACTAAAGCTTTTAAACCCCATAACCTATAACAGCAGCTCCAATAGCTCCTAGATATTGTGAAAGCTCTGAGGAAAACACTTCTACTCCTAGCTTTTTACTTAAAAATTCTTTAAGCAAACTATTTTTTGATACGCCACCAGAAAAGAAAACTTTGTCTTGTATACCTACCTTACTTACTAGTGTATAAGTTTTGCTGCATACTGATTGTAATAGTCCTGCTGCTATACCTTCTTTAGATGCTCCGCTTGCCATTAAACTAATTACTTCTGATTCTGCAAATACAGTGCACATACTACTAATAGTTTCAGGTGTTGCGCCTTCTCCAATCTGTGAAAGCTGGCTTATATCTATTTCTAAGGCATGTGCCATTACCTGAAGAAAACGTCCAGTTCCAGCTGCGCACTTGTCATTCATTAAAAAGTCGATAATATTGCCTTTGTCATCTAGTTTAATAGCCTTACTATCTTGTCCTCCAATATCTATCACAGTTCTGATGCTTGGATCTAAAAAGTGGGCTCCCTTACCATGACAAGTTATTTCTGTAATTTTTCTATCTATAAATGATAGCGCCACTCTTCCATATCCTGTTCCAACAATTGACTTAATTTGGTGTTTTTCAATCTCAGCCATTGATTTAACAATTTCAAATAGCTTTTCTCCAGATTCTTTTGGGCTCCATCCTGTAGGAATTATTTCTCTAGCAACTATCTTTTCTCCATCAAAAACCACTGCTTTAGCTGCTACAGAGCCTACATCCACTCCAATACTGTACATCAAACCACTCCTGTTTTATATCAAAATTTATCAATATTATTAAAACAAAAGAGCCCCCAGGCGCTTTTGACTATTTTATTCCTTCTAAAAACGCTTCTACTCTTACCTTGATTTGCCCTAGATCTGAATCTGAGTAATCAGTTTCTACTTGTAGGAAAGGAAGATTTAGCACATTTTTTGTAAAATTCTTAACTGTAAATGATTCTATATTATAGGTATGACATGCTTGCCATGTTAAATCTACGATACCGTCTACTTCGTACTCTTTTGCTAATCTTTCTATCAAATCAAGTCTTCCGTTGTTATTTGTCATACATGAACATGGAGTAGAAAGATATTTTTCAGCAAGGGCTGTTATAGGGTCCTTCTCTTCATCAACAAGTACATCTAGACCTTTATAACCAGTACAGTTCTCAAGTGCAACAACGTTTGCTCCAGATTCCTCAAGTATTCTAAGTACTTTTTCTGAACCACTTCCTATTGGACACCCCGTTAATAAAATACGAGGTGCTTTCTCATCAAAGGCATAAATACCCTTTTCCATTCTTTCCTCTAATTCTTTAATAAGTTTCTCTATCAACTCAATCCCAGCTTCTTTATCAACGTTAAAGCCCTTTAACCATTGAGCTAGCATCATATCCATCCCTGTTAATGGTGCTGGCTTGTGAGCATTTAACTGATGAAGGCGTTTCATAGCCCTTCTTTCTCTATTCATTAATTTAATTGCATCCTTTAATTTTTTATCAGTGATTTCTACTCCAAATTGTTTTTCTAAAAATTCTTTAAAGTATACCATTTCTTTTTTCCATGATTCTAAGGAATCTTCATCATTAGCTGTTTGTGGTAGATTCATAATGTGCATTGGTTTAATTTTTGACATTAATTCGTACATCTTTTTCTTTCCATCACAAGTTGTTTCTGCTAGTAGAACATCAGAAAAATAAAAATATGGACATTTATCAGTAATGGCGAATCCATAGCTTGATTTTATCAGTGGACATAGGTTTCTTGGTAGTTCTTTTTCTGCTTCTTCAATTGGTGCTTGAGTGGTACCGCATAGTGTAACGGATATTGCATCTGCTGCAAGGGCTATTTCTTGTGGTGAAAATACGCAGTACATTCCTACTACCTTTTTACCTTTTTCACTTGCTTCTTTGATTTTTACTGAATTTACCCCTCTAAGAGCTTCGACTTCTGTCATTATTTCTGGTCTCATTCAATAATTCCCCCCTATTTTTAATTACAACTATATTTTTAAGTCCCTTGATAATCCACAAATAATTGTTAAAACTAATGTAATTGATGATACAAAGATAGTTTAGCAGATAGATACTCCCTTAACAATTAAAAAGGTAGTTTATGTCTATTGAAAATATTCATAGACACCAATTAGCAAATAGATTATTTCTATCACATTTAAGAGCATACAAAAGCACTGAGGTTCTAGTACTTGAATTTCATGAACTTCAATGCTCAATTAAATATACTCTTGTTTAACTAAATAATCTTTTATTCCCATCATTGCCAAAATATATCCATATATTCCAAATCCGCTAATTTGTCCTATACAAGCAGGGGCTATAACCGATTTTCTTCTGAATTCCTCTCTATTATATATATTGCTTATATGTACTTCTATAGCAGGTATACTTACTGCTTTTATAGCGTCGTAAATAGCTATACTATAATGGGTATAAGCCCCTGGATTTATTATTATACCATCGTAATTGTCTAATGCATTTTGCAAGTAATCTATTATAACACCTTCTATATTGCTTTGTACTATGTCTATTTCTATGGAGTGCTCAACTGCCTTTTCCTCTAATTTTTCACATAGCTTTTCATAGGAGCTATTACCATATATATCTTCCTCTCTAATGCCCAATAAATTTATATTCGGTCCATTAACAATAAGAATCTTCATATTTTTCACCTTCCTATTTAATTATTGATATGATTTTATAAACTGCACCAAGTAGAGTCTTATCATTTATTATTTCGTAATCACAATGCTTTTTATATAGGTCAATTCTTTCATCATAGAGCTTATATAGGTTATCCTTTTTATCTTTTAATAGAGGTCTTTTTTCAGTATTTATACCTGCTGCAATATTCTCAAATGGTCTATTGATGAATATAACTATGCCGTTATTCTTTAAAGCTTCAATGTTTTCGACTTTTTTTACAACTCCACCACCTGTGGCTATTATACAAGGTGATTTTGAGGCTAGTTCCTTTATAGCTTCAGTTTCAATCCGTCTAAAAAGCTCTTCTCCATTTATGAAAATATCTGTAATGCTTTTGCCAGCGATTTTTTCTATATATTTATCACTATCATAAAAGCCTACTCCAAGTTTTTTGGCTAATATCTTGCCAATAGTTGATTTGCCACAGCCAGGCATCCCAATTAGGACAATGTTCTTCTTTAAAATATGCAATATAATTCCCTCCCCCGTCTATTTAATAGACAATTTAAGGTTTTTACCGCTAAGAAATCTCTAATTGCTCAATTTTCTTTATTTACTACTATCAATTTGCTTTTTCTGTATAGCTTTACTTATTTTAAAAATTATTTTATAAAAAGATTCTAACTCTTCAGCTAAGCTTTTGTTGTTCAGTTTTTGAATGTTTTTCTTAATTATTATATTTTCTCTTGATGCGTCAAATATGGGTAACTTATTGTCTCTTTTATAATCTGCAACTTTCTTTGAAACTTCCATTCTTCTCTCAAAGAGCACTATAAGCTCATTGTCTATTGTATCTATCTCTTGCCTAAGCTTAGATAAATCATCCATTTATTATCCCTCCATGTTCCATAAATAAATCCAATATGGCTAATGCAGATACAGCCTCTACTACAGGCACTACTCTAGGCACTATGCAAGGATCATGTCTACCTTCTATTAGAATCTGAGCATTTTCCATATTTTTTATATCTACTGTTTTCTGTATTTTGCTAATGGATGGAGTAGGCTTTATTGCAACTCTAAATATGGTAGGCATTCCATTAGTTATTCCTCCTAGAATACCGCCGTTGTTATTTGTATAAGTCCTTATTTCTTGATTTTCAATATAGTATTCATCATTGGCCTGTGATCCCTTTAGCCTTGTTATACCAAATCCCATTCCAAATTCTACGCCCTTAACTCCAGGAATAGAAAACAGTAATTGAGAAAGCTTGCTTTCTACTGAATCAAAAAAGGGTTCTCCTAATCCCGCCTGAAGATTTACAATCGCAGTTTCTACAATTCCGCCTATGGAATCTCCCGCCATCCTTACTTCTTCAATTAATTTTTTCATTCTATTACCTTTTTCGTCATCTATAGTTGGAAAGTCTTTTTCTTTTATCTCTATCAATGTATTATCATCAACATTAATAAAGTCTAAAGATTTATCCTGTATATGACCTATACTTAAAATATGACTTCCTATGACTATACCTTTTTTCATTAGAATCTGATTTGCAATGGCACCTGCAAAAACTAAGGGTGCTGTTAATCTACCAGAAAAATGTCCACCACCTCTATGATCATTAAAGGAACTATATTTTACATATCCTGTATAGTCAGCATGTCCAGGTCTCAGAAGGCTTTTTATCTTATCATAGTCATTAGATCTACTATCATTATTCTGGATGGTTGCACATAAGGGTGTACCAGTAGTCTTGTTGTTAAAGTAACCGCTTATTATATCGAATGAGTCAGATTCTTTTCTTTGTGATGCTATTTTACTTCTGCCTGGTGCCCTTCTTCTCATTTCTTTATCTATAAATTCAAAATCTATTTCAAATCCAGCAGGTAGTCCATCAATTACCACTCCAATCCCCTTGCCATGTGATTCTCCGAATATTGATAATTTTAAGTTATTTCCCCATACTCCGCTCATCAATAACACCACCTAACTTAATAAAGTCCTGCCAAAATCCAGGATATGATTTATTTACTGCACTACTATTATTTATAATTAAGGGCTTTTTACATCTAGTTGAAGCAATTGCTAGAGCCATGGCAATTCTGTGATCATTCCAGCTATTTACTACTCCACCACTTAATTCTTCTACACCATTTATATTAAGCCCATCATCTACTTCTCTAATATCAGCACCCATTTTGTTCAACTCACTTGCTATTGCCTTTAATCTATCCGATTCTTTAATCCTAACTCTTTGTGCATTTACTATTCTAGTTTCTCCTTTACTTAAAGCGCCAAAAACAGCCAAGATTGGAACTAAGTCGGGGCATTGAGAAGCATCTATTACTATGCCTCTCGTCTGTGAGCTGGTTGTTTTAATAAGGTCACCTTCACAAAGAATATTGGCCCCCATTTTCATTGCGATATTCAATATTTCCTTATCTCCTTGCAGAGATTCGCAGTTTAAACCCTCTAAAGTAATTTCACCGTTTAATGCACCCGCTACTAACCAGAATGCTGCTTGTGAAAAGTCTCCCTCAACTTTATAACTTACCGGAGAATACTTTTGGTGTCCTGGTAGATAAAATTTTTTATAATCAGTATTTTTAATATTAATTGAAAATCTATGTAATATATCCAATGTCAAATCAATATACCCCTTCGATTCTGGTTCTGTTGTTATTTCTATTGTAGAATCACCTGTCAACAAAGGAAGGGCAAACATTAGTCCTGTGATGAATTGAGAACTTATATTTCCTTCCAACTCATATTTGCCTGGTATAAGCTTACCTTTTATAAAAAGAGGAAGCCTACCATTATCATTTGAATAATAGATGCCTTTAGCATCAAATATACGATAATAAGAACTTAGGGGTCTTTCAATTAACTTTCCTTTACCTATAAATCTAAATTCTTCTTCAATTAAACATGCTAATGGTATTAAAAACCTTAATGTGGAGCCTGATTCTCTACAGTCAATTATCTCTTCTAGCCTTTCAATTCTACTTTTACCTTTTATGGTTATACTACTTCTGTTAGTTTCATTATTAGTAGTTATATCGATAACTTCCATGCCAAAGTTTTTCATTCCTTCCAAGGTCGCTAGTACATCTTCTGAAAAAACTATGTTATCGATACGACTAGTTCCATTTGCTAAGGCAGCACATATGATTGCCCTATGGCTTAGGCTTTTTGATGGAGGAATTCCTATAACACCATTTAAGGGTGAAGGAGTTATTATAACGTTTTTCATTGATAGTACCTCCTAGAATAGATACTTTCACTTCACTTAATACGACAATCAAAGTAGATATTGAGTAATGTCTTCTTTTTTTATCCTTTTTACAAAACTATTCCCTATTTCATTAAGTAAAATTAAATTAATACTATCACTTTCACTCTTCTTATCAAGATTTATAGCTTCTAAAAATATATCTCTATCTATTTTAGGATACTGGTAAGGCAATTCAAATTTAACTAGTAACTCTTTAAGCAAATCTGATGTGCCCTTTACTGTCATACCTAAAGATTCACTTTTCCTTGTAATACAATACATTCCAATAGAAACTGCTTCTCCGTGTGTATATTCTTCATAATTAAATGCCTTTTCAATAGCATGGCCTATAGTATGACCAAAGTTAAGGAGCATCCTGTCTCCTGCTTCCTTCTCATCTTTCTCAACAAATTCTTTTTTGATATTACAGCACTTAAGTATTATTTCATTGATAATTAAAAACAAATCAGATTCATTAGTAATTCCTTTAAGTCTATTAAACAGCTCCCTGTCTTTTATACAAGAATATTTTATTACCTCTCCCATTCCATCATTCAAAAATTTCTTAGGTAAGGTTTTCAACAAATCAGAGTCTATGTACACAGCTTCTGGATGATAAAAATTCCCTACAAGATTTTTTCCTCTTGGAAGATTTACTGCTACCTTTCCTCCAATACTGCTGTCTATCTGAGCCAATAATGAGGTAGGAATTTGTATATATCTGATACCTCTAAGGAAAGTAGAAGCTGCAAAGCCTGCTAAATCTCCTACAACCCCTCCTCCAAAGGCTATTATCAGGTCTTTTCGAGTTATTCTATTATCTATCAGCTCATTATAAATATGTGTTAATACCTGAATAGTCTTACTGTTCTCTCCAGGTACTATTGAGATAAGGTTGACTTCAAAACCATAGGCTTCAAGGTTATCTGTTAATTTTTCACCATATATCTTTTCTACATTCTCATCTGTTATTATAGTTATTCTTTTATTATTGTAGACTTTTTTTATTTCGTTTCCTATATCTTTTAGGATGCTTTTTTTTATTATTATTGGATAATTTTTTTGTGGTAAAATTACTTCAAATTTGTGAAGCATATACATCTCTCCCGTCAATAGCAGAAGTTTTTAAAGCTTTGACAATATCTTCATTAAAATAGGCCTGTGAATGTCTATTGCTTTTTCAGGACAAAGCTCTTGACAGCAAAAGCATCTAATACAGCCTTCAAGATTTACAACAGGTTTTTTATTCACCATTTCAATAACCTTTGCAGGACAATTATTTACACAATCTCTGCAGCCTATACAATCCTCATGATTGAAAATTGGTTTAGGTTGCAAGAGCTTATTAGACATAGTTCTTATAAAAGAAGGGTTATTATCTTTAATAAAATGCACACTTCGTATGGATGGCGCTTTAAAATCAATAACTTTAAAGTTCTCTATATTATCCCCTACAAGCTCTATATCATCTAAGTTTCCTTTGACTATTTTTCTTTCAACAGCTCTTAAAATAGTAGGAACCTTTAATGGATCAATATTAACTATTGTAGTTGCAACCACGTCTAAATGACAAGGTGAAGGTGAAGCTAAAACGACTCCTAATTCTCTTGGCTCTCCTGCAGATGGTCCTGCTCCTTCCATGCCTACTATTCCATCCATAAATGATAACACAGGGTTAGCATACAAGCAAATATCTAATAATGCCTGTGAAAAGTCTTCTATATGGGGCATTTTAAAATGATACTCTGCTTTACGCAAACCGGGAATAACACCGAACATGTTTTTTACAGCCCCAGTAAAAAGCATCATGCCATGGGTTTTAAGCTTAGAAACTGAAATGACTTTATCGACTTTTGTCACCATTTCTGCTACTTCCATAGTTCTTAGTATCATGCCCTTTTCATTTTTTACTTCAAGAGATTCAGTATTATAGTTAAGTTCAGCTCCTACTTCATTTGCAATATCTTCTATTCCACAATATTTATAAATTCCTTTTAGGATTCTTTCATTGAAGGGTCCTCCAGGGCTATCACCTATAACTACTTTAGCTCCATATTCTATAAATATATCCGCTAATGCTTTAACAAATATAGGATGGGTTGTAGTGGCTTCCTCTGGTCTCTTTTTCATCAGTAAATTTAGCTTTAAAAGCACTGTTTCGCCCTTACTAATATACTTCTCCAATCCACCAAGATTATTAATACTTTTATTTATAGATTCCTTTACTTTCTCATAATCGTAGCTTCTACATTCAGTCAATGAAACTATCATGATGAACATACCTCCTCTAAGTATGAGAATACCATACTAATATAAAAAAATCACTATATAAAATAGTGATTTTTCTCCCTACCAGCTTGAACATAATCCTATGGCCTTAGGTCCGATATGTGAACCCACTACAGGACCTAACTCATCTATTGTAATTAGTGCATTAGTAAATCTCTTTTCTAGTTCGCTTTTATACTGTTCTGCCTCACTAATATTCTGCACATGTGCTATTGAGATTCTCTTTACATTTTCAGGCACTTTTGAAATAATTGACTCCATGGCCTTTTTCTTTCCTCTTTCTTTTCCCACAGGAACAAGCTTGCCATCTACTAGACCTATTACTGGCTTAATGTTAAGTAGAGTACCAATAAAAGCAGTAGTATTAGATAACCTTCCTCCACGCTTTAGATACTCCAAAGTATCTACCGTTAAATTGATACTCATATTTTCTCTTTGCTTTATTATCTCTTCTTCTATTTTTTTTCTTGTGGCTCCCTGTTCAGATAACTGTGTGGCTATTTCCACTAGTAATTTCAAATTTCCAGCAGATGTCTTTGAATCTATTACTGTTATATTATCTGCATCTACCATATCAGCCGCCAATCTTGCGCTATTATGTGTTCCACTTAGCTCAGATGAAATAACTATAACTATTATCTCTTCTCCTATTTCAAATGCTTTTTTATATACTTCAGCAAAATCCCCTACTGCAGGTTGAGAAGTTGTAGGGAACTCATTTGAATTTTCTAGTTTTTCAAAAAAGCTTTCAAAATCTCCCGGAAACCCTTCTTCATCTACCTCGCCACAAAAATGTACAGAAAGAGGAACTATGTTAATATTATTCTTTATAGAATCTTCTCTTGTGAAATATGCTGTAGAATCTGTTACAATCTGAATTTTTTTCATATCTCTTCTCCACTTCTATTATAGTATATATTAATAGTACCAGATACTAATACCAGATTCAAGTGTTATTTATGAACAAAAATCAATATTCAACAAGTAAAGAAGATCGTTTTTCTTCTTAATTATGATATAATAAAAAAACAAGTGTTAGCAAGGACATTGAAAAAGGGAGGAGTTATTTTGAAAAAGGTCTTCTATGTATTGTTAGTAATATTTTTGTTTTCTTCTTCTTGTAGTCTTGCCGAAGATGAGTTGGATAATTCGGAAGTTAGCTATTTATACGCTAGAGGTAAGGTTATAGATGTACTATCTGATTTACAAAGTATTAACGAGAGTACTACTGGTGAACTCAATATTGACCATCAAGTTGTAAAAATCAAAGTCACTAATGGGAAATATAAAAATGAAGAATTCATTATTGAAAATTATGTAAGTGGCAATCTTGCTTATGATATTATTGTCAAAAAAGGTGATAGTGTAATACTAAGTATTGAAGATGAAAATGATGTGCCCCAAATAGCTATAGCTGACTTTGCAAGAGATAAATACTCTGCTATATTGCTATTTATTTTTGCTGGACTATTGATTCTAGTAGGAAAAACAAAAGGTATCAAGTCAGTTGTTTCTCTAACTATAACTGGTATAGTAGTCATGTCTTTCATGCTACCTTTAATACTTAAGGGCTTTAATCCAATTTGGGTTGCAATATTATCAGCTATAATGATTACTTCAGTAACTTTCATCATAATTGCTGGGATTAACATCAAGTCCTTCTCTGCTATAATAGGGACCGTTGGTGGAGTTATTTCAGCAGGTCTATTAGCTTATATTATTGGAACTTTAGCCAATTTAACTGGATTAAGTAGCGAGGAAACAAGTATGCTCATGTTCATTCCTCAACAGATTAATTTTAATTTTAAAGGTCTGTTGTTTGCAGGTATTATTATAGGAACTCTAGGTGCAGTAATGGATATTGGTATGTCAATAGCTTCAGCTATGTATGAATTAAAGACTTTAAATCCAGATATACCACCAAGTAAACTAATTGCCTCTGGACTAAATATCGGAAGAGATGTTATGGGAACAATGTCAAATACTTTAATATTAGCATATACAGGTAGTTCTATACCCTTACTATTGCTTTTTATGGCATATAGGACACCACTAATTGGAGTACTAAACTTAGATATGATAGCTACCGAAATTGTAAGGGCCTTATCTGGGAGCATAGGATTGATAGTAGCTATTCCTATTACTGCCTTATCAACTGGGCTTATACTAAAATATGAGCATCTACTTCCCAAATTCAAAAAATAATGCCTTAAGGAGTAAACTTTTGATTTTAGCTAGATAATAATGATTAGTAATCTTAAGTTAATATAAAAAAAGAAGATAGATTTCACTCTATCTCCTTTTTTTAATTAAAGTTTATTTATAACTTCTGTGCAGCTAAGACCTTTTTCTAGGAGTTCTGAAATATCCCTATTACTAGTAACTGCTTTCCTTACACTTGACATCTTAGATAAATCTCCAAGAAGAATACCACCAGTTAATTTATTCTCAGTAATAAAAAGTCTGAAATGATTATTTCCTTCGTCAAATTTCAACACTTCAGTAAAGTCCTTTATATTTCCTGCGGAAAATAGAGATATATCCCCAATAGTCATTGTAGTAAATGGCTCTGGAAGTTTATATTCCTTGCTCGCACCTGTCATATTAGCACCAGCAATTTTACCTTGTTCATTTGCTGCTGTCCATAGTCCTAATGCCACTCCATTTACCTCTGCTATATCCCCTGCTGCATATACATTGTCTATATTAGACTTCAAGTAACTATTTACCTTAACACCCTTATCAAATTCTATAGCTGTATCTCTTACTAAATCAATATTTGGTCTAACGCCAGCTGAGAAAAGAATAGCATCTGTTTTCATTTCTCTATTATCCTTAAATCTAAGCCCATCTGCCTTTTCCTCTCCAAGTATTTCTTCTGCAGCAGTATCAAAATACAAGTTAAGTCCACTATCTCTTAGCTTTTGAGCAACAATGTCTGCTAATTCCTTATCTAATTGTCTAGGAAGTAAGTAAGGGAAAAACTCTACAACATTTACTTTCTTACCTAACTCTTTTATTGCCCATGCTGCTTCTAATCCTAGTAGTCCACCACCTATTACAGTAACATCCTCGCATGAACTAAAATACTTCTTTATATATTTTAAGTCTTTTAATGTTCTTAATGCAAATACACCTTCCTTAAACTTCCCGCCTATTGGTGGAACAAATGGTCTACTTCCATTAGCTAATAGTAGTTTGTCATATTCTACAATTTTTCCGTCATCCAACTTCACTTGCTTTTTATCTGTGTCTATTTTTTCTACAATTTTATTTAGTATTACTTCAATATTGTTTTCACCATACCAGCTTTCTTTATTAACTAAAAGCTCATCATCGTTAAAAGTTTTACTAATATAATGCGAAAGTTTTACTCTGTAATATGTCAAATACTCTTCAGAAGTAATAATAGTTATTTTTCCTTCTTTATCATTATTTCTAATCTCTTTTGCTGCAGATAAGCCTGCAATACCGTTTCCGATAATAACATATTTTGAAACCACAAAATCCCTCCTAAATTATATGATTTTTATGTATTTACTACCTTTTTATTAATTACCCCTTTGTCAAAAATTTAATCATATCTAACATATAAAGAAAAGCCCTATTAATCCCAAATTAAAGTTAAGTTCAATCTAATAAACATATTTTAGGTGAATATTCAGTTGAATATTCACCTAATTTGGTTAACTAACGATAAAAATCAAATTTTAAGAAATCTAAATTATCATCTAAAAAAAATGCTTCTCCTGCTTTAAGATTACCTTTCAAATCTTCCCCAAGTTCCACTATCAAAGTATTTCCATTGTTATACATTATTGCAGTAAAAGTCCTTGTAGTCGATCTATTAGAGCTCTTACCATACATTTCATTTAGCTTACTTTCCCAATATTTATCATCTCTTTCCTAAACTACATCATTAAGCAAGCTTAAATTATAGCTTTTTGATGCTCTAAAAATGGTGTGTCCAATTGCGTGCTGTTACGCATATATGCCTACCTTGCTGATATCGCAAAATCATCTCCTTATTTTAGTCTTCATTCATATAACCAAAATAAGAAATGATTTGTGACACTTTTGAGAAAAACTTTTATTTTTTTATTTTAATACTCTCTGCTATCTTTTTATTTCTTTGTCATCAATTAACTACGAGATAATAAATCCGTAATTCCTATCATCCCAAAAAATATTGTTTATGCCCTTATTGATACAAAAATGGCCTTCATAATCATGAATAATTATAGATTTAACTCTGTTCTTTCATTGTAAATCACATTCTTGTATTGTGAAATTATAAATCTACTGTAAATAACAACATTACATTTTATCAATATTATGAGTCCAAATCTATTTTCAAAATTTCATCATTAATCAAATTCACCCTATATAGAGATTTATCAAGAGTATTATTGGAATTATCCGAAGCTAAAAAAACAGCCAATCACCTTGAATGCCAAATTGTTCTACCCAAAATTCATCATACACTACTTCATAGCCTTTTTTATTAATCTTCAATAGCTCTCTTGTTGTTGACAATTGGTCTTTTTTATTTCCTATTGCATACAATGCATTGTTATAATATTTTATTGTATTAATAATATATTCACTTAAGTCAGTCTTTATCAGATTTTCAGAACTACCTGTATCTAAATTAAATGTTTTAAATTCCAATCCATTAAAAGTTAAAATAGTATTATCAGTAACGGAATGGAGATCTCCTACATCTTTTAATACGAGTTCTATATCATTATTTTCAACTGACATTTTATAGATTAAATTATCATTTTCATATAAATTAAAAAATATATATCCGTCTTTATAAATTAAATTAGAACAACACCCATGAGGTTTTGTAATAGGTATCAAAACAGTATAATCAGTTCCATCAAGTCTCATTTTGCTCATCTGTGGAATATATTCTTTCTCCGAATCTTCGCTAAAATATATCCATTCATCAACAATTATATACTCCCATATTCCTTTATTAGGACTTACTAAAGAAGTTGAAAAATCATCTAATGAAAGTGCATACAAACGTTGTTCACCATTTAAGTACCACACATTACCTCCATTAGCCTCTTCTAAAACTTCTTTAACATCCATCTCATGATGTTCTATTGGATACCTAAAGTCGTCTAAATAGTATAAATAATTCTTATCTATTACTAAGCTCGAACTACTCACATCTTCCAAATTTTTTTCATTTTTAGTTCCGTCACTTTTCATTCTATATAAGGCGCCAAAGTTATTGTGTTTATTAGTAAAGTTTTTCTTCGAAAAATATATCCATTCTGAATTTTCAGTTATTACAAAGTTAAATCTTTGCTTAATCATTGGCATAATCTCACAATCTAACCAAGAATTAGTAGACTTTTTATAGTTTTTGATAAATATTAAAAAAATAAATAATGCTATAAGAAGTGCAATAGATAATAATCTTTTCCTATTGTTTGACCTCAAATACTATACCTCCTTGCACAAATATTTTTAGTGCATAATATGTATCTATGGTGTTTTTAGTTAATATTCTTAGCATATGTCGATAATGAGATATTAGTATTTAGATTTGAAAGTAATCCTCATACTATACCCATCACCGACATTTCTAAGATACAATGATAATTAAAGTCGTTTATAAATAAAATCTAATATAACTCATATTCATCTTAGTAATTATTTGTTCATAATGACTCGTATATTCCATATGAGATGAATTTAATAATACTATTGTCCAATTAACTTTTGCAGCCTTAATAATTCTTGTATTTGATTTAAGTTTAGATCCATAACATCATTTTGAATAAGTAATGACAACTCTCTTTCAGTTAATCCTAAGTCTTTAAGTTTATCAACAGATGTATTTAAAATATAGTCAAGGCTTAAAAATCTATCACCTAAAGATAGACCAAATCTATCGTCACTAAATCCAACTTTTACATCTCTTCTATTATCCATTGTCATGAAATCCTTTATCTACACTGTAAGCCCTGCTAATATTGCAAAATCATTATAAGTAGCATTAATAAAGATTGCAGGTAGATACAACCAGTTTAAATTGATAAAAATTGTCTCAAAATTAATGAGTTTAATCTTTAGCTTGACTTTTGGTGTCTTCATTATATATATGTACGCAAGCGTTAAAAAAGGGACTAGTTTTATTTAACTATTTATAAAAAATATTGAATTTTGTTTTTATGAATATAGAAAAAGTCAGTATATATCTTTAAAAAATAGCACCGACCTTTATTTCTTACAATCTTCTTCTGTGAACTATTTTAGTTACATTACTTAGCAATAATCGTATTTGTAAGTACTTCTCGAGAATCTCCGTTTCCATCTTTACCCACCCAAATAGTTACATAGGCTCTATATGAGTAGCCATCTATGCCAGAATAGTTTACATTAGAGGCATAAATACACTTATCATTAGCAATCATATTAGAGTAATCTGTGTGATTAAAAGTTTTTATTGTCTTCCATGTTGAAGAATCATTAGAAAGTTGTTGTAAACTAATACTTAACGCACCAATTTCCGACATTCTTCCAGTAGCCTCTACTTCAAACCATATTGAGATATCTCAGTCTCCTTCTGAGTGACTATTGGCACTATATCGATCTAAATATTTACTTGCTTGAGGGTTGATACTTGTAGCATAGATAATCGAAGTGGTACATATAGTTAACACTAAAATGACAACAATTGTTCTTAAAACTTCTCTTTTCATTATTTTTACCTCCTAGTAAATTGAATTTACCATCTTTTTAGCTTCTTTAATAGTGAATTCCCCCGTTATAGAACATTCATAATTGTCTACCATCCAGACTACTTTGGTTCGTTCTAAATTTTTCATAATATAATGCTGAATTCCATTAAAAGAATAAGTGATGACGTCCTCATTCTCTTTTTCATATACGCTTGTGGATGAATCAACTAATGAGATTATAGTAACTGAAATTTTACCATTTTTACTTGAATAAATGGAATAAATAGTTGTATTCATAGGACTCTCAATACCCTCTGAACTTTCAAATGAATATCCTTCTGGAAACCATGTAGGGACAGCTTTAATACTTACATTGTACTTATCAAGGGTTTTTTTTAGCCCATCATTAAGCTCTTGATTATTTGAAGGTGCAACTGAAAACTTAAATATATCTTCAGTCCACTTTGCAACAGCAGTCCACAAATTAAATCCAAATGCTTTTGCTGTTGCTGTCCCTGTGAAGAATACAACTGTTACTATAGCTACTATTGTGTGTTTTTTTTTTGATTCTGACATAAACATAACTCCCTTCTATTTGAATATGTATTGATTCTAGTTTTTGGGGACATAGTTTATATAGCATAAATAACTGGAACCTGTCAAAAAACAAGAAAAACCACGGAAAATCCGTGGTTTAGCTCTTTACATCAGTCCATATCTTATCATATTCTTTTATAAATTCTCCAAGGTCTAGGAAAACTTCACATCTATCTAGTATCTCGTCACTAGGATATGCTACCTCATTGTTGATTATTTCTTCATCTAGTAGCTTCATTGTCTCTGCATTTGTAGTTGAATATCCTATATATTCTGTGTTCTTTAATGCAATTTCAGGTCTACTCATAAAGTTAATAAATAATTCTGCTTCTTCTTTGTTTTTGCTTGTATTTGGTATCACCATATTATCAAACCAAAAGTTACTGCCTTCCTTTGGTACTACATATCTTAAATCTTCATTTTCTTCCATCATATAAACCGCATCTCCAGACCAAACTACTGCTAATGCAGCTTCTTCACCTATCATCATATCCTTTACTTCATCACCTACATAAGCTAACAGTAAAGGTTTTTGCTTAATTAATTCTGCTTTTGCTTCCTCTAGCTCACTAATGTTTCTAGTATTCATTGAGTAGCCTAATTTTTTTAGAGCCACAGCTATAGAGTCTCTTTGACTGTCAAGCATTACTATTTGCCCTTTGTATTTACTATCCCATAATATATCCCAGCTGTCTACAGGTTCATTTACCATTTTTTCATTGTATAGTATACCTACAGTTCCCCACATATAAGGTACTGAGTACTCATTATTAGGATCAAATTCTAGATTTCTAAATATATCATCTATGTTTTCGTAGTTAGGTATATTATTCATATCAAGCTTTAATAATAAATCTTCTCTAATCATTTTTTCAATCATGTAATCTGAAGGAAATGCTACATCATAATTTGTTCCACCTGATTTAATTTTAACATACATTTCTTCATTAGTAGCGAAATCTTCATAATTAACTCTTATATTAAACTCATTTTCAAATTCTTCAATAACTGACTCGTCTATATAGTCTCCCCAATTGTATACATTTAGCACAATTCTATCATCCTTACCACAGCCAACAGTAACTAAAACCATTGTTAACACCATAATTAAAGATAATACTTTTATAATTTTTTTCAAGCTACATCATCCTTTCCTTTAATCTCTAAAGAGCTTTTTCTATTTATCATAAGTAAAAGAATTAAAACAGTTAAAAACATAAGCGTTGATAAAGCATTTAATTTAGGATTTATCCCTCTCCTTGCCATTGTAAATATTTTAATTGATAAATTCTGTATTCCTGAACCTGTAGTGAAGAAACTAATTACAAAATCATCTATTGACATAGTAAATGCAATTAATGCGCCAGAAATAATTCCTGGCATGATTTCAGGCAATACTACTTTTCTAAAAGCATAGAATGGTGTTGCACCTAAGTCCATTGCAGCTTCTGCTAAGTGCTTGTTTAACTGCTTAAGCTTTGGCATGACAGACAATACTACATATGGAATATTAAATGTAATATGCGCTAATAGCATAGTAACTAATCCCATTTGTTTTCCTATAAAAATAAAAAGCGTCATTAATGCCACACCTGTTACTATATCAGGATTTAGAACAGGAATATAATTTAGATTTAACAGTATCTTTTTCTGTAAATGTCCTGAATTGTGTATTCCAATAGCTGCTAGTGTTCCTATTATTGTGGATATAATTGAAGCAGAAAATGCTACTATCACTGTATAGTATAGCGCTTTCATTATTTGCTTATCTTTAAACAATTCAACATACCATTTTAAAGTGAATCCATCCCAATTTCCTCTAGATTTTGAACTGTTGAATGAATAAACTATTAAAACTATTATGGGCGCATAAAGAAATAAATACATTAGAAAGGCATAAAATCTCTTTAACCATTTTTCTACCATAATCTGCCCCCCTCTTTATCTTTATCAAACTTCTCCATAAAGCCCATAGATATAAGTATTATTATCATCATAATAATAGAAATTGCTGAGCCAAAATGCCAATCGTATACTGTCAGGAACTGCTGCTCAATTAAGTTACCTATAAGCATA
>Ga0265293_10004614_pt1 | contig 24107 bp, 19 predicted proteins | sample Munlanlewell138R_FD_192505 | JGI IMG/M metagenome (GOLD analysis project Ga0265293, IMG submission 192505) | Leachate microbial communities from a municipal landfill in Southern Ontario, Canada - Leachate well 138R | ecosystem: Engineered > Solid waste > Landfill > Unclassified | place: Canada...
TGGGCTGGCGCGAGCTGGACGAGAAGTTCGCCGCGGTCGTATCGGACGTGCTTCCCGCCCGGGCGGAAACGCTGCTCGATACGCTGCACCATTTCGAGCTTCCCGGCTCGATGGCCAAGATGTTCCAACAGACCGCACTGTCGGCGTAGGCAGGATGCCGTCGCCATAACAACCAAGGAGACCAGACCATGTCCCATACGCTGAAACCGCAATCGCCCGGGCGGCGCGCCTTGATGAAAAACGCGGCGCTGCTCGGCGCCGCCGCCCTCGTCCCTCATTTTTCCGCCTTCGCCCAGGGAGCGACAAGTTATCCCGGAAAGCCGGTCCGCATCTTGCTGGGCTACCCCCCGGGAGGCAGCGCCGACGTCATGACGCGGCTGATCGCCGACGTCCTGTCCGGCGGCCTGAAGCAATCGTTCATCGTGGAAAACAAGCCGGGCGCCAGCGGCAACATCGCCGCCCAGCAAGCGGCCCAGGCGTCCAACGACGGCTATACCCTGTTCTTCGGCAATCCGGCCGAGATGGTCATCAACGCTTTGCTGACCAAAGACCTGCGCTTCAACCCCGACAAGGACTTCGTGCCGGTCGTGCGCGTGTTCAATATTCCGCTGGCGCTGGTCGTCCCGGCCAATTCGCCCTATCAAAGCCTGGCCGACATCATCGAGGACGCGAAAAAGAACCCCAATACGGTAACCTTCGCCTCCGCCGGCGCGGGCAGCCCGGGACACCTGGCGGGCGAAGCGCTGGCGTTCGAGTCCAAGGTCCGCATGACGCACGTGCCGTACAAAGGCGCGGGCCCCGCGCTGACGGACGTGATCGGCGGCCACGTCCAGTCGTACTTCGCGGGCATGACCGCAGTCATCCCTCACATCAAATCGGGCGCTATCCGCGTCCTGGCCTTGTCTTCGGCCGAGCGCTCGCCCACCATGCCGGACGTGCCCACCGTGAGCGAGCTGGCGCTGCCCGGCTTCGATTTCACGCTGTGGGGCGGCCTGTTCGCCAGGGCCGGCACCTCGCCCGAGATCATCGATCGCTTGAGCAAGGCCGCCAACGAGGCCTATGCGCAGCCCGAATTGAAAGAACGCATGATCCAGGAAGGCTCGGAGGCGACGCCCAACACGCCCGAGGAGTTCGGCGCGTTCATCAAGAACCAAAGGGACAAATACCAGAAGATCATCAAGGATATCGACTACACCGCGTAATAGGCGTTGGATACGGACTTCGGCGCCGGCTTGGCGCCGAACGCTGGCGCATCCCATTATGGAAGCTGTGAAACATGACGAAACACGATACGAGAAGCACCAAGAAAATTCTTCGCGACCGCGTGAACCAGCGCAACGGCCTGATCGTGCCGGGCGCCTTCAACGCCTTGAGCGCACGCGTGATCGAAGACCTGGGCTACGAAGCCGTCTATCTGACGGGCGCGGGCCTGACCAATATGCATTATGGGCTGCCCGACCTGGCCTACATGAGCCTGCGCGATGTTGCCGAACATACGGCATGCATCCGGGACGCGGTAAGCCTGCCCCTGATCGTGGACATCGACACCGGCTTCGGCAACGCGGTGAACGTGCGTAATACGATCCGCACCCTGGAGCGGGCCGGCGCGGACGCCGTTCAGATCGAAGACCAGACTTCGCCCAAGCGCTGCGGCCACTTTTCCGGCAAGGACGTGGTGTCGACCGAGGAAATGGTATCGAAGATCAAGGCGGCGGTGGATGCCCGCATGGACCACGATTTCCAGATCATCGCCAGGACCGATGCGCGCGCGAAGCACGGATTCGAAGCCGCGATCGAGCGGGCGCGCCGCTTCAGCGAGGCCGGCGCGGACATCCTGTTCATCGAAGCGACCGAAAGCGAGGACGAGGTGCGCAGGCTGGTGTCCTTGCTGGACAAGCCCCAGCTCATGAATATCGTCGTGGGCGGAAAAACGCCGGCGCTGGACGGCGATGAGCTGGGCCGGCTGGGATTCGGGCTGGTGCTGTACGCCAATGCGGCGCTGCAAGGAGCTGTGCTCGGCATGCAGCGCTCGCTGGCCAGCCTGAAGCAGAACAAGCGGCTCGATGAAGATCCCTCCATCGTCGTTCCGTTCAAGGAACGCCAGCGTCTGGTCGACAAACCGTTCTACGACGAGCTGGAAAAGAAATACGCGTACTGAGGGCCGGGATTTGAACGACGACAGCCTCGGCATGGCGGGAACGGCGGGCCTGAATGGAGCAGGCCCCGGCTATAATTCGCCGATGAATCCAGTCGGCCCGCTTTACATACAGATCCAGAACTTTATCCGCCAAGGCATCCACAAGGGACACTTCAAGGAGGGTGATCGCCTGCCTTCCGAACAGGAGCTTGCGGAGCGATTCGGCACCACCCGAGCCACCGTCGCCAGGGCGCTGCAACAGCTCGTCTTTGAAAAAATCATCGTGCGCCGCACGGGCAGCGGCACCTTCGTCAGCCCCCGTAAGCTCGAAGTCCGCGTGGATACGTCCCTGCTAGAGTCGTTCGAAGACCACGTGCTTGCGGCGGGCGAGTCCTTGCGCTATGAATTGGTGGCGTTTCACGCCGGCAAGGCGGACGAGGACGCGGCCGAGCGCCTGGGCCTCGAGGTGGACGCGCCCACGTTCGACCTGGAAAGACTGCGCATCGTGAACGATCGCATCGTGGCGCTGGAGCTGCGGCACCTGCCGGAAAGCATCGCGCGCGGCATGCGCAAGGAATGGCTGGCCCGGTACAGCATCCAGTATGTGCTGACGGAATGCCTGGGGTTGCGCATAGGCCACATGGAAAACGTCGTCAGCGCCACCATTGCCTCGGCCGGCATCGCCAAAAAGCTGGACGTGAACACGGGTGAAGCGCTATTGGTGCGTGAGCACACCATCCACGATTTGCAGGGCCGCACCTTGCTGTGGGGAAAAACCGTCTATCCGGGCCAATTCAGCGTGCGGTATTCGCTGCGGCCTCGGGCGGGGGGCTGAAGAGAGCTAGCGGCTCGGCTCGATACGAACTACCAGGCGCCGCCCGCCGACGAGCGCCAAGCAGCGTTTCCAATGCGGCAACAAGGGAATAACCGTCAAACGGCCGCCCTGCAGCGCACGGTCAGGCTCTTTCCTACCTGACCGTCATAATCGGCGCCGATGTCGGGGACGGGACGCACGCCCGACAGGCTGCCCCACGTGATCAGCTGGCCGGGTTCGATGTCCCGCTGCTCTTGCACGCAACGATCTTTCCAGACCGTAAACAAATCCATCAAGGGCTCCGCCAGGTGCGGGCCGTCGTGACGGGCGACCTCCGCGTTGTTTTCATGCAGGACGGCATGCGTAACGCGCAGGGACTGCATGGTCCAGTCCCGGGTCGAACTCCCCGTCACGATTCTGGCCGTGGATACGTTGTCGGCGATTTTCTCCAGTGCGTCCTGACCCGCGTCGGGCAGAAAGCGGGAGCAGACGAACTCGAACAGCGCCACGCACTCGGCCACCGACGGCAGGCCGTCCAGCGTCAAGTCCGCCACGTCCCGCCAGGCCACCGGCTTGTGGAAACGGGTCGCCAGCTCGAGCTCGATTTTCGAGCCCGCCGGCACGATGACGCTTTCCGCTCTTTTCAAGTCTGAATCCACGATGGACTTGTCAGGCAACAACGCGCTATAGATCAAGCCGTCTATCCTGCCGACTTTCCAGCCGCCCACCCGCTCCTGCGCCTTGTTCAGAATGGCATGCTGTATGGCCAGCGCCTGTTCCATGGATTGGGGGCGAAGGTCTTCGTCCAGCCTGCCGCGAGGGGCGGCGCGCGCATCCAGCAGCGCCTGCGCGGCGGCATCGATGCACGGCATGGAAACGTGTAAAGACGTACTCTCGGACATGACGGCGGCCCCTTTTTTTCAATGAACGGTCGGATCGGATTCTTCTTTGATCATCGTCATGGGGCCGGCGCGCCTACTGCTTCTCGATGCCGGCCTGTTCGATGATGCTACGCATCGTCTCGCGCTCCGCCTTGACGAAGTCGTTGAAATCGTTCGCAAAACGGTCCCCTATCGTCACGCCCTGCGTTTCAAGCCGCTGGCGCAACGCGGGCTCTTGCAGCACTTTCCGAGACACGGATACGATCTCGTCCACGATACCTTGCGGCGTGCCTTTAGGCAAGAACAGGCCGAACCACGAGGCGCTTTGATAATCGGGTATGCCCGCTTCTTGCATGGTGGGCACGTCGGGCAACAGCGGGCTTCGCTCCAGGCTGGTGATCGCCAGCGGCACCAGCTTCCCGGATTTCACGAAGGGCAGAAGCACGGGCAGGTTGTCGATGGCGAAGTCGATGCGACCACCCACCAAGTCCGTATGCGCCTGGCCCGCGTTCTTGTATGGAACGTGCACCGCCTCCAGCCCCGTTTTCACGCGCAGCAGCTCCACGGAAAGATGGCCGCTGGTGCCTTGTCCGGACGACGAATAGGACAGCCCCTCCGGGTTCGCGCGGCTTTTCTCCAGCAGTTCCTTGGGCGTCTTCGCTCCCAGGCTGGGCGAGGCGACCATCAAGTTGGAAATCTGGCCGATCAGCGCAACCGGCACGAAGTCCGATTCCGGGTCATAGCCCAGCGAACGGTAAAGGAACTGATTGGCCGTCTGCGTGCCTATCGTGCCCAGCAACCACGTATAGCCGTCCGGCGCCGACCTGGCCGCGAAAGTGGCGCCGATCGCGCCTCCCGCGCCGGGCTTGTTTTCGACCACGACATTCCACTTCGCCACATCGGCATAGCCTTGGGCGAAGATACGGGCGATGGCGTCGGTCGCGCCGCCGGTGCCGAAAGGCACGATCAGGCTGATGGGATTGGCGGGATACGTTGTTTGCGCATGGACGGCGGCCAGGGCCGGCAGGCATCCCAGCACCGCAACCGAACACACTGCCCTGCAAAGCCACCTCAAACCGTAACGACGAGTACCTGTAGTCATGAGACTCTCCTTGTGAAACCGCACAAAACGACGTTCAAAGATGCAAGGTACGTGACTCGGGAACAGGCCACGCGCTTAAAACATGCTGCGTTTCATCCAGAAAACGGTCTACCGTCAGATCATCGCGCAAGGCCTGCGCCAGGCTGAGGATCTTTTCCGGCCGCGCGCAAACGCGGCCCACGTTGTCCAGGAATTTCTCCTGGACTTCGAACGGCGTGCTTTCCTCGCCCACGTGCATGCGCAGCCAGGGAACGATGTGATGCCGCAGGACCCGGCCGTCGTCCATCTCGATGCGCAGCCGTGCTTGAAAGTGGCGCCTGGGCACGGCCTCGGGGTCGATCTCGTAATGAACGCGCTCGGCAAGCGCCAGCAAAGACGGATCCGCCAGGGATTCGGCGCTCAGGGAGTCGAGGTCGAACCGCCCGTCCCGCAAGGTGCTGGCAAGGATGAAAGGCAGGCTGACCCTGGCGTTGAATACGTCGGCGGGCCGGCGCTTCAACGCCAAGGGCTCGCACACGATGGGGACGAGATAATCGGCGATGACGGCCGTCACCGACGTGACGCGGGCCGCGTCGATGCGATGGCGCCGCGCCAGCTCCAGCGTGGCGTCGATGAAGGGATGGATCACGCATCCCGTCGCGTACGGCTTGAATGACATCGCGCGGCTTTCCCAATGGCCACCCAAGTCGGCGGCCGCCCGCTCATAGTCCGGCGTCACGCCCAGGCCGGCGGTGAATGCGTTGAACAGACCGAGCGCGCCGTCCAGCGCTTCCCTGGGGCCGATGAATCCCGCCTGGCCGAGCTGGGCCGCGTATAGCCCCGAGGCCGCCGTCCAGCCATGATGAAATGCCAGGGTCCAGCTACCGTCCAGGTAGCATTGCATCGTGCCTCCGGCCTGGCTTGCCGCGTGGCCTACCGCGCTGACCGCCGCGGGCAAATCCAACCCGAGCATGCGCGCGGCCATCAGCGCGCAATAGGCTTTTCCCAGTACGCTGCTGCTGTGCATGCCGCGCCTGGCCAACGCTCCCGGCGCGACGCAGGCCAGGCGGCAGGCGATCTCGTTGCCCAAAGCCAAGGCTGCGACGACCGAAGCGCCCGGCAGCCGCCGGCGTTCACCCAGGCCGATCGCCAACGGCACGAGATGGGCGCCGGGATGCAGCTGGCTTTCATTGTGCGTGTCGTCGTAATTGATCGCCCCCGTCAGGCTGCCGTTGACCAGCAACGCCGCCGGCAAGGAGGCCTTGCCCATCCCCCATACGGTCGATACGCCTTGCGTATCGTCGGCTTGCAGGTAACGCGCCAAGGCGTCGGCATAACGGGTTCTGGACACCATCAACCCGACCCCGAACCCGTCGATCAAATGCAGCCAGGCGTTGCGCTGCACGTCTTCCGGGATGTCGGACGCCGGAAACGCCAGGGCGAATCGCCCCAGCGTTTCCGACAGGCTGGAAGCGGCATTCATGGGGCCTACGCTTTCGCCGGCGCGCCGGCGAGCGATTGGCCCTGCGCTTCCAGCACGGTGCCGTAATGCCGGGCGATTTCACCGGGCGAGGTAAACCACACCCTGGGATCGTCGCGATAGCGGGCAATCACGCTCAGCGCGCGCTCCAGCTGCCTCAGCCTGAACGGCGAGCCGAAGATGAAGGTGTGCAGCGAAATCGCGCAGACCACGGGATAACGCTCGGAGATCTCCAGCATCGCCTCGAACTGGTCGATCATCATGGTGGCGAACTGCTCGGCGGTATGGTTTCTGTTCAGGATCGCAGGCGCGTCATTGAGCTCTATCGGATACGGCACATTGATCATGGGGCCGGAGCGCGTCTGGAACAGCACGGGCTGGTCGTCGCAAGGCCAATCCATCAAATACCGGTATCCCTCCTCTTTCAGCAGATCGGGGGTGACGGCGCTTTCCGACATCCATGGCCCCATCCATCCGTAGGGACGGGTGCCGAACGCCGCCTCTATCCTTTCCGCGGCCGTGCGCACCAGCAGCCGCTCGTCTTCTTCGAAGTAATCGCCCTGGCGCTCGGCATTGGTCCGGCCATGGCCGACCACCTCTTCGCCGCGCTCGCGTATGCGTTGCACGATGGCCGGGTAGTTATCGCAAACGGCCGAGTTCAGCAAGTGGCAACATGACAAGCCCAGGCGGTCCAGCAGATCGAAGATGTTCCAGATACCGACTCGCAAGCCGTAGTCCCGCCATGCGAAGATACGGTGATCGGTCGGGCTGCTGGCGTTGTGCGGCGTGTGGCCCATGCCACGCCCGTAGGCGAACTGCTCGACGTTGAGGGCTATGTAGAATGCCAGGCGCCTGCCATCCGGCCAGCTGAAATCGGGACGCTGCGCAATGGAAGAATACGCATAGCGAGGATTCGTGGGAAGCAACATGAGAACTCCTGCTGAAAATGGATTACGCGGCGCCATCCGTCGAAGAGGAAGGCCACTGGGCTTTTTCAGGAATGACGATGCCCTCGCTTTCCATTTCCTCGAATACTTCGCGGGCGACCGTAAATGCGCCGAACGACGAATGCGCACCCGCATAGACGTAGACGTGCAGCAGGACTTCGCCGATTTCCTCTTTGGATAGGCCCTGGGTCACGCAGCTGCGCACGTGCCGGCGAATCGCCGACGGCGCGCCGTTGGCCGCGTTGATCGCCAGGGATAGAATGCTGCGCATGCGCATATCCAGGGTGTTGCGGCCCCAAAGCTTGGCAAAGCAGATTTCATGCGTGAAATCGAAGTACTGCATCAAGAAGGGATCGTCCGCCACCCTTTCGTGCCACGCATTCACGTTATCCGCGCCGAAGATTTTCTGGCGGATCTCGTAGCCCTCTTTGGCCAGCGGCGTCATGCCGTCGACGGATGGTTTCTTGCTCATGATGATATTCCTTATAAGTAGACTGGAGGAGTGGATTCGCGGGAATGCGCCTTGCTTACTGAGGCGTGATACCCGCCTTATCGGCCACGACGGTGAATCGGTCGACTTCCGACTTGATGTAGTCGTCCATTTCCTTGGCGGTCGTGATCATCAGCTCGGCGCCGATGTCCTGTATCTTTTTGGCGGTGTCAGGATCGCGCAGCGCAACCGTGATGGCTTGCGACATGCGGTCGATGATCTTATCCGGCGTGCCCTTCGGCGCGAAAACGCCTTGCCAGGAGAGGAACTCGAAATCGGGATAGCCGCTTTGCGCGATGGCGGGAATGTTCGGTGCGCGCGACACGGGCTCCTTCGTGCTGATGCCCAGTGCGCGCAATTGCCCGGCCTCGACGGCGGTCAGGGTCGAAGACGCCAAGTCCATGGTCGAGGACACCTCGCCGCTGATCAGGTCGATCAGAGCCGGCGCGCTGCCCTTGTAGGGCACCATGCGCAGCTTGATGTCGGCCTGCTGCATGAACAGTTCCATGGCCATGCGCGAGCCGCTGCCCGTTGCCGCATACGTCATTTCGTCCGGATTGGCTCGCGCATGCGACACGAACTCGGCCACGTCGTTGGCCGGGACTTTGGGATTCAAGACGAGCAGGTTCGGAATACCCGCGATCATGCCCACGCCGCGCAGATCGCGCTGCGTGTCGTAGGTGGCGCTTTTCATGAAGAAAGGCGACAGGATGTTGGTGCCGGTCGTGCCCATCAGGAATACGGTGCCGTCCGCCGGCGCCCCGATCACGTGGTTGACGCCGATGCCGCCGGCGGCGCCGCCCCTGTTTTCAACGATGACCGATTGACCAAGTTCTTTGGATACGCGTTCGGCCACGATGCGCGTAATGACGTCGGTGGCGCCGCCGGCGTTGAACGGCACGATGACGCGCACTGGTCGTTCAGGCCAATTGTCTTGCGCGTGCGCAACCGACAACCCCGACAAGCCCAGCGCAATGACGCCCATGCGACATGAATTGATTAACCATTTCCATGCTTTCATATTCGTACTCCTTGGTGTTTGATGTCCGGCCGCGGCCCACGCCACGGCCGGTTGGTGGGTGGATTACACATCGCCGAACAAGCGTTTTTTGGTTGACCTCGATGCATCATGCATATCGTCGGCACAGGGACACATGCCGATGAAACGATTGATCGTATGCGCGCGCGAGCCCAGGCCCGAGCAAATATCGCCAAAATAGGACTCGAGCTCTTTCGCCCGCTCCACCCGAGGCGCGTTGGCGCTTCGCAGACGCTCGTGCGCCGCCTGGATTTCCTGGTTGATCGCGGCAACATCCAGGCCGGGAAACCCTCGATCCACGTAGACCATGCGGCCATCGACCATGACGTGGCGCACCGCCGTGGCGTCTTCGGCATTGACGATCTGATTGACGAGATCGACCAGCGGCACGTAGTTGCTATTGGCCGCGTCCAGGAAGACGATGTCGGCCCGATAGCCCGGCGCCAAGCGGCCCAGCCGTCCCTCATAGCCCAGCAAGCGGGCGCTGCCCTCGGTGGCCAGCTCGAACGCTTCTCGGCTGTTCAGCCAGGAATGCTGGTCGTAGCCGTGTATGCGCGAGCAATAGGACGCCAATCTGAGCGCCTCGAACATATTCAGGTTGTCAGAGCAGACGCGCGAATCCGTCCCTATCCCGACGTGCAGCCCGGCATCCAGCATCTCGCGCGCCGCCGCGACGCCTACGCCCAAGCGCATATTGGCGCCCGGATTGTGCGCCACGCCCGCGCCGTGATCGGCCAGGATGGCCATGTCCTCTTTATCTATCCACACGCCATGGGCGCCGACGAAGCGCTCGTCCAGGATGCCCAGGCGCAGCAGGTGCCGTGTAATGGAGCAGCCATACCGCTCGATGCCGGATACGGCCTGCACCTTGGACTCGGCCAGATGCGTATGGAATCCCAGGCCGTTCGCGCGGGCGAACTGCGCCGCGGCCTTCAGAAAGTCGTCGCTGCAATGCGCCGGTATCGTGGGCGCGATGGCAAGCTTGACCTGATCGTCGAACGGCAGCCGCAGCAGCGACTCCATGGCGGCCATGATGCTTTGCCAGCCGGAGGCCGGCCGGGACGTCAATTGCGCTTGCACCGCTTTCGGCAAGGCGTCGAATATGCCCGGCACGGCACGATAGAAAGAGACGTCCGACAGCATGGGAGCGATGACCGAGCGCATGCCGACGTCCCGGTAGGCCTGCATGACCTGGCCGATGCCTTGCCCGGACGGCAAGGGAAACTCATAGAAGACGTCATAGCATGCCGTGCCGCCTCGGCTCACGCTTTCCATCGCGCCGATCAGGGCGGTCAGGTACTGCTCCCTGGGGGTCTGCTCGCCTCGGAACGCGGGGCCCGCATTCAACTGCTGCTCCAGATTCCATGCATCCGAGAAACTGCGCATCAGGTTGCCGGAGCTGTGCGTATGGGCATTGAGCATCCCCGGCATCAGGATGAGCCCCGAGGCGTCGACGCAAACCGACGACGCGGTATCGGCCGCGCCCGCCGGCACGATGTCGATGATCTCTCCGTCCTGGATCACGACGTCGCTTTTGCGCGGCTGGGTGCGCGCATCCGCCAGCACCAGGCCCGCGCTGAACACGTAGCGCCGCGCCTGCGCATCCAGCGAAGGAAGGTCGGAAATCGGGTGCATTCTTGAGTTCATGAGCATCGGACTCGCACGTGATCGTTGGACGAAGCACGAAACGTCGTGCCTGGCGCCCATCTTGGGCAGGGACGTCCGATGTGTCAAGAATGTACGGAAAAGCGCCCATAGTGGAATCTTTTATGCACCACTAGGGATTACGTGAATATTTGACATTATTAGGTTTAATGCCTCATTTCGGTGCGAAGCCAGTCCGCCAAACGCACCACCAAGGGGTCATCGGCTATCGCCGCCGGCGCGGCAAAAAAATAGGCGTCCAGGCTGATGTCCGAAGCAATGATTTCGGCCAGGCGACCGCCTTCGACATGCGGCCGCACCAGCATCCAGTTGACCAGCGCCACCCCTTGCCCCTGCAGGGCCGCCTCCATCGCGATATGCGCATGATGCAGGCGTTGTCCCGGCAAATCGGCGATCGGCTCCACTCCCGTCGCCTGGAACCAGCGCTGCCACGGCAGCGTGGAACGCTCATGCAGCAGCGGCGCACTCAAGAGATCGGCGGGCGTTTTAATGTGGGGGTGATCCCGGATGAATGCGTGGCTGGCGACGGGCAGCATGCGCGGCCGCACCAGCTCTTCCTGGACGATGCCGGGCAGCGGGACCGATCCATAATGGATCGCCACGTCGATTTGCGCCTCGCCGAAATCGATCAGGTCGTCGCGCACGCTCAGCACGATATCGGACTGCCCCAGCGCGGCGCGCAAATCGGCAAGCCGCGGCATCAGCCACAGCATGGCAAGGCCGGGCGCGCACCAGACCCTGAGTTCGGAATGCCGGGACGCCTTGAGAGATTCGGCGCTCTGGCCGATCATCGTAAAGGCATTCGATACGATACGGTGAAACTCCAGGCCCTTGGGCGTGAGCGTCGCGCCGTTGAAATCGGACACCAGCAGCTTGCATCCGAACCAGGCTTCGAGATTGCTCATGTGGCGGCTGACCACCGTGTGGCTGACGCCCAGCTCTTTCGCCGCCTTGCGCAGGCTGCCGCTGCGGCCCACGACTTCGAATGCGCGCAGCGCCACCAAAGGCGGAAGTCGTAGCGGCATGGACGCGCTCCTTATGCCCGATTCCTCAGGCGCGCGCGATGACGTCCGCGATCGCCTTGCCGACCTCTTCGGTCGATGCGGTGCCGCCCAGATCACGCGTGCGCGGCCCGTGCTTCAGGGTATGCTGGATGCCGTTCAGGATGTCGTCGTGGGCCTGCCCATGCCCCAGGAACTGCAGCATCAGCGCCCCCGACCAGATCATGGCGATCGGGTTGGCGATGCCCTGTCCGTAGATATTGGGCGCCGAGCCGTGCACGGGCTCGAACAACGAAGGAAAGCGACGGTCCGGATTCAGGTTGGCCGAAGGCGCGATACCTATGGTTCCGGTGCAGGCCGGCCCCAGGTCGGACAGGATATCGCCGAACAGATTGGACGCGACGACGACGTCGAAGGCTTCCGGCCGCAGCACGAAGCGCGCCGCCAGGATGTCGATATGCTGCTTGTCCACGCCGATGTCCGGATACTGGGCGGCCATCGCATCTGCCCGCTCGTCCCACCATGGCATGCTGATGGCGATGCCGTTGCTTTTGGTGGCCACGGTCAGCTTCTTGCGGTCCCGGGACCGGGCCAGCTCGAAGGCATAGCGCAGGACGCGGTCGGCCCCGATTCGCGTAAAGACCGACTCCTGGATGACGATTTCGCGTTCCGTGCCTTCGAACAGCTTGCCGCCCAGGTTGGTGTATTCGCCTTCGGTGTTTTCGCGCACGATGAAAAAATCGATGTCCCCGGCTTTCTTTCCCGCCAGCGGGCATGGCACGCCGTCGAACAGGCGCACGTGGCGCAGGTTCACGTACTGGTCGAATTCCCGACGGAACTTCAGCAATGAGCCCCATAGGGAAATATGGTCGGGCACCGTTTGCGGCCAACCGACGGCGCCGAAGTAAATGGCGTCGTAGGACGACAGCTGCGCTTTCCAGTCATCGGGCATCATGGCGCCCGTACGCGCGTAATAGTCGCAATTGGCCCAATCGATATGATCCACCGCGATATCGATGCGATGCCGGTCCGCAGCGGCGCGCAGACAGCGCAGCCCTTCGGGCATGACCTCGTTGCCGATACCGTCTCCCGCGACCGCCGCAATTCGTAAGACTTGGTTCATGTTCGTCGTCCAGATAAAAGGGAAGCTCCGATTTTTTGGAAAAAAACAGGCAGACACAATGGTAGGCTCAAACGAGCGCCGCCACAATCGGTAATCCGCCCCGCGGCGGCCCTTTACAATGACGGCATTGCGTTTCGAGCACCCTATCCGCAACCTTGTCAGACATGCACATCCTTCTCTTTGGCGGCAGCGGCCAGATCGGCGCCGCGTTGCGGCATAGCCTGGCTCACGCCGCCACGGTATCCCATCCCGACAGCGCCGCGGCCGACCTGGAGCAGCCGGCAAGCCTGGAGCGCGCGCTGGCCGGCCATCGGCCCGACATCATCGTCAACGCCGCGGCCTACACCGCCGTGGATCAGGCGGAACGGGACGCCGAGCGCGCAAGGCGCATCAACGGCGACGCCGTGCGCATCATGGCGGAATATGCGTCGACAAACGGCGCGCTGCTGGTCCACTATTCCAGCGACTACGTCTTTGACGGACGCAAGCAGACGGCTTATACGGAAGACGATACTCCCAACCCCCTCAACGCCTACGGACGAAGCAAGCTGCTTGCCGAACAGGCCATTGCGGCAAGCGGCTGCCAGGCCCTGGTCCTGCGCACAAGCTGGGTGTATTCGGCGTCGGGCACCAACTTCCTGCGCACGATCCTCAGGCTGGCCCGGGAACGAGACGCCCTGGACGTGGTAAATGATCAGATCGGTGCGCCCACGTCGGCGGCGCGCATCGCCGACGTCACCGCGCAGGCCGTCGCTGCGCACCGGCAAGGCCGCCTGCCCGCGGGCGTCTACCATCTCAGCGCCGCCGGCCGGACCAGCTGGCACGGCCTGGCCCGCCACGCCGTCCAGGCCATGCGCGAGCTTGGCATCGACGCGACATTGCGCGCCGAGCGCATCCATCCGGTTTCCAGCGCAGACTATCCGCAAGCCGCCGAGCGCCCCTTGAACTCCTTGCTGGACAGCGGCAAGCTATGCCGTGCGCTGGGCGTGGCCATGCCGCACTGGCAGGCTGACGTCGATGCCACGCTGATGCGGCTGCTGACGACGTAGTCGCCTGTCCGGCCTCGACTCAGCGCGTACAATCCTTCGATCGTCATTGGCCAACGGCACACCACATGAAAGCGACACGACTCGCGATACCGGATGTCGTCCTGTTCGAACCCGAGGTGTTCGAGGATGCACGCGGGTTCTTTTTCGAAAGCTTCAATCAGCACGGGTTCGAACAGGCCGTAGGCCGGCCCGTGCGCTTCGTGCAGGACAATCATTCGCAGTCCGGCAGACACGTGCTGCGCGGCTTGCATTATCAGATCGAGCATGCCCAGGGGAAGCTGACGCGCGCCGTCGCCGGTGAAATATTCGACGTCGCCGTGGACATGCGGCGCTGCTCGCCCACGTTCGGCCGTTGGGTGGGCGAAGTGCTGAGCGCGGACAACCGGCGCCAGCTCTGGATTCCCGAGGGTTTTGCGCATGGTTTCGTCGCCCTCGGAAACGGCGCCCAGGTGCTTTACAAAACGACCGATTTTTACGCGCCCCGATTCGAACGCAGCGTGCGCTGGAATGATCCCGACCTGGCGATACGCTGGCCCGTTGATGCGCCGGTACTGTCGCCGCGCGATGCGCAGGCTCCGCCGTTCAGCCTGGCCGAGCCGTTTGCCTTCTGAACATCGGGCCATGAACGCCCCGATACGCCCGATTCGCACCGGGCGCCGGGACGTCCGGCCTGTCTTCCCTTAATCGAACCGCACGCGCAAATACAGCGAGCCCGCATTGTCCGACACGCCGTTGCCGAACTGACCCGTGTAGTTCAGCCCCAGCGCGGCGTTCTTGCCAACGCCAACCTCCGCGCCCAGATCCAGCACACCCGCATTCTTGGCGATCGGCGCGCCGCTGACGGAGAATGCGGCGCCATTGCCCTGGATCAAGGCCATGCGGCGCGACGGCTCGACGTCGCCGCTGGCATGACGCCACCCGGCGCCCGCCGACAAGGTCGCCGACGTTGCGCCGACATCTATGCTGGTCTTGCCGCGCAAGCCCAAGGTGAAGGTGGTGACGTCATCCGTCCTGCTATCGCCCGACAGCGCGGCCGCCCCGCCCGACTCGGTAAAGCTCTTGGCGCGCTGATTGACCCATGCCACGCCCAGATACGGCTCCACCACACTGGCTAGGCCAACCGGCAAGGCATAGCCCAGCTCGGTAAACAACTGCGTCGAATTCGCCTTGTAATCCGCCTTCAAGGTTTGCGCGCCGCCGAGGGTGACATGACGCCGAGTGTCGATGTCATGACGCGTATACGCCGCGCCTAGCAGAAAGTTCACATGGCCGCTCTTTACCTCCCAGCTATTGGCGCCATACAAAGCCGCCGTGTAGCTGCTGACATCGGACTTCGAGTCGCGACCGTCGACCTTTATGCGGCCGTCGGTATAGCCCATCGCGCCGCCGACGCGCCAGCCACCGCCCACGCCCACGTCCCCGCCGATAAAGAGCCCCGCGGTGTTCTGCTTGACCTTGGCGGCGTTGCTATTGCCGTCGATACTATTCCAATTGCCGACCACCTGCGCCCATAAAGGATGCGCATTGGATTTGACTGTCGATGCGTTGGCTGCGCTATTGGCGCGCAAGGTATTGGACAAGGTGCGCACGATCAATGCGCTTGAATTGAGCAGCGCCGATTGCGTGCCGGCGTGCGCTTCGCCCGACAATTGATCGAGCGCGCCGCCCAGATTCGGCGACATCACCGCCGCATCCGCCGCCGCATTTTTTCCAGCCACGGAAACCACCCCGTCCAGGGTTGCATTCTGATTGGCCGACAAGGATGAGCGGCTTGCGGACAATTTATTGTCGTCGACGGACAGGCTGACCGTCACGTTGCTGCGGTCGCCGTAGTTGACCGGATCGAGCTTGACGATCGTCTTGGCCAGGCTGTCGTCCAGCGTAGCGGAGCTGAACTCGTTGAGAACCTTGCCGTTCTTCGTTTCCAGGATACTGTAGTCATGGGCCAGGCGATAGCCTTTGGTGCCGTCTTCCTGACCCACGGTCAGCGCAAGGCCGCTGACATCGATGTCGCCATTGTTCACGATGATCTTGTCGGACTCGCCCGCCGCGTTGACTTCAACATGATAGGTCGAATTCGCGATCTCGCCGACCGAGCCGAAGGTTTGAAGCCCGATGGAATTGCCCGGGGACAACAGGCTGACGAAGACGTCCAGGCGGCTTCTGGCAAGCAAATTGCCGCGCAACGTGGAATTGTCCACGCGAACGTTGCCCTCCACTTCGATCGGGACGCTGGTAGTACCGCCATGCAGCTCGGAACCGCCCGTCACGATCAGAGGACCCGCTATCTTTGTCTGGCCCTGGGCCCATACCGACGACCCGTTCAAAACCAGTTCTCCCGTGACGGCGCCGTAGCCTATCGTGGTCGGTCCACCCAAGGTCAGCTGCGTGCCGGTCAGCGACACCGAACCGCCGATGTCGGCGCCTTTGGTCAAAGTGATAGAGGGACTATTGATTGCAATGATGTCGCCGCCGATCACAATCGGGCCGTCACTGAGCAGCGTGGAACGGTCCAAGCTCACATTGCCCGCAACGGCGGTATTGCCGACGAGCACCACCGACGAGTTAACCAGAACGTTCAATCCACCCGTGCCGGTACCGTAACCTATCGTGGTCGGCCCCGCGAAACTCAACTCCGTGCCGGATATCGACACGTCGCCGCCGATGTCGGCGCCTTTGAGAAAGCTGACTTTTGCGCCATTGGATGCGCTGAAGTTGCCCGTGATCACGGAATCCTTATCCGCCGTGAACGTACCGCCTTCGTCGATCTTCACGTCGGAAATGCCGCGCACCTCGCCCGTCCAGATCGCGTTTTTATCCAGATGGAGGTTCGTCGTGCCGCCCGCCGCCCGCTTGCCGTCCACCAAGCCGTCCACATCCACGATATCGCCGGCGGACTTCGAGCCTGCCGCCAAGGCCAGATCGATCATGCCGTCCATGGCCCGTTCGGTACGGCTGACTTTCAGCAGCACACCATTGTTGCCGGTCGCATCGACGCCGTCGCCCAATGTAATGGATTGAGCCTGGCCCGCATCGTCCAGAACCGAGGTGATCGTCGCGCCCGCCGATCGGAGCGTCGCACCGGTCACGTCCACGTCCGTGTTGCCGCGCATGTAGATAGCGGAAGATTCTTCGCCCCGCGCCTCGATCGTGCCCCCGGCAATTTCGGCGTGGCTGTCCTCGCCCTCGATGCTCGCGCCGTGCCCATGTTCGGCCAATACGTTCACATTCTTGAGAACCACTTCGCCACCGTCCTGCGCACGGACGCCCGCCGCGCCGCTGCCCCGGGTCGTGATACTGCCTCCGGAAAGATGCACGAGGCTGTCGGGTCCGACCGCCGACGCGCCATGCGCCTGGCTGCCGAGCGTGAGGACATCCACGTCCGTCCCCGCAATCAAAGTCTGCGATGCGGATACGCCTTCGCTTTCCGCGAGCAAACCCTGGGCGGAATCGCCGTCGGTGGCGATCGCCATGGCATTCAACAGCACCGTGCTGTCTTTTTTGGACAGCACGCCGTGACTGCCTACGTTGCGCCCATCCGGATCCAGGGGGCCGCCTGCCGTATGGATGCTGCCGTTCTGCAAGCTGAGCCCGCCGCCGTTATAGGCGAACGCGCCGAAGCCGGCAGAACCCCCGGTCACGACCTTCGTCTTGTCCGTCGAGATGGAACCGCCATTCTGCGCGTACACGCCGCTGGATTCGTCGCCGAGCGTAGCGATTTCGCTGTTCTTCAAATCGATGTGTCCTTTGCTTTCGCCGAGCTTGCCGAAAGCATGCACCGCATGCGAATGATCGCCCGCGGTGTCTACCATGGTGCCATCCACGTCGATCGCCGCTTCCGTATCGGCGTACAGGCCGCGCGTGTACTGGGCGCCCTGCGCTTGAACGGCGCCGCCGCGCATCGTCACTCTGGCGCCATCGCCGGCCCGTACCGTATGGACGAGGCTATGCGAAGCAGGCCCCTCGCCGTCCGTTATCACCGCCGTGTCTTCCAGATACGCCGTCGCCCCCTCTCCGTTGATGTACAAGGCTGCACCCTGTTTGCTGATCAAAGTGGAGCGTTCCAGGCTCAAGCTGCTGCCCGCCTGCACGCGCGCCGCCGTGGAGCCCGCCCCCATCGCGCCGATGTGCGAGCCGGCCACCGTAACGTGACCTGCGGTCAATGAGGTGCCGGCGCCGTCCGTGTCGCCGACCAGCAAAGCGGTGGCGCCATTGCCTTCAGTCGCGACCGACGTGCCGTTCAGGTTGATGGTCCCCGCCTGCGCGCCGCTTTCTTTTCCGCTATGCGCGCGTACTCCCGCAGCCCGGGTGCCCTTGGTCGTGATCGAACCGTTCGTGAGATTGACCACGCCGCCGCGGTCCGCCTCGACGCCCGAAGCCCCGGTTCCGTTAGTCTCGATGGTCAAGCCGGTGCCGTCCACTTGGCCGCCTTCCTGGGCAAGCACACCCACCGAATAGCCATTGCCATGTGCCGTCACGGTCGATCTAGTGATGAGCACAGCGCTGCCCGCGCCGAAAGACTGCAGAACATGGCCACCGCTATTGCCGAAAGTATCCACGCTCGAGCTATCGACCGTAATTCGCGAACCGCCCGTGGCGCCTATGCCGCGCGCATTGTTGCCCATGCCGGTTATGTAGTTGTCGAACAGCTCGAATACCGCTCCGCTCTCGCCTTTGGCAGCCCATATTTGCGATCCTGTTCCATTTGCCTCGTAGGCAAACTCGGGATCGGGATGGCCTGGAGCCTCCGTGCCTCCCACCGTGCACGTATCGCTGCCTTTACAAAGCAAATTACCGGACGGCACGGCCTGGACGCTGGTCGCGAAGCCTGCCCCGTACAACATGAATAGCGCCGAGCTTAGCGTGGTGATGCGTAATCCGGCCTTGCCATTTTTCTTGCTGCGCATATCGTGCATTTCTTTGTCCCCATTGATTTTTCGTGGTTCTAATCGACCTGTCCCACCGGTCTATGTGCGCACTAAGTTACATATCCGTATGAATAATCGATTACATTTCCTTGCCTCGAAATGAGCGAGAATTCATCGTTCCCTAGGGCGTATATCCTAAGATATCAGAATTAATCTTACACGAATTACATATTTTTTAATAATTTGTATTTTTCCATACAAACCAAGGTAACACGACAACGGATGATTTCAGTTCCGATGACCGCCTTAGACTGCGAAATGGCGGGAGGCGCCAAAGAAAGAGCGCGAAAAACGAAAGAACAACGAATAGAGCGGGAGAGAGCAGAGAAACGCTATGCAGTACTAATTTTCTTTCTTGACGCCATACCAACTTTCCATGCGCCGATTCTTCTTTATTTCAGCGTGATTTTTCTCGGCAAATAGGAAATTGCGCGCCTAACGAAGAGCATGGATATTCGCGATATGAAAAGAGGCAAAGACATGAGGCGCGTAGTCCGAACCGCGCATGAAGGACGGCGGCTTAAAGCGCGCCCGTATAGCCTTGCTGCCTCCACGCCTCATAGATGGTGACCGCGACGGCATTGGAAAGATTCAAGCTGCGCTGGCCGGGCCGCATGGGCAGTCTGAGCCGTTGCTGCATCCCGAACAAGGTTAGCTGACTGTCGGACAGCCCCGCGGTTTCCCTGCCGAAGACGAATACGTCGCCCGCCTGGAACGAAACGCGGCCCACTTGCCGATCGGCTTTGGTCGTCATCGCGAAACAACGGTCGCCACCGGCTCCCGTCGCCTTCAAGGCCTGCTGCAAGTCATCGTGCACCCGCATGTCGGCCCATTCATGGTAGTCGAGCCCGGCCCGTTTCAAGCGCGCGTCGTCCAGTTCGAAGCCCAATGGCCGGACCAGGTGCAGCGCCGCGCCCGTATTGGCGGCAAGCCGGATCACGTTACCGGTGTTCGGCGGTATTTCAGGAGAAACCAGTACGATATGAAACATGCAAGACATCCGTTGAATACACTCGTGCCGCCTGCCGCGCCTGGACGCGGCTTTCAGCGCCTGCGGGACGCTATGGCGCGCGCGCCGCCACCACGCCCAGCACCCGTTCGGCCCCCGCGGCCTTCAGACTTCGAGCGACGGCATCCACCGTGGCGCCCGTCGTCAGTACGTCGTCCACCACCAGCACGGTCCGTCCCTGCAAGGCCTGCGTGCAATGATAAAGCCCCACGACGTTGCGGATGCGCTCCGATCGCGGCAGGGCGGCCTGTTTATCGCCCTGAGGCCCACGTTGCAAAAGACCGGAACGCAAGGGCAACGAAAGCGCGCCGGCCAGCTGCCGCGCCAGCTCCGCGGCGGGGTTGAACCCTCTGCGCCGTATCGACGGCGCGCTGGACGGCACGGCAGCCAGGATTGTAGACGCAGGCAGGCGCAACCGCGCGTCCCGCACGGCCTGCTCCACCAGATTCCCCAGCAGGCGAACGTGCGTATAACGCAAATCGACCTTCCATTGGCGAATCAGGACGTCGCCAGGCGGCGCGTAGTCGAACGCGGCGACGATGCGCTCGAACGCGGGCGGCGCAATGCGGCATTCCATGCACGGGACACCGGCCTGGTCCACGCCCACGGCGCACCGCGGGCAACGCGGACGGCCGTCGCGCATCGTCGCGGTCGCCATGTCCGCGCAGACCGCGCACAAGCGACCGCCGTGGACGCGCGCCATGCAGAGGGCGCACGCGCCGGGCACGCACGTCGCGATGCGGCGCAGCGCGGCTGCGGACCGGCGGGGCAATGCAAGCAAGGAACGACGCGACCGTTCGCGCAAGCCGGATAGATACGCCATAATAATAAGCTCCATGGTCCGCGCGAAGCCGGCCGCCGCGATTCGCCGGCCGGCCCCGCGCTTTTCTCCAACGCAAGCCTTGCATCTAAGCATGCGGCCCTTACAATCGCCACCCTTTCGGCACAACTATGTCACAGCCTCCCGTCCGCCGGCTCAGCACCGCCCACGCCGCCCTGCAATTCGACCGGATCGCGCCCCTGGACGGCGCCCAGTTCCTGTACGGCGAAGTCGCGCAACGCATGCTGCAGCGTCTGAGCTACATTCGGGTGGATCCCGTCAAGGTGCTGGATGCTGGCTGCGGCGCGGGCCATGCGATTGAGCCCCTGCGCGCGCGCTACCCGGGGATGGATTACCAGGGGCAGGACATCAGCGCCGCCATGCTGTCGGCAGCCCGCGAACGCTATGTCAGCAAGCCGGGCTTCTGGCAAAAATTGCGCAACAAGCCGACACCCCCTGTGCATTTTCATCACGGCGACATGGCGCAAACCGGCCTGCCGCCGGAAAGCCTGGATCTGGTCTGGTCCAATATGGCGCTGCATTGGCATCCGGAGCCCCACCGCGTGCTGAGCGAATGGCGGCGCATATTACGCCCGGGAGCCCTGGTGATGTTTTCCTGCCTGGGGCCGGGTTCTTTGATCGAGCTGCGCCAGGCCGTGGCCGAAGCCGGACTGCAAACGGCGGCACCCGAGTTCGTGGATATGCATGATTTCGGCGACTTGCTGATGGAGCGGGGCTTTTCCGATCCGGTCATGGACCAGGAGATACTGACCTTGACCTACCGCACCCCTGAAAAGCTGATTTCGGACCTTCGGGCGCTGGGTGGCAATCCCAGCCTGGATCGCCGTGCGGGCTTGCCGGGCCGGCGCTGGAAGCAGCGCCTGATCAACGCGCTGGAAGAACAGCGTCTTGACGACGGCCTGATACACCTGACGCTGGAAATCGCCTACGGCCATGCGTGGCGCTCGGCGGCGCATCGCAGCGCGCCGGGCGAAACACGGATATCTATCGAGTCGATAGGCCGGCCGCGATTCAAGAGTTGACGTTTTTCCGGCGCGAAGCGTCGATGCCCAGCTGCTTGAGCTTGCGATAAAGGTGGGTGCGCTCCAACCCCGTTTTTTCCGATACGCGAGTCATGCTGTGATTTTCCCGCCCGAGATGATATTCGAAGTAGATGCGCTCGAACGCGTCCCGAGCCTCGCGCAGGGGCTGGTCCAGCGTAATACTGCCCAGCAGCGACGGATTGTCTTCTGATTGCGCCGCGGATGAAGGCGCGGCTCCTCCTTGGCTGGCGGATTGCGCAGGCGCTTCCGAGCGCATTTGCGCCGCGACCCGTGCCGCATTGGCCAAGGCGGCCGGCGCGATCGGCCGAGCCAGGCCCGAGGCCACGGCTTTCAGCAGTTTCTGCAAAGTGATCGGCTTTTCAAGAAAGTCCACGGCGCCGATGCGGGTGGCCTCGACGGCCGTGTCGACCGTGGCATGCCCGCTCATCATTATGACGGGCATGTCGAGCAGGCCTTGGGACGACCACTCTTTGAGCAGGCTGACCCCATCGGTATCCGGCATCCAGATATCCAGCAACACGAGGTCGGGACGCGCGCGCAGCCGCGCTGCGCGCGCCTCGGTCGCGTTTTCCGCCAACTCGACTGTGTGCCCTTCGTCATAAAGGATTTCAGACAACAGCTCCCGAATACCAATTTCGTCGTCGACAACCAGCACTCTGGCCATAAAAAATCACCTATGTTTTTTCCGCATTATCGTTGTCTTGCCTCGGTTCGTCTAGCGTTACCGACGAATGCGCAAGCCTGGTCAAGAGGATAGAAATGCGCGCCCCGCCCTCGCGGCGGTTGGAAACATCGATCCTGCCGCCGTGTTCTTCAATGATTTTCTTAACTATAGCAAGTCCCAGGCCCGTTCCCGACGCTTTGGTGGTCACGTAGGGCTCGAACACGCGCGTCAGCACCTGCGATGCGAATCCGGGGCCATTGTCGGACACGGTCAACCGGACGGAGTTCTGCTCGGCGCCTTCGTCGGAGCTCGACTTGGCCAGCCGGGTTTGCAAACGGATGATAGCCTGCGCGGGCCCATGAACGGACAAGGCCGCATCGCGCGCGTTAGCCAAAAGATTGTGTATGACTTGGCGCAGCTGCGTGGGATCGCCTTCCACCAACGGGACCTCGCGGGAAAAATCCACCTCGAACATCGGGACCGCGCTATCCACTCGCGCCTGCGAGCCGGGGTCCCAGCCGTACAGCGTCAGGATCTCGGCGCTCAGGGCATTGATGTCGATCGCCTGCATCTGGGCGGGCGGCGTGCGCGCATATTCGCGAAAGTCATCCACCATTTTCTTCAGCGAGGCCACCTGGTTCACGATGGTATTGGTCGAGCGCGTCAGCATGGCGGCATCGTCCTCGCTCAACCTGTCGGTCAGCTTCATGGCCAGGCGCTCGGCCGACAACTGTATGGGAGTCAGGGGATTCTTGATTTCGTGGGCCAGGCGGCGCGCGACTTCGCCCCAGGCCACCGTGCGGTTGGCGGATATCACTTCGCTGATGTCGTCGAACACGACCAGATAGCCGTTGCCGCGGCCATCCACGTTCAAATGCGTGCCGCGCGCCAGCAGGGTTACCACGTGTTTCTTGGTTTCATTGTCCGTGGCGGCGTCCAGCTCCAGCTCGAACTGCTGCTGCCAGTACGGACGCTCGGACCCCACGGCGGAATGGGCCGCGAAGGCCTGCCGTATCTGCTGGGACAAGGCCAAAGCTCCCTCCACGGTCTCCAGGGGCCGCCCCTTGACCGAGCGCAGGTCGACGTGCAGGATGCTCTGCGCGCCCTGGTTGAACAAGGTCACCCGGAACATTTCGTCGAACACCAGCACGCCCGAGGACAGGTTGCTCAGGACGGACTCCAGGTAGACGTTGGACCGTTCCAATTGGCGCCGGTTGTTTTCCACCATGCGCCGCGCTTCGTCCAGCTGGCGCGTCATGGCATTGAAGGAACGCGTCAATTGTCCGACTTCGTCTTTTTCGGGCGGCTCCGGCAAAGGACGGTAGTCCCCCACCCCGACTGCTTGCGTGCCCGCCGCCAGCGTCAGCAAAGGCCGGACCAGGCGCCGAGAGATCGCCAGCGCCGCCACGACGGCGGCGAACAGCGCCAGGATCAGGGCCATAGTCAGCGTAATGCCATAGAGCTTGCGCAGGCCCAGGCGCGACAGCGCCAGTTCTTGATAATCGCGAAACCCTTCTTGCACCAGGTTCGCATTGACAGCGATCTGCTCGGGCACGGGCTGGATAACCTGCAGCCACCGGGCGTCCTGGGCGACGCCCAATATCGCCGACAGGCCGTCCGCGCGATTGATCGGCACGACGACACGCAAATGCAGGTCGCCGCTTATCGGCCCCCTGTCGCCCGGCGCGTCGGCCACGCCCACGTTGTCGGCATCCGCTTCGGCCGCCGAATAGCCACGCGCGACCTTCAGCTGGTTGAACACGTGAGGGGGCGGCAGATCCGGCAGCAGCTTGCCGTAGTTGGACGATGAAAACGCGACGATCCGGGCATTGCCGGTGAAGATCAAGGCTTCGGACACGCCGCTGCTTTCGCGCAATTGCGTGATCAGATACGCCAGGTCCGCATCGCTGGCCCG
>Ga0265293_10004616_pt1 | contig 24102 bp, 25 predicted proteins | sample Munlanlewell138R_FD_192505 | JGI IMG/M metagenome (GOLD analysis project Ga0265293, IMG submission 192505) | Leachate microbial communities from a municipal landfill in Southern Ontario, Canada - Leachate well 138R | ecosystem: Engineered > Solid waste > Landfill > Unclassified | place: Canada...
TCTATTCTGGATTTGGGTCTCACCTTAGAATACCTAGAGACAAAGGGCGTACCTGTAATCGGATACGGGACAAATCAGTTGCCAGCCTTTTACACTAGAGAAAGTGGATTTAAGTTAAATTATAGGATGGATAGCCCCTTAGAAATCGCCAAGGCAATAAAAGTAAAAAGAGACCTGGACCTGAAAGGCTCCATGGTTATCGCAAATCCTATTCCCCTTGAACACGCCATGGATAGCAGGGTGATTTCAGAGGCTATTGGTCAAGCACTGGAAGAGGCCAAGGAACTTGGCATATCTGGCAAGGACATTACTCCCTATCTTTTAGACAAGGTACAAAAAATCACCGGGGGCAAAAGCCTTGAGGCCAACATTCAGCTAGTATACAATAATGCAAGTCTGGCAGCCCAGGTAGCTGTTGAACTGTCCAAAATCTAATACTATAGTATTTAATGAAAACAGGCAGACAAGTGTCTGCCTATTTCAATGCAAAATCTACTGCCCCCATTGCATGAAGTATGGTTGTATCGTATAGGGGGACAGTAGAATCTTCCTCTTTTACCAACATACCTACTTCTGTACAGCCCAGTATTATACCCTCTGCACCTTCTCCTATCAATTCTTCAATTATTTTCTTATACTTTTCTCTGGATTCATTGACTATATTTCCCAGACAAAGTTCTTCAAAGATCACTGTATTTATAGCTATCCTGTCGGGTTCCTTTGGTATTAAAACCCTTATCCCTCTTTCTTCCAATCTGGACCTGTAAAAGTCCTCTTCCATTGTATACTTGGTACCCAAGAGTCCAAGGGTTTTTATTCCGTCGGCTAAGACCTTATCTGCTGTCAAATCTGCAATATGGAGCAAAGGGATATTTATGCCTTTTTGAAGCTGGTCGGCCACCTTGTGCATGGTATTGGTGCAAATAATGATAAAGTCTGCACCTGCTGCCTCTAGTCCACGACCTACATCACCTAGGACCTGGGCTGCCTTTTCCCATTGTCCTCGTCTCTGATACAACTCTATCTCATGGAAATCCACACTATGTAGTATAATCTTTGCAGAATGTAGTCCCCCTAGTCTGTTTTTTACCTCCTCATTGATTATTCTATAGTATTCCAACGACGATTCCCAACTCATACCTCCGATTAAGCCCATGGTCTTCATTTGCTTACCCCCATTTTCTTCAATATTCCTATAGTTGTTTTTCCACTATTCTCCACCATATAGCCCTATTATATCATATTTGGGTCTTTCATAATCTATAGACCTAGTTGTATTTTTGGTCCTAAATTAAATTCAATACAAATCTTTTTAAAAATCTTTTTCAAAAAACAGTTGACATTAGCCGACTAAAGTATTATCATGTTATTTAATACAAAAATGCTTTGATGGAGAGAAAGATGTCTTACCTTTTTAAAAGAGAGTTGGGTTAGGTGGGAGCCAACATTAAGGGGATATGCAATATACACTCCAGAGCTGATTTGCTAAAAGCTAATGCAAGTAGGCAAATCCGAAAGCCCATCGTTATAGGGGATAGGACTGTTAGGTCTGATTGAGTGATGACTTTGTCATAATTGGGGTGGTACCGCGGATATAATCTTTCGTCCCTATGAGTATAGCTATACGCTATATTTGTAGGAACGAAAGATTTTTTTTGCGCAACCATAAGAATTACATTCAATCTATACCAATCATCCTAATAAAAATAATAAAATTTAGGAGGATATGAAAATGAAAAAAGGAATTGTAAAATTATTAGCATTGTTGTTGATTACTATGTTGGTGTTTACGGGCTGCTCAGCCAACGACACCCCATCAAAAGAAGAAGATACTGTAACAAATGAAAGCCAGTCAAGTGAACAAAATGCACCAGAGGAAATTATATTTAATATTGGCATCAGCCAATTGGCAGATCACCCAGCCCTAGATGATGCAAGACGTGGTTTTGAAGATGGACTGAAGGAATTGGGAGTAAATGCAAAGATTAGTTACCAAAATTCCCAAGGGGATATCCCAACTTCCCTTACAATTGCAGAAAAGTTTGTAAAAGATAAGATGGACCTAATCTACGCCATTGCTACGCCGGCAGCCCAGTCTGCAAAGCAGGCAACATCAGATATACCAATCATATTTAGTGCAGTAACTGATCCAGTAGATGCAGAATTAGTAGATTCCATGGAAAACCCTGGTGGCAATGTAACTGGCACATCGGACTTAACCCCAATGGATAGGCAATTGCAACTATTTAAGGACTTAGATAGCAGTATAGAAAAGGTTGGCATCGTATTCAATACCAGCGAACCTAACTCTCAAATCCAGGTAGATATGGCTAAGGAACTTGCACCCTCCATAGGTCTTGAAATTGTAGAAGTCGGTATTTCAAATATCAATGATATACCTCAGGCCTTGGATTCAATGATAAGAAAAGTAGATGCAATTTACACTATTACAGATAATATGGTGGCTTCAGCTATTAATGTAGTGTCAGAAAAGGCTATAGCAAACAAATTAGTTACAGTAGGTGCAGAGGATTCCCATGTAAAGGGTGGTATTCTCATCACTGATGGACTAAGCTACTACGAATTAGGAAGGCAGTCGGCTGGAATGGCAAAGGAAATATTAGTAGATGGAAAATCTCCTGCAAATATACCTTCAGCTACTTCTGAAAATACAGAAAAAGTGTTTAATGAGGAAACCCTAAAAGCATTGGGTCTAGATGAAAATAATCCAGCTTTAAATGGAGCAGAAAAAGTCGAATAATTGCTATGTTTTAAGCCTAAAGGAACGGTGAGATATATGAATTCATTAATAGTAACATCTATAGAGCAGGGACTCATCTTTGCAGTACTTGCCATGGGGGTCTTTATCTCCTACAAGATATTAGATATTGCAGATTTGTCAGTAGAAGGTACCTTCCCCCTTGGTGCCTTCCTCTTTGCAAAATTTATTTCTATGGGAATGGGACCTATAATAAGTACATTTTCAGCACTTGTTTTCGGTAGCCTAGCTGGTCTCTTGACTGCTACCCTCTTTACCAAACTAAGGATAAAACCACTATTGTCAGGAATCTTGACCATGACCATACTCTACTCTGTAAATTTAAAAATTAATGGCAAGTCCAACATACCCTTGTTTAAATTTGCCTCCATATATGACCTAGCTTCTACAATGCTAATATTATTTCTAATTGTCCTGGCCATAAAGTTTCTGCTAGATTGGTTTTTAAAAACAGAAATTGGCTATCTCCTGATTGCAACAGGAGATAATGAATCCTTGGTGCGTTCCTTGGGAGAGGATAGCAACAAGTACAAGGTAATTGGGCTAATGATATCCAATGGCCTAGTAGCCCTATCTGGTGCCCTCATGGCTCAGTTTCAAGGCTTTGCAGATATTACCATGGGCAGCTCCATCATTGTTGTTGCCCTGGCCTCTATAATCATAGGTGATACTATAAAAAAGAATTCAAATATCGTAAAGGGCACTACAAGGGCAATCTTGGGCGCTGTGGCATATAAAATTATCGGCGGAATCGCCATAGATTTGGGTCTAAATCCAAATGACCTGAAGGCTATAAATGCCATAATCGTAATTGCCTTCATCTCATATAACAATTTTGCCATTGACATATTCACCCTATTTAAAAAAAAGGAGTTAGATAATGATGCTAAAAATAAGAAAACTATCGAAGAGTTTTAACAGGGGAACCGACAATGAAATTAACATTTTCAGCAATTTCGACCTCGATATAGAAAAAAATAAATGTACTGCTATTATCGGTCCCAATGGCTGCGGCAAATCTACTCTCCTCAATATAGTTAGCGGTACTATAGCCTTGGATGGAGGCAAGATAGTCCTAAATGGGGAGGATATTTCAATGTTAAGGGAGGAGGACAGGGCCCAATATCTAGGAAGAGTATATCAAAATCCCTCCTTGGGTGTATCTCCCTCCCTGACCATCCTAGAGAATATGTCTCTAGCAGATAAGAAGGGGGAGAGCTTCTCCTTGAAGAGGCTGATTAAAAAAGGAAATATAGATAAATATATTGCTCTACTAAAGGATTTGGATCTGGGCCTTGAGAGCAAGCTAAATACTAGGGTTAAATTCTTGTCCGGTGGCCAAAGGCAATCCCTATCTCTGGTAATGGCTGCCATGAGGCATCCAAAACTGCTATTATTAGACGAACATACAGCGGCCTTGGACCCAAAGACCTCCAATGTAGTAATGAAAAAGACAAAGGAGTTAATCGAAAAGTACTCCATAAGCACCATAATGGTATCCCACAATATGAAGGATGCCATAGAATATTCCGATAGGGTTATAATGCTAGACAGGGGACAAATAATACTGGATAAGGCAAGTATTGACCTAACAGAGGAAGAGCTAATACACATATACAGGGAAAAACTCGTGCAAAATGTGGCATAAGATAAGGGTAACTTTTAGGCACAAAAAAACCTTAACTTAATATACTGAACTAAAAGAATAATTAAATAGGATGTGATATCATGCCACGTTTACCAGAGGAAGATTTAGTTTTAGTACCTGGTGGAACCTTGATTACCAATACTCCAGAGGAAGGTCGTGCATTGGCAATGCTCATGGCTAGACATACGGTACACAATATTCAGCCAGATTTAGATATCCTGCAATGCGGGCGAAGGATGTACAGCGTTGATCCAGATAGCCTGATATTTGCAAGTCAGGTAGTTGCCATTGAATTCCAAACCATAGCTGCGGCCAATAATTATTGGAGGCAATATTACTATTAGATAATCCATCAATAAAGGCAGACATTTGTCTGCCTTAAATAATGCTCTTTAATTGCCATCTATCTCCCCTATATCTAATTATATAGAATGTAGCCCTTACATACCAATCTATAAACATTCCCATCCAGACACCAAACATCCCAAAGCCTAAAAACTTCGCAAATAGGACTCCTAGACCAATCCTCACAATCCACATGCTGCCTACGCTGACAAACATAGTGTATCTTACATCTCTGGCAGCCCTTAGGGAATTAGGGAGTGTAAAACCAAGAGGCCATACAAGGCAGGTATTTATTCCATAAAAGATAATAATCTTACTTGCCAAAGCCGTTGTCTCTGCCGATAGGTTGTACATCTTTAGAATTAAGGGGATAGAGCCTATTATGACTATATTTATCCCTACTAGGCTAAGATAAGCATACCTTAGCAGGAGCTTGGTGTAGTATCTAGCCGCCTCAAAGTCTTGGGCCCCAACACTTTGACTGACAATGGTTACCATTCCCAGTCCAATGGCGGCCCCGGGTAAAAACTGAAATGCAGTGACATTATTTGCCACGGCATTGGCTGTAATAGAAGCTGTACCAAATGTGGCCACCACGCTTAGAAGCATTATCTTACCTAGTTGAAACATGCTGTTTTCTATTCCATTGGGTATTCCTATATATAGGATTTCCTTAATTACCCTTTTGTTTAACTCATATTTGGGAGATTTGAAAATATGTAATACTAGGTCCTCATTTCTCAATAGGACTAGGATAATTATGGCCGCAATGGCCCTTGAAAGCAAGGTCGGTATGGCTACTCCCTCCACGCCCATTTTTGCCCCGTATATTAAAATACCATTGCCTACTACATTGATAGTATTCATAATTAGGGAGCTAATCATGCTAATCTTCGAGTTTCCCATGGTCCTAAATAATGCTGCACCACTATTGTAGACGGCAATAAATGGAATACTGGCAAATACAATCATCATATATCTATTGGCATAGTCCCTTACTAGGGGTTCAATAGAACCAAAAACTGTATCTAGAATAAAATCCTTGCCAAGGTACATGAGGACCATAATTACTATGGACACTAGTGTGACAAATAGTATTAGCTGTTCACCTGCTTCATTGGCCTTGTCCAACTTTTTCCTGCCTATATGCTGACCTGCTACTACTGCACCTCCAGTGGCCAGGGCGGCGAATACATTTATGAGCAGGATATTGATTGCATCCACCAGGGATACTGCTGATACTCCACTTTCTCCTACGCTGGAAACCATGACCGTATCTGCCATGCCAACGGCTACAGCTAGAAACTGTTCTATTATCAAGGGCAATAACAGTTGCATTATCATCTTTTTACTAAACCTATTGCTTTTCTCCACGATAATCCTCTTTCCTATTTGATTTTCTCCATTTTAAAATCCTTTTCTATAAAGAATGCCTGTCTTTCATCTTCCCCCTCAAGGTCCTCAAAACCCAATTGATATACCATGGGATTTGTATGAGATTTTATTGTAAGCAATTTACTTTTGCTATCATAGACACAAATATATCTAGTATAGGTATTGTAATCATATTTCTTATTCTTGACAAATCCATTGGGCATACTCATGGCATTTAAAATGCCATAGGCACTAGAAAGAGCATCCCTATTATTCTCGGATTTAATATTCATCCTTGTCAAATAAAATGCTTTGATAAATCTTGAAACTGGATCATAGCCACCTGGCAAATCCTTTGAAGAATTAAAATCCTCTAATCTATCCAGGTCCATAAACTTATTTAACCTTCTGGTATGGGATTCAAATCCTGGAGAATTTGTCATTACATTATATGGATTCTCATAATATACTAATACCCCTTTTTTGGCCTCTACAACAATGGACTTCTTTGTGGAGTCTGCAAACATAAAGTGGAAATCCGGACATAAAATCCGGTCTCCCTTGTAGTCTCTAGTAGAGATGTGAATACTTGGCAAATCTTCTATTAGTTCCTTCAAGGACCTGTAGTTTGCAAGGGCATAAGTGAAATAATCTAGGCTGGATATATTGGTTTTGCCGGGCCTTACTTCGTTGGAGTAGAGATTAAATCCAGTAAAGGTATTGGTGATGCCAATTAATCCATGCTCATTTACCCCGTCCTTAAGGGGGTCCCTATTCTCAAAGCCCACTCCCAAGACTTTATAGCTTGAATAAAGGGCCTTCCCCATTAAATCCTTGGCAAAATTATATTCCCTGGGAAAGTATAGGGCATTGTAGTTTATAGGGGCTTCAAAGTCCATTGTCCTGCCCATGACACATCCATCTATATAGTCTATCTTTATTCCTGTACACATATTTCTCCTCACCTATTCCCATGTATTTTAAATTAACCTATAAATATAAATAAGACCAGTCAAAACCAGTCCTATTCCTTGATTAAGCCCCTATTTGCTGCATCTTCTATCATATGCTGCACATAGTCCCACAATATATCTGATGCCTCCCTAACTGGTGCTATTCTTTCATATATATCTTCTTTTGCCACATTGAATTTGCCCCAGGTCCCACCATTATTGTGATAGTTGTTTAGCATGGGCTGAAGTCTGTCCATAGAAGCTGCAAATATGGCCTCTGGAGTCTTGGCTTCTTCAAATTCATCCCACAAGGCCCTCAATTCCCTTGCCTTATCTTCTGCTAATATGCCGAAAACCTTATCTGCTCCCGCTAGCTCTCTTTCCCTCTTGCTCTTATTGGCCTCCTTGTCATAGCAAAATGTGTCGCCTGCATAGATTTCAATCAAGTCATGGGTAAGGAGCATCTTAATTACCCTGCCAATATCTAGCTCCTTGTTAGAATATTCGCCAAGCACCATGGCCATGACCGATATATGCCAAGAATGTTGGGCATCGTCCTCCCTTTGGTCCCTTTCTATCAAACTTGTCTGTCTCAGAATAGACTTCATCTTGTCTAGTTCCACGATAAATTCTATATCCTTTAGCAGTCTTTCCCTTGTCAAAAAATCATCTCCTATTAGTCTATAACAATCATATTACGTCCCCTGTCCTTGGCCTTATATAGCCTACTATCTGCTAAATCAATTAAATCCTTTACAGTTATATCCTCATTTGTAAACTCGAAGGCATTGGAAATACCACAACTAAATGTTATGTTTATCTCCTTATCCCCGTATTTAAACTTATAGGCCCTTACACTTTCTAGTATTCTTTCTATTATTTCCAGGGCCTTATTCTTGTCTGAATCGTGAAATAGTATTATAAATTCTTCTCCCCCATATCGTCCCAAGGTATCGTAGGTTCTTATACTAGACATGAGTATCTCTGAGAATTCCCTAAGTACATAGTCACCAGCCTGATGTCCATATGTATCATTGACATTTTTAAAGTGATCCAGGTCTAGGATAGCTACTACAAAGTCTCCCTTTTCCCTCTTGTACTGCTCCACACTCTGGTATAGCCTCTCAAATACATAGCCCCTATTGTAGGCATTGGTGAGAGGGTCTCTGATTGAGGTTTGCCTCAGCTTTTCCTCCAGATACTTTTGTGTTGTGATGTCCTGTTTTATCCCCAAATAGTTGGTAATCTCGCCCTTTTCATTGATTATGGGGCTTATTCTAGCCTCCTCATAGTAGATGCTTCCATCCTTTCTCCTATTGATTAGCTCACCCTTCCAGGGCCTGCCCGAAGATATGGTTTCCCACAGGTTGTCAAAGACATCGTCAGTGGTCAAACCGCTTTTTAAAATCCTTGGATTCCCCCCAATTACTTCCCCAAAAGTATATCCAGTTATATTTTCAAAAGCTGGATTTACATATTGAACATTACCATGTTTGTCCGTTATTATAATGGATACGGCAGTTTGCTCAATGGCAATTTTTATGATACTATCTATGAAACTTTTGGGATTATCTTTTGAATTATCCTTATCCAATAAAATATCCATAATGTCTATTCCCCTTTGTTCTTTTCCCTTTGTTTAATTATACACTACTTTAATGAATTTTTATATAGAAAAGTCCTAAAATATCCTATCTTAGGACCCTATTATACTAAACTGATTCCAATAAATCCCTTACATAGGTGGAAGTACAAAGGCAGCCTTGTGAATTTCAGGATTTATGTCCATGGTTTTTGCAACTACTGTGCCAGCCACTCCATTAAAAAATTGATTGTTTCAAAATATTGGAATCGCCTATTAGAATATTTTATCTTCAAATTCTAAAAACTATAGTACTGGTTAGATTGTATAATAAGTTTGACCCAGTGGAGATTTGCTTTGGACGTTCCTATCTAGTAACCGAACTCATTGTAATAGTGGAGGTTTATATGAAAAAATATATTTCTTTAATCCTATCTCTTGGTTTTATCTTTGCATTTCATAAACATATTTATGCCCAGATTTCCTCGGAAAGTTATGTGAATTTAAGTGGTTCTAAACAGGCTGATGAAGTTGAATTTATCCTCAACAAGGAAAGTCCCAGCTTCGATTTACCTGAGCTATCATCCCAAGTATACAAGATGCCCTGGAAAAACGACGAGGATTTTTTAAAGGCACAGGAAAAACACGACAGCTACGTCCTTTTGGCTGGTTTTTGTGCCGTTCTAAGGAACCCTTTACCTGGAGAAGAATACAATGTTAGTCTAGCCAGCAAAAAACTTAAGGGTTGTCTGGTTAAACCCTCTAAGGTTTTCTCCCAAAACACATCCATAGGACCCTATACCAAGCTAAGAGGCTTCAAAGAAGGTGCATCTTATATAGGGGAAAATATCATAATGACTGAAGGTGGCGGGGTATGCAAGATAGCTACAAGCTTGTATAATTTAGCCGTATTGGCAAATTTAGAAATAATCGAAAGACACCACCATTCAATGCCAGTGAATTACGTACCCTACGGTCAAGATGCCACCGTAGCCTATGGAATAAAGGACCTTAGATTTAGAAATACTACTGATGAGCCTATATTGATTTGGGCAGAGATGATTGGCAATAGGTTATATATGGGCTTTTATGGCAAGGAAAAACCTCCCAAGGTTAGCTGGGATCATCATATTAGCCAGCTTATAGAAATTCCAGTAAAATATATTAAAAATTACAACTTGGAGCCCGGTGAGATGAAGACTGTCATAGAAGGAATGGAGGGTGCTACAGTCAAATCAAGTATTACAATATGGTATAGGGATGGACATTATGTGGTGAAAAATATGGGAATTAGCCAGTATAGTCCCCTAACTAAGATAATAGAAATAAACTAATTGAGTTTTTCCTTGGATACTGGGTATAAGTATCAAAATCTATAAAATCTTTATAAGGAGGGATTAGGGTGAAGAAGGAAATTAAGGACATTTCGTTCAAGGGCTCCTATAAAAATCAAAGAGATCCGTATTTTGGATATTCCCAGACTGATGTATATTACAATACAGAAGCTAGATTACCAGAATCCGGAGTCGCCATACCAACTTATGACGCCGTAGTCAGGGCAAAAGAATGGGTAGATGACATAAATAAAAAATAGTCTTAAAATATGATGCTTCCAAAGTAGACAGTCTAATTATTTGAAAATTAGACTATCTACTTGGAGGTATTTTTTTACCTCTTCTATAAATGGTTTCTTCTTAAAATATGATAATTTTCTATAAATTTTGCCATACTAATCCTATGGATTGTAAGAAGGGATGATATCATGGAAAATCCAAGAATCATGGCAGAGATAATAAAAGAAGCCAAAAAAATTGAAGAAAACAATCTGTCAAATATGTCACACTTCGATAGTATTGACATGCTGCTTAGCTCCAACGACTTAGGCAATTCAAAGGATAAGGAACTGTCTAAAAAATTTGACAAACTAAGCAGGCAAATGGAGGATATAAATAAAATCACTTCCGATCTACTGAGTGATTTGGCCATTAGACACAATTAAAGTGATGGGTTTCCATCACTTTAATTTATGGGATAATTCCTATAAAATTCAATCCTTTCCTCTAGGCTTGGGTGGGTATGATACCAAAGTTTGAATATCTTACTTGGCCTAGGAATGCCTAAACTTTGCTTGTATAGTTTTTCCATTGCTGAGACTGCCGACTCCCTATCCTCTGCAAGTATGACCTCATAGGCATCGGCCTCTACTTCCATATGTCTAGATACATAGTTGCTGACGGGGGAAGCTAAAAATGTATAGAAATTTAGGACTAGGAGCAATAGGGGTATTGCTGCTATATCATAGAGTTTTCTAATCCCAAAACTTCCTCCGGATAAGTCCAGAATCCAATTAGAGCTAATGAATATTAAAAACATAATAAGGATTGTACCTATACTGCTAAATACAATGCTCTTCCAGATATGTCCTTCAAGATAGTGCCCTATCTCATGGGCTGTAATACTTAAAACTTCCGATTCCTCCAGGTTTTCTATGGTAGTATCCCATAGGACAATCCTTTTGGAATGCAGTATGCCCGTCATATAGGCATTCATGGTCTTGGTGTCCTTGCTCTTATCGACCTTATATATACTTGCATCTTCTATATTTGCCTTATGTAAGAGTGCCTTTATTTCCTGCCCCAAGCTTTCATCCTCAATGGAGGTGTATTTATTAAATATGGGATCTATTATGAAGGGGGATATGAATACCATAAATATAATGACTGGAATAATCAAAAATGATAATTGCAACCACCATATCCTAGGACTCCTATATATAAGATAAACGGGTATAAAAATAAAAAAGGATAGTATTAAGTCATTTATAAGGAAGTTTTTGACCATGACCTCAAGCCACCTAGACAGGGTTTGATTTGACAGGCCGTACTTGTGACTCAAATAAAAGGAACTATAGTAATTCAAGGGCAGCTTTATTAAAAACATTAGTGTAAAGAATATAAGCCCATAGAAGAGTCCGGACAAAAATAGGGACCTGTCATTCTCTACAAAATACCTTATCCTATAGGACAGTCTAGAGCTTAGAAAAAATAAGGGTAGAAGGAATTGCAATATAAGTTTAATTGCCCAAACCCTTAAGGTTTCCTTTCTGTATTTATAGACCTCCTCAGATAAATCGGGGTAGTCCTCCCTTAACTCCTTCATATTTAGGTGTTCACTTACTAGCACAAAAGAAATAAAGCCCAGTAAAAAAACAAGAAATAAAATAATCACTATTCGCAGCTTCCTATCCAAAGTATCACCCCTGTTTTGAAATAGCGGGACAGTCCCACTCCTTCATCGTTATTTTATATTATTATATTCACAATTCAATATTATAATAACCATAAATTAAATACAAGGAGTATACAAAGAAAAAAGGTGGACTTATCCACCTATAAATCTATCCTTTTTTCAATTAGATATCCTGTGGCCAAGGCCCATTTCTTACTTTTTTCCACGGAAATGTGAATTAAATTCGATAAATATATCCTTTGAAAATACTATCTTTAAACCCAGCAGAATCAAAATTGTAGGCCATATCAACTTGAACACGCTTATATTGCCGAGCAAGCCCAACTTATCAATTTGAAGTACTAGGCCAATAAGGATGAGTATTATGTTGCCAAACCTAGAGGATCCCCTATCGAAAAAGTTTATTAGCCCTAATAGGATTAAAATACTGGGCCAGTATAGCCTGAAAACTTCACCGAAGGAAATAGTATAAAATTGCTCTATTAAAAATCCTACACCGATTAATATCAACACAATACCCCAAAAAAACCTACCCTTCATTTCCGCCACCTCTCTCCTATTTACTCATTATCTTCGATTTATCTGCACATACCTTCATGGCCCCAATAATTGACGATCTAAAGCCCCCTTCTTCCAATTTGGCTACTGCCTCTATGGTCGTACCTCCAGGAGAGCATACATTATCCTTTAATAGGGCTGGGTGAGCCCCTGTATCCAAGACCATCTTTGCTGCCCCTAATACTGCCTGAGCTGCCATGATATATGCCTGCTTCCTAGCTATGCCTTCTAATACACCGGCATCAGCCATAGCCTCTATCATCATATATACATAGGCAGGTGATGAGCCAGAAATTGCAGTAAAGGCATCCATCAGATCTTCGCCTATGATTTCTGTCCTCCCAAAACTGTTGAATATTTTTAAGACTTCTTCCTTGTTTTCCTCCGATATGAAGCTATCAAATGCTAATCCCGTCATGCCCTCCCCTACCAGAGCAGGGGTATTTGGCATTGCCTTCACCACCTGTACCTTATTATCTAGGCCCTCTTTTATATATTCCGAGCTAATACCCGCAGCAATCCCAATGACAACTGTCTTCTCTCCAAGTACATCTTTAATCTCCCCTAAAACCTCCCCATAGATATGAGGTTTTACAGCTATTATCAGATAGTCTGCTCTTTTTGCTATCTCTTTATTATTCAAGGTCGTTTTAATGCCGTACTCCTTCCCTAGCTCATCGATTGTTTTCTTGGATTTTGCAGATGCTATAATATCCTGTGGATTTACGAGATTTGACCTTATAATTCCGCCTATAATTGCTTTTGCCATATTTCCACCGCCAATAAAACCAATTATCTTATCCATATATGACACCCCTTTTGTTTTTACTTTGTCTATTCATTCATAATATATCATATAATTTATCGATTTTACAATATAAACTTAAGCTGACAGAAACTCCTCCTATTGACAAAACTCAGGATATGTGAATATAATAACATATGTGTATATGTTCAGTTAATCCTCCTATCCTGCTTTTATTTTGAAAGAGGTGGTCTTGTGAAAAATAAGAAGTATTTAGGCCTACTGATTATTGTTACAATCTTTCTTTTTATTCCTGCCTCTGATTATAATAATGAACACGCCATAGAATATAATAATGTAATTCCAATAATCAAGGCTGAGTTTAAAAATCTTCTCTACCAGTACGACAATTTCGATGACGAATTGCCAATTGAAGAATGTCTAAATAGGGGTGAAGGTGGAAGTGAAAGGGGCTACATAAGCAAGGAATTGGCCTTGGAAGATGTAGAGTACATTTTTAGCCTACTGAAGTATGGCTATGCAGGATACCAGTATTTTGGCGGAGATGAAAGCTTTTTGAGGGCCAAAAAAAATATAATCTGGTCTGTAATAGAATTATACGGTAGCCAGATATCCATAGATGAATTCCTTGATATTGTCTACTCAGAGCTTAATTTTATTCAAGATTCCCACCTTTCAATCGGCTCCTATAAAACCTGTACTTATTATAGGTTTTTCAGCAGCAGAAAGTATAGCTTTTATAAGGGCGACAGGGGCTACTATACCTTTATAGATAAACAGGTATATCATTTGATTAATATTGATAATAAGGATCCGGAACCCTATATGAAACTATCCCTGGCCGATAATGGAAGTACAATGTACAATCTAGGTATTCTGTCAAATAGCGATAAGATATCTATATCCCTTAGCCTCTTGCTGGAATCAGAGACAGAGACAAAAATTGAAAATGTCAGTCTTTTCGAATATATTCCACATTATAAGGGAAAGCAAAAAAGTTATGGCTACCATGAAATAGGTGGCATACCCATATTGGAAGTAAATAGCCTATGCAGAATGTCTGAAGAAGACTATAGTATAGAGGAATTCATAGCTGACAGCTTTAATTTAAGGGGCAAGGAAAATATCATAATAGATCTAAGGGATAATCCGGGCGGTAGCGTAATTAATATAGATAAGTGGTACAGGGGCTTTACTGGAACAAGGCTTCAAAAAGATATGGTTCAATCTGGCCTATATACCAATACAAGCCTTGCCTTGACGAGAAATAAGTTTGAAAACAAGGAAAATGAGAAGGATGAGGTCAAAGATAGCTGCCTGCAGGAAATATCTACATATGAATATATGGATTATTTCCCAGGCTGGAGTCCAGTGGAGTTTAGGGAATTTATAGCTATTAAAAATGATGTCAATGTCTATATCCTAATTGATAAGTCCACTTCTTCAGCGGCAGAGTTTCTAGCCTACTACCTCCGTAAACTTGACAATGTCTTGTTGGTGGGTACCAATACCAATGGCTGCACCTTGACCGGCAATTGCAGCCCTGCCTATTTGCCAAACTCAAAGATTAGGCTTGATATATGTCATAAGCTATATACCAACAAAGAATTCGAGAATACTGACGGTATAGGCATGATACCCGACCTCTGGGTAAAACCCGATTTGGCCCTAGATAGGGTAATTAAATACATATTTAAAAATAAATAGGCACCTATTGGTACCTATTTATTTTTATCTCCTAATTTTTTGTGCCATGGGGTCCGATAATACCTCGTACCCGCCCATGCTGGCTGCTGTTATCATCAATGCGTTGATAATGGAAATTACAATACCTTCAACTCCCCTTCCTTCCTTTACGAATACAAGGGTAAGCACTAAAGCTATGGCGAAGGCATAAATCCTCACCATTGAATCTCCAAATTTTCTTTTAATTATAGATTTAGTAAATTGAACTATTACAGTTACTGCAGTAGTCAATCCAACGAAAGTGGTTAATGAGTCCGCATTCATGAGTTTATCAAACATTTTACCCCCTCCTAAATATCTCTATTTGATATTATGCTTGTTTTGGAGGGGATATTACAATCAATCTCTCATACCATAAACTTTTCCAAGGGGCAAGGTAAACATAAGTCCAACTCCTGGCTCCTTCATATTCCCCAGTATGGATTTTACCGCCTGAACTAGCTCATCTAGGACCTCTTCATCTTCGATAACAGTGAATATGGTCTTGTTATAGGGTCTGGAATTATCCATCAAATGCCTTAGAGCACCAAAGAAAGGAGCATTCCTATCGGCACTGGCCATTGCACTTCCCATACCCTGACTGTCTAATATTGTTGCACCTTTTACTCCAACTTCCACGAAACTATCTAATATTTCCTCCAGGTATTCCGTTTTATTTAGGACTAAAAACAAAATATTCATCTTCAACCATCCTTTCCCACTCTAGGCATTTTTCCCTATTTTCCCTTTTTTTCTTAGCATGCCATTTACCTCACCTGCTTTTGTAATGGCAATCTTAGCCAATATTGGACCTACTATCTCATAGACCAAAACACTAAATAGGATAACCGTGATAATCGCATCACTCAAATGGGGCAATTGATTTCTCACTATTATGGACAATCCAATGGATATGCCCCCTTGGGTCAGAAGGCTCATACCTAAATACTTTTCAATTTCTTCTCCAGCACATACAGCCTTGGCCCCAAATGTAGCACCTAAATATTTCCCTGCTGCCCTAGCTACTATATACCCAATACCCAAGGAACCAACAGTAAATAATACCTTGATATCCAAACTAGCCCCCGCTAGGGTGAAAAAGAGAAGGTTAATAGGTGGTGTAAATTCATTAACTGCATTAAATACCCTACTGGGATTTTGCTTGACATTTACTAGTGTTGCACCCACCATCATAGAGGTAAGCAGGGGAGACAAATTGAGTGAGCTAGCAGCACCAGATGCTAACAATATGAAACCAACTGTTATTATGAGCAGCTCCTCCCTATTTCTGGCCTTTTTCACCACATATCCCATGGCAATTCCAATGACAAGGCCTAGGGCTACGGAAGCACTTATCTCCAATAGCGGGCTTAAGATTACTTGAACCAGGGAAAAACTGGCAACGCCTGAAAAAATCTTTGCCAAAGACAGGCATACGCCGAATACCATAATACCTAGGGCATCGTCTATTGCTACTATAGGTAAGATGGTCCTTGTCAAGGGACCACTTGCATTTAACTCCCTCACCACCATTACTATACCTGCCGGAGCTGTGGCTGCCGACATACTGGCCATAACTAGACTAAATGACACAGACTGCCTAAGGACAAAGTGCATTACTATGAAAACAATGATTACAGCTCCTGCCACTTCAGCTACAGTAATTAGGAAGACCTCCTTGCCCACCTTTTTCATATCCCTAAGTAAAAACTCATTTCCTATTGAAAAAGCAATGGCAGCCAGTGCCATTTCGTTTAGAATATTAAGTGAAGCTATATCTCCCCCCTGAATTATGTTGAAAAAAGAAGGTCCTATTAAAAGACCTGCCACTATGTAGCCCGATACATTGGGCAGCTTGAAATAATTTGCGGCTCTCCCACCCCCAATTCCTACTAATACTAGTATGCCTAATTTAAAAAGCATATTCAATCAACCATTCCCCCTTATTATTTTAAGTAAATTTTATAATTAACAATATTAAATCCATACAATCGGCAATTAGACCCATACACATTATATACCATATAGAGAAATAAGTAAAATAAAAGGCAGCTACTAGTCTGCCTTTATCAGGTTACCTCTTGCTATATGGCTTGCATTCCCGGTCATAAATATTTGAAAATTATCTCCCAGCTCTACTTCCAGCTTCCCCCCCTCAGTCTTTACACAGACCTTCTTATCCAACTTATTTAGAATATTTCCAATCACCACCGCTGCACACGAGCCCGTTCCACAGCCAAGGGTCCTGCCTGCACCTCTTTCCCATGTATAAATATTGATCCTGGCCCTATCCGATACTTCTACAAAATTAACATTGGCCTTTTTGGGAAATAGGGGGTGATTTTCAATTTTCCTTCCCAAGTCGTTTATATGGATCTGACCTATATGGTCTACAAAAATAACTACATGAGGTACGCCTACGGAAAGTGCTGAAAAGATATACTCTTTCTTATCTACGGATATAATCTCCTCAATTATCATATCCTTATCTAGGTTGATTGGAATCATCTTTCCCTGAAATACAGGCAATCCCATATCAACTGTAATTCCAACTAGCTTGTCCCTACTATCTGTAGAAATATCTACATATTTTATACCTGCTAGGGTTTCTATGGATAGGTTCTTCTTCCTACTTATATTGTGCTCGTAAACATACTTGGAAAACGACCTGATGCCATTCCCGCACATCTCTCCCTGGCTACCATCTGAATTGTAGTAGAGCATCTTTACATCTGCTATTTGGCTTTCCATGCATATCATAATTCCGTCACAGCCCAGACCAAAATGCCTATTGCACACCTGAAGGGCCAATTTGTTATAGTCCATTTGAGGAATTTTCGCTCCATCAAATATAAGAAAGTCATTGCCTGCTGCTACGTATTTATCAAATTCTATCTCCCCCACTTTTCCACTCCTCCCCATTTAATAGTCACCATAGCCATGTCATAGGCTAGATCCTCTAAAATGTCAACTTTCTAACTAGGCCATCGTATCCAATTGTTGTATTTTTAAATATCTTCCTTGCATAGTGGCTAAAGGCTCTGGGCTCCTCCATGGCTGGACTAAAATGTGTAAGCAATAGTTCCCCGACCCTAGCTTCATAGGCCAATTTGGCGGCCTCGCTGAAGGTCATATGCTTGTTTTTAACTGCCTTCTCCAGGTCCTCATCGTCCCCATAGGTTCCTTCGCATATAAATAAATCACTTTCATCTATAAAATCTACGATTTCTTCCGTTGGCCTAGTGTCGGTTACAAAGCTAATCTTTATTCCCTTTCTTTCCTCTCCCAATACCATTTGGGGATAATAGGTTTTTTCATTGTAGCTTGTAATTTCTCCGTACTGGAGCCTCTTCCATATTTCCTTTGGCACCTGATTCAACTGGGCTTTTTCTACTAGAAATTTGGGCATCCTATTTATATAAAAACTATAGCCTAGGCATAGGGACGAATGGTTTAATTCCAGGCTCCTAAGGACCATATCTGAATTAGAGTAATCAACTTTTCCCTGCTCTAGCTTAAGAATATTGTCTGAAATCTTTAGGCCCATGGTCTCCTCCTTAACCTGGACGATATTGATGTCATAGGGCAGGTAGGAAATAGATAGTAAAAGTCCATTTACTATTTCCTTAAGGCCACTGGGACCTATTATGGTAATGGGCTCTGTCCTTCCACTGTTCCCCATGGTGGAAAGCAGGCCCGGCAGGCCAAAGATATGGTCCCCGTGAAAATGGCTTATACATATCACATCTATATTCTTAAATCCTGTCTTAAACTTTCTCATGGCCACCTGGGTCCCTTCACCGCTGTCTAAGAGGATCTTTCTTCCCTTAAAACTAATCATAGCTGATGACAAATATCTATTGGTCATAGGCATACCGCCACCAGTTCCTAACAAAGTAACGTCTATCACAAAAATCTCTCCCTACTGCTTTAATAGCACTTTATAATCTATTATACAATAGTATATAAAAAAATCCCATAAATATCATGGGATTAATTGTACTTCCTTCTCTCTCCAAATAGCTCATCCTTTGTATACATGGCTATCTTGTAAATGTGGTCAGCTATTCTTTCCAGATGCCCTATGATATCTATGTATATGACCCCTGAATCGACATTACAGACATCGCAATTCAATCTATCCAGGTGATTGTTTTGGAATAGCTCACTTAAGGCGTCAACCAAGTTCTCCAATTCAGTAATTCTTTCTATGCTCTTATCGTCTTTCTTTCTCAATGTAAGAATTGTAAGATCAAATAGCTCCATTATTGCCCCCTCTAACTGCTTTAACTCGTCAACGGCAGTATCAGTGAAGGGCAGTCCGCCATCAATTTTTTTGCTGGCCAAGGAGGCTATTTCAATGACCCTATCCCCTGATCTTTCAATATTGTTTATACTACTTATTATGGCAGGAACCATAATAGATTGTCTCTCTGTCAATTCCCTCTTAGATATCTCTACGATATACCTAGTTAGGTCTTTTTGCATCTCATTTATAATAAATTCATTGTCGGCAATTTCACCCATCTTTTTCGTATCTTCCCTGTATATCATGTTCATTACGTCTTTTACCATATTGCTCAGTATTTCAGTTCCCCTTATGAGTTCATTTCTGGAGGCTTCTAATGCGGCAACAGGAGTATCTAGGAGCAGCCTATTCAATAGTACCTTTCCATTTTTCGACTCGACCTTCGATTTTATAACCTTATTTAGAAAACCAACATAAACTTTTGTCATTGGAAGAAATATCAATGCATTTACTGAATTAAACAGGGTATGGGAGTTTGCTATGTATACCGATATATCTGCATTGGCATGTAGATAGTCCGTTGCATAGGTTACCAGCTTCACAAACTGTGGTAAGAATATCCACGTTAATATAACTCCTATTACATTGTAGAGTGTATGAGCCCAGGCAGTTCTTCGGGCATTGATATTGCCAGTCATACTAGCCAACTGGGCAGTGAAACATGTTCCTATATTATCCCCCAGCATTATGGTAATAGCTGCCTGTAAATCTATTAGGCCTGCCTGACTTAGGATCATTACAAGGGCAACAGTAGCGGCACTACTATGTACCATAGCTGTAACGATTATACCCAAAAGTACTCCAACTACTGGTATCGATGCATAATTGGTAAAGAAGCTCCTCAAAAATGCACTTTCCTGCATATATGGGATTCCACCATTCAATATCTTAAGACCTAAAAACATCATTCCAAATCCCATCAATGCCTGTCCAATATTCTTAATCTTTTTATTTTTCACCATATTGCTTATTCCAAAGCCAATACCTAATACAGGAAGTGCTATATCCGTCAGCTTAAACTTGAAGCTAAAGGCCATGAGCTGGGCAGTGATTGTAGTCCCAATATTGGCACCGTATATAATTCCAACTGCTTGTGAAATCTTCATCAGCCCTGAATTGACAAATCCAACGGTCAAAACTGTAACCGCTGTACTGCTCTGAACAATTGCAGTAACTAAAATTCCAACAAAAAAAGCACTTACAACATTACCTGTCAAAACTGTAATAATCTTTTTCATGGTCTCACCGGAGACCTTTTCCAGGCCATCTCCCATGGTATCGACGCCGTACATTAAGAGTGCAGTTCCACCAATTATACCAAACAATAACTCTTGCATTAGATTTCCTCCTGGCATATAGTTTTCCAAGACCAATTTTTACTTGCCAAATGCTTTTATACATTTATAATTTTATCAACTTATATCTACAATTACAATGATAGTTAATTCTTTAACAAACAATTCAGCCTTGCAAATTTATATTACAAGGCTGTTCCAACACACCCGAGAGGACTCGAACCCCCAACACCTTGATCCGAAGTCAAGTGCTCTATCCATTGAGCTACGGGTGCATAAATTAAAAAAAATTGGCAAAGGCCAATTATAGTTTAGTGCGGGAGAGAGGACTTGAACCCCCACGTCAATGACACTAGATCCTAAGTCTAGCGCGTCTGCCAGTTCCGCCACTCCCGCAGATAGTAATGGCCCATAGGCATTACTTTTGGTGACCCATCCGCGATTCGAACGCGGGACACCCTGATTAAAAGTCAGGTGCTCTGCCGACTGAGCTAATGGGTCATATTAAATTAGGATTAAAAGGGTGGATGATGGGACTCGAACCCACGACCTCCAGAGCCACAATCTGGCGCCCTAACCAGCTAGGCCACACCCACCATATTTCACGCACCTAGGAGGATTTGAACCCCCGGCACACGGATTAGAAGTCCGTTGCTCTATCCAACTGAGCTATAGGTGCATTTGCATCTTCAGTCGAACAAGTTAGATTAAACATGGAGCGGGTAAAGGGGATCGAACCCTCGCAGCTGGCTTGGGAAGCCAGTGCTCTACCACTGAGCTATACCCGCATGTTTTTTATACTCAGTGACTATTCTCTTTAAAGTTTATTGGCTAACAATATAAAATTATATCAGGATACAAATATATTGTCAAGATATTATTGCCATTGGCCCTATTTTATTTCCAATATCCTTGCCTCTATCTTTTCCTCAATTTTAATCAAACCAAGGCTTCCATTTCTAATGATGCCCCTAGGATAATCCGGGCTCCCTGGATTCATTATTATAAGCCCCTCTTTTTCTAATATCTTAGCTATATGAGTATGCCCATATAGGGCAACATCTGCCCCTAGCTCCAAGGCCCTATAAAAAAGCTTTTGTGGACCAAGTCTCACATTGTATTTATGCCCATGGCTTAAAAATATCCGCTTTCCCATTACTTCTACAATTTGTTCATCTTCAAATTCACCTTTTCCATAATCTCCATTTCCCCTTACTATGGTCGCAGGTATATTCAAGGCATTCTCTATTCTTACTCCATCCTCTACATAGTCCCCCAGGTGGAAGATCATATCTGGCCTTTCTATGGACCTTACCTTCCTCAATATGCTTTCTATACTCCCATGAGTATCTGATACTACAAGTATTTTCATTGTTTTATTCACCTAATAATCCTGATATCTTATCCCTTAGATTTTTCAAGGCCCTTGCCCTGTGGGATATTTTGTTTTTTACGTCCTGGCCTAGTTCTGCAAAGGTCTTATTATAGCCTTCTGGTATAAATAAGGGGTCATATCCAAATCCATTGTAGCCTACAGCTTCTATCCCTATTAGCCCCTTACATTCCCCCCTTACTATTATGCTTTCCTTGTCCTCTGTAATCAGTACCATGATGGTTATAAACTTTGCCGTCCTCTTATTCATGGGGATATTTCCCAACTCCTGCAATAGTTTAATATTGTTCTTTTTATCGTTTCCCTCTTCTCCCCCATATCTAGATGAAAACACACCTGGTTGGCCCCCTAATATATCTACAAATAGGCCGGAATCGTCAGCTAAAACCATATATTCTGTTTTCTCAGCCAATGCCTTGGCTTTTTTAAGACTGTTTTCCTCTAGGGTCTTTCCATCCTCTATTACCTTCACATTATTTAGTCCAATATCTTTCTTAGACAATACCTCTATGGGTAAGGCTTTTAGTATCCTTCTAATTTCCTCTAACTTGTGCTGGTTTCCAGTAGATACAACAAGCTTTCTATGTGTCATTTCCCTATCCCTTCTTCCTATAGTGCCTTGGCTTTTATTTTATCAAATCTGACAATCTTTTTCTATCTATTATTTCAGATTATATAACTTTCCCCAAAAAAAATAGGTGACGACAATCACCTATCCTTCTTTCTATTAATTTAAGAGAGCTTCCTAATATTCATTTGCAAATACGGGAATTGAGGAGTTTATTATCTCTCCGTCTATGAGCAATTCGACGTTTTCAATTTCTTTAAACTGGCTAAGGGTAAGACCTATGTTGGTTGCTAGCCTGGAAAATATAATATCATCTGAGGAGTCTATATAGTTATCATATGATATGTCAACATAGGCTGTACCGTCCTTGACCTCTACTCCATGGAGCATTATATCCCTTGGTATATCCGAAAGTAATCCCATATCCATTGGAGGCCCTTCAAATAATAGATCCAGGGCTGAATAAATATTGGCTACCGGAGCTAGGGTGGGAATAGTCACTGGTATAAAGTATTCGTATTCCTCCACATCCATGGCCTTATAGTAGACCAGTACCTTGGAACTGCCATCACTTAGCTTTCCCAAAAGATTGATATTTTCTCTTGCTATGGGGCTTCCTATATCCCCACCAAAGGTCATATTGGGCATAGTCTTTCCCCCAACTAATATTTGGACCTTGTCGATTGCCGGAAATTCTGTCAAGGTATATACTACACCTTTTATGAAATTTTCTTCGTCTTTTTCTGTTTGATTGTTTAATACATCTTCTGAAAAGTCCACCTTGCATACTGCTGTTTCATCGTCTATTGTTATTCCAACTATTTCTGTTCCTGCTGGTATAACTGGTGAAAGCCCGCTTCCCCTTAAAAGTTCCCTGATCTCCGAATTATCCACCATGTTATTGAGGGTAACTCTTGCAATTCCTTCCTCCCAAGGAATCTTTCTCATTAGGGGGACTAGGTATCCGTCTGAATTCTTAAAATACATTACGGTTTTTCTCATCCCATCTTCTTCCACTACATTTATGATTTCCCTATCGGATTGAATCATTTCAATCTCGTCATCTTCTGCAATTAGTCTTTTATCAATAAAGTTCTTCCCCATCTTTAATACCGTCAATCCTAAGACTATTATTAGTCCAAATAATATTATTCTTTTATTTACCATTATCAACCCTCCTAGATTATACTACTATATTATATTAGAAGAGTTGTTGGACTATGATAAATTTCTTGTCTACTTTCTAATGGGAGAAAAGTATCCACCACTTATGGGGTTGATATTATTTACCGTTATAAAGGCATTTTTATCAAACTCATATACGATTTTCTTTAGGTTCAATAGGTCCTTTCGATTTATAATCACATTTAGTATCTCCCTTGTACCCTCTAAACCCTGGCCCTCTAGTACTGTTACGCCAAAGCCATTTTCCCTTAGGATCTTTATTAAATCGTCATTGCCTGAAATCTTTAGAATTATTTGTGCTGCCAAGTTTCCAAGGGCAATCTTGTTTTCTATGATAATCCCCAAATAGTTACCGCAGGCAAACCCCAAGGCA
>Ga0265293_10004619_pt1 | contig 24080 bp, 22 predicted proteins | sample Munlanlewell138R_FD_192505 | JGI IMG/M metagenome (GOLD analysis project Ga0265293, IMG submission 192505) | Leachate microbial communities from a municipal landfill in Southern Ontario, Canada - Leachate well 138R | ecosystem: Engineered > Solid waste > Landfill > Unclassified | place: Canada...
CTGCATTTGTCTCCCCCGTCGCCTCGGCCCTCGCCTTACGAACCCGGAGGTCTCCATGTCCATATCCAGCAACGCCATCATCGGATCCAACGTCGCCTTCGGCGAATACGTCGTAATAGAAGACGACGTCCAGATAGGATCGGACGTCGAGATCGGCCATCACGTCGTCATCCGCTCCGGCGTCCGCATTGGCGACAACTGCAAAATCCTCGACGGCTCCATCCTGGGCAAGCGCCCGATCAAGGCGAGCCTCTCGGCCACCACCGGGTCATCGACCGAATATCCCCCCCTCGTCCTGGGCCAGGCGGTCACCGTCGGCGCGGACTGCATCCTCTACATCGGGGCCGAAATAGGCAACGGGGTCTTCTTCGGCGATAAGGCTACCCTGCGGGAGGATGTGAAGATCGGCGAATACACCATCATCGGCCGCGGCGTCACCGTGGAAAACAAGGCGACCATCGGCCGCAAATGCAAGATCGAGACCGAGGCCTACATCACCGCCATGACCACCATCGAGGACTACTGCTTCATCGCCCCCTGCGCCGCCTTCACCAACGACAACTTCCTCGGCCGGACCGAGGAGAGAAAAAAGCACTTCGGCGGTCCCACCCTCAGGCGGGGCGCCCGCATCGGTGCCAACGCCACCATCCTGCCCAACCTCGTCATAGGAGAGGACGCCGTCGTGGCGGCCGGGAGCGTCGTGACGAGGGATGTACCGCCGCGCATGATCGTGGTGGGGAGTCCGGCCCGGGTGGTCAGGGCCGTCCCGGATGAGCAACTCATCGAAAACCAGGTCTTTTTTGATAAATAGAAGTGGATGATTTCACCACAAATTGCGCTGCTGGCTTGCCCTCTGCTTGACGGTTGTGTTCGATTTACGATTCACGTGCTTTGCCGTTTGCTGTTGGCCCTTTACGTACTGTGAAATTAGGAGGTCCCCATGTCTTTATTTGACAAAATCCACGCCAAATCCGCGCGCATCGGTGTCATCGGCCTCGGCTACGTAGGCCTTCCTCTCGCCGTTGAAAAGGCCAAGGCCGGCTTCACCGTCCTGGGCTTCGACATCCAGCCCGAAAAAGTCGCCCAGGTCAACCGGGGAGAAAATTACATCGGCGACGTGGTCCCCGAAGAACTGGAAAACCTCGTCAAAGAGGGCAGGCTCTCGGCCTCCGCCGACTTCGGCCGCCTGGGTGAATGCGACGTGGTCGCCATCTGCGTCCCCACCCCGCTGGACCGCTTCAAGCAGCCCGACCTCTCCTACGTGAAGAATTCGGCCCTCGAGGTGGCCGCCCATGCCCACCGGGAGATGCTCGTGGTGCTCGAATCCACCACCTACCCCGGCACCACCGAGGAAGTCCTCAAGCCCCTCTTCGAAAAGCGGGGCTTTGAAATAGGCCGGAATCTCTACCTGGCCTTCTCGCCCGAAAGGGTCGACCCCGGGAACCTTCGCTTCAAGACCAAAAATACCCCCAAGGTCGTGGGAGGCTGCACGGAAGAGTGCACCCGCCACGCCAAGGCTCTCTACGAGGCTGTCCTCGACGCCCCGGTCTTCGCCGTCTCCAGCCCCAAGGAGGCGGAGATGACCAAGATCCTCGAGAACACCTTCCGCATCGTCAACTGCGCCCTGGCGAACGAAATGGCCATGATCTGCGACAAACTGGGCATCAACGTCTGGGAGGTCATCGCTGCGGCAGCTACGAAGCCCTTCGGCTTCGTGCCCTTTTACCCAGGCCCGGGGGTGGGGGGCCACTGCATCCCCATCGACCCCTACTTCCTCACCTACAAAGCCCGGGCGGCTGACTACCACACCCGGTTGATCGAGATGGCCGGTGACATCAATGACGAGATGCCGGCCTACGTCGTGAGGCGCCTGCAGGACCTGCTCAACGAGCGGTGCAAACCCTTGAAGGGTAGCCGGGTCCTCCTGCTGGGCGTGGCCTACAAAGGCGACATCAACGACCTTCGCGAGTCCCCGGCCCTGAAGGTCTGGGACGAACTGGAGGCCAAGGGCGCGGAAGTGCTCTACCACGACCCCTACTGCCCGGTGGTGAAGCGGAAGGGCCTCCATGTCCCCTCGGTGGCCCTCGATCCGGACTTTCTCAAAAGCTGCGACGCGGTGGTCGTAACAACGGCCCATACAAAGAAGGTCGACTACGACCAGATGCGCCAACACGCATCTCTGGTCTTCGACACAAAGAATGTGATTAAGGGAGATCCCTCGCCCAACATCGTTCTTCTTTAGACCAAGACATCTCACCGCGGAGAAAACCAGATATATGGTTGAGTGGAGCAAGAACAAACCCAAAAACTTTTGCACCTTGTCTGTGGTGAGAAAGTCTTAGTTTAGGGTTCTAGGTTTTCAACAACACAACCCTCTGTGGTTGGTTTTTCCGGAGGTACTCAATGATCAAAATCGGGCTCCTCGGCTGCGGGCGCATCAGCAAAAACCACATCGACTCCATCAAGACCCTCCACACCGAAGGCCTTGCCACCCTCGCCACGGCCTGCGACATCCTGCCCGACCGAGCCCAGGCTGCCGCCGCTTCCTTCGGCCCAGGCTGTGCTCCCTTCACCGACTATGCCGAGATGCTGCTGAAAGCCGACATCGACCTGGTCTCCATCTGCACCCCCTCGGGCCTGCACCCCGAACAGGTCGTCCAGGCGGCCCGGGCGGGCAAGCACGCCTTGTCGGAAAAGCCAGCCGGCACCAGGACCGCCGATGTGGACAGGGCCATCGCCGCCTGCGACGAAGCCGGGGTGAAGTACTTCGTCGTCAAGCAGAACCGCTTCAACAAAACTGTACAACTACTGAGGAAAGCCCTGGAAGTGGGAAGGTTTGGCCAAGTCTACATGATCGCCTCCAACATCTTCTGGACACGGCCTCAGGACTACTACGACCAGGCCCCCTGGCGGGGCACCTGGGCCCTCGACGGCGGCTGCCTCTCGAACCAGGCCGCCCACTACGTGGACCTCGTACAGTGGTTCGGCGGGGCCGTGGAGTCCGTCCAGGCCTTCAGCGCCACCCTTGCCCGGCGCATCGAGGCCGAGGACACCATCGTGGTGAACCTGCGTTTCAGGAGCGGCGCCCTGGGCAGCATCAATGTAACAGTGTTGACCTACCCCAAGAACCTAGAGGGCAGCATCATAATTCTTGGCGAGAAGGGCACCGTCCGCATCGGCGGGGTGGCCCTCAACAAGATAGAGCAGTGGCAGTTCGAGGCCCCCCACCCCATGATGGATGAAGAGGCCCAAAGCATCAGCTACGAGACGGGTAGCGTCTACGGCTTCGGCCACCTGGACTTTTACCGCCACTGCCTAGACGTCCTCGACAACGGGGCGGAAGAGATGGTCAGCGGCCGCGAAGGCCGCAAGACGGTGGAGATCATCGAAGCGGCGTATCAGTCGGCCCTTTCAGGTGGGCAGGTAAAACTTGGTGCCATGCCGAGGAAAAATTAACATCTCTCACCACAGGGGACGCAGACGCAGTACCCTAGATGGCGCACCGCCAGCGTAGGGTAGGGTGAGGCTACAGAGAAAGGCTTTTTTGTGAGGAAGGCGAAAACATCACTGCAGAGAGCGCAGACGTGGCACCTCGTTGGATCACCTCGGTAGGCTTCGCTCTGCCCTAGCCGACAGATTGTCGGTGTAGGGTAGGGACACAGAGGAAAACCTTTTATATGAGAGAGCCAGACAAGCAAAACCTATTTGCCACAGACAGGGGGACCTAGCTGGCGGCCCGTCAATGCAGGTTAAGTCCCAGACCAGTACCCTGGCCGGCAGATTGAAGACGTAGGGTAAAGATGCAGACTTTAACTCCATAAATGAAAAAGGGAACCGCAAAAGCGGCCCCCTTTTGTGTATTGACGTCTCTGGGAAGAAACGCCAAGGAATATAGTGAGTTCATACTAGACTCTTGTATCCCCTTTGTCAAGAAGTTCTTATTACCTTGCAATTACAAAGATCGATCAACTTTAAACACTGCACCCAAAAGGGACACAGATGCATTTTACAAGACCAGAGGTTGGTTTAAGGTCCTACCAAAAAACGTTTTCGCTTTTCTCTGCGACCTCTGCGGTGGGAAGAATTTGGGGTTTGGCTTTTCCGTAAAAAATCTCTGTGGTGATATTTATTGACTTGAGGGGACTTCTAATTGGATAGGATCTACCACTTCCTGAACCGCCTTCTTCCCAAGGGATCCGCCCTGCGCCACGTCTCCATCCTCGCCGGGGGCACCACCATCGCCCAGGGCCTGAATGTGCTGATCATGCCCGTTCTCTCCCGCATTTACTCCCCATCGGACTTCGGGGTCATGGCGGTTTTCGTTTCTGTCACCGCTATCCTCACCGAGCTTTCAGGCTTCCGCTACCACCTGGCTATCCCCCTGCCAAAACACGAACGCTACGCAAAAGCTGTTGTAGTCCTCAGCTTCTTCCTGCAGGCTGTTTTCGTGGTTTTCATAAGCATAGTGTTGCTGGTTTTAGGAAAACCGCTCCTATCAAAGGTCTCCATGGAGATCCTGATCCCCTACCGTTACCTGGTGCCGGTAGGAGTAGCGGGCATGGGTGCCTATATCGCCCTCACTCAGTGGGCGATCCGCGAGAAGCTATTCCAGACGATTGCAAGGACCAAGGTGACCCAGAGCATTAGTGGAGCGATTGCCATGGTTTCCCTGGGCTTCTTGGGGGTCCGTCCGTTAGGTCTGCTCATCGGGAAGATAATTAGTCAAGCTGGAGGAATTACAACCCTTTCCAGATCGATATTCAAGAAAAAGGGTTTTCCCAGACCTCCCCTGGGGGACATCAAGCGGGCAGCCCTTCGTTACCGAAAATTCCCCATGTACAGTACCTGGTCAGGGATGCTTAACACGTTGGGGAGTCAGATAGTACCCATTCTTCTTGTAGCATTTTTCAATCCAGAAGTAACGGGATTTTTTACTATGGCGCAAAATGTTCTATTCCTTCCATCGACTCTGATAGGTCAAGCCGTCGGGCAAGTGTTTATTCAAAAAGCTAGTGTTGCCCGTTATGAAGGTAATCTAAAAGAAGTTTCTATGGAGACCTATTCAGTATTGTCCCAATTGGGCTTATTCCCCATTCTTTTACTCTCTCTTCTTTCTCCTGACCTATTCTCATTCTTCCTCGGGGCAAGATGGGTAGGAGCTGGGATTTTCGCCCGCATTATGGGTTTCTGGGTGGCCCTCAGCTTTATCTGCTCCCCAACGAGCGTTTTGTTTTTAGTAATGGAGATGCAAGGAATCCATCTTCTTATTGAAGTATTACAAAATGTTTTTAAAATATTAGCCATATATATAGGCGGAGTTTTTGGAGGACCTTTTTGGGCTATAGGCCTATACAGTTTTGTTGGTGCTTTTGTTTATTGCGTGAAACTGACCATTCTATTAAAAAAATGCGGTAATGGAATGGATGAAATCTTTGGAAAATTGATCAAGAGAGCGTTAATCAACCTTAGTTTTCTGTTATTACCTTTTGCAGCAGTCCTGTTAAGTGTTTCCTTAGTTTTTAAAATTTTGATGTCACTGATATCTTTAGCTTTTTTCCTAGTTTGGTTATATTTCTCACAGTTTAAAAATCTAGGGTCCTAATTTGAAGGATTCTTGATTGATTGGTTGAAATAAAAATATAAATTAAAATTTTCGTCCTTTTTGCATTTTTTTGAATATAAACTACAGGGACTTAATGCTCATGAGGTCCTCAAGCACGAAAAGAGGAGAAACATGTGTCGCAAGTCGGGAATTCAGGTATGAAAAAACAATAAAACACCTTAAATAGATTTAAACGAGTAGCGCTTACTCAAGGATCATAGAAGATAGGGTAAGAAGCGATATCGACTTCCTGGACAGTATTACTTCTCCATCTTTTCAAGAGCTTCTCTTAGCAACGTGCTCGAAGTATGTTTGGTATAGGGGAAATAAACTATTTCCACTCCAACAGTCTGGAAGTCTTTTTCTAATTGGTTCCATTTTTCGGATCCTTTCCAGTCATCTCCAACAAACATTTTTTGGAACCCAAGTTCCTCCCATGCCTCCATTTTGTTCATTGTTTCTTGCGGAACAACTTTATCGACGTATCTAATACTTCTTACGATTTCAAAACGTTCCTCAAAGGGAATAATCGGTTTTTTCCCCTTCCTGGACTGGCACAATTCATCGGTAGTGACACCGACAATCAAAAAATCGCATTCTTGTTTGGCTTTTTTTAGGATATTCAAGTGACCGATGTGGAAAAGATCAAAAACTCCTGTAGTGTAACCTACGGTATTGTTCATTACCATACCTCTGGTATTAAAGATTTTGTTGTCATGCCAAGATTACTTCGATAATTCCATGATGAGGTTTCCGTTCCTCCTCTGGGGGCAATTTCATATAATCACCAAAATTTCTTGTCAAAACTTCGTTAAAATTCTTGGGTGCGGGAAATAAATGACCTTCGAAATCGACCGAAATAATATCGTAAAAGGTAGATTTTTCCCTAAGGTACTTTTCAAGCCTTTTTTTATTCACACCATTGGTTAAATGGTTTACAAAAACAGTATCTTCTTTATTAAACATTTGAAGCACTTGCTGGATCATTGTGTCCGTTGTTTTCTTGGGAATAATTCTCAGAAGAAAGAAAAAAACCATCCGAATGGTTCTGTTAAAAAGGTTCTTTGCATGAATGGCCTTGTTTTTCATTCGAGAGCTACCAATAGCATACAGAACTTGGAAAAAATAGGGGTGCAATTTCCCCATTAGTGTGTCTGGTTTTACATTATCCAAAGGGAAAACGTCTATAAATACGCCATTATGCATTCCGGTATCCTGATACATTTTATTTGTAAAGATGGTGTTGTTTTTACGGATCTTTGCGAACTGGATAATCGATTGATCGTCAGTTTCGTAGTACTGCAGGAAATAATCACTCTTAAGATTCGACTGACAGCACCGTAGGAATTTTTCATAATCTTTTCTCAACATACAGACATCAATATCATCATCCCATGGGATGAATCCTCTATGTCTTATCGCTCCCAGCAAGGTTCCAGCAAATAGTTGGTATGTAATTCCGTATTTTCGACAGATTCTGTCCAACTCTTTAAGAATCTCAAGCTGAACCATTTGAACGTCTCTGATGCTTATGTCCGAGTCAGGATATTTCATAATTAGCCTTTTTTAACTCCTATAATGAGCTATTAAAAAATGCTCTAAGTCTCTAGGAAGTCCACAAATTGTCTTCAAAGATATTATCTCGCTGAACGGTCAAGATTAGCAGAATTAGGAAACAAATACTTGAAGCGATTGTTAAACCCGCTCCCAGGCGAACTGCCTGAAAGGTGGTGTATTTTAGAACCCAATCATCGGATTGCAAAAACAACAGAAGATAAAAAAGGTTTAGGAAAAAAGCCGCAAAAAATCCGTAACAAATAAATTCAACAAAAAAGCCGTTCACATACCTACCAGTATTTAAAAATAAATCGCTATACTCCCCATGGTAATGACCAATAGCCTTGTCAGATAATCCTGGCCCTACACCCAACAAAAGATTCTCCAAAGGCAGGTTTTTGAAAAGTATAGGGCCCTTTAGAACCCTGGCGATTGATGATCTACCCTCAAGGTTGGACGCTTTCTGTATCCGCTCAAATTGCGGAACGTTCGATAAAAATGAATGAGATCCCATTGCCAGTAAGAAAACTATTCCAAGAGAAATTGAAAGGTTCAGAGAGCGATTCTTAAAGATTCGGGTTCTTACCATAACAAGCCTTAATAGAATGGACAAGGCAACGAAAAGCGATATTGCAGAAAAAGAAACCACAAGTGAAGTCACAACAAGCAAGATCACTCCTTGGGTTTTTTCGAAAAAAAGTCAGAACGCTGAAAAAACAGGAGCCCTAACGAAAACTGTCCCATATGCGCAGGCTCAAGAAAAATTCCTGACGGACGATACATAAGTTGAGATGCTCTTTGCCATGGGAAAGCCAGGTAGATATCTGCAAAATTGTTTCCTAAAAATTGGGAAATAAGCACGAGAGCGCTGACTACTAAAACAATTTTGTAAACTCGGAGGATCTTTTCTCCGTCCTTTAAGAACACGGGGGAATATAATACAACCGCAAGCGCTATTAAAGAAAGAAACAGGAGAATAATACTTTTATTCATCGTATGAAGATCCTGAACATCATAAAGATATTGCCATTTTATTGAGTAGGAAAATAGAATATGGGTCATAATAAAAAAAACTGATAGAGACGGAGACAGTGTTTGAATCTTTATTGACGAAAGATTAAAAATAATAAATCCAAATAATCCTGACATCCAAAAATAAAGTGCTATCCCGTGGCCCCAAAAGAACCAGCCGGAAAAGACTGACCCCAAAAAAACAAGCGAAAAAGAAGTGACGTTTGGGATTGACCTAATTGTCATCATTTATTTCCTCAGATGAAATCTTTTCATAGGATCCTTCATTTTCTCTATGGCTGGATTTTTTAATAGCGTTCATTATATCTTCCCGCAGTTTCTGGTTGTTCTCTAAAACGCTAATGGTGGAAGAGAAGGCAAATACATTTTCTGAAAAATACGAATAATTACATGCAACTTTTTCTATCCCACGATAGAAGCTATTATCTGCTATCCCTATTTTATTCTTGTTTACCAAATGGACTAAGGGAAGGTTTTCAGTTGTTACAACAGGGAGTCCTTCAAACAAAAACTCGTAAATTTTCCCTGATGCGCAGTATCGATTATTAACGTCACGGGAATTGTAATTGACGATTCCAATATGGCATTTCCTTATCATCCTCTTCAGGTCGTTTTGGTCGAGTTTCCCCAATAGATGGACATTTGAAAGACAGTTAACTTTAATCAGTGTCTCTATTGCCTTGCGGTCAGTCCCATCTAAACAACCAACCAGGTAGAGCTCATATTTTTCTTCTAGCTCTTTGAATGCAAGAACCAAAGAATCTGTAAGCCGACTTAAACTACATCCAGATGTCGATATGACCCTAATTTTTTTATTATCCTCGGGTTGGGCCTCGTTTTGGTTTATGCCGCTCTGTAATTCCTGATCATTGTGCTCCAGACAGCGAATATTCTCGAAAACCAAGGGCGTTTCTCGCAAAGAAAAAATCTTTTTCATTATTCTGGCCCGGTATTTATTTGCGCAGATTAAAAGGTTAGACCTTTTAAAGAAGAAATATTCCAAAATACACCCGAACTTGCCAGAGATACCTTTGACTTCTTTAAAAAGATATAACTCACTAACGTCTTGGATGATTATCTTAGGCTTTTTAAAGAAATAAATAAAAAGTGAAGGGATTAAAGATTTTCTGTCATTGACAAACAATATGTCAAACCTTTTGTTCTTTATTGTTAGGGCGGCGGTTTTTATACAAAACCTTAACATACCAAGATATCCCGAATCGGTTATTGGACAGTGGCGATGATCTTTCTCATGTCCTATCTCATGAACTCTTGTTACATAGGTAGTATCACCTATACTTTTAAAAATTTTAATTTGCTCCCTCAAGCGTCCTTCAAAATCAATGATTCCATAAGACAACAATAAAATCTTCAAAGTTTAGAATTCTCCTAATCAAATAAAATATACAATTTTTTGGTTGAATCAATCAGAAAGAAAATGTCGAAATGCTCTTGCCAAAGAAGAAAAGAAAACCCATTTAGATACTTTGAAATCAGCATGGTTCTTTCCTTTTTCACCTATTATTTCGTTGAATTCGTTCCGGTTCATCCTGGTTTTCTCAAGAATGTATTTTAAATCCTTTTCCATATGTATAGGATCGTAAAGAGGTTCATTCAACCTTTTTAGGGCCTCTTCCCTTGTAATTTGTCCTGAAACAATCATGCTGGAAAAATGGGATTTCCTTTTATCTATTCCGAATTTCTTGGGAAGATAATATGTTTGGACGAACTTGGTATAAATTGATTCATAGTGCTTCCCTCCATAATAATCAAAGCCAATTTCCCTTTCAAGTTCCTGGATGGCTCTATCTCGGTTGTAATCAATAAAATCCAGGGGCCTAATCGTCTTGATACGATCAAAATACTTCTGTCCTATATACCTTTGAAAAAGGGTGATCAGGGGCAAATTAGTCAAAGGGATTTCTCCGAATTTCCTATGTATTGCTCTTATATGTGTTCCATCTGCTGCGACTGTTCCACTCCCTCTTTGAAGTATTGACTCTAGGGCGAAATTGGCTCCGGAAAGGAAGAATTTCATTTGGAATTTTTTAGCAAGTCTATTCAGGCAGGCCAGAAGGACATTGTCTTGGGGGATATCAATACTGGGAACACCAGCTCGGATGAAAGACCTTATTACATCTGTGTATTGTCTTTCGTCAAGTTTTTCAATAATGATCTTAATGTCAAGTTTTTGGCTAAGTTTCTCAATATTGCGTTTTGCGGTTTCTGTATCAAAGCCGTCATCAACATGGACCGCAAGGATTCTCAAACCCCATACCTTTGCCCCGAGATATGCGAGATAGGAAGAATCCAGCCCTCCGGAAATTCCCATAAGACAATCGTAACCACTGCCTCTCCCTTTTCTTTTGATGGATTCAATCAATGTGTCAAGTCTTTTTTTGCCCTCTTCATTTGGGAAATAGGCTTCATCCATTCGAGAAAAGGCATAATTGCAATAATTGCATGTCCCATCTGGTTCAAAGCTAATTGTTTTATCGGACGAATCGTCCATTACACAGCGAGAGCATATTCTGATATTCATTCGTAAAAATCCTCCGAGTGTTTTCGATTGATATTAAAGATATTCGATAAAGTCGAACTGAGTTCAAGGGCCAAATTATCCCAATCATAATGCTCTTCGGCGAAGGCGCGGGCTTTCGCGCCCATATCTTTTCGTTTTTCCGGCCCGCAGGCGATCATTTCCTCCAGGGCATCTGGGAAATGGTCGATGTCTTCGGCGATTAAAAACGTTACATCATACCCCGCCTTGGCGAGGGAAACGCATTCTTTTACAAAAATCCGGGTATCGTATCTTGAATGAACGCTGGTAATATGACAGATTTTCATCGCTCAAGGCTCGCCTTCAAAGGTTAATTCTATCACCGATTATTTTTACGATCTTTTCGGCGGCCTTACCGTCGCCAAAAATATTTGTAGGATAATTGAAAGGCTCAAGAATATTAGATATTAGGGATTCCCAGTCAGCATCGACAACGTCCTTCACGAGAGTGTGCCAGCCTGTATCGGTTATTTCCTGCCATCCTCCTTGGGGCATAGGCAGAATACCCCTCTTGCTGGCCCAGTAGGATTCCTTCTGGAAACCCCCGCTATCGGTGATGACGAAACGTGCGTTTTGTGTCAGCGACATCAGTTTCAAATAGCTCAAAGGGTCCGTCACTGTTATTCTTTTCAGTCTTTTCCCCAAGTCGAACCGGGCTATCCTGTCATGAGTGCGTGGATGCAGCGGCAGGACAACTTCTAGGTCAAACTTTTCTATGGCGGTGTTCAGGCCATGGAGGAGAGGGCCTTTTTGTCGTCGGTGTTGAAGTCCCGGTGGATCGTTGCCACGATGTACCTGCCGGGGAAGAGGCCATAACGGTCCATCTCTGCTTTGGGGATGAATTTATTGGTCATTTTCAAATAAAGGTCATACATTACATCCCCAACGTTATACACGCCTTCGGCAATTCCTTCTTTGGCTAGGTTTTCAACATTTAGGCTTGTGCAGGCAAATAGCAGGTCCGATATATGATCGGTCAATACCCGGTTTACCTCTTCCGGGAACAATTTGTTGTACGTTCTGGGTCCCGCCTCGACATGCGCTATGGGAATATGCAACTTGGATGCGGTCAACGCGCCCGCAAGGGTCGTGTTCGTGTCTCCGTAAAGAATGACCATGTCGGGTTTCTCTTCGAAGAGGATCTTTTCGAATTTACACAGGGCATCTGCGGTCTGCTCCGCATGGGTCGCCGAACCTACTCCCATATTGTATTGAGGGGGTAGGATGTCCAATTCATCGAAGAAGGCGCCTGACATGTTCTCATCATAGTGTTGGCCCGAATGGACGAGTATGTGGTTCCATGCGTCACGTTGGCGCACTTCCGCTCCGACTACGGCTTCCTTTATAAACTGTGGACGGGCTCCTACCAGGGATACGACCTTCTTCATGAATGCTCTCCTATCTTGAAGTCAGGTTCACTACGTTCAACGATGTGCACAGATTTGAGTTAGATGAGTAGCGAGCTTGTCCGCCAACTTATCCCAATCGTAATGTTCTTCGGCGAAGGCGCGGGCTTTTGCGCCCATCTCTTTTCGTTTTTCCGGCCTGCAGGCGATCATTTCCTCCAGGGCATCGGGGAAATGGTCGATGCCTTCGGCGACTATTCCAGAACCGGCCCGGGTCACCGGATTTTCCGTGCAATCGCCGACAAATAGTACAGGTTTGGCGGCAGCATGGTAGTCGGCGAGCTTGTTGGCACTGATGCCGAAACGATAGAGTTTGGACGGTTTGAGGTAGATCAGGCAAGCATCGGCTTTACTCAGAACGGCAGGCAACTCGGTTTTTGGAACAGGGTCCATGAACTTGACCGGGAGTCCTTCAGAAAAGGCTCGTTCTTTAAGATGCTGACGCAAGGGGCCGTCCCCCACCAGCACCAAGCGGAACTGGGGGAATTTTTTCTGGACCGGGGGAAGCTGGTCAAATATTTTGTCCAGCCCGTTGGCGAGACCGAGGGAGCCGGTGTAATAGAGGTCGAAGGTGGTTTTTTCGCTCTCGAGTGCGTAATCTGACGATTTGAAAAGTTCCAGGTCCGTCCCGTTGGTTATCCAAAGGAACTTCTCGTCGGGAAGGCCAAAACGCTCCTTGTAGTACTCCTTCATCAGCGGGGCCGTGGTTATAACCAAGTCGGCCGCTTTCGCCATTTTGCCATCGAGATAGTCCAGGTAGAGGAGGAAGGGATGCCACTTCGAATGTCCTCCTATCTCGATGGGTGTGAGGGGCCACAAGTCTCGGACCTCGTAGATGAAGGGGACAGAAAACCTGGTGGCAAGCCTCCTGGCCGCATCTGCGCCGAAAAGGGTCATCGTGGAGCCCATGACCACATCGGGCTTTCCGTGCTTTCCGGACATCATTTCCTTGTAAGCGTGCCCCCTGAAGGCGAACATGCTGTGAATGCGGCCGATGGACCTGTTGTTCCGATAGGGAGGCGTGGGGATAGTCAGAAAATAAACCCCATCGAACTGCGACATTACAGCCTTTTTCTCCGTGGAAATTTGGTCGGACCAGTGGCGGTTTTTCAGGTAGAGATCGAAGCTGCCGTGGACTACCAGGGTTTCTATGCCCCTGACGGTCAGCCTCTTGGCCAGTTCATAGTGCCTAGTGAGCCCCGCCACGTCAGGTTTTGAGGCGTACTGGTTTATGATCCAGAGCTTCAAGAGAGTTTCGCTCCGATCATCTATTTCGCCCCCCGCATGCCGAGCATGGTTTCGGCGGTTTTCAGGATGATCTGGATGTCCAGGAGCGCATCGCGGTTCTTCAGATAGTATAGGTCGTACTCCAGTTTCTTTTTGGTGTCCTCGATCCCGGCGGTGTAGCGATATTTGATCTGGGCCCAGCCGGTGATGCCGGGGCGGAGCCTGTGGCGGTAAGGGTAGAAGGGGATCTGTTCTTCGTATTCGGCGGCGAATTCGGGCTGCTCGGGACGGGGTCCGACGATGCTCATCTTCCCTCGCAGGACGTCCCACAACTGGGGGATCTCGTCGAGGCGGAACTTGCGGAGGATGACCCCAACAGGGGTAATTAAGTCAATATCCTGATCGGCGAAGGCTGCTCGCACGTCTTCGCGGTTTTTCATGGTACGGTATTTATGCATTGTGAAGACTTGCCCTCCCAATCCAATCCGGGTTTGTCTATAGAACACGGGGAAACCTGAGTCGATGAGGATGGCAGGGATTATGACCAGCGACATCAGCACCGCTATGAACAGTCCTGGGACGGCCACAAGGAGATCCATGACCCTTTGGACGGGATTGGGGTAAATCATCCTAAAAACCATGTGGTAGTAGTTTCGGAAAGCAGAGGCAACAACCAGGGGGATCCTGTCCAGAATGTCCTCCGAGAACTTGGGCATATATTCGAGCACGCAACCATTCGACAGGGCCTGGTCGGCCCATTGTTTTATTTCGGGAGTCGCGTAGATCTCCGGATCGGCCACGAGAACAGAGCAGGGAACCGAAGGATTTTGGTCTTGTTCATAGGGGGCAGTGGGATTTACGAAGGCTTTTATTTCAAGTCTGCCACCTAGATTCCTCGCCAATTCGTCTATGAGGGGCTCCCATTTTTTACGGTGGCCAATTACGAAAACCTGGTTGATGGGGCCGGTTCGGTAAATAAAGGCAAGGGCCGCCGACCGAAAGAGACTGAGTCCCATGAAAGAAATTCCAAAGAGGATGAATATTTCCAATTTGGAGATCTTGGGGTTGTAAAAAAGAATGATGACGGGAATTGCAATGAGACAACCTGCCAGAGCGCCTGTAAAAACAGAGATGATCGATTGATGGAAGTTTCGGGAAAGGGTCATGTCGAAGCCTCGGCAGGCGTAGGCGCCCAGGGTCAGGGCACAGTAGAGGATGAAGTATTGGGTGAAGTAGAAAAAACCGTGCTGAGGATTTACAAGCCTGATCACCCATACCGTGCCCCAGAATAAAGCAGTGTGAAAGAGCAATTGCAGGTATTTTGCCATCCGGATACGGTCAAGTCTTTGGCGCATGGAATTCACTCCTCCAAGGAGAAGAAGGCGTCAGGCGTCAGGCGACAGAAAAGCCTTTAAACTAATAAGCCTGAAAGCCTTAAAGCCTGAGAACCTGAAAGCCAAATCTGCCTGATTCCTGTTGCCCCGCTTTTCGCCCTTCCTGACTCTTGTCTCCTTGTTTTTGTTCTATTCCTTCGCAGTTCTTGCCGCCTAATGCCTGCTGCCTTTTTTTGTTGTTTCCTTGAGGCCTTGCTTTTCTAGGTATTTCACTAGAATTGTTTATCAAAGGCCTTGACAAAAAAGGGCCTGAAAGTCTAGTATAAATGAACTATATCCCTTGGCGTTTCTTAATAGAGACGTCAATGCCTACAAGGGGGCCGCTTCTGCGGTTCCCCTTTTTCATTTATCAAGTTTTAGATCGTCGAATACGGCAGAGGTAATTTCTCTTCTCTCATCGACAATGGACCATAGCTGGTTATGAAAAGAACCTCTCGGGCCATGGATTAATCTTGTGATCACACCTTCGTTTTTGGCAGCTTCTATTGCGGGGCAAAGGTCGCTGTCTCCTGATAGCAAAGCTGCGTAGGCTATTTTCTGACGAAATGCCGAAAAGACGAAGTCAAGTCCCATTTGAAGATCCACCCTTTTCTGGACGAAGATGGGTTTGCCGCTGAAATCTACTCCTCGGTTTTCCAGTCTCCCAAGCCTTACCTCAAAACGGTCGATCCTTTCGAGAACTTTGAAGAATTTTTGCTTTTTTGATACTCTGTCTCTTTCCGCGTCAGATGGTGGGTCTGATTGGTAAGGAAGGCAGTCATAATAATAGACTCGTTTAATGGGAAGATTACCTGCGATCCATAAGACAAGCTTTTCAATGTCTATTCGGTCGTTATCAGAGGATATCTGATTGACAATATTCTGGAGATAAGCTCCATCGATAAAAATGGCAATGTATTCCATTCGATGTCCTCCCGTGGTGGAAAACTATCATCTCAGAGAAAACAAAACCCTTTTTGTGTGTGAAAACCTAAAAACCAAAACGTTTTCACCGCAGACGAAGTGCCCCAAGCGCAACGATAGGGTAGGTCCGCAGAGATACCGTGGTGCAATCTTCAGTTTTTTGCCTCCAGATTTATTCCGGCGGGGCGTAAAACCGATAGACAACTCGTTGACTCAATTGCGCGGGACCCATGCGATCCCGTTCCCACTCCTGGATGTCGTCCCAGCTCCAGAAATCGGTGTGGGGGCTGACCAGGGCCTCCAGCTGCAGGTGCCAGGGGTCCTCGATCATGACGGCCACCACGTCCTTGCCCGAGGTCCTGCCCCAGGAGGAGAGGCGGTGTTCGTACCAGTTGCGCACCTGGCCGTTCTGCCAGTAGGTCCGTATCCTCTCTGCCACTATTTCGCCCACGAGGACAAGCCCCTGGGCCTCGAGATAGCCCTTTTTGCCCGGGGCCATGAGGATGCCCGTGAAGGCCGGCTCCCTGCCGGCGTCCATACGGATGAGGTCGCCGAAGGTGCCCGACAGCAGCGGCACCTGGAAGGCGAATCCCTCGGGGGAGCGGGTGTAGTCGAAGGCCAGGTCGCCCATCCACCGGGTGGCGCTGTCCTGGGCGAAGGTCACCACTATGCCGGTGTAGGTTTCCTGGCCGGAGACGTCTTCGTAGAGGAGCCCCACCGACCAGTCGCCCAGGGTGCGGCCGACAAAGAGGCTGTAGCCCCCGCCGCTTCTTCCCAGGGGGAGCGACCTCAGGGCCAGGTCGCCGAGGCGGGCCTCGAAGTGCCAGGGGGGGCAGGTCCTCCGGTAAAAGACGTACCTTTCGGCCCATTCCGAGGGCCGGTCCACGCCAAAGCCCCAATCGATCCACACGCCGTGGAGGCCAAAGCCGGAGCGGTGGGCGTAGTCGACGGTGGCGATGACGCCCGAGTAGCCCGTGACGTCCACTCCGCCGCCCAGGTCTTCCATGCCGGGGACCTGGTCAAAGGTGGAGATGGCATCGGGGTAGGGGAAGCGCAGGTACCGCGCCCGCCCCGCCTTGACGCTGAAGCTGAAGACGCCCTGGCGTGAGTTATGAAAGCCGTACCACTCGAGGTAGTGTTCGTCGAAGCGGGGCTCCCAATCGCCCAGCCCGTTCAGGAGCCCGTTGGAGCGCGTCAGGGCGTGCCAGCGGAGGCCCGGTCCCAGGTCGACGTCGGCTCTCAGCTGGAGGTTGCGAAGGTCGAAGTGGTCGCTCCAGAGGTGGGCCCCGACGCTGAGTTCCCAGGTGCCGCGCCAGGCGCCGACGGTGGGGAGGAACCATCCCAGGGGCTCCTCGCCGCCGGCAGGGGAGGGCATGCCCCAAGCCAGCAGGAACACTATCACCACCAGCGCTCCATTCAGGGATGCTCCCGCCCGCCTGCTCATGGGGTCAGTTCCTCTTGAGGGCCCTGCGGAATTTTCCCCGGTATTTTTCAAGTTCCAGAGCGTCGGTGAATTCTTTAAGTTTGGCGCTCTGCTCGGGGTCCTCGCCCGCCTTGCGGATGAACTCCGCCACGAAGGCGGCGAAGACGGCTACGAAGAAGCCGAGCATGGTCGCGAGGATGACCATCAGTTTGCGCTTGGGCTTGAAGCGCTCCTCCGGCGGGTCGGCCTTGTCGAGGACCTGGATCACCACCGGGGTGGAGGCCTCCTCGAGGCGGGCCGTCTCGAAGAACTTCAGGAGGGTGTTGTATAGGACCTCCTGGAACTTCCAGTCGCGGTACTTTTCGAGGTACTCGAACCGGGCGGCGGGCATGCCGCCCGTGGGGTTCAGCGGGTCGCCGGGGTCGGTCTGCTCCTCCAGGCGCAGGATTTCCGCCTTGAGGGCCTCGATCTGGTTGCGCAGTTTTATGGCTTCGGGGTTCTGAGGGGTGGCGTAGGCCAGGAGCGAATTAAGTTGGATTTCCCGGGCGGCCATCTGGGCACGGAGGTTGATGCGGTTCTGGATGTTGGCCGTGAGCTGGGCCTCGCCCATGTAGACGCCTGTCTCCTGCTGGTAGTCGCGGAAGGCCGTCTCGGCCTGGTTCAGGGCGAAACGGGCCTTTTCGAGTTCCCTTTCCAGGTAGAGGCGGCGCTGGGAGGCACCGGTGACGGCGAAGGTGTCGGCCATCCACTTGAGGCCCTCGATGTAGGTGTTGGCTATCTCGGCGGCTTTCTCGGGGTCGGTGTAGATGACGGAAAGGGAGATGGTGCCGTCCTTGTCCTCCACGGCCTCGACCTCGCCGATATATTCCTCGACTATGTCTTTGCGGAGGTTTTTCTTGCCGTAGCCGGTGACGGTGCGCCAGTTCTCGGGACCAAAGCGGTCGAGGATCCAGTCCTGGAGGGCGCGGCTTTTGAGCATGCCCACGTAGACGTTGCCCTTGATTTCGGGCTTGATGAGCTCGGCCACGCCGCCGCCCAGTTGCTGCGACAGGAGGGTGGCCATGGCGGACTGCTCCACGGGGTTGAGGATGCGGGCCGTGGCCTTGTACTGCTTGGTCATGACCAGGCTGACGATGACGGCGGCGATGGCGAAGGCCGCGGTGACGCGGAAGATGAGCTTTTTGTGCCTGGCCAGGACCAGCATAAGGTCGAGCAGGGATATCTCGTCGTCGTCAGGGTAGGCTGGGTGGATCCCCCGTGCCTCTTCATGCTGTTTTTCTGTCATGGCTATTCTCCGTCTGTAAATTTCGGCCTAGTTGGTGATGTTGTGGATACTCAGGGCCGTCACTGCCACCTTATAAATTATGTCGATGTAGTCGCGGGTCTGCCGAAGCCCCCGGTAGCTTTCGATCTTCTGGGGGACCACAATGGCGTCGCCGGGCTCGATGAGGTTCCACTCGATGTCCTGGTTGAACTCCTTGACCCAGGGGGTGGTGCCCCTGGCCGACTCCTTGGTGCGCATGGCTGTGCCGTCGGCCTTGAGGACGTAGATCCTCTCGGGACTGGCCTCGCGGGAGTAGCCGCCGGCCATGAGGATGTACTGCTTGTAGGAGAGGTTCTTGTCGAAGACGAAGGACGACGGGTTGAGCACCGCCCCTATGACCTGCACCGTGGAGGGGTTGCGCGGCACGTAGAGCTTGTCGCCGTGCTCGAGTTCGATGTCGTAGGCCGAGCCCCGGAGCACCCTGGGCGCAGCGATCATGGTGGTAATGCGGCCCGTGGCCCTGGTGTTCCTGAGGGCGTCGAGGAGGCGGCTCTTTTGCTGGGCCTCCATCTGGAGCATCCTGGTCTCGTCGGCGGTGAGGGCCGAGGAGAGTTCGTTGAGGCCCACGGCGAGGAGGTCCTTTTCGAAGCGCTGGACCATTTCGTCGATCTGCTGCTGCTGGGCCTTTTTTACGCTCTCGCGGGTGAAGATGGCCCCCCGGGTGTAGGCGTTGACGGAGAAGCCACCGGCGCGCTCGATGAGGGAGGAGAGCCGCTCGCCGGGGCCTATGGTATAGACGCCGGGGTAGGTGACCTCACCGTAGACGGCCACCTGCTTGTAGAGCTGCCAGTCGGGAACGGCGCGGACGAAGATATAGTCGTTCATCTGGAGCGCTATGTTGTGGACCGGGTTGCCCTCCAAGGCGGCGCCGAGGCTGACCTTTATCCGCGTGGTCTGGGGTCCGCGCTCGGTGACATCGACGCGGGTTATCTCGGCCTCGTCGGCGGCGTAGTAGAGCAGGCCGCCTGCCCAATGGATGACATCGCTGACCCTGGTGACCCCCTGGGCGACGGTGAACTTGCCCGGTTTTGCCACGGGGCCGGAGACGTGGACGATGCACTGGCGCTCCACCACCGAGAAGAGGCGGAGGTAGTCGCCGTCCTGGAGGGTCATGCCCTTGAGGGAATCCCGCGAAATGGCCTCGAGGTTGCCCTCGAGCATGGTGCGATATTGCCTGTCTATGACGCGCATCAGCTGGATACGGCCCCGGAAGCCGGTGGAGGTCATGCCGCCGGCCATCTCGATGAGGTCGTTGACGCTGACGGGTTTTTTCATTTCATATATGGCGGGGCGCCTGACGTTGCCCGTGATGGCCGCCTGGGGGCCGACGGTGGGGATAAAGATGACGTCCTCGGGCATGAGGCGAATGTCCTTGGTCTTGTCGCCCTTCATGAGGAGGTCGTAGAGGTCGAAGTTGGTGATGACCTTGCCGCCGCGCTTGACCTGGATGTTCCTCATGGAGCCGCTATCGTTGGGACCGCCCGAGACGAGCAGGGCGTTGACCAGGGTGGAGAGGGAGGAGATGGTGTAGCCGCCGGGTTTTCGGGCGTTACCCACGACATAGACCTTGATGTTCTTGAGGGCGCCGAGGGTGACGCTCATCTCGTAGTTGGAGTAGAAGCGGGAGAACTGCTCGTCGAGCACGTCCTGGAGTTGCTCGAAGTCGAGGCCCGCCACGCCGATGACGCCGACGCGGGGGATGGTTATGGTGCCGTCGCGGCTGACGGTGACGGTCCAGGAGCCCTCGACCATGCCCCAGACGTCGATGCGGATCTGGTCACCGGGGCCGATGACGTAGTCGGGACGGACCGGGGCCGCCTCGTCGGGCGCGAAGGTGGACGGGGCCGTGCGGAAGAATTCCGACCCGTAGCGATGGATCCTGGTCAGTTGCTCCTCGGGGAGGGACCCCGTGAGGAAGCGCTCGAACTCGGCCATGCCGTCGGGGGTGCCCCAGTCGGCGGGAGTTTCAGCCTGGCCCGGCGCCGGTGTGGGCAAAAAGGGTGCCTCGGGCTGGGAGGGGAAGATGTCGGGGATGTCGGATTCGCCGAGGTCGGGGATGACCGGGGCGTGGATGGAGCCGGCCTCGCTGGTGCCGGGAATGTCGGGGATGGCTATCTCTCCGCCGGAACCCCCTTCGGCAATCTGGGCGAAGGCCGGACCGCACCAGAAGATTGAAACACAAACGAAAAAGAAGAGGACTCTTTTCACGGCCGGACCTCCCTATTAAAAGGTTACATCTTCTTCTTGGGAAATTATTTGAATATATGTAATTATATTGCCATCCTTCAGATTATTGCAAGGTTTGGTGCGGTCTTTTGGGGTCAGGGCTTGATTTTGAGCATTTGTATACGATAACTACAAAAAAGCCGTGAATCGTAAATCGTAAGTCGTGAATCGTGAGGCAAAGGCGAAGGCTAGAACAGTGAACGGGAGGGGCAAGGGCAGATTGGAAAATTATTCATAAAGCGTTATAATAAATGGCTATAAAAGCCGCTTTCTATAACGTAAAATGATATTGAGGTGTGGAACTATGAAGAAGAACAATGCTTTGCTTTTGCTACAGTTCCCTGTGATCTTTGATACATCAGAAGCGATCCAGGTCCTTCGAGGATTCGGGGACCCCAACAGCAAACTGCGGGACCTTGTCAGGGGAGGGTACATTGTCCGGATCAAGCGGGGCCTTTACGCTGTAGCGCCCAGGTTCCGCCGGGGGATTTTCCCTGTCGAGGTTCTTGCGAACCGTGTCTATTGGCCATCCTATGTTTCTCTGGAGTGGGCGCTGGCCTTTCACAACCTTATCCCGGAAACGCCTCGGCAGATAACCTCGGTCGCGATGAGAAATTCTCCATCATCAAGGATGAAAAGATTCCATACTTCGGAGGGGATTTTCACGTACAAGTATATTCCTGCCGGGGCCTACTCCAGGGGAGTAGGGTCTTACGAGGCCCCTTTCGGTGATGGCGTAACCCTTTTTGCCATGGGGTTTCCCGAAAAAGCCCTGGCCGACAAGGTCTTTTTTGAAAAGGGTCTTTCACCGGTGATCAGTGAGATGCGTGAATATCTTATGGATAATTTAAGGATAGAGGAGACCGCCCTTTCGGAACTTGACCATATCCTGATGGAGGAGATTGCAGACGGTTACCGGTCAAGGAAGATAGAGGCGCTTGCCAGAGCGTTGAAAGGCAGGTAGATGCTTTTTGAATACCATACAACATCTGGAAAATGTTCTTCGGGAAGATCTTCAGAGAGTGATACTTCTCGCTCTCAGCAGGGAGCGTTTTTTCGTGAAGAATGCTTTTTATGGGGATACGGCTCTGAGGTTTCTTTACGGTTTGAGGCGGAGTTCCGAGGATCTTGATTTTGTTTGTCTTGAAGGGTGTGAAACTTTTTCGTGGGATCCATTTCTCCCCGCCGTAGGGAAATCGGCTGCAGCTTTCGGGTTTTCGGTCTCCGGCATTGAACTGAAGCCGGGGCAGAGCACCCCGAAGATGCTTGTAAATGTGATGCTGAGAGAGAGCCTGTGCAACAGGAGGAGATATTATTCCCATGGGCAGTATCTGATCGATGCTGTCCATGCCCGCAAGAAGGTAATGGTGAGGCTGGAGATAGATCTTGATGATCCCTGCCGTTCGGAACCGGTAACCGAACAGGTTCTCTTGCCAGCGCCCTTTTTGGTCTCGACCTTTCAAAAGCCGGATCTTTTTGCGGGGAAGATGCATGCAGTCCTTTTCAGGAGCTGGAGATCCCGGGTCAAGGGGCGTGACTGGTTTGACATGCTCTGGTACCTGGGACAGGAGATCCCTTTGAGAATCGAATGTCTGGAAAGGAAGATGAAGCAGTCCGGCAAGTTGGAGGAAAGGGTTTCTCTTACACAGGATCTTTTTAGGGAACATTATGTTGAAGTCTGCAGAAGAGTAAATTTCCGCAAAGCTTTCGATGATGTCGAGCCTTTTCTTGAAGAGGAAGATGTCGAATTGGTAAAGGACGCTTTCACGGAAGAAAGAATGCTGCGCCTGGTGGACAGATTCAGGTTTGGGTAGAAAAGGGCCGAAAAGCCGGACAACAAAACCAAGGCTGGGGCTTGCGGTAGGGGCAGGGTCTCTCAGGGTGACTTGGGGGCGAAGTTTCGCAGGTTCACCTTTGAGCTCTGGGCCCCAAGGCGGAGCCGAGGAGGGCGGCGTCGTCGCCTAGGCTTGAGAGGCGGATGTCGAGGGTGTCCCTGAAGGGCGGGGCGCAGTAGCGCAGGATCAGAGGCCGGAGGGTTTCCACGAGGCCGGGGTTTCGGCTGAGGCCCCCGCCAAGGATGACGGCCTGGGGGTCGAGGACGTGGACCAGGGAGGCGATGAGCCTGGCGAGGGCGTCCAGGGCCCGGTCCCATACGGTGGCGACTGTAGGTTCGTCGCGCCTGAGCCAAAGTCCGGGGAGGCTGCCCTTTATCCCCGCGAGGGAGAAGGCCCTGCCCAAGGCGTCGGCGCCGAAGACGGCCTCGGCGTGCCCAAGGGCTCCACAGCCGCAGGGGGCATCGCCGCCCACGGCCAGGTGCCCCAGTTCGGCGGCCTTGCCGTGGGCTCCCAAGAGGAGGCGTCCACCCGAGACTATTCCCCCGCCGATGCCCGTTCCCAAGGTGAGCATGGCGAAGTCCGTCAGTCCCCTGGCGGCGCCGGCGGCCCACTCGCCCAGGGCGGCGCAGTTGGCGTCGTTTTCCAACAGGACCTCCCGGCCGCAGGCCTGGGCGAGGGCGGGCCTGAAGGGGTAGTTCACCATGAGAGGAAAGTTGGGCGCCTGGAGGACCCTTTCCCGGCGGCCGTCGAGCATCCCCGGGAAGCCAACGCCGACGGTTTTCTCCGTCCCGTCGGGGTCCAGTTTGGTTACCAGGGCCACGATGGAGCCGATGACGTCACCGGGGGAACGGCTTTCGGGGGTGGGGACGGTATTCCTCGCGGCCACCGACCCGTCCTCGATGAGGGCCCCCTTGATGAAGTGCCCGCCCAGGTCGATGCCCAGGGCCCTCATTCAAGGTCCTTCCACTTGCGGACCAGGTTGGGGTCGCTTTTGAGCGCCCTTCCGACGCCTACGAGGTCGCACTCGCCCCGGTCCAGGAGCCGCAGGGCCGTCTCGGCGGACCTGATGCCCCCGGTGCAGATGGTGGGGATGTCGCCGGCGGCGTCCTTGACGGTGCGGCAGTAGGGGGCGAACCAGGCCTCGCCGTGCCCGTCGTAGCCGCACATGTTGCCCGAGAGGTCCAGCAGGTCGAGGCCGACGGAGGAGAACTCCGACGCCACCCATCGGGCATCGTCGATGGTCTGCCCCACGGGATCGGACCCAGGGAAGGTGTCGGCCATCCCCAGCCTGACGGCGACGACGAGTTCGTCGCCGACGGCTTCGCGCACCGCTTCGTAGACCTCGAAGAGCAGCCTGGCCCTGTTCTTGATGCTGCCGCCATAGTTGTCGGTGCGCCGGTTGGTCATGGGGCTCAGGAACTGGCCCAGGAGGTAGCCGTGGGCCGCGTGGATCTCCACACCGGCGTAGCCCGCCCTGGCGGCCCTGCCGGCGGCCTCGAGGAAGATCACCGGTACCAGGGCGATCTCTTCGAGGGTGAGTTTGGCGGGCATTATGAGGGCGGTGGATCGGGGGTGCCTTATGGGTGACGGA
>Ga0265293_10004620_pt1 | contig 24077 bp, 27 predicted proteins | sample Munlanlewell138R_FD_192505 | JGI IMG/M metagenome (GOLD analysis project Ga0265293, IMG submission 192505) | Leachate microbial communities from a municipal landfill in Southern Ontario, Canada - Leachate well 138R | ecosystem: Engineered > Solid waste > Landfill > Unclassified | place: Canada...
ATAATGGTAGTATCTCCCTGTCCAACGTCTAAAAATGTGATTGAATCCTTATATGTGTTTAAATGGAAAATAATAGAAAGTATCATGAGCATGCATGCACAAAATGCTCTTTTAAATGTCATCTTATAACTCTTTGACATGAAAATCCATCCAAGTAATCCGTAATATATCAATGTTATCCATATATTAAATTTAGGCATGTAATGATACGTTTGATAATTTGTCAAAAATTTGATTAATAATTCAAACTTATCTATAACAAAAGAAAAAATTAAATTGAAATTTTTAGAAATTAAAGACATGATTGAAAGTGGATATAATAAAAAAGTGACGATAATAATTAAAACAGGCATTAAAAACAATTGAAAAATATAGATATTTGGATAAAATGGGATGATCACTAAAAAGACAATCGATGACATTAAAAGTTTTTGTATGTAACCATTAAACCTTTGCATGATTGGATGTAGAAGCTCAAGTGCTATTAAAATCAAAAATGTCATAATAAATCCTTGATGATAAATATATCCTATATTCATACATAATATAATCAAAAAAGTGATGCAAATCAGATCTAAATGAGGTATTGATAACCTATATTTTTTATTCATCAGTTTTAACAAATAGATGTATAAAAGTCTCATGATTGAAAATGTAAACTTATTCAAAAAACCAATAAACATATAAAAAGATATAATTACTACATGTTGTTTTTTTAAATCAAGATTGCATATAAACATGATTTTTTTAATACCCAAAAAAAGTACATAAACATGCATACCAGATACTGTAAAAAGATATAAAATATTAAAGTCATCATATGTTTTAGTAACTTGTTCATCTTTTATTTTTTCACCAAAAATAAACGCTCTAATATATTCAGATTTTTCCAAAACTTCAATCTTTTCAATCAGTTGATCCCGTATACTGTTTAAATGAAACTTATGTTTGATATAAGTGATTTCTTCAATCTCAATTTTTCCGTATATTTGATATGATAAATAATATGTTTTAGCATTAAAGCCAAAAGATGAGGATTGTGATCTATATGTTATGATCTTACCTTTAATATAGATTACATCGCCAATGTCATATGCATCATCAAAGCCGTAGATGTGATATTTAAATCTACCTCTTTTTACTGTATAACGCTCATAATTGTCATATCTATTTTTATCAACAATGATCACTTGCTCATGTACATCTTCATGCTTATGATAATTTAGAAAAGTAAAAAGCGTATACAAAAATAATAAAATAACGCTTAAAGTTATAAGATTTATTTGTTTTCTAACCAGATACATATAAACAAATAAACCTAAAAAGGCTTCTATATGAAAAAAGCCAATAAGTCCTATGATTAGTCCAATACCATATTTATAAAACTCATCAATATGTAAGATATGGTCTAATTTTTTCAAGTGTTTTAGGTCCTATATAATTAACATTAATAAGTTCATCTAATGATCCAAATAATCCGTTAGCTTCGCGATAAACAACAATACTTGCTGCTTGCCTTTCTTGGATGCCTGGAATTGTTAGTAACATTTGAAAATTAGCCTCATTGATATTAATTTTTACATCAACAATGATATCTTCTTCATCAATAGATGGAATATAGATATAACTATCTTGATCATAAACTTTTGATAGTTCAACTTCATCTAAATCAGCTTGTTTAGTCAATCCATAGGCAAATACAATAATTTCTTCTAATCTCATGGGTTCATAAATCGTATAAACTCCTGGCTTTTCTATTTCCCCATCAAGTTCAATCTTATAACCAACAACAGGTAAGGCTTTTTGATTAACAAATGTGTACGTTTCCTGTTTAGGAAATAGTACAATCCATAAAATAACAGTCAATATCAAAACAATTACAATCCACTCTTTCATATATATCCCTCCATTATATGATAGGAAAAAATGACTATATTTGCTTTACATAAAAAAAATCGCTACTTGGTAGCGATTATATAATGTTTTCTTTCATCTGGACCATCAATGACTCTAATATCTTTGAATTTTAAAGTGTTTAACACATCGATATAATAAGCTAATGGTTTTACATATTGAGTGATTTGATGAAGTTCGTGATCAACTAAAACTTCATGATGCAATCTATCACTATCTCTTTTAATCTTCCATTCATATGTAATGGGTAGATCATCACTTTCTTCATATCCATCATAAACATCTAAAACCTCATATTTATAGACATCAAATATAAATCTTCCTTGATCGTATAAAGCAGTGTGTATGTTTTTAAACACCTTTTTAATGCCTTTAAAATAATTCATGACATCAAAAAGACTAACGATCACATCTACTTTAGCACCTAATGGATCTTTTAAATCATGATGATATAATTGTGCGTTTAAATGAGATGATGTTAATCTATCATGTGCAATAGATAACATTTCATCATCAAGATCAATACCAATGGCTTGGTAATCTTCTAAAAGTAATTCTTTTAAAAAATAACCACTCCCGCATCCTGCATCTAAAATTAAATCACTTTTGTTAAGATAAGTTTTAATCAATGTTAACAACTCATGATAATCAATATCTGACATGAGTAAATCATATACGCGTGCAAACATTATTTAATACGTTTTACATCAAGTAGTCTCTTATCAAAGCCATAAAATGCACGATCATCTTCAGTAAATAAATGAACAATCACTTCATGACAGTCCACTAATACCCATGATCCACCTTTACCTTCGATATGTCTAATTTCATCTGCTTGAAGTACTTTCTTTAAATGATTAATCGCAGCTGAGCCTTGACGTTCATTTGTTGTGCAAATGACAAAATAGTCATAAAATGGTGATGTTTTTTCAAAATCATATACTGCTAAATCTTTTACTTTTAAATTTTCTAATGAATCAATAATCTTGTTTAGTTTTTCCACTATTTACCTCCATGTAATAATGATACGCTTCTATTTGTTCTAAATTTGGTTTTATATCTTGTTTTTCTAGATACCTAAGTGTTAATGTCATACACTTAAGTACTGCTAAATCTATGTCTTTTAAAGCAAGTTCATAGATTTCATATGGATCAAAAAATTTTCTGTTTGGTTCTGCATAATCTGCGACAAACACAACTTTTTCATACATACTCATCTTAACTCTTCCCCAGATGTGTGATCTTATCGGATCTAGGATGTCTTTGTCAGTGATATAAAATTTTTCTTCAAGTTGTTTTGCTGCTGAAAGTGCATGATACATCACAGGAAAAGCTTTATACTTCTCTATTATTTTTGGATCTAGTATTGCTTTTGTATCTTCGATTGAATCATTTTTGGCATAATCATGAAATAAACTAGCAATAGCAACTTTTTCAACATCAAGTTTGTAATGTTTTGCTAATTTAATCGCAGTTTCATAAACTCCAAGTGTGTGATTTAATCTCATACTATCATGTTCTAATTTTTTAATGACAGCATCTTTAATTATCTCAATCATTTAAACAAAGCCTCCGATAAGCTTAAATGCATGCCCTTTGGATACAAGATTTTAATTGTATTTGGTCCATCAATATGCATAAATCCAATATCTGCAAATGTGATTTGTATTTTTTTGTCTTTTATTTTAAATGACTTTTCCTCATATTGTTCAGTTATAATGTCAAAATGTTCTTCTTTATGTGACAATAAATCTTTAACTCTAGCTTCTTTTGTTTTATGGATTTTAACTAAATCACTTACATATAAAACGATGCTTTGATCATCACCCATAACAGATATCGAAATTAATCCTTCAATCATTAAAGATTGTTGTTTTTTCATTTGATAGATTCTAGGTTTTATTCTTTGACTAGGAATTAATTTCTTATATGTCTTATATGGTAAGAAATGATGGATATATCCTTGTTGATATAATCCTGGCATGTCCCATATTTGATGTTTTCCCAATTGATGTGATATCGCTTCTTGTGTTAATCCTGCTTTTGAAAAAGCGAGAGCATTTTGATCTTTAGTTAAAGCTTTAAAAATAGTCGTTTTTCCTGAGTTTTGAACACCGATTAAATAGATATTTTTTTCTCTAAATTGTTGTAAGTAGCTTAGTAAGTTGTCAATATCATAAGGATTTTTCGCTGACATCATAATAATATCAAAAAATGGAACACTCATCAGTTTAGCTCTAATAATCATTTGTTTTAACATATCATCTAAATTTGTACTTTCAGGTAATAAATCAATTTGATTAATGACATAAACATATTTTAAATTAGGCTCATATCGATATACAGGATACGTAAATAAAGTATCTAGATGAAGCACTGAACTTACCATTAAACAAACCGCATCTTGACTTAATTTAGGTAGGTCTTCAGGATGAAAATGTTCATGAACTTCGCCATAATGTAATAACTTATAACATGATTGACAATAATCATGTTCTAAAGATAGAGCATAACCTACTTTTTTTTGATCCGTAGTTTGAAGCGTTCCGCCACAGCCTCTACATTTTATGTGCGTTGACATATGCTTCTAACCTACTTTCATATAATTTCGGATATCTTTTTTTAATCTTTTTTAAGACCATTGTTTCAATCCTACGATTAAACTGAGTAATCCTACGGTCAGACTTACGCTTAACGCTCTGGATCAATGCCACATTTAATCCAGTTCTATGAGCACCTAAGACATCAGTCATCATTTGATCACCAATAACTAAAACTTCATTTTTCTTTGCATCAGTCATCTTAAGTGCTTTTTTAAAACCTCTTTTTAAAGGTTTAGTTGAATGATAGATAAATGAAAAGTCTGTATTCTTTAATGCATTTGAAACTCTTTGATAACCACTATTGGATAAGATAACGATTTTAAATGATTTTCTAAGTTCCTTTAAAAATTCAACTTGTTTATCGCTTAATATATCTTCATCATAGCTAATAATTGTGTTATCTAAGTCAAAAAACAAGGTGTTTATGCCTTGCTCTTGTAATGTATGATATGGAATTTCATATATAGATTTAAAATAATAATCCGGTATACATTTTTGATAAAAATTCATTAACTAATTTCCAATATTTGAATTTCGAAGATTTTACCTGTTTCAGTTTTAACATTCACGATATTACCGATAACATTTTTATCTTCAGCTTCTTCTTTCTTTCTTGCAAAATCAATAAGTGCTTTACCAATAGCAGATTCCACTGAAATCTTATGTGCCTTTGGATCAACTTCTAAGCTACCTACCAAATGAAAAGTAATTTCTTCATTACGATCGATAAATAAAACTTTTACAGATTTACCAATATTAATTTTGTCTTCAGCAGACTTTCTAATTAATTTTACATTTTTGATAATAACTTCAATTTCCTGAATTCTTGATTCAATTCTAGCTTGTTCGTTTCTTGCTGCATCATAATCCGCATTTTCAGATAAGTCACCTTGTGCTCTTGCATCTTTTAATGCTTCTATATTTTCAGGTCTTTTGACTTCTTTTAAATATTGTAATTCACTTTTTAGTTTATCAACACCCTCTTGAGTTAGTTGATATTGTTGTTGTTTAACTGCCATGATAATCCTCCTTAAATTCCTTATTCATTATACCTTATTTTTTATAATATTTCCATTTTTTTAAGTGTTTTCTGTATGTTTTTATGATTTAACATCATATTGTCTAAGACTTGGTAAAAAGCTTTTGAATGATTAAAGACTTTATGATGAGCATATTCATGATAAAGTACATACTCTAAAAAAATTGGATCAATCGTTGCTAGAAATGTATTTAATGTAATTTCTTGATGTTTTTTATGATAGCTTCCAAACTTAGATTTTAAATACTTGTATTTATAAGGTAGTTCATGAATGCCTACTTTATTTAATGTTGATAATACTTTGGGTCTGATTTCTTTAATCATATGTATAAGTTCTTCTTTATAGATAAGTTTTCTAATCTTATCTACGTCGTCTAAATGAGAAGTACATATGACATTTTGTCCTTCTATTTTGTAGCTGAATTTTCCCTTTAGAATGCTCAACTCATAATTTTTTTGCCATAATCTAATGTGCTGATCATCTAGCTTGATACGATTATTTAGCCTTTTATAAAGTATATCAAATTTTTTAAACAAAAGATCTATGATTCTTGATTCATTAACTAACTTACTTGTAGTCACATGAACATGATCTTTTTTTAGTCTAATATATGTATGTTTTATTTTCTTTTTTTCAATAACATACGGTAAGAAATGCCCATCTTTTTCTATCGTTTTCATATGATTTTTCTAATCATCGCATAAGGTTCAATCTCAAAAGGAACGTGTAATTTTAATAATTGCTTAGGATGTCTTGCGACATCTATGCTTTGATCATCCTCATCAAATAGATCTTCCACAACACATTCAAATCTTTTACCACTAGGATTGAAAATCTCAATCTTTGATCCTATTTTAAAATAATTTCTTTGCTCGATGGTTGCTATTTTTTCTTTTTCATCATATGATACCCCAAGCCCAATAAATAATTGTGATGGTTTTTCACTTCTTTGATGAAAGAGTTGTTGTTCAACGCCTGGTAGCCCTTCTAAATATCCAAAAGATGTTAATCTATTTTCAGCTTTCATTAATTCATCATAATGTGGCTTGAAATCTTTGATTTCTTTTTCCTTTAAATAAGTATCTATTAAATTTCTGTATGTAGAAACTACTGTTGCGATATAATGTAGAGATTTCATTCGACCTTCGATTTTTAATGAAGATACGCCAGCATCCATTAAAAATGGAATGTGTTCTAACGCCTCTAGATCTTTACTTGACATGGAAAATGTAGATTCACTTACTTTTTGTCCATCAGAGACCAGTTCATAATTCCATCTACATGAATGCGCACAACCGCCTCGATTGGCATCTCTTTCAGTCATGTTATCTGATAGACTGCATCTTCCTGAAAAACTCATACACATACCTCCATGAATAAACACTTCAATATCAGCTTTAGTTTTTTCAGTTAAATCTTTGATTTGGTATTTATCAAGCTCCCTAGCAAGTACAACTCTTGTAACACCTTTTTCATACCAGTAATTTACCGTATGTGTATTATATGCTGATTGTTGGGTTGATAGATGCACTTCTAAAGATGTATTTTCTAGCGCTTGATCAATAATATAAGGCGATGCAGAGATAATCGCATCAACTTTAGCTTCTTCTAATTGTTTTAAATATTCTAAAACACCTTCTAAGTCTTCGTTATGAGGAATTATATTAGTTGTGATATAAACTTTTTTCCCTCTTTCGTGTGCAAACTCACATGCTTCTTTGATATCATCAATGGTAAAATTAGATGCTCTAGCTCTTAGTGAAAAGTTTTGTCCACCAATAAAGACTGCATCTGCACCATACATTAATGCTATTTTTAATTTTTCTAAATCTCCAGCTGGAGCTAATAATTCAACCATGTTAAGACTCCTTTGTTTTGTAGACAGTCTTTTTATAAAAGAACGCTTCGTCCCATGATTCTTGATAATCTCTTTTAAGACTATCTATTAACTTTTGATCACCATGTCTGTCTTGATACATTGGAAGTATTCGTTTTGCATACTGATCGTCTTTAAATATTGTATCGATAATTAAATAATCTACTACAGTTTCTAATTCGCTTAAATGATTTAATGAAGAAAAAACATGTGATCTAAACACGTGAGTGCCTGCCTTATCTTCCAATATAGGATAGGGTTCATCTTTTCTTTGTTCTTCAATGATTTTTAAGTTTTGTTTCTCATGATAGATATTATCTTCTTCAACAAAATCCATGAAGTTATTAACGAGTTGTCGTTTTGAATAAAACATATTTAAATGTCCGTGTCCAACCATAAAAAGCTTAATTTTTTTATTGTTACCAATATTTTTTACATCTTCTAATGTGATTTCTTTTGCGACATAAGCCCCAAGTATATGCTCCTTATAAAGGAAGTTGAAATCATAAGTATTTGTTAGTAATGTTTCTGGATTATAAATAGCTTTATGTGCCAAATGCTTAGATTTAAGTAACATCACTGCACCAAGATCAGCAACGACGATTCCAGATAGTTTATCTAAATTGATATCATCTAAAAACTTATCAAATGATTCAATTAAGTGATCATCTAACATTTGATTGGCTTGCAGAAATATGTCTTTATTTAATTGATCAGCTTTTTGGATTGCTTTGTTAATTTCTGCAATTGAAAAACTATGCGTTAATCTTGCTCCAAAATCATGATTTCCTATGATAAATCCATCAACTAATGAAGCAAGTTCATCCATTGATTTGATATCATATAAGGTTGTAAGTATCTTCATCTTTTTTCCGCCTTTTTTGTTATACTCATACCATCACCATCATCATAAAAAATCGTTTCAAATCCTTGATGATTTCTTAAATATGTTTTAAATTGTTCAATTTTGTTCATGAGTTGTCTTGTGTTTCTATTGACTTTATTTGGATCTAGATAATGAAAATTTAAGTTGTCACAAACAACAATTCCACCTTCATTTAGATATGGTATAAATTTTTCAAAAAACTTTTGATATTGTGCTTTTGCAGCATCAATAAAAATCATATCATATGTCTTTAAGTCACCTTCATATTCAAGTGCATCCTCACAAACAAGCTCAATTTGATTTTTATATTTTATAATATTTTTCTTAGCTTCTGTGATCATCTTTTCATTTCTTTCAAAAGTTGTCACAAAACATCCTTGTTCAGCCATAAAAATGGCACTGTACCCAATCGCAGTTCCAATTTCTAAGACATTTTTCACTTGATATTTATCAATGGTATTTTTTAAAAACAAAAGCCCATCATCACAAATAATGGGAATAGCATAGGCTTTTGCATATTGTTTTAATTCGTCTAACATTATTCTTCGTCTTCTGCCTCTAGTTCATCAAAATATTTTTCTAAAACACCTTCAAGCATGTCCCATTCTTCATCTGTTTCGATGTCTAAGAATGTACCTTCAGCTTCATCTTTTTCATCTGGAACATATTCAGCTGCAGATATTTCATGTGAGTCCATAAACTCAAAAATTACGTAATTCTTTCCGTTGTGTTCATGCGTTAAAATAATCTCGCATACAGTTTCTACACCATCTTCTGATACTAATGTTAATTTGTTATCATCCATTTTAATGATCTCCTTTATAATCTAAATAGTTTTGCAGTATAAATACTGCTGCTAATTCGTCTTTTTTTTGCTTTTGTTTGTTTCTACTTTGTTTGCCTTGAATCATTGTTGAAATTGCAGATTTTGTCGATAATCTTTCATCCCATAGCACAACATTAACATCACGCTCTTTGATAATGAGATTTTTCATATCTTCACTTATTTTACCACGAATACCAATATCATTATTCATATGTTTAGGATATCCTAAAACAATATCAGTAATTTGATGCTCATCAATCACTTTAATGATCATATCTTTTGCTTCTTGATATTCATTTTCTCTAAATCTGTAGGTTGTTAAGCTATGGGCAATGATACCTGATTCACTAATCGCTAACCCTATCGTTTTACTTCCTAAATCAATACCTAAATATTTTTTCATAACATCTCTTTTATCTTATTGATCATGTAATCAATTTTATCTAATTCTTGAGTTCCACCTTGAGCCATTTGACCTCTACCGCCACCTGATCCATTCGTTAATCTAGCTGCTTCTTTAATGATCACATGAGCATTATCTAAATCACTTTTACAAATAAAAGTTGCTTTTTCATCTGTTAAATTAATCACAAAAACAAGTTCTGCTTTTATTTTATCATGAAGTGCATCAGTTAGTTGTTTTAAAACCTTAGAATCAACATCATGTGTGATGATGATTGGTCGTTTATCTGATGGATCTTTTATAAAGTCATCTAAATTTGATAATACATCTTTTTGTTTTTTTAGTTGAACTTCTTTTTCAACATTTTTAACAAATACTTTTAAGTCTTCAATATATGCTCTATAGTTAATAACATCTTGATAGCTGCCTAATAGTTCTGGCTTATTAGGAAGTTTGATATTAGATTCCAATTTTTGAACTTTATCTTCGATTAATGTGATTTCATTAAACAAATTATACATAAATTCTTTGACTTGCTCTTTAACATTTGTTCCTGTAACACCTTCCATACGGTATATACCAGAGCCTATAGATTCATAAGAACAAATTGCAAAATCAATAATTTCTTTTGTATTTGAAACATGCGTTCCACCACATAATTCTTTACTCCAGTCCATATCTACGACGCGAACAACATCACCATATTTTTCGCCAAATAAAGCCATTGTCCCAAGTTTTTTAGCTTCTTCAATTGGCATTTCTCTAATTATTACATCAAGTGGTTTTTCTAAAATGTAGTGCTTAACTAATTTTTCAACTTCAATGATTTTATCGTCTGATTCAGTTTCAAAATGATTGAAGTCAAATCGCCAACTTCTAGGTGATACTTGAGAGCCTTGTTGATTTGCGTGTTTCCCAAACAACTCTTTAATAGCTTGATGAAATAAATGTGCTGCACTATGATTTCTAATCGTTTTTAATCGTTTTTTAGCATCAACGATTGCAAGTACGATATCTCCTTCTTCAAACTCACCTTCTACTTTATGTAAAAACTGACCATGAGGAAGTTTAAATACATCCATTACTTTATATCCATTAATATGACCTTCATCATGGACTTGTCCACCTGAAGTTGCATAAAATGGTGTTTGATCTAGAACAATCCCTTCATCAAATACTTTAATAACTTTTGACTCAGATTGTAATAAATCATAACCAATAAAAATCGAAGGTTCTACAAAGTTTAGATATGCTTCTTCTTGAGCTTTCATTGATCCCGATTTAGACCTTGCTGATCTAGAACGATCTTTTTGAGCACTAAGTGCTTTTTTAAAGCCTTCTAAGTCAACATCAACACCATGTTCAACTGCATACTCTAAGGTCAATTCAATGGGAAATCCATATGTATCATACAATTTAAATGCAGTGTCACCTGATATCTTTTTACCTTCTTTTTCGATTGCGTCAAGTAAATGTTTTTCACCATCACTGATGGTTTCTAAAAATTTTTCTTCTTCTTTTAATATAAGTTTTTTAACAATATCTTTAGTTTCATGAAGATTTTCATAAAAAACACCCATCATCTCAACAACATCGTCAACTAACATATATAAGAAAGGTTTTGATAAACCTAATTTTCTTCCATATTTTACAGCTCTTCTAAGTAGTCTTCTTAAAACATATCCTCTACCTTCATTAGAAAGCATTGCACCATCACTAATCGCAAACACCAATGCTTTAATATGATCAGCAATCACTTTAAATGCCATTTGTCCTTCATATTTGACAGAAGTTAAGTATTCGATATGTTTAATGATTGGATAAAATAAATCTGTTTCAAAATTGGTTTCTGTACCTTGAATTACACAAGCAAAGCGTTCTAATCCGCCGCCTGTATCAATGTTTTTATTAGGAAGTTCTTTATAAGATGCACGATCTACACCCTCTTTAGCATTAAACTGTGAAAAAACGATATTCCAAATTTCAATATATCTTTCATTTTCAATATCTTCTTCAATGAGTTCCACACCTCTTTGATCATATGACGAGCCACGATCATAATAAATTTCAGTGTCCGGACCACATGGACCCGAACCTATTTCCCAAAAATTATCTTCTCTTGGAATTAAATGTGATGCATCAACCCCTAAAGATAACCAAATATTTTTAGCTTCTAAATCATCTGGATAATAAGTAATATAAAGTTTATCTTTATCAAAACCAAACCATTTTTTATCAGTTAAAAGTTCAAACCCCCATTTAATCGCATCATCTTTAAAATAATCGCCAATAGAAAAATTACCCAACATTTCAAAAAATGTGTGGTGTCTTGCGGTTTTACCAACATTGTCTATATCGTTGGTTCGAATACATTTTTGCACATTTGTTAATCGTGGATTTGTTGGTTTTTCTGTGCCATCAAAATATTTCTTTAATGGCGCAACCCCAGCATTAATCCATAACAAAGTCGGATCATTTTGAGGAATCAAAGATGCTGATTGTTCGATCTTGTGATGTTTTGATTCAAAAAAGTTTAACCATGTTTCTCTAATTTCTTTTGCGGTCATAAATTTCATATAAAAGTCCTCCTAAAATAAATAAAAACGTCCATAGATATAATCTAAGGACGAATGAATTCGCGGTACCACCTTAGTTCTAGGATAACCTAGCACTCGAATGTCGTTAAGGCCGACTTACCTTTCGCTCCCAAATAGCTTCATAAGATTTCTCTCTTCGTTTACACCAACCACGAAGTCTCTTTAAAAGAAATGTCTTATTACTCGTTTTGTTCATTGCGTATTCATATTATCATGAATTTATTTTTTTTACAAGATATCTAGTAAATTTAGTTCATATCTATAAAATCCAATTTAAGTTTCATTTAAACATAACATCTCATAGTGAAGAATACCTTCTTCGATATATGGACCTTTAACGGTTTCAAATCCTAATTTTTCATAATAATCTTTTAAATAGGCTTGCCCAGAAATTCTAATAGCTTCACCTTTTAAATCTTTTTTTACTTCTTCCATTAAAAGTGTAGCAAGCCCTTGTTTTCTATAGTTTTTGTCTGTAACGACTCTACCTACTGCATACTCATCATATTTGATCCCTTTAGGAATGACTCTTAGATAAGAAATGACTTTACCTTCTTGATCTTTTACAAAATAATGCATAGAAGGTTGATCTTTATAATCTGTATCCACATAAATAATTTCTTGTTCCATCATAAAAACTGTATATCTTAAATCGAGGATATCATATATTTCTTGATTCGTTAACGCTTCAAATGATTTTTTATATATTTTTTTTGAATACATATTTAAACATATAAGGCGCACCTAATGCAGCCCATCCTCCTATAAAAAAGTATCTTAAAAAATCAAAAAATAGTCGATCAGGAAATACAAATTTCAATCCTTCTTTGATAAGAAGCGCTACTGTAATCCCTAGTATAACCTTTAAAAATTGAATCAAAAATGTATGAGAAACATTAAATTTAACATATCTTTTTTCAATAAAATAACCAATAGCAAATCCAATAAATCCGCCTGCAGCAATATAAACATCATGATTAGGCACAAAGATGACTAGTGCTAATAAAACAGGCACTAAATATAGTGTATATATTTCTTCTTTATCTTTCATCAAATCTATAAGTTTAAACATGCCCATCGCTATCAATATACTAAGAACTAAACCAACAATGACATCAGATAGATAATGTTGAGCTAAATAAACTCTTGAGATAGGTACAACAACAACGATAAATAATCCCAACCATTTGATCCAAGAAAGTTTGGTTTTCTTATAAAGCTCATAAGCGGTATAACCTAACACACCACTTGCTTGAGCATGTCCTGATGGAAATGAGTACCCTGTTGTTTGATAATCAAAAGGTGATTCAATACCATCAATCGTGTAAGGTCTAGGTCTTTGGATTATTGTTTTAAGCCCTGTATTTACAAATGCACTTATTAAAAATGTTAAAGCAAACTTATGTGCGAATTTCTTATCAAATGTCCAATACAAAATAGCCGCGACCAATATAAAGGCATATTGATCCCCTAGATTAGTTGTTAAATAGAAAAACCAATCTAAAACTGGATTTCTGATTGCTTGAAATGCTTCTATAATCCTTAAGTCCATAGTTTTTCAACCTCTTCTTTAACGACTTTTTCTTCATCTTTAGTCATATGAATATATTGATGTTCATCTTTAAGGTGCCATGTCTTTTTATTTTCAAAAATATGAAGTTCTTTTAGTTTATCGATTATAAGTGACCCCATTTTTTCTCCGTATAAAGCTTTCTTTCTAATATCTTCTGTTCTAAAATCTAGAATATCATAAGGTATGAGCTTAAATAAATAATGAGTTTGGCAGTCAACTAATAAAATAGGTTCATCTTTATACTTTTTAGGTTTAAACATTCCATCAATTGGAATAGCGATAATCACATTACATCCTGCATCAATTAATGGCTGAATAGGACAATTGTCGATGGCTCCACCATCGACATAAAAATCATCATCAATGTTCGTTGCTCCAAATAAAATAGGAATTGAAGCGCTAGCTAAGACCGCTTTTAATGGATCTTTAAACTCATTTAAATAAAATACTTCTTTTTCCATCCGATGAATAAGCACTTGATCAATTAAACTATCTTTTTTTATTTTAGCAGCTGTTGCATATCCATGGATCTTAGATTCTCTAATTTCACTTAAAGTCACTTCTTTAGATATTTTTTCAAAGACATCTTGTAAACTAAAAAGACCTTGCCTGTCAAATTTAATCCGGTTAAATCGTTTACCATAAATATCTTTATTTTCAATTTTCTCCCATGTTTCAAGCATGCGATCATAACTAAAATTTGCCATAACCATCATGGTATTAATCGCACCAATCGATGTGCCTGATATATGTTTGATTTCTTTTAATAAATCGTGCTTACGAAATGCTTCAAGTACACCAATTTGATAGCTTCCTCGAGCACCCCCACCACCTAACGCAAGTCCAATCTTTATTTCCATTTAACTCACCTATGCTTTAATATTTTATCCATACGTCTTTGAGCATCTTTTTCTTTTAATGTCTGACGTTTATCATAATCTTTCTTCCCTTTTGCAAGTCCAATTTCAACTTTTGCTAAGCCATCTTTCAAATAGACCTTTAAAGGAATCACTGCATATCCTTGTTCCCTAGTTTTTCCAAATAATTTTAAGATTTCGTTTTTATGTAATAATATCTTACGTGTTCTGGTTTCATCATGATTATATCTACTAGAATAATCATATTTAGATATATGCATGTTTAAAAGATACGCTTCCCCATCTTTAAAGGTCACATAAGAATCGCTTAAATTTACTTTTCCTAGTCTTATAGACTTAATTTCACTACCCATCAGCTTGATGCCGGCCTCATACGTCTCTTCAATGAAATAGTCGTGTCTGGCCTTTTTGTTTTGACTGATTAACTTCATATGCTACTTCCTTCTAGTTTTAGTCTTTATTTTTTTATCTACAATACCAAAATCCATCTTCTTTTCTGATAAGTCTACACTTAGAAGTTCAACTTTGATTTGATCACCAAGTCTATATTTCTTGCCTCTTCTACCAATAAATGTTAGAAGTGCTTCGTTATACATATAATAATCATCTAATGCTCTTAAAGGCACAAATCCTTCAATACCATTTTCTAATTTGACAAACATGCCACTTGGCATCATTTGTGAAATGGTCGCTTTAAAATATGTTCCTACTTTATCGTCCATAAACTCACAACTCTTAAGTTTAGCGACATCTCTCTCCATTTGAACAGCTTTTCTTTCCTGATCTGATGTATGTTTAGCAATATCTGGCATAACAGATTCATAATGATACATAAGCTTTTTCAAATCTTTACCTTCACCAAGCACAAATAAATGAATCAGTCTGTGTAAGATTAAATCAGGATATCTTCTAATTGGTGAGGTAAAATGTGTATAATATGTCGCACCTAATCCAAAATGGATATCCTTTTGATGTGAATATTTTGCTTTTTGCATCGCTCTAAGTAACAACATATGAACCACATAACTATATGGTGTTTCTGCTGTGTTTTTAGTTAATATTTGTAGTGGTTCTGGTTTACCAATATTTTTAAGATTTACTGGAAATCCAAGTCTTGAAATGGTTTGTAATGCATTTTTAAGTTTAACAACATCAGGTTTTTCGTGAATTCGATAAATTGAAGGAAGATCTGCATGATGCATGTGAAATGCGACTGTCTCATTTGCGATAAGCATAAATGATTCAATTAACTCTTCTGCATCATCAGTTGATCTTTCATAAACATCTAATACTTTTCCATGCTTATCAACCTTAAACCCTAATTCGCTACTTTCAAACTCAATCTCACCACGTTTTTTACGAATGACTTTTAATTTTTGAGATAGTTCATTCATCAAAAGTAACATCTCTTCAATCTTTTGATCATTTAATGTTTTATTTGTTTTTAAAAAATCATTGACTTCATCATAGTTCATCCGTCTCTTAGAGACGATATAACTTTTTTGAATATCATAATCAATGACTTTTCCTTGATCATCAAGAGTCATTAAACAAGATAGTGTAAGTTTTAACTCATTTGGATTTAGAGAACATAAATCATTAGATAGTAAATGTGGTAACATTGGAATCACTCGATCTGCTAAATAAGCACTTGTCGAACGACTATATGCTTCTAAATCAAGCATAGATCCACTTTTAACATAATGACTGACATCTGCGATATGAACACCTAAATAATATTTTCCATTTTCATATCTTAAATCAATGGCATCATCTAAATCTTTAGCATCTTTGCCATCAATGGTAATAATCAAACGGTCAGATAGATCCATACGTTCTTTCTTTTCTTGTTCAAGATCAATATGTATATCATCTAACGACTGAATGACATCATCATTAAATTTTTGTGGCCATTGATAAGCATGAACAATCTTTAATGTGTTTATATCAGGATCATTGACATGTCCAATGACTCTATTTACTTCTGCATAAACACCGACTTTATCAATAGATTCAACATCTAATAAAACCACATGTCCTTCTACAAGTCCTGGATACTCATCAACAAATAAGCGTTTTTCTATAAAATCTTCAGGTTCAAAAAACAACCCTTTTTTATGTTTTTTAACAGTCGCAATCAATACTTTTAAAGCGCGTTCAACAATAGAAATCACTTTAGGGTCAACATCATCTTTAACCAAGACGATATCATCATGCATCGCGTCAGATAAATTGCTATATTCAATATAGACATCTTCTAGTTCTTGTCTTAAAAAACCAAACGATTTTTTACGATCTAACCTTCCAATTAATATATCATGATTTAGCATATAATAAGGGTCTTCAAAAATAAGATAAGGATATAAATTTATATCAATATCTTTGAGTTCATCTTTATGTAGTTTTCTTGTTTGTTCATTATAAAATTTTAAATAAATATTTTCCATATGTATACCTCTATATTATTATAACATATATATCTTCTAAAAAAGCCGTTTGCTTGGCAAAGATTTGTATAAAAGTATATAAAAAAACGCATATATATCATATGCGTTTTTCATGAAATTGTTGTTATTTTTTTAGATTGTAGAATGAATCAAGGCCTCTATATTGTGCAACAGGTCCTAATTGATCTTCAATTCTAAGTAATTGATTATACTTAGCAATTCTATCTGTTCTTGAAGCACTACCAGTCTTAATTTGACCAGCATTTGTAGCAACTGCAATATCAGCAATGGTTGTATCTTCTGTTTCACCAGATCTATGTGATACAACTGCAGTATATCCAGCACGTTTAGCCATTTCGATTGCATCGAAAGTTTCAGTTAAAGTACCAATTTGGTTAACTTTAATTAAAATTGAATTACCAATATGTTCTTTGATACCTCTAGCTAATTTTTCAGTATTGGTTACGAATAAATCATCACCAACTAATTGGATTTTCTTACCTAATTTTTCAGTTAAGTATTTCCAACCTTCCCAGTCATTTTCATCTAGTCCATCTTCGATAGAAATGATTGGATATTTCTTAACTAGTTCTTCATAGAAATGAGTTAATTCTTTAGCATCAAACTCTTTTCCACCTTCACCAGCTAATACATATTTTTTAGTTTCTTTATTATAGAATTCACTTGAAGCAACATCCATACCTAGATAAACATCTTCACCTGGTTTAAATCCTGCTTTTACGATAGCTTCCATAATAACTTGTAATGCTTCTTCGTTAGATCCTAAGTTAGGTGCAAACCCACCTTCATCACCAACACCAGTGTTATATCCTTTAGATGTTAAAACTTTCTTTAAATTATGGAAAATTTCTGCTCCCATGCGAATTGCTTCTTTAAAAGTTTTAGCGCCTACTGGAAGAACCATAAATTCTTGGAAGTCTACATTATTATCAGCATGTGAACCACCATTGATGATGTTCATCATAGGTACTGGTAATTGTTTTGTATTAAAACCACCAAGATATTGATATAATTCAACACCTAAATAATCTGCTGCAGCTTTTGCTACTGCCATAGACACACCTAAGATTGCATTAGCTCCTAATTTGCCTTTGTTCTTAGTGCCGTCTAATTCAATCATCATCATGTCAATTGCATTTTGATTTGTTACATCAAAACCTACTAATTCAGGTGCAATCACTTCATTAACATTCTTAACTGCTTTTTCTACACCTTTTCCAAGATAACGTTTTTTGTCTCCGTCTCTTAATTCTACTGCTTCGTGTTCGCCTGTTGATGCTCCTGATGGAACAATCGCACGTCCAAATGCACCAGAGTCTGTGAATACTTCTACTTCAACCGTAGGATTCCCACGAGAATCTAATACCTCGCGTGCATAAATATCGCTAATAAATGGCATAATTTCACTCCTTTATATAGTTTTTGCCTTGTTTGATTACCATATCTATTATACACAATTTCATGTGTTAAATAAAGAATTTCATTTTATAAAAACGTTTACTTGCTATATATAAATGTATAAATAACACCAATTAAGAAGAATGTGACATTAACTATATTATTTACCTTAAAAAATCCATAACCAAAAGGATATAAAAAATAGAAAAATTGTATCGGATTTAATGCTTGAAATATCCACGCTAATTCTATTCCATCACTAAATAAATAAATGACACCAATATAAGATGTTACACTCATGATATAAAAAGAAAGAATAAACGCTAAGATACTTAACAGTCTAAAAACAATATGAGGATTATAGACAGAGCCTTTAATTCTTCTAGCTGTAACAAAAGCTAGAATAAATAACATTAACCATGTAAAATCCAGTTCAAATCTAAGTCCGAGTAATAATTGTAAAGCTCCGATTAATAATCCGCCTACAAAAGACATAAAAAGAACTTGTCTAATGACTTGAAATAAATCTGTTTTATCTATAGGTTGGCTAAATTGCTGTTTAATATTCATGCTTACACTCCACTTCTTGTTTGCCTCTATTTTATCAAATAATGATCATTTAATAAATAAATCACAATTCAATGTTAAATTATGTAAAAAAGATAAGCTGCTGCTTATCTTATAATTTTATAATTCTAGATATTTCATTTTAGGTTTCAATAATAGATATACAATAGTCACAACACTACCTTTAACTAAATTAAAAGGAATATAAGCAGTTAAGATAAACACAAGATATGAACCAAATGTATAAAATGAATCATCAATAAACGTGAATGCCCAAAAATGCACCCTACCACTCTCAGATAATGCAATTGGTGGTAATGTTAGATAAAGCGGTGTTGCAAAAAAGAAATTAATAGTCGTTAGAATAATACTTAAAGTAACCGCAATCGTTATGGTATATACCAAATACTCTTTTAAGGTAATCTTATTATGATTGACACTTACTTCGTATAACATTGGCTTATCTTGATCTTTTAACATTTTCTTTACTAAGTTAAACGCAAAGATAATTGAAAATGATGCAAACATCGCTAATGCCTCACCAACCATGTCAGCTGGATCAAAACCTCTAAATAATCTTCTTGCGATTGTTCTAATTAGAACAACCATAACAGTTTCTTTATTTCCCAAAACAAGTAGAGAAATTAAGATGGCTACCTCACTAAAATCAATTTTTAAAAATGAGAATGGTGGAAACCATGGGATCTCTATAAGCGCAAGTATAATAGATACTGCAGCTAAAGAGACGACGTACAACATTTTTTTTAATCGTAAGTAATTTGACATTTTTTCTGACCTCCTAGAAATATAAAATCGCCAAATTACTTCGGCGATAAAAGAACGTCAAAAACTGACAAATATTCTTCTTCCATCCAGACTTTACTGTCGGTACTTGAATCTCACAAGTTCAACCCTAAGGTTCGCGGACTTTACCGCCGGTCCCGAATTACACGGTGCCCCGAAGTATTTTATTACGATATAATTTTAACATAATTTTATTTAAAATCAATATATATTAAAAATTGTAAACGTTTTACTTTCATCCTTTTTAACTTTATGACATTTTTTTAGTATAATAGAGGTGATGAAAAAACGAAATACGAAGGAGTTATTATGAATAAAAAATTTGCAGGACTTATTATTATGGACGGTTATGGACTTGGAGACCCAAGTGATTCTAATGCCGTGTATCTAGCTAAAAAACCATTTTTAGATAAATTATTTAAAGAATATCCAACCAATGTATTAGAAGCAAGCGGTGAAGCTGTAGGACTTCCTGAAGGCCAAATGGGCAATAGTGAAGTAGGGCATCTAAACTTAGGGGCAGGTAGAGTTGTTTATCAATCATTAACTAGAATTAATGTTGCCATTAAAGATGGATCATTTTTTGAAAATAAATCATTTTTAAAAGCTGTTGAACATGTTAAAAAGAATGATTCTAAACTACACATCATGGGTTTAGTCTCTGATGGTGGTGTCCATTCTTATCCAACACATATTAAAGCACTACATGACTTTGCGGTCAAACAAGGCATTACACCTTATATGCATGCGTTTATGGATGGTAGAGATACACCTCAAGTTGCAGGCATTGGTTACTTAAAAGATTTAATCGACCATGGCATGAAAATTGCGACTGTATCTGGAAGATATTACGCAATGGATAGAGATAACAACTGGGACCGTCTTCAAAAAGCATATGACAATATGGTGATGGGTACAGGTAAAACTTATACAAACCCATTAGAAGGTATCAAAGCATCTTATGATCAAGATATAACAGATGAATTTATTGTACCGTTTGTAGTTGATAAAGAAGGTTTAATTAAAGATCATGATGCTGTCATTTTCGCAAACTTTAGACCTGATAGAGCAATCCGTATGTCAGTTGCATTATCAAATCCAGAAGGTACAAAACAATTTGTAACTGAAGGTAAACCAACATTTGATACAACAAATGCTTTAAAAGATATTTTCTTAGTTTCAATGATGCATTATCATGAAGCAGTTAAAGGACCTCTTGCTTATGACTTGCAAAAACTTGATAACATTTATGGTGAAGTGATTTCTAAAGCAGGTTTAAAACAATTAAGAATTGCTGAAACAGAAAAATATGCACATGTTACGTTCTTCTTTGATGGCGGTAGTGATAAAAAATTAGAAGGTGCAACAAGAATTTTAGTTGAATCACCAAAAGTAGCAACTTATGATATGAAACCAGAAATGAGTGCATTTGAAGTAAGAGATAAAGCTGTCGAAGCAATTAAATCAGGTGAGTTTGATACCATGATTCTAAACTTTGCGAATCCAGATATGGTTGGTCATACTGGTTCGATTGAAGCAGCTACAAAAGCTGTTGAAACAGTTGATCAATGTACAAAAGATGTTGTTGAAGCAATTCTATCTATTGGTGGTGTTGCAATCGTCTTAGCAGATCACGGTAATGCAGAAAAAATGCGATCTGAAGATGGAGAACCTCATACAGCACATACAACCAATTTAGTGCCTGTCACTATTACAGATAAAAACATTAAAGTTAATACAGGTGCTTTATGCGATGTGGCACCAACACTTCTAGACATCTTAGGTGTTAAAAAACCAGAAGAGATGACTGGAAAAAGTTTAATCATTAAATAATATATTGATATTTAAAAAGGGCTAATCATGTCATCAATGATATGATTAGCCCTTTTCTTTTATTCGATTTTATCTTCATTGATAAATTCTTATCTAATAAATATTTAGATTTTTTGCTCTACACAAGAAGGAAATCAATAATATTTTTATGCTCTATTCCACTTTGTGAGAAATTAATATCATCTAAAGACAATACATACTTTGGATCTTGATCATCAATCATACTTAATGAATCAAACTCTCTAGCTCTTGTACTAGATTGTTCCATTAGGTATGAAACCTAATAATAAGATATTTCATTATGTTTAACTGCAATAAAGTCAACTTCTTTATCTCCAGCATTTCCAACTGTTACTTCATATCCTCTTCTCAATAGTTCAAAAAATACTATATTCTCTAATATCTTTTCTATATCTTTCTCGTTGTTAAATTTTGTTGCTCTCAGTCCTTGGTCATTTACAAAATATTTTTCATTTGTAGTCAGTAGCTTCTTGCCTTTCAAATCATAGCGCTTCGCAGAATAAATTAAAAGAACATCTTTAGTATAATTTATGTAGTTGTATAGAGTTTCTTTACTTAATACTCTACCTTCATTTCTGAAATAATCCGTAATCCTTTTAGCACTAAACTGAGAGCCTATTGTATTGAGTAGATAGCCAATGTATTTATCTAATACATCAACTCCTGAAACTCCATGTCTTTGGACAATATCCTTAATCACTATTGAATCATACCATCCTTTTGTTCGATAGACAATACCGTTTTTCTATAATTTCAATTTTTGTTCGATAGACAATACCGTTTTTTTAAATAATACTAGAATCTGCAAGTTGAAATACATATATATGAACCGGTTCTAGCATATAAAGAAAAGACTCCACTCTAAAAAAACTCCATCATAATAAAAGTTTTCATATAGTGAAATCTATCTTATTTACCATCCGTCCTTTTCATCTATGCCTGCTACTTCTGCATCATACCCGATTTCTCTAATCTTTTTGAGCATTTGATCGACTGTAACAATATCTTCTTCATAAACAATTTTTGCATGGTTATTTTCGACATCATACTCAAAATGTGTAATCCCTTGTCTGTATAGTACATGTTCAATTGCTGTTACACATCCTGCTGGGTAAATGCCCTTGCATTTTAGGTAAACAGTTGACATCTTATACACTCCCTTACATCATTTTTTGTAAATAGTATTCGATAATTGCCTGTGTGCCTTTCTCATTAAATTCATTTTTAGATAATGTGTCATAAGCTTTAGTCGCAATCTCTAAAACTTTTAAATCTAAGTTTCCTTTTTCTTCCATCGCAAGTTTTAAATCTTTTAAGAAATGTTTAACGAAAAATCCTGGTTCATAATCATGATCAATCATTTTTCTACCATTATGTTCAGCTTGCCATGAACTTGCTGAACCACCAACGATGACATTTAGCATATGATCTAAATCAAGATTTTTTGATTTCGCTAATATTAAACCTTCAGCAATCCCCATGATATTACCAGCAATAACTGTTTGATTGACTAATTTAGCATACATGCCTGATCCGGATTCGCCCATATATGTAATTGTTTTTCCCATATACTGAAATAAAGGTAGAACTTTTTCATAAATGTTAAAATCTCCGCCAACCATAATACTTAATCTGCCATGAATTGCACCAAGATCACCACCTGTAACAGGTGCATCTAGAAAGTCTAGGTTTTTTGCTTTTGCTTTTTTATAAATTTCAATAGCTAATGATGGTGATGATGTTGTCATATCAACTAAGATCGTTTTTGGTTTGGCATGCTCTAATATAATATCATACGTTTCTTTCACATCTTTTGGAAAACCAACAATGGTAAAAACAATATCAACATGTTTAATACATGATTCTATAGATTTACAAAATTTAATATCTGGCTCTAATGCTTTCGCTTTTTCTGGTGTTCTATTATATGCATAAACTTCATGTCCTGCTTCAAATAGATGTTTGGCCATTGGTGTGCCCATCACACCAGTTCCAATCCATAAAATTTTCATATTAGCTCAACTCCTTGCTTTTATCATTTAACCAATTAATGATATCTTCTCTAACAGTTTCTTGATCCAAATCATTTAATATTTCGTGATATGCATCTGGATATGTTATCAATTTCTTATCTTCCACTGGTATTAAATCATAAAGTCTTTTGCTGAATTCTAGAGGAACAATTTTATCAGCTTCACCATGAAGTAATAACACAGGTGTTTCATAAGACTTAATATGTCTATTTAAATATCTTACACCACTGACCATCATATTACCTGCTAATGAAAAATAAAACTTTTTCAAATTTAGTGGGTCATTCATATATGCATCTTCAACTTCTTTAATTCTTGATAATTGATCATCTGCAAAATTAGTTTTTTTAGATAAAA
>Ga0265293_10004622_pt1 | contig 24073 bp, 28 predicted proteins | sample Munlanlewell138R_FD_192505 | JGI IMG/M metagenome (GOLD analysis project Ga0265293, IMG submission 192505) | Leachate microbial communities from a municipal landfill in Southern Ontario, Canada - Leachate well 138R | ecosystem: Engineered > Solid waste > Landfill > Unclassified | place: Canada...
GAGGATGACAGGCGGCCGTCCCTTCACCCGAGGGCAGATCTACAAGCTGCTCTCCAACCCCATCTACATCGGCGAAATCCATCACAAGGGACAGGTCCATGACGGAAAACATGAGGCGATCATCGATCGTGCGACATGGGACAGCGTCCAGCAGATGCTTGCCACCAATCTGCAAGGCGAGAGGTCAGGCAGCAGGGCACAATCACCCAGCCTGCTTGCGGGTCGCATCGTCGATCAGCACGGCGAGCCGCTGGTCGCTGCCCATGCCTGCAAGGGGAAGGTCCGCTATCGTTATTATGTGAGCAGGTTGCTCCAGCACTCGCCTGATGCCCCCCATGCGGAAGGTCTCCGTATCCCGGCGCTGGAGATCGAGGCGGCCGTCATCCAAATTCTGGCCGGGGCGCTCGATGATCCGCTGGCCCTGCTCGCGCAAGCAGGGATGCCGCTCGAAAGCAATCGCCTGCGCATGATCCTCAAACAGGCCGAACAGCTTGTCGCTTCCATCCGCAGCAAGCAGCGCGATACGATCCGCGATCTTGTGGCAAAGGTCACGGTCCAACCACACGAGATATCGGTCGAACTGTCAGTCACGGCTCTAGGCACAGCTCTGGCTGTCGAACACCCAGTAGATACACAGACCTCGATCCCGCTTACCTCGCCGGTCCGTCTGACCCGTACCGGCCGGGCCATCCGGCTGGTTCAGCGCGATGGCCGACTGGTCTCACAGGGCAAGCCTGATCCCGGCCTCATCGAGTTGTTGCGCAAAGCCCGTAACTGGTGGCAGCAGCTTCAGACCGGCACCATCGATATCGCCACCATCGCCGAGCAGGAGAAGGTCAACGACTCATGGGTATCGCGTATCGTCCGGCTGAACTTCCTTGCCCCCGCCATCGTCGAGGCCATCCTTACCGGCACGCAGCCTGCTTCGGTCAGCGCAACATCCCTGCGCACTTCTAGCCTGCCGATCGACTGGGATGAGCAGATCGCCCTGTTCCGGATGTGACCGAAGCCTCCCCGTCATAACAGCAGCGGCGCTTCGGCGCCGTTTTGCGTTGCAGGACTAACGCGAGCACGCCATGCGGCACCCTCACTCCGTACTGCCAAATTCGGCTATAGAGAAAAAGCCGCCTGACCGACCGAATCTTGCCCTCTATCTGCTCTCCGCAGACCGGGCCACCTCCCCAAATGGCGCGGAACCGCGCGCCTTTAGGCAGGAAGGAAAATTCTTCAATATCAATGACTTATGTGTGGCGGAGAGGGTGGGATTCGAACCCACGTTACGGTTGCCCGTAAACCGCATTTCGAGTGCGGCGCATTCGACCTCTCTGCCACCTCTCCGCGAAGCGCACGGGGCCAGACAAGCCATGGCCCGGTCGATGAAGCGGCGCGGTTAGCGAATGCGGCCTCGCTTGCCAAGCCCTGATGCGTCATCCTGGCGCAAAATCGGTGGATCGTCCGATGGCATCGCTTGTTTCGCACCTGCACAACCCATATATCACCGGGCATGGACCGGGCGAGTTTCTTTTCTCCACAGGCGGGCCGTCAGATCGACGCGCCGCGCGAGGCCAAGTCGCGTTTCGCGATAGGTGACGTAGTCCGTCACCGGCTCTACGATTTCCGGGGTGTCGTTTTCGACATCGACCCGGTCTTCGCCAACAGCGACGAATGGTATGAATCCATCCCCGCCGACATGCGTCCGCGCCGGGAACAGCCCTATTACCATCTGCTCGCGGAAAACGGGGAATCGAGCTACGTCGCCTACGTCAGCCAGCAGAACCTGATGGCCGATGGCGAAGGCGGCCCGGTCGATCACCCTTCCCTGCACCAGTTGTTCGACGATTTCGACGCCGGGCGCTATCGGTTGCGCCGCGGCCTTACGCATTGACGGGGCGGGAAGCCGCCGCTTCCTCCCCCCGCCTCAACTCTTCAGTTTCCAGCCGGACCGCAGCACGAAATAGGTCAGCCCGGCCAGCGCGGCGTTGAGCACGCCCAGCCCGATCGCGCTGTGCAGCACGGCGGCATTCGTGCTCCCGATATCGCTTTGGCCCAGAAAACCGAAGCGAAAGCCGGAAATCACATAGAAGAAGGGGTTGAGGCGGCTTACGGCCTGAAAGGCGGGCGCAAGGTTGTCGATCACATAGAACGTGCCCGACAGCAGCGAGAGCGGCGCGATCACGAAATTGGTGATGGCCGCGTTATGATCGAACTTTTCCGCCCATATGGACGAAAGCAGGCCCAGCAGGGCAAGGAACACCGCCCCCATCAGGCCGAACCACGCCACGGCCCAGGGATGCGCCATGGCCAGCGACACATCCGGCCAGAGCAGCATCGCGCCATAGAGCGCCAGCCCGACCAGCAGCGCGCGCGTCACCGCCGCCGCGATCATGCCCGCCATCAACTCCCCCTCGCTGAGCGGCGGCATCAGGAAATCTATGATCGTGCCCTGGATCTTGCCCGCCAGGAACGAAAAGCTGGAATTGGCGAAAGCGTTCTGCATCATGCCCATCACGATCAGGCCCGGCGCGACGAACGTCGCGAAGTTGACGCCCAGCACCGTGCGCCCTTCCCGGCCCATGGCGACCGTGAAGATCACCAGGAACAGCAGCGTGGTGATCGCGGGCGCCCAGATTGTCTGAGTCTGCACCTTGAAGAAACGGCGGACCTCCTTCATATAGAGTGTCCTCAGCCCGAGCCAGTTGACCTGGTGAATGACGGGCACTCCCTGGGCAGGAAAATCGCGGCGCCCGGCACCCATGACGTCCGTTGCGGTGGGTGGCGGTGTTGTGGAACGGAGCGTTGCGGGAGGCGCTTGCCGGGGTTGATCGACCATGGAGAGGCGACTATCGGCTGCTTCTTTCCATGACAAGCAGGACCGACCGCACAGGTCGGTCTCAGGCAAACTGGAATTGGCATGAGCTGGACTGACGAACGCATTGAAAAATTGACCAAGATGTGGGAAGGCGGCGCCACCGCCAGCCAGATCGCGGAAGAACTGGGCGGAGTCAGCCGCAACGCCGTGATCGGCAAGGCGCACCGGCTTGGCCTCAAATCGCGCCCTTCCCCCGTCAAGGCGAACGAAAAGGCCGATGCCCCGGCGGCGCCTGCCGCCAAGCCGGTGAAGCAGGAAGCCGAAGCCGCGCCGCGCGCCGAGAAATCCGCACCCTCTCCTGTTTCCCGGCCCGTGCCGGCCAAGGCCGCGTCGCTGCCACCACCGGCGCCGGAGCCCAGGGCGCCCGTGCCGCAAGCCGCTCCGGCCAGCCCCGCGCCGCCGCAGCCGCGTATCGTCTCCGTCGGCCCCGGCGGGTTTCTGCGGCAGGGGCCGGGCGACCAGCAGGCGCCGATCCCACCCGCGCCGCCACGCCGCCTCGTGCCCGCGAAGCCCAGCCCGGAAATCGCCGACAAGACCAGCCTGCTCGATCTCAACGATCGCATCTGCCGCTGGCCGATGGGCCATCCGGGCGAGCCGGACTTCCATTTCTGCGGCGAGAAAGTGAACCCCGGCTTTCCCTATTGCGTGGAGCATTGCGGCCGCGCCTATCAGGCGCAACTGCCGCGCGGCCATCGGCGCCCGCCGCCGCCGTTGCCTTTCGGCGGGCCCCGCGTCCGCTAGGACCGCCGAAAAGGGGGCTGGTAACCGGGCGGCAATTTGCGGCATGATCGGCGCATGACGCCGATCCGCTTCGCCGCTCGCCTTGCCCCCGCCCTACTCGCGCTCACGAGCCCCGTTGCCGCGCAGGAATCGCATCCGTCAGCCGCGTTACAGGCGCCCGCGCCAGCGATAGACCATGCACGTGTCGCCATGGTGACGGACAAGGGCATGATCGAGCTTGATCTCGACCAGACGCGCGCGCCTGTCACCACCGCCAATTTCCTGCACTATGTGAAGGAAAAACGGTTTGACGGCACGGTGTTCTACCGCGCCATGCATCTCGACTGGGGCACACCGCCCAACGGCCTGATCCAGGGCGGCACGCAGAACGACCCGAAACGTGTCCTCCCACCCATCGCGCACGAGCCCACGAACGAAACGGGCATCCGGCACGAGGCGGGCACGATCTCCATGGCTCGCTTCGCGCCAGGAACGGCGACCGGCGATTTCTCGATCATGGTTTCGGACATGCCCGGCCTCGATGCCAATCTGTCTTCCGACAATCCCGAGTTCCGCGCGGGGTTCGCGGCGTTCGGCCATGTCGTTTCCGGCATGGACGTGGTGCGCGCGATCTTCGATGCGCCGCGTTCCGACACCAGGGGCGAGGGTTTCATGAAAGGGCAGATGCTGGAACAGCCGGTCAGGATCGTTTCGGTCCGCGTCGTTGCCCGCCCTGACGAAGCATCGGCGGACAGTCCGAAGGCGTCTGTCGCACCTTAGAACATACGTGCATCAATGCCGGTCTAGCGCTGACACTAATCGGTAAGCCCACTGCTCCTTTAGCAGGTCGGATCTACGGCTTTCAGGGGGCCGTTTCGACGGTCTTCTTTTTCGTGCTATCAGCCGAGGGATGAACGACCCTCAGCAATCCCAGCTCGACAAGTTCAAGGAAGCTACCCACAACCTTGGGTGCGACGACAATGAGAAGCGCTTCGACGAACGGCTCAAGACGCTGGCGAAGCACAAGCCGGTGGAGAAGCCGGAGTGAGCTGCAGCTAGGTGGCCTACTCGAATGAAAGCCGCCCAAGGTGGGGATGCATTGCGCTCGCCGCCGCAGGCTTCACTCTGATGATCTACCTCTATGTTCTGCTCAATTACCCGCGCCTAGAATGAGGCAGGTTTGTAAACGCCACAATCGCCAAAAGAAAAGGGCCGGCGGCACGGAATGCCGTCGGCCCTTTTTCATTTTACAGACGATCCGGTCAGTCGTCGGACTTCAGGAACGCGGGCATATGGCCGGGATCGCCGCCCGCCGGTTCGCGGTCCTCGCGTTCGCGGCGCGGGCCACGGTCGCGTCCGCCGCCGCCCCGATCACTGCGCCCGCCGCGATCACCACGGTCGCCTCTCGGCCCGCGACGGTCGCCGCGATCGCCCCGGTCCCCGCGCGGTTCGCGGGGCGGGCGCGTGTCTTCCAGTTCGGCGCCGGTTTCCTGATCGACCACGCGCATCGACAGGCGAACCTTGCCGCGCTGATCGATTTCCAGAACCTTGACTTTCACGTCCTGGCCTTCGGAAACCACGTCCGTCGGCTTCTCGACCCGTTCGTTCCGCATCTCGGAGACGTGGACGAGGCCGTCCTTGCCGCCCATGAAGTTCACGAACGCGCCGAAATCGACGATGTTGACGACCTTGCCGGAGTAGACCTTGCCGACTTCCGGCTCCTCGACGATGCCGAGAATCCAGTTCTTCGCGGCCTCGATCTGGGCCAGGTCGGACGAGCTGATCTTGATGACGCCCTCGTCGTCGATATCCACCTTCGCGCCGGTTTCGGCGACGATCTCGCGGATCACCTTGCCGCCCGTGCCGATGACGTCGCGGATCTTCGACTTGTCGATCTGGATCGTCTCGATGCGCGGCGCGTGGGCCGAAAGCTCGGTCCGGGCAGTGCCCAGCGCCTTGGTCATCTCGCCCAGGATATGCGCGCGGCCCTCCTTGGCCTGATTGAGCGCCGCCTCGAAGATCTCGCGCGTGATGCCCGCGACCTTGATGTCCATCTGCATCGTGGTGATGCCTTCGGACGTGCCGGCCACTTTGAAATCCATGTCGCCGAGGTGGTCCTCGTCGCCCAGGATATCGGACAGCACGGTGAACTGGTCACCTTCCAGGATCAGGCCCATGGCGATGCCGGAAACCGGGCGCTTGATCGGCACGCCTGCATCCATCATCGACAGCGCGCCGCCGCAGACGGTCGCCATGGAGGACGAGCCGTTCGATTCCGTGATGTCGGACACCACGCGGATCGTATAGGGGAACTCTTCCTTCGTCGGCAGCACGGCCTGGAGCGCCCGCCACGCCAGCTTGCCATGGCCCGTATCGCGCCGCGACGGAGCGCCGAAACGCCCCACTTCACCAACCGAATAGGGCGGGAAGTTATAGTGCAGCATGAAGTTGGAGTAGGAGAGCCCCTCCAGCCCGTCGATCATCTGCTCGGCGTCCTTGGTGCCCAGCGTGGTGGTGCAGATCGCCTGCGTCTCGCCGCGCGTGAACAGGGCCGAACCGTGCGTGCGCGGCAGGAAGCCGACCATCGCCTCGATGGGGCGAACCTGCGTGGTGGTGCGGCCGTCGATCCGCTGGCCGTCCTTGAGGATCGCGCCGCGCACCACTTCCGCCTCGACCTTTTTCAAGGTCTTGATCGCAACCATCTGAGTCTGCGCCGTTTCATCGGCAAAAGCGGCCTTCGCCTTGTCGCGCGCGGCGTTGAGCGCGTCCGAACGCGCCGACTTGCTCGTCAGCTTGTAGGCGGCGGCGATATCCGCGCCAACCAGCTTCTTGAGCTTCGCCTTGATATCGGCGGTATTGTCCGAAAGGTCGATATCCCACGGCTCCTTCGCCGCTTTTTCGGCCAGTTCGACGATCGCGCCGACGACCTTGCGGCATTCGTCATGCGCGAACATGACGGCGCCCAGCATCTCGTCTTCCGTAAGCTCCCTCGCTTCGGATTCGACCATCATCACGGCGTTGTCCGTCGCGGCGACGATAAGATCGAGGCGCCCGTTGGCGATGGCCTCGTCCTGCTTCGGATTCAGCGTATATTCGCCGTCGACGAAGCCGACGCGGCAGGCGCCGATCGGGCCCATGAAGGGAACGCCCGAAATGGTGAGAGCAGCCGAAGCCGCGATCATCGCGACCACATCCGGCTCGGTTTCGCCGTCATAGCTCAGCACCTGAGCGATAACGTTGATTTCGTTATAGAACCCTTCCGGGAACAGCGGACGGACCGGGCGGTCGATCAGGCGGGAAACCAGCGTTTCCTTTTCCGTCGCGCCGCGTTCGCGCTTGAAGAAGCCGCCCGGAATACGCCCGGCGGCAAAGAATTTTTCCTGATAGTGGACAGTGAGCGGGAAGAAATCCTGCCCTTCCTTCACGGACTTCGCGGCGGTGACGGCACACAGCACCACGGTTTCGCCGTAAGTCGCCAGCACGGCGCCATCGGCCTGACGGGCAATACGGCCCGTTTCCAGAGTGAGGGTCTTTCCGCCCCACTCCAGCGATACGCTTTTCACATCGAACATGGTTTTTCCTCAGACCCGCCGGCCCTATTGCACGGGCGGGGTTTTCTGCCGGGTATTCCGTCCCGGTCCGGTGCGGGGCGCTTCCGGCCCCAAAGGCTGGCCCGCCGGATTGCGGGCTTCCCCTGAACGCAAACGGCCCGCCGAAGCGGGCCGTCGATTGTGCTTATTTCCGCAGGCCGAGCTTGGCGATAAGAGCGTTGTAGCGCTCCACATCCTTGCGCTTCAGGTAATCGAGCAGCGAGCGCCGCTTGTTGACCATCATCAGCAGACCGCGGCGCGAATGGTTGTCCTTGTGGTGCTCCTTGAAGTGCCCGGTCAGCGTGTTGATCCGGCTCGTCAGGATCGCGACCTGCACTTCGGGCGACCCGGTGTCATTGGTCGCGCGCGCGTTGTCCTTGATGATTTCCTGCTTCTTTTCGGCGGTAACCGACATATCGTTCACTCCGCGACATCGGGAAAGTTGAACCCTCTCACGACGCGGGCTTCACCGCCCGAAAGCTCCATGAGCGCGACGGGAACCGTCCCTGTCCGCGCCCAGCAAAGCCCGTCCTGAAAGGCCAGCCCGGTCAGAACGCGGCCCTGACGGACCGCCCTTGCCTGTTCCGGGCCGAGGTCAAGAGCCGGGATGTCGACCAGCCCTGCCTCCAGCGGCAAGAGTATGTTCTCAAGGGGCGCCCCCTTGCCGATTTCGTTAAGTTTGTCCAGCGAAATCGCGTGCGCGAGGCCGAACGGCCCGGCGCGAAGGCGGCGCAGCATCGTGACATGGCCGACCGTACCGAGCGCACGGGCGATATCGCGTGCGAGGCTGCGGATATAGGTGCCCTTGGAGACGTGGGCGAGGAGAGTGATTTCGTCGAGAAGCCCCTCCCCTTCAGGGGAGGAGTTGGGGTGGGGAGTCGCGTTCGGGCAAGGCATCACCACCGGGGATTCCCACCCCCGACCCCTCCCCTGAAGGGGAGGGGAGCAAGAGCGTGAACCGTCACTGCCCGCGCTTTCATCTCCACCGCCTCGCCCGCCCGCGCCCGGTCATAGGCGCGCTCGCCGTCGATGCGGATCGCCGAATAGGCCGGCGGTACTTGTTCTATAGGCCCCGTGAAGCGCGGCAGCGCGGCCTCGATCCGCGCGCGCGTGGGCCGCACGTCGCTGGTCGCCACGACCCCGCCTTCCAGATCCAGCGTGTCCGTCTCTTCCCCGAACCGCACCGTGAACGCATATTCCTTGCTCGCGTCCAGCATCCGTCCGCACAGCTTGGTCGCCTCGCCCAGAGCGATCGGCAGCACGCCCGACGCCAGCGGATCGAGCGTGCCGCCATGGCCCACTTTCACGCCCTTGCCATATCCCGCCTGCCGCAAGTTGCGTTTCACGGCGGCGACGGCCTGGGTGGCCCCCAACCCCACCGGCTTGTCGAGAATGACCCAGCCGCTGACCAGTCCGCCATTGATTGGGCCTGTCATTTTCCGGCCACGGCAGTGGCCAGCGAAAGATAGTGGCTCACCATCCATTCCACCGGCGGCAGCACGAACCGCTGCACGATGTTGAGCGACGGGAAGAACGAAGGCACCACAATCAGCAGGACAAGGATGAGCGGAAAGCCGAAACGCCGCATCCGGGCATACTGCTCGGCCAGAGACGGAGGCAGCAGCCCTTCGACGATGTGCGAACCGTCGAAGGGCGGAATCGGCAGCAAATTGAACAGCGCCAGAAAGACGTTTATCATCAGGAAGTTGACGAGGTTCGCCGCGACGAACGCCGCCATCGGGTTCACGGCGTCGAGATCGGACTGCCCCCGCAGCAGCAGGCCCAGCAGCACCGCGCCGATCACGCCCAGAAGCAGGTTGCTGCCCGGCCCGGCGGCGGCGACCGCCATCATGCCGTAGCGCGGATTGTTCAGCCGCCACTTGTTGACCGGCACCGGCTTGGCCCAGCCCAGGATCGGCGCCTTGACCAGCGCGAGGAAGCCCGGAAGCACGATGGTCCCGATGGGATCGACATGGCGCACGGGATTGAGGCTCAACCGGTTGAGGTCGGCCGCGGTCGGATCGCCCAGCGCGCGCGCCACCCAGCCATGCGCGACTTCGTGGAACACGATAGCGATGATGAGCGGGATGATGAGCGCGAGCGCCTGGAACAGGGTATCGTTCATCGGGCGCGATCTAGGCCGCGCGGACCGGGGTTACAAGGGCCGTCAGTCACCCGGGGCCGACAGGGGGGCAACGCCACCTGCTCCGATCCGGCCGCAAAGGTTACGGCGTCAGTCCTCGCCCAGATCGCGCCTGACACGGGGATCGGAAAGCAGCGCGTCGATGCGGCTGGCCTCGTCGAAGCTCTCGTCGGCCATGAACTTCAGCTTCGCCGCGAATTTCAGTTTCAGCCGCCGCGCCACTTCGCGCTGGAAGAAAGCGGTGTTGGTCCGCATGGCCTTGAGCACATCGTCCATCCCGGCGCCGAGCAGGGGCCGGACGTAGACTATCGCCTGCCGCAGATCGGGCGACATGCGCACTTCGCTGATCGAAACGCTGCTCGCCGTCAGCGCGTCGTCATGCACCTGCTGGCGCGCGAGGAGGTCGGACAGGACATGGCGCACCTGTTCGCCCACCTTCAGCAAGCGGACGGAGCGGGTTTCCGGCGTGGATTGCTGGTGTGCCATGGGATACGGTCCTCACCGGCCCGCCGTGAGGGAAAACCTCACAGCGTCCGTTCGCGTTCCTCCACCTCGAACACTTCGAGCGTGTCGCCCGGCTTGATGTCGTTGGTGTCCTGCAGGACCACGCCGCATTCCAGCCCCGCGCGCACTTCCGGCACGTCGTCCTTGAAGCGCCGCAGCGATGCGATGGTCGTCTTGGAGACGATGACGTCGCTGCGGGTGAGGCGCGCGTTGAGGCCCTTGCGGATATAGCCTTCGAGCACCAGCAGACCGGCGGCCTTGTCCTTCTTGCCCGCCGGGAAGATTTCCTTGATCTCGGCGCGGCCAACGACCGTTTCGATGCGTTCCGGCCCCAGTTCGCCCGCCATTTCCGAACGGATGTCGTCCGTGAGCTGATAGATCACGTCGAAATACTTCATCCGCACCTTGTTGCGCTCGATCAGTTCGCGCGCCTTGGCGTTGGGACGCACGTTGAAGCCGACGATGGGCGCGCCCGAGGCCTGCGCCAGAGTCACGTCGCTTTCCGTGATCGCACCGACGCCCGAATGCAGGATCTTCACCTTGATCTCGTCGTTCGAGAGCTTGTGCAGCGCATTGACGATGGCCTCGGTCGTGCCCTGCACGTCCGCCTTCACCACCACGGGATATTCGATGACATTCTGCTTGGCGGCGAGCGCGGAGAACATCGTGTCGAGGCTGGCGGGTGCCATGGCAGTGCGCTTCGCCGTTTCCTGCTCATGGCGATAGGCGGCGACTTCACGGGCGCGCGCTTCGCTTTCCACCACGGTCAGCGTGTCGCCCGCCATCGGCACGCCGCCGATGCCCAGCACTTCGACCGGCATCGCGGGAGCCGCGGATTTCACTTGCCGTCCCTTGTCGTCCAGCATCGCGCGCACGCGGCCCGATTGCGTGCCGACGACGAGGATATCGCCGGTGTTCAGCGTGCCGCGCGTGATAAGCACAGTGGCCAGCGGCCCCTTGCCCTTGTCCAGCTTGGCTTCGATGACCGTGGCTTCCGCCGCGCGGTCCGGGTTGGCGCGCAGTTCCAGCAGTTCCGCTTGCAGCAGAATCTTCTCGATCAGGTCGTCCAGGCCCTGCCCGGTCTTGGCCGAGACTTCCACGTCCTGCACGTCGCCGCTCATCGCCTCGACGATGACTTCGTGTTCCAGCAGACGCTCGCGGATCTTCTGCGGATTGGCTTCCGGCTTGTCGACCTTGTTGATCGCCACGATCATCGGCACGCCCGCCGCCTTGGTGTGGTTGATCGCCTCGATCGTCTGCGGCATCAGCCCATCGTCGGCCGCGACCACCAGGATGACGATATCCGTCACATTGGCGCCGCGCGCGCGCATTTCCGTGAAGGCTTCGTGGCCCGGCGTATCGAGGAACGTGACGAGATCGCCCGACTTCGTCTTGATCTGATAGGCGCCGATGTGCTGCGTGATACCGCCCGCTTCGCCCTTCACCACGTCAGTGCCGCGCAGGGCGTCGAGCAGCGAGGTCTTGCCGTGGTCGACATGGCCCATGATCGTGACGACCGGCGGCCGCGACCTGAGCGTTTCATCGGAATCGACGTCGATCGAGGTATCAATATCCACGTCGCTTTCGGAAACGCGAGTGATGTTGTGGCCGAATTCCTCGACCAGCAGTTCCGCCGTATCCTGGTCGATCGTCTGGTTGACAGTGACCATCATGCCCATCTTGAACAGGGCCTTCACCAGATCCGCGCCCTTTTCGGCCATGCGGTTGGCCAGTTCCTGCACCGTGATCGCTTCGGGCACCACGACGTCGCGGACCTGCTTTTCACGCGGCTGCTGCCTGCCGGCGAAGTGGGCACGGCGTTCCTTTTCCCGCGCGCGCTTCAGGGCGGCGAGCGAACGCGCGCGCGCGCCTTCATCCTCGTTGAGCGCACGGCTGACCGTCAGCTTGCCGGACTGGCGGCGGTGATCGCCTGCCTTTTCCCGCGTATTGTGGCCCGGCTTCTTGGCGGGCGGCTCGGGCCGCTTGACCGGCGCGACAGGCGTGAAACGGCGCGGCGCGGGAGCCGCGGCAGGACGGCTTTCCGTTGTTTCCGGCTTTGCCTCGGGCGTGGCGGCCGTTTCGGCGGCAACTTCGGCCACCGGCTCCGGCGCGGCGGGCACGGGGGCCGCCGGGGCCTCGCTTTCCACGGCCGGCGCTTCCCGGGGTGCGGCGGACTGGGCGGTGGCTTCGGCCTCCGCCCTGCGGTTTTCCTCGGCCCGGCGGCGCTCTTCATCGGCCTGGCGCTGGCGCTCCTCTTCCTCGCGGCGGCTGGCTGCTTCCAGCGCGGCGAGACGCGCTTCCTCAGCCTCGCGCAGCAGTCGGGCCTGCAATTCCTGCCGCGTCTCGCCGGTGGGCGCGACGTTGGCCGGACGATGTTGCGGAGCGGCGGGCGGCGGAGGCGGCGCGGTTTCGGCCTGGGCGGGCGATGGGGACGCGGCAGCCTCGCCCGCGCCGGGTTTGCCGATCAGCTTGCGCCGCTTGACTTCCACGACCACCTTGTTGGTGCGGCCATGGCTGAAGGTCTGCTTGACCTCACCGGCTTCGACCGAGCGCTTCAGCCCCAGCGGCTTGCGGCCCAGTGTCGGTTTGTTGTCGGTGTCGCTCATGTCTTTTCTTGTGCCCTTCAATCAACTCATCGGCGCGGCGGCCTGCACGGCGTGGTCGGCCGCGCGGCTCTGCGCTGTATTATCATCATCCGTCGCTTCGTTCCGGCCCACCACGTCCCCGCCGCCAATCGGGCCAAGGAAATGGAGCAGGCGCTTCAGCGGCGCGGAAAGCCTTTCGGCCGCCGCCGCGTCGGTCAGCGCCAGGTGGACGACATTATCGCGGCCCAATGCCACAGACAGCGCCGCCCGGTCCAGTGGCAAGGTGACGCCGCACAACCCGGTGCCTTCGGCCTCACGGCCGACCCGCCACGCCTGATCGAGCTTGCGCGAACCGTCCGGGCTGGCGTCAGCGGCATGGGCCAGCCACGCCACGCGGCCCGCCCGCGCGTTTTCCGCGATCCTGTCGGACCCCAGCAACAGGCGCCCGGCCTTCAGTTCCAGCCCCAGCCGGTCCGTGAACGCACGCAACAGCGCGGCTTCCGTCCGTTCGGGCAGGTCATCGGGAACAGTCAGCGGCGCGCCTTTAAAAGCACGCGCCAAAGCGCCTCTTAGTTTGCCCTTGGCGATGGCGTTTTCAAGGTCCGGGCGCGCAACGCCGATCCACGCGCCGCGCCCGGGCGCGCGGGCCAGGGCATCGGGCAGAACCTCGCCGTCCGGCGAGATCGCCAACCGGATCAGCGCGTGACGCGCGCCTGCCTCACCGGAAAGGATACATTTCCTTTCCGGGCCGTTTCCGGCGATGTCGGAGCCTAGGCGCTCATTGCGAGGAATCCGCATCGGCGGCCTCCCCGGAATCAGTGGCCGGCCCGGAATCAGTGACTGGCCCGGAATCGGCAGCGGACTCGCCAGCCGGTTCGTCCTCGAACCAGTGCGCGCGCGCGGCCATAATGATCTCGTTGCCCTGCTCTTCGCTCAGGCCGTATTCGCCCAACACGCCGCCCTTGTCTTCCGGACGGCTGTCGCGCCGGGGCGGCGCGCTGCCGTCGCGGCGGCGCTGCTCGGCGCGCTTCTTCGCGATCAGCTCGTCCGTGGCAAGGTCGGCAAGGTCGTCCAGCGTCTTGACGCCCGCCTTGCCCAGCGTGACCAGCATCGCTTCGGTCAGGTGCGGCAGTTCGGCCAGCGCGTCCTCGACGCCCAGCGCGCGGCGTTCCTCGCGCGCGGCGGCTTCGCGCCGTTCCAGCGCCTCGACCGCGCGGCTTTGCAGTTCCTCGGCCAGTTCCTCGTCGAACCCTTCGATCGCCGCCAGTTCGGCCATTTCGATATAGGCGACTTCTTCCAGTTCGCTGAAGCCTTCGGCCACCAGAAGCTGCGAGAGCGTCTCGTCGACGTCGAGTTCCTCCTCGAACATCTTGGAGCGTTCGGCGAACTCCTTCTGCCGCTTCTCGCTGGCTTCCGCCTCAGTCATGATGTCGATCTGGCTGCCGGTAAGCTGGCTGGCCAGGCGCACGTTCTGGCCGCGACGCCCGATGGCCAGCGAAAGCTGGTCGTCCGGCACCACGACTTCGATGCGGCTTTCCTCCTCGTCGATGACGACGCGGCTGACCGTGGCGGGTTGCAGCGCGTTGACGACGAACGTGGCCGTATCCTCGCTCCACGGGATGATGTCGATCTTCTCGCCCTGCAATTCCTGCACCACCGCCTGAACGCGGCTGCCCTTCATGCCGACGCAGGCGCCGACTGGGTCGATGGAGGAATCGCGGCTGATGACGCCGATCTTGGCGCGGCTGCCCGGATCGCGCGCGGCGGCCTTGATCTCGATGATGCCGTCGTAGATTTCGGGCACTTCCTGCGCGAACAGCATCTTCATGAATTCGGGGTGCGCACGCGACAGGAAAATCTGCGGCCCGCGATTCTGCCGCTCGACCTTCATCACATAGGAACGGATGCGTTCGCCGACGCGGGCGGCCTCGCGCGGGATCTGCTGGTCGCGGCGAATGACGCCTTCGGCCCGGCCCAGGTTGACGATGACGTGGCCGAACTCCACCGACTTGATCGTGCCGACCACGATCTCGCCGGTGCGGTCCTTGAACTCCTCATACTGCCGCTCGCGCTCGGCGTCGCGGACCTTCTGGAAGATGACCTGCTTGGCCGACTGCGCGTCGATGCGGCCAAGGTCCACGGGCGGCAGCGGGTCGACGATGAAATCGCCCGGTTTCGCGTCCTTCTGGAGCTTCTGCGCCTGCTTGAGATCGACCTGCTTGAAGTAGTCTTCCACTTCCTCGACCACTTCGACCACGCGCCACAACCGCAAGTCGCCGGTGCGCGGATCGAGCTTGGCGCGAATGTCGTTTTCCGCGCCGTAGCGGTTGCGGGCCGACTTCTGGATCGCTTCTTCCATCGCCTCGATGACGATGGCCTTGTCGATCATCTTCTCGGTGGCGACCGCGTTAGCGATCGCGAGCAGCTCGGCGCGGTTTGCGGAAATCGCACTGGCCATCGTTTCAGTCTTCCTGTTCTTCGAGGATGTCGTCGGCGCCGCTCATGTCGAGCGGGCGGGTTGCGGCGATGAGCCGGTCGGTCAGGACCAGCCTGGCGGAATGGATGTCGTCAAATGGAAACGTGACGCGGCCGGACTTGCGGTCGTCGAAAAGAATGGCCTCGCCGTCCAGACCGACGAGATCGCCCTGGAGCGCCTTGCGGTTGCCGTCCACCGGATTGGTGAGGCTGACTTTCGCCTCGTGCCCCGCCCAGCGGTCGAAATCGTTGAGCCGGGTGAGCGGCCGGTCGATGCCGGGCGACGACACTTCCAGCCGGTAGGCGTCGGGGATCAGCACTTCACCCGCCTCTTCCAGCGCGTCGATGCGGTCCGAGATGCGATGCGAGAGCGCGGCGCAGTCCTCGATGACGAGTTGGCCGGTTTCCGGCCGCTCCGCCATGATCTGGAGCGTTTGTTCCTCGTCACCGATCTCGCCGCCCTTGAACAGAAGCACGCGCACGAGATCGAAGCCGAGGGCCTGCGCCTCGGGCTCGATAACTGCGATGATGCGCGCCATGTCGGCCACACGAAACTCCTGCCCGCGCCACTCTTGTTTACGCCGAAATCGCCAAGGCGCTTTGGGCCGGCCCCGCAGCGGCGCCAGCACCAGACCTTGGTTCACAATGTCGGGATGGGAGCGCAAATAATCCAGACCGCCCGCAATTGCAAGTCTCTTGCGCGAAGCCGCCGCGCCACTACATGCGCAAACCATGCGCAGCCTTGATGACATCCGCGAGGAATACGAATTTCTCGACAGCGACGAGCGTTACCGCCTGCTGATCGAACTGGGCCGCGAACTCGATCCCATGCCCGACGCGCTGAAAACGGACGCCACCAAGGTGCGCGGCTGCTCGGCCAGCGTCTGGGTCTATCCCGCCACGCTTGAGGACGGGCGGCTGCACTTCCTGGCGGACAGCAACGCCGCGATCACCAAGGGCATCGTGGCGCTGGTGCTGTCCTCCGTGCAGGACCAGCCCGCCCGCGCCATCGCGGAAACCGACATCGCGGCCGCCCTCGCTCCGTTCGACCTCAAAAATCAGCTATCGTCCAACCGCACGCAAGGCGTGCCCAACATGATCGCGCTGATCCGGGAAACGGCGGCCCGCTATGCCGCCGGCTGAGGGCCGTTGATGCACCGCCAGCTCTGGTTGGCAGGTGGCGCGACGGCTTTCGCCCTCGGCATGATCGGGATCGTGCTGCCGATCATGCCCACGGTGCCTTTCCTCCTGCTGGCGGCCTTCTGCTTTTCGCGCAGCCATCCGCATCTGGCGGAACGGCTCTACCGGCACCCGCGCTATGGCCCGGCCATGCGCAACTGGCGCGACCGGCGGGCGATCTCGCGCAAGGCCAAGCTGTCCGCCGTCGCCGCCATGGCGATCGGCGTCGGCTTCACCTGGTATGCGGTGGGTTGGCCGTGGGTTCTGGTGTCGGTCGCGGTGCTGGTAATCGTGGGGACATGGATCTGCACGCGGCGGGAGTGAGGCGATTCGCGGCCTTTCGCGACACTTTCTTACAGGCGCGCGACCGGGCTGAGACAGGCATTTTACGGGCATTCAGGCGGGAAGACGGAAAAAGGCGTCGCGGCGCTGACAACGCCGCTCAACGCAAAAGGATGTTTCACCATGTCCAGCACTTTCAAATTCATCGCTCCTGCCCTTTTCGCTTCACTCGCGCTGGGCGGTGTCGCCGCCGAAGCGGCCACCCCGAACCGCGCCAACGCGATCCGCGCCGAGATCGCCCAACTGGACCGCGCGGCCAGCCGCAACGACTGGCGCGGCCATGTTTCCAGCCGTGAAGCCGCCGCCATCCGCCGCGACGTCGCCCGCCTGCAGACCCAGTTCCGCGACTACAACCGCAACGGCCTGAACAAGCGGGAAATCGCCACGCTGGAATCCCGCATCCGCGCCATCCGCACCCAGTTGCACATGGAGCGGCGGGGCGGCAACCATCGCCGGGGCTGATCCCGGCCGAAGCACGGCGGCGAGAGGCGCCCCGACCAGGCGGGCGCCTCTCAATCTTGTCATAACATCTTGTCATTGCGGGCCAGTGTTTCTACTCGCCAATCATCATGGCCAGCAAACCTCGCACTCTCTATGAAAAGATCTGGGACGCCCATGTCGTCGAGAACCGCGACGACGGCATGGCGCTCATCTATATCGACCGGCATCTCGTCCACGAAGTGACCAGCCCCCAGGCGTTCGAGGCGCTGCGCGTCGCCGGGCGCAAGGTGCGCCGCCCGGATCTCACGCTGGCGGTGCCGGATCACAACCTGCCCACCACCGCGCGGCGCGATGCCGAAGGCAAGCCGATTCCCATCGCCGACGCCGAAAGCGCGCAACAGCTTGCCGCATTGAAGCGCAACGCGCCGGAGTTCGGCATCCGCTATATCGGCGATGCCGACCGCGAACAGGGCATCGTCCATGTCGTGGGCCCCGAACAGGGCTTCTCGCTCCCCGGCGCGACCATCGTGTGCGGCGACAGCCACACCTCGTGCCACGGCGGCCTGGGGGCGCTGGCTTTCGGTATCGGCACTTCGGAAGTCGAGCATGTGCTCGCCACGCAAACGCTGCTGCTCCGCGAGGCGAAGACCATGGAAGTGCGCGTCGAGGGCGATCTGAAGCCCGGCGTTACTCCCAAGGACTTGATCCTGCACGTCATCGGCGTGATCGGCACCGCGGGCGGCACCGGGCATGTCATCGAATATCGCGGCAAGGTGTTCGAGGACATGAGCGTCGAAGGCCGGCTCACGGTCTGCAACATGTCGATCGAAGGCGGCGCGCGGGCGGGCCTCGTCGCGCCCGATGAAAAGACCTTCGCCTATGTGAAGGGCCGTCCCTATGCGCCCAGAGGCGCGGACTGGGACAAGGCCGTCACCTGGTGGCGCGAACTGCGGACCGACGAAGGCGCGCGCTTCGACAAGTCGGTGGTGATAAACGCCGCCGACGTGGAACCGACCGTGACCTGGGGCACCAGCCCGGAAGACACTGTGCCCATCGGCGGCGTGGTGCCCGCGCCCGAAAGCTTCGCCGACCCGTCCAAGCAGGAAGCCGCCCGTGTCAGCCTGGAATACATGGGGCTGGAACCCGGCACCCGCCTGACGGACGTGGAAGTGCAGAACGTGTTCATCGGCAGTTGCACTAACAGCCGGATCGAGGACTTGCGCGCCGCCGCCGCCGTGCTGCGCGGCCGCCAGAAGGCCAGGAACGTGAAATGGGCCATCGTCGTACCCGGCTCGGGCCTGGTGAAGCAGCAGGCCGAAGCCGAAGGACTCGACAAGGTCTTTACCGAAGCCGGCCTTGAATGGCGGGAACCGGGCTGCTCGGCCTGCCTTGGCATGAACCCGGACAAGGTTCCCCCGGGTGAACGCTGCGCCTCCACCAGCAACCGCAATTTCACGGGCCGCCAGGGGCCGGGCGCGCGCACGCACCTCGTTTCGCCCGCGATGGCCGCCGCCGCCGCCGTAACCGGCAGGCTGACAGATGTTCGAGAACTGCTAGGATAGCCCTATGACCGACAAGACCGACAAACCCGAAAAGTCCGAAAAAGGCGGCGACAAGGCGGCTGGCTGGACCGGCAAGGCCGCGATGGCCGGGGCCGCGATCGGCTCGGCCGCCATCGCCGCCGCCATGCTCTATGCCTCGCGGCGCAAGGAAAAGGCGGAAAAGAAAGTTCCGCCTTCTCCGAAGGATGCGCCGGAAACCGATTGAGAGCGGAGATTTCGCGATGAAAGCGATCCGTCAGGTGAGCGGACGGGCCATCCCGTTCGGCCGCAAGAACGTGGATACCGACGTCATCATTCCCGCGCGCTGGCTCAAGACCATCACGCGCGAGGGGCTGGGGCGCGGCGCGTTCGAGGCCGTGCGCGAGGAACCGGGCAACGTGTTCGACGACCCGGAGTTCGCGGGCGCGCCGATCCTCGTCGCGGGCGACAACTTCGGCTGCGGATCGAGCCGTGAACACGCCGCATGGGCGCTGCTCGACATGGGGGTGACCTGCGTCATAGCCCCGAGCTTTTCCGACATCTTTTCTGGAAACGCCTTCAAGAACGGCATTCTCGCGGTCGTTCTGCCGCAGGAACAGGTGGACCGGCTGCTGGAGGTGGCGAAGACCGACCCCATCGACATCGACCTTGAGAGCCAGACCGTCACCACGCCGTTTCAGGATCGCTTTGCTTTCGAGATCGACCCGTTCCGTAAGCATTGCCTGCTCAACGGGCTGGACGAAGTGGGCCTGACGCTTCGCGAAGATGCGGCCATTTCCGGCTATGAGAAGCGCGCCGGCGCCGACTTGCCGTTTCTCGCGCATGCAACCGCCGCGTGATCTGCTAATAAGAATTGAACCGTTCCCGCGGCGTCCCTATCGCCCGCAATGCTTCTCAAAGGGATTCTTGCCATGACCAGTTTCGAAGATCGTGAACGGGCGGAAGAAGCCAAATTCGCCCACGACGAGGAAATGCTGTTCCGTATCCAGGCGCGCCGCAACCGCCTGCTCGGCCTGTGGGCCGCCGAAAAGATGAAGCTCTCGCCCGAGGAAGCCGAAGCCTATGCCAAGGGCGTGGTCCAGGCCGACTTCGAGGAAGCGGGCGACGAGGACGTGATCCGCAAACTGCTCGGCGATCTGGTTTCGGCCGGGCTGGACACCAGCGAAAGCGAAGTGCGGACCGCTCTCGACGCCAAGACGGTCGAGGCCCGCCGCGCCCTGATGGGCGAAGCCTGAGCGGACGGCGCGGGAGACAGCGCGATGGCCATGCCCGCCGAAGAGATAGAGGCGTTGATCCGCGCCGCCTTGCCCGATGCGGAAGTGACGATCACCGACCTTGCGGGCGATGGCGACCATTACGCGGCGCATGTCGTTTCCCCGGCATTCCGGGGCATGACCCGAGTGGCGCAGCACAAAATGGTCTACGAGGCGCTCGGCGGGCGCATGGGCGGCGAACTGCACGCCTTGCAACTGACGACCGCGGTTCCCACCTGAAGGCCACACGCGCAAAGGCAGGATTTTTCAGAGATGACCGACGTCAACAACCGGATCAGCGAGATCGTCAATTCCAATGACGTGGTGCTGTTCATGAAAGGCACGCCGCTTTTCCCCCAATGCGGCTTTTCCAGCCGTGCTATCGCCATTCTCGATCATCTTGGCGTGACTTATGAAAGCGTCGATGTGCTTCAGGACATGGATATCCGGCAAGGTATCAAGTCCTTTTCCGAGTGGCCGACGATCCCCCAGCTCTATGTGAAGGGAGAGTTCGTCGGCGGCAGCGACATCATGATGGAGATGTTCGAGGCCGGTGAGCTGCAACAGCTCGTGGCGGATGTGAAAACTTCCGGGGCGGCCTAATCGCCGCACATCCCTCCATCGACGGCGATGCAGCCGCGATCCGGCCGGGTCGCGGCTTTTTTGTTGCGGTTTTCCGGGTTCGTTGCGGTTTCTTGGGAAAATCTGCCCGATGGTCTCGGGGAGGCGGGGCCGCGGAGACTGATGCGGCCCCGCCTCTATTCGAGACTACGTTGGGGGCAGAGACATATAAGCACAGACCGTGCCAAAACCGCGAAACCCCGAAATTACGTGAGTTTACATCCTTCCATATTCGTTGGCCCGGCACGATGTGTAAGAAAGTCCGACAGGATTTGCCGGTTACCCCCGGCAGGCATTTGCCCTTGCGCCACACCTCTTCCGCTGGAAGGGAGGAGCGATGCCTGACCTGCCGCAACCGTCCATGCCCCAAACCGGCCCGGAGCCGAAAGCCGTTATTCCCGCCGCCACCGCGATCATCTTTCGTCATGGCCGCGACGGCGAAGCGGCGGAAATCCTCATGGTGCAGCGTTCGCGCGCCATGCGCTTCGCCGGCGGCGCGGCGGTCTTTCCCGGCGGGCGAGTCGATCCCGCCGATCACGCCCTTGCCGAAAGGCTGGCGCCGCGCGCCGACCGTGCATTGACGGCCGCCCGGATCGCGGCGATCCGCGAAACGCTCGAGGAAACGGGGCTGGCCATCGCAGTCACGCGGAAAATCCCGGCGGCGGAAGCTATCGCGGCGCGCCGGATGCTGCTGGAGGACGGCGCTCTTGCCCCGGTGCTGGACCGTTTCGGCTGGGCGCTCGATCTGGAAGCACTGACGCCGTTCGCGCACTGGTGCCCCGATTTCCACCGCGCCTTCGATACGCGCTTCTTCCTTGCCGACCTCGGCACCGGCGATGTCGACATCGCCGTCGACGAGACCGAGAACACGCATCTCTTCTGGACGAGCGCACAGTCCGCGCTGGACAAGGCACGCGCAGGCGAGATCAGCGTGATCTTTCCCACCCAGCGCAACCTTGAACGGCTTGCCCAGTTCGCGACTTTCGCGCAGGCCCATGCCCATGCCCGGCGGACGCCCGTGCGCAAGATCACGCCGTTCGCCGCCGAGCGGGACGGCGAACGCTGGCTGATGATCCCGGAAGGACTGGGCTATCCGATCCTGGGAGAACCTGCCGCTTCGACCGATCGCGGCTGATTCAGGCGCGGCTGATTCAGGCCGGGATCAACAGGGCGAAATCGTGACCGGGGCCTCCGTCCCGAATCGTTCGGCGAGATAATCGACCACGGGCGGATAGAGCGGCATGTCGAACTCGATGCCCGCGCGGGTTCCGTCGATCCAGCGCACCATGCCGGTCAGTCCTTCCATGCCGTCCGGTTTCACCAGCACCCGGATGCCGACTTTCACGAACAGCGCGTTGGTGACGACGCAGCAGCCTTCCAGCGAAATGTTGCTGATCCGCCCCCGGTCGCGCAGACCGCTTTGGGTGCGGCAGTGCGCGCCGAGATCGACGACATGACGTTCCGAACGGCGATGATGCTCTTCCGGTGACATGCGAAAAGTCTACCACACCATCGGTAAACGGCTTGCTAACCGGAGGCACGCAGATTCCTCCGATATGAAGCCGGCCCTATCGGCGGAAGCCCTCCCCTTTCGACACGGCCGCCGCAAGTGCCGCGATGCGGTCCATCACGTCCCACGCGGCCCGGCTCTGGCTTCGTCCGGCCAGCCGGACAAGCACCAGCCGGGTGGCGGGCGGAATCCAGCCATCGTCCAGGCGAAGCTCGACCACGCTGCCGCGCGCGAGATCATCCGCGACAAGCCCATGCCCGCCCAGAAACACGACGTCCGTTTCCAGCATCAGCGCCCGCAACGCGAGAAAGTCGTCGCTGAGGATCGTCGGCTCCAGATAGCCGAACAGCTTGCCGCTCACGCCGGCATGGCCACTGGCGAGCGGCCATCGGCCAAGGCTGGCGGACGCCACGTCGCCTGTCGCCGCCAGCGGATGGGCGGCCCGGACGAACAGCCCGAGCCGCACTTCCCCGACCTGACGGACAGCATGCACGGCATCGTCGGGCACGAAATGTTCCGAGACGACGCAGCAATCTATTTCCCTCCGGTCAAGCACGGGCAGCAGGCGTTCCGCCGAATCGACGATTGAATCGACGACCGTTCGCGGACGGTCGCGCACCATCCCGGCAAGCAGGGTCTTGAGCAGGAGGCCCGCGGGCAACGGCCCGAGCCCGATCTTCACCATGCCCGCTTCGCCCGCACCCTGCTTTTGCAGATTGTGCTCGGCCAGCCGGGCCAGCGCGATCAGTTGCCGCGCGTCGGCCAGCAAGGCTTCACCGTCGCGCGTGATGGAAACGCCGCCCCGTCCGCGATCGAAAAGCCGCACACCGTAATGCCCTTCGACCTGGGCGATGACGCGGCTGAGCGCGGGCTGGGTAACACCGATCTGTTCGGCGGCCCGGGCAAAGTTCCGCTTTTCGGCAAGCGCAACGACGCATTCCAGCTTTCGCAAGGTCAGTTCCATAACTTCGGATTATCAAATTTTACAATTCAATGCATTGGACAAATTTCTGCCTTGCATCGACGGTACCGAGCAGGAGGTTGCGCATGCTCTACGGAAAATACATCTATGTGGCGACGGCCGTGATCGTCCTCGCCGAAATCGTGCTCGGCCGGCATAAGGGCATCTACACCCGCAGCAGTTGGTTCGTCCTGGTCGGTTGCGTGACCGGAAACCAGTTGCTCCGCCCGATTTCCGCCCTGTTGATCGCCACGGCCGCCGCCCTGTTGCTGCCGCGCTGGAAAGGGGCCCTTTCGGGGATGAACCCGTGGCTTGCCTTCCTCGCGGTCCTGACCGTCGCGGAATTCTGCTTCTACTGGGTGCACCGCTGGGCGCATGAAACGCGCAGGAACAAGATCGACTGGCTGTGGAAACTTCACCGCACCCACCATGCGGGGAAGTTCATGAACGTGTTCGTGACGCTTCGGATCAACTGGTTCTGGCAGTTCGTCGTGCCCACGACATGGGTGCTCGGTTTCGCGACCTATCTCGGCCTTGAACTGGCGGCGGCGCAGACGATCCTTGCCATCTATGGCTGGAACCTCATCACTCATGCGAATTTCCGCTGGGACGACCCGATCCGCCGCATGCCGAAAATCGGCAGGATCTTCCGCGCCCTGGAGCATATTCTGGTTTCGCCGGGCATCCATCACTCGCACCACGGCTACGGCAAGGACGGCTGGACCCACGGCAACTACGCCGTCACTTTCTCGTGGCTGGACTGGATGTTCGGCACGCTCCACATCCCCGAAGGCCGCCCGTGGCGCTACGGCCTGCCAGGGCCCAACCCGCACTGGGCCGAGGAAGTCGCCTGGCCGCTCTGGCGCGCTCGCGAAAAAACGAGGGACGGGCACGATACGGAAAGCGAGCAATCGACGGCCCTTCCCGCGTGAACGGCACTGCGGGAGCCCCGCCGCTTCCCTCCGAATCCCGCCGGATTGCGCAAGACTATACGGCTTGATTTACATTCTGTAACGGATTAAGACGAATCATTAATCAGGATAAGAATTGAAAGGATTGGGCGGTGGGTGTGCGAAATCACAAGCGGCCTTTGCTGGCGGCCCTCGCCTGCACGGCGCTTTTCGCAGTGCCCGCCGCGATCGCCCAACCGCAATCTTCCGCGCCTCCCCTGCCCGCGTGGCCGGAAACGGCACGGCCCGCAAAGGGCGCGCCCAACGTGCTCGTCGTGTTGACCGACGACATCGGCTTTTCGGCGGACAGCACGTTCGGCGGCGCCATTCCCACGCCGACGATGGACCGGCTCGCGGCCAACGGCCTGCGCTCCAACCAGTTCCATACC
>Ga0265293_10004623_pt1 | contig 24068 bp, 27 predicted proteins | sample Munlanlewell138R_FD_192505 | JGI IMG/M metagenome (GOLD analysis project Ga0265293, IMG submission 192505) | Leachate microbial communities from a municipal landfill in Southern Ontario, Canada - Leachate well 138R | ecosystem: Engineered > Solid waste > Landfill > Unclassified | place: Canada...
CGCCGACAGGGCAGCGCTCGCGATGCTCGAGCGGGCGGCGAGCCTCTGGAACGCGCTCGTGCCGTCCGAGGACGAGCAGCACGAGCGCGACTTCCGGAAGGCGGTGGGACTGTGAAGCGGCTCGGGCGCGTGTCCCTCGACCGCACCGGATACCTGACGCTGCGCGAGGCGGCGGAGTGGCTGGGCATCGGGGACACACCAGCCGCCGCGCGCCGCCTGCAGCGCCTGGTCGAGGCGAGGGAGCGGGAGGGGCGCGGGAGGGTGATCCTGGTGAGGCGAGGCGAGGGGCGGGGCCAGCGACTGCTCGTCACACGAGCGTCGCTGCGCCTCCACCTGCCGGAGCTCTGGGACCCAGGCGAGACCCTGCTCGAGGTGGTGCGCGAGCACCTGGGCGCCATCGAGGGTGAGCTCGAGCGCGGCCGGATCGAGCGTCGGGTGATGGGCCGTAAGGTCGCGGCCCTGCTCAGCCAGGTGAATGCCCTGTCGCTCGAGCAGCGCACAACGCCGCCGCCAGAGCGAGCCAGGAGCGCGTTTCGTGCCCTGGCCCCTGCAACGGCGCACCGGTCCACGAAACGCGCTCAGGGGGGCAGCGAGGAAGCGTAGCGCGTGTCTCGTTTTGGGGCGCCGAGGCTGGCCGGCTCCTCGGCGTGTCCTCCCGCCAGTGGCTGCTCGTTGTCACCGGACTGCACCCTGACTACGGGCCCAGAGCCGCCCACCGACGCCGCTGAACCACCCCGGGGCGACGGGGACCCGGGGGCAAGTTCGCGAAAAATCGTACATCGCGGTTAAGCCGCGCAGCTACTAGGATTTCCGGCGAACCGGCCAGGCGCCTAGTTACCATGAGTTACCATGAGTTACCGCCGCTGAGCCACATAGGGGTGAGGGCACGCGCGCGGCGACTGCGAGTTGAGCGAGCAGGAGCTAGCGAGGCGAGCGAAGCGAGCGAGCCGCTGACGCGGCACAACGAGACGAGCGCGATGGACGCGCGAACTCGTCGAGCAGGCGCGAGAGCGTGGCGACGTCGCCGGAGGCCTCGGCCTCCCGGATCTCCGGTCCGAGCGGGTCGGCAGTAGCCGGTAGCGCGCACGACGCCGCCCACCGGAGGCGGTCAGCCTCAGCGGGGTACCCCTTCGACTCGAGGTCGCGGGCGGCGCGGAGCAGGTCTTCGGGGCACACTGTGTCGGCTCACTGGTCAGAGTGTGCGGCCGGCCAAGCAAGGAGTCAAGCGACATGGCCGGACCACGCGACGACGAGATGGCAGTCCGTGCCGTCGTGCTGGCACAGTCTGTCGGCCACGAAGAGGCGGCAAAAGCCTTCGGTGTGAGCGTCCGGACTATCTGGCGCTGGAAGGCAGCCGTCAAGGCTGACAGCCGCCTGACGGAGGTGGTCAGGGCCAAGAAGAAGGAGATCGCGGAGAGCCTGGACGAGCGGCTGAGGAGTTGCTTCGGGGCAGCGATCGGAAAGCTCGAGGAACTCATCGCGAAGGCTGACCCATCGCAGATCCGCGACGTCGCCGGGGCGATGAAGCTCGTCGGGGACCAGATCAACACGCGGGCCGTGGTCGGCATCAGGGACGCACCAGCCGCAACGCCGGCGGCTGTTACGAGCACGGACGAGGCGACGGGGAGCGATGGGAGACTGCCTGGCGGAGATCAGCCGAGCCAAGAGGCTGCGGAAACTGGCGGAGGAGACGGAGCGATCCCGATCCGCGGGCTTCGAAGAGTGTCGGCGGGCTGACTGCGACTGGGCCCAGCACCGGGCGACCTTCACCGGGTGGGTCGAGGGACCCATGGGCGTCACCCTGACGGTGGCGCAGCGGGTGGTCGCGCTGGTCGCCTACGACGGAGCAGACCCGTGCCAGCTCGACGACGAGCACCGCGTGATGGCGCGGCGCATATTCGGAGCAGTCGAGGAGATCCCTGGTAGCGCGCGCCGGGTGTTGGTGGCGATGTGCGGGGCCCGAGGCGGCAAGAGCTACATTTTCAGCGCGCTCTACAGCCTCTGGCGGATGCTTACAGCCGACCTAGGCCAGATTGCGCCAGGTGAGCAAGCGGTGGCGGCCGCGGTGGCGCCCGACAAGAAACTGGCGCGGCAGATCCTACGGTACGCCAAGGGGGCTGCGCTGCAGCACCCGCGCATCAAGCCGCTCATCGAGTTCGACAACGAGGACTCACTCACCCTGCTTAGGGCGGACGGGCGCGAGGTGTCGCTCGAGGTGCTCGCTGCCACCCGTGGAGGGTCGGCGCTTCGCGGGCGCTCGCTGGTCTCTGCAGTGCTCGACGAGGCGGCGTTTTTCAGAGACCAGGATTACGCAGTCAACGACGTCGAGCTCTTCAACGCGGTGGCACCACGCGTCATCCCCGGCGGGATGGTGGTGATCGATTCGACACCGTGGGCTGAGTCGGGGCTCCTCTACACGCTCCACACTGCCAACCACGGCAAGCCGCTGGACGCCATCGCTGCGCACGCGCCGACGGACCTGCTCGCCCTCGGGCGCAGGGACGGAGCGGAGATCCTGTCGATGGTCGAGGCCGAGCGTCGGCGCGACCCCGACAACGCGGCGCGAGAGTACGACGCGGTGCCCCTGGCGGCCGGGACGGGGTTCTTTTTCTCGCCGGCGGCCATTGATGCCTGCATCACCGACGAACCCATTGAGGTGGCGAAGAAGGGCCACCCGCAGCAGCTCGCGGCGGCCGGCGGGGACCTCGCGCTACGGCGCGACTCAGCGGCTCTGGCGGTGGTCCACTGCAACGGCGGCGTCTGGGACCTGGTCGAGCTGGTGGAGCGGCGACCGACGAAGGAGCACCGGCTCCGGTTATCGGTGCTCTGCGAGCACTTCGCGGAGGTGCTCGGGAGGCATCGGTTGAACGAGCTCGCCTCCGACCAGCACGAGATCGACGCAGCGCAAGAGTACCTCGACCCACACCACATCACGATGGTCGAGGCGCCAAGCGGCGCGAGCGGCAAAGAGCGCACCTACAGCAGGGTCCGCGAGATGATCCACACCGGAAATGTGAGGATCCACCGCGGCCGCGAGAAGCTCATCCGGCAACTCAAGGAGATCACCTCCACGCCGCTACCCGGAGGAGGTGTCGCGATTCGGTCACCGCGCAACCAAGGCGGTCACGGCGACCTCGCTTCGGCATTCGTGCTCGCGCTCTACGAGGCGTCACAGAGGCAGCAGGGGACAGGACTCGCGGAGGCGGTCACGACGGCGCTCCCGCTCATCACCCACGCCTCGAGATGGGGCGACCTACCAGGCAGAGGATTCTGACGATGGCACTTATTCTGGAGTACGGCGACCGGGCAGCGCGTGAGATGAGCCGACGCTTCGGCGGGGCTGTGGCGGACGCGGCGGCAATCGCTGCGATCGAGCCCGGCGACCGCGCCGATGGCATGGTGATCTACAACGCGGCGACGCAGATGGCCTGGGGCTACGACGCGGCTAGCGCGGCGGCTGCAGGCGCTGGCGTCATCGTCCCGACCGACGCACCAGCGACGGGCCGTTGGCTCATCCACGCGACGGGCATCGGGCTCTCGGCGGGCGCCATCGAGGCGTCGCACGTGGCCGCCGCGCAGGTGTTGGCCGGAGCAGGTGCGGTTGGTGTCGTCGGCGTCCCGTTCGTCATCGCCGCGCCCTTCGCTGCCGGCATCACCGGTGCGGCCGACGACGTACTCATCACCGACACAGTGCCGGCGAAGTGCCTCCTGCTCGAGGCCGCCGTGGTAGTGACGACCAACCAGGCCGGCGAAACGGTGACCCTGCGGGATGCCGCCGCCGGAGGCGGCACGGCGCTCTCGGATGCCATCAGCGTCAACGCAGCCGGCACCGTGCGCAGCAACCACACCCTGGCGCCCACCCTGGCGGCATCGAGCGACATCTACCTGCGGCGCAGCCACGACGGCTCCGCTGGAGTCGCGATCCTAACCTGCCTGCCGATCGCGTGAGGTGACCCCATGTGGAGCGCCTCCAAGATCTACCCGTCGGCTGCTGCCGACCTCGAAGACGTGGACGGCATCGTCACGTCGGTCGCCACTCCCGTCATCGCCACGACCTTGACCGGAGGGGCGCTCGATGGCGCGGTGCAGGCGGCTGGACTCTTGTTCCACCGCTTGCTCACGGTCACGCTGGCGCCGTCCGCGGGCAGCTACTCTACGGCGCCAATCGTCATCACCGGCACGCGAGGCGGCAACGCGGCTTCGGTGTCGGTCACGCCAGCGACGAACGACGGCAACGAGTTCCTCACGAGCGTCCTACCGCTCGATTCAGTCGCTAGCGTCATCATCCCGGCGCAGGCGGACGCCCTCGGAGCTATCGAAGTCGGGGTCACCGACATGGTGTGCGACTACGCCACCGTGATGGACTCGCAGATCCCGATCAAGCGCATCAAGACGGTCGGCGCCGGGAACCTCGTAGTGGTCACGTCGAGCGGCGAAGAGGTAACGATTCCGTGCCTAGCCGGAGACGTCGAGGACGTCTTCGTGTCGATCATCCGCGCATCCACCACGTGCGACCCCATCGTCGCCTACGTCTGAGCCTCGAGCATGTGGCCGTTTACTCGCAAGCCGGCAGCGGCCGTTCCGCAGCCGTCTACGATGACGGCCGACGTACTCCCCCAACTCCCGGTCTGGGAGCAGTTCAGCAGGATCGGCGGCAACCTCACTCCGCTTCGCGTCACCGACATCCTGAGGGAGGCCGACAGTGGAGCGCCAGCGCGGCTCGTGGACCTCTTCCACGAGTGTCGGCAGAAAGACAGCCACTTGCAGTCGGTGATGGGCGCCGCCGAGTCCGACGTGACCTCGCTCGATTGGGTGGTGTCGCCGCCGAAGAACGCGACGCCGCGTGAAGACGAGGCAACGGAAGCGCTTGCGGAGGCGTGGGGCGACATCGACGCGGAGGCAGCGATCGCTCACCTGGTGGGCGAGTCGATGCTGTTCGGTTACGCCTACGCGCAGGTCTTCTGGCGACGCGTCGGTGGCCGCGTGGTCCCGGTGCGCATCGATCCCGTCTCGTGTCGGCGGTTCGGCTTCCGACAGAGCGACGGCGCGCTGCTCTTCGACGAGAAGGGGACTGGCTCGGTGAGCCGTGGCGGGGTGGACCTGATGGGCACCTACCCGGCGAAGTTCGTCGAGGTGAGGCGGCGCATCAACGGCGACGTGCTCATCCGCGAGGGCCTATCGCGTGGCCTGGTGTGGATGGCGCTGGGGCGCAACTGGACCTTCCGCGATTGGCTCACGCTCGGCGAGATCGGGTTCAAGCCGACGGTGCTGGCGAAATACCTCAAGAGCGCCAGCAAGCTGGACATCCAACACCTGGCCGAGGTGGTCGAGCGCTTCCACGCCACGGGCAAGGCGACGATCCCCGAGACGGTGGATATCTCCGTCGAGTGGCCGAAGAACTCAGGGACCTCGCTTGGAGGAGTCCACAGGGAGTTGCAGTCGTGGCTTGCGGACGAGATGAGCAAGGCCGTCTTGCACGGCGCGCTCACGGTTGACGCTGGGGTGCGCGGCGCGAGGTCGCTAGGTGAGGTGCAGCAGGGCGGGCGCGATAACGTGCGGGACGCCAACGTTCGCGTGGTCTGCGAAGCGCTGAAACGCTGCATTGCGGCGCCGTTCGCGGCGATGAATTTCGGCCCCGCCACGCGCCCCCCAACGCTCGGGCTAGCCACCGAGAATCAGAACAACGTGGCCGAGTTCGGCGCCGGGTTGGCGGCGGTCAAGAAGGCCGGGCTGAAGCGGATCCCCGCCCGGTGGGTGCGCGAGCAAGCCGGCATCCCCGAGGCAGCGGAAGGCGAAGAGACGCTCGACGACGACTTGGATATCGACGTCGTCTTCGAGCCCGACGCCGATGAAGAGCAAGAGGACGAGGACCAAGATGGCGACGAGTAGATCGACCATGGCCGCCACCGTGCGGCCACAGGGGGCGTCGGGTGACGTTGTCGAGGTCGACATCTACGACGACATCGGCAAGGACTGGTGGACCGGCGAGGGCATCACCCCGAAGACCATCCGCGACGCGCTAGCCGGGACGCACCCGAAGAAGATCCTTCTGCGCATCAACAGCGGCGGCGGTGACGTCTTCGATGGCGTGGCGATCCACAACCTGCTCCGCCAGTACGCGGAGAAGGGGGCCACGATCGAGGCCGACATTGACGGCCTGGCGGCGAGCGCGGCGAGCATCATCGCTGTGGCCGCCGACACGATCCGAATCCCCGCCAACGCCGCCGTGATGATCCACGAGGCGTGGTCGTTGGTAAGGGGCACCGCCGACGAGTTTGTGAAGCGCGCCGCGCTCCTGCAGCAGATCAACACGACGGCCGCCGGGACCTACGAGCGAGCCTCGGCCAAGCGAGGCATCAACAAGTCGGCGGCCGAGTTCCTCGAGCTGATGGCCGATGAGACGTGGCTCTTCGGGGAGGAGGCTGTCGCGGCGGGTCTCGCGGATAGCGTCACGGACGCACTGCAGGTGGCCGCCAGCATCGACCTCAGCGGGTATCGACGCGCCGCGGAGATGCGGCAACGGCTCCCCGCTACCCAACAGACCAATGCGCCCGCGGTGGGCGCCAAGGAGAAACAGATGAGCGATACCGCCCTTCAGGCCGAGCTCGACGCGGTGAAGGCCGCCAAGGAGCAGGCCGACACCGAAACCGCCAACGCGCTTGAGCTCGCGCAGAAGGCCGAGGCCGAGGCACTGGAGATGAAGCTCCGGCTCGACGCACTCGAGGAAGAGAAGCGGCTCGTCGAGGCCCGCGTCGCCGACCTCGGCGCAGCGGAGAACCGACGCGCCGTCGAGAGTCTCGTCGGGCTCAAGATCTACCCCGTCGAGGTGGAGGCACTGGTGCAGCTCCGCGCTGGCCACCCCGAGCTCGTCGATGCCCTGCTCGAGTCGCGCCCCGCGCTCTCGCTGCTGACCGACGTGATCCCCGCGGACAAGCCGCAAAACGCCCTCATGACCGACCCGGATTCCGACCTCGCGGCAGCCGTCCGCGAAGCAGAAAAGGACGAGTGAACCATGCCCCGAGCAGATAGGAAGAACATCAGCACGACCGCGCTCATCGAGCGCCGCCTAGTCACCGCTGCGGCCACCGTGCTGCAGGGTCAACCCGTGGTCCTGGCCCCGGCCGGCACCATCGCCCCGGCGGCAGCGCTGACGGACCAGATCTACGGCATCGCCTACAAGAGCGAGAGCGGCGTCTGGCCCGCGCTCGCGGGTGACGAGGTGGCCGTTGTGCTCCTCGGCTCGCCGTGTGTGGTCCCGTGCCGAGTCGGCACCGCGGCCACCGTGACCGCGGGAAGCATCGTCAACGTCGATGGCGCCTGGGACGGGGTCAAGAACATCACCCCAGGCGCGGCGAACGTCACCACGTGCATCGGCATGGCGACGCAGACCAGCGCCGTTGCTGGCGAACTCGTCGGCGTCAACATCGGCCTCGCTGCTCTCAGCACGGGCGCCTGATCCAACCCCCTACTTGGAGACACAGCATGTCCCGTCACTACATCGAGTACGACCAGCGCAGCACCGCTGGCGCAGCGTTCGAGCGCAAGTTCGCCGCCGTGATGCAGGTCGCGCGCGAGCAGCCCGAACTCATCAAGGCAGCTAGCGACAAGCTGGCCCGCCTGCAAGCCACCCCCGGCATGGTCGGCACCACGCAGATCCTGTCGGACCTGTCGCTGGCCTACGCCAACGACGACTACATCGGCACCCGGCTGATGCCGATCGTTCCGGTGAACAAGCTCGCCGTGGAGTACTGGGCCCGGCCGCAGGAGTCCGGTGTGAGCTACCCGGCGGACACCATCGGCACCGATGGTACCGTCAACGAGGTCTCGGAGAGCGTGACCCGCTTGGCGGCCGCGCTGCAGCGGCGCGCGTTCAAGGAGCACCTCGACGCGTGGACGCAGGAGCTCGGCGACCAGCTCGCCCTCGAGTTGATCGACCCGCTCCTGAACGTTCTGGACGGCCTCGCTTTCGGTCAAGAACAGCGGATCGCTGCCCTCATGACCGCCGGCGCGACCTACGGCGCGAACACGGCGGCGCTTGCCGCTGGGGTGCGGTGGAACACGCCCGCTGGCGGGCAACCGATCGCCAACGTGCTCGCCGCGAAGGCAGCGTGCTGGACCGGCAACGGTCCGGGCAAGTGGGCTGGATTCTGCGGGGTCAACGTCTACAACACGCTGAAGACCAACCCGCTCATCCTCGACCAGGTCAAGTACACCGGCGGAGCCCCGGCAGTCGTGACGCGGCAAGCCATCGCGGCTCTCTTCGAGTTGGACGAGTTGTACGTCGGGATGGCCCGGCAGAACGTCTCGAACGAAGGCACTGCGGCGGTCTACACGCGGATGTGGGACGCCAACAACAGCTTCGGCGTCGTGCGTGTCGCTGACCGACCGAGCCGGCGCAGCGCATCCTTCGGGGTCACGCTGCAGGTGCCGACCAAATCGGAGCAGTGGTTCGAGCACGGGCGCGGCGGCCGTGGGTCCTACGTGGTCCAGGCGTCGCACGCTGACGCGGCGGTGGTGTTGGCTGCCCCCTGCGGCTACTTGCTGACCTCGGTGATCTGATGAGTCGCCGAGGACGCGAGCGGCGGGACCAGCGGGTGCCCTCAGTGGGTCAAGCTGTGCCCGTCGCCGCGGAACCGGGCCCCATCGAACCGCCTGAGAGCCCTGACGAGGGGCTTGGCGATGACACCGTGGCGGCACTACCACCGGACGACGAAACGCCTTCCGAGCCACCAAGGAGCGCCAGCATTGGCGGAGCTGTGGTGGTCCCCGCCCCTGGCGCTCCTTCGGGGTTCGTCTTGGTGCGCGTAGTCGGCCCCGGAGCCGTGTTCTGCGGCAACGGGCTGGCAGCGGCGGGGACGATCCTCCGGCTGACGAGGTCGGAGGCCGACTCGCTAGGCCCCGCAGTAGAGCTCACCGAGGAGCAATGAACTACCCGCTCTTCATCACGACCGCCGACCTCGAGGACCGGCTGGGGGCACCGATGGTTCGCCGCCTGCTCGACGATGACGCGGACGGTGACGCAGACGTGGGCCCCCTTGCTGCGCTCTGCGCCGATGCGACCAGCAAGGTCGCGGGCTACCTGCAAGGCGCCTACAACATCGCCGCAGTGGCCGCCAACCCGCCTCGCGAGGTGGTGCGGCTGACGCTGGACGTGGCGGTGGCGATGGGTGCGCAACGGCACCCCGAGGTGATGCGCGGGCACGACTGGGTGGAGCTGATGAAGGCCGCCGACCGCGACCTGACCGCGCTCCGCAAGAACGCCGTCAGCCTCGACGTGGACGGCGCTCCGAACCCGCAGGCGAACGAGGGAGGGAAGCTCTTCCCCAACCCGTCGACGGAGTACGTCTACACCTTCGGGCGCGACGGTTTTGGGGACTTCTGATGATCGTTGCCGACGTGCGCGTTGACCTGCTCGACTTCAAGGCGCGGGCCATCGAGTACCGGCGGACGCTGCTGGTCGAGTGCCGAGGAGCGGCCACCCAAGGAGGTGGCGCAGTGGCCGCGCAGGCCATCTCGGAGCCGAACTTCCGCAACCGAACCGGGCGCCTGCTCTCGTCCATCAAGGCGCAGTCAGCGAAGCCTGACGGGCGCGACCGCTACATCGCGGAGGTGCGAGCATCCACGCCCTACGCTGCACACGTCGAGTACGGGACGAGGGCGCACGTCATCCGGGCGCGGCGAGCACGGAACCTCCGGTTCTTCTGGGAGCGGAGTAACACCTGGTTCATCGGCAAGAAGGTGAACCACCCTGGGAGCCAAGGTCGCTTCTACATGTCGCGTGGCGCCCGCCACGCCTACTACGTGATGAAGCGACGGCTCGACGACTACTCGCGACAGAAGCAGTTCGCGCGATCGGTGTGGGCACGATGACGGACCACTTCGGCGCGACCACGCTCCCGGTGGCGGAGGTCACGCGGGAGGGGCCTGACGCGGTGGCGCCGATCGCGGATCCGGGGCTCGCTGTCCTGCTGTCGTGGGCCAGCGCGGTCATCACGGCGGAGGTCGGGGACGCATGGGCAGCGCTGGCGCCGAACGAGCCGATCGTGCGCGTGACGCACCATCACGACCCGCGCGAGGAGGACTTCGCGACGTCCCGACTCCCGGCGCTGTTCGCCTACCGTGAGACGGGGCGCTTCGCTCGCGCCGACGACGGGCGCTGGACCGAGGAGAGGCCGATCACGCTCCTGTGGGTCTACCCGCCGGCGAGCGCCGACAAGATGCCGGCGCGGCGCGGAGTAGGCGTGGGCATCGGGAGAGCACTGCACGCCGCGCTGGGCCCCTGCAACGGGCGTCACCCGGACTGGAAGGTGACGGGCGACGCGGACCCGTTCGCTGCGGTCTACGGGTCGAGTCTACTGGATCACGGAGGCTTCGAGGAGGTGCGGCTCGAGGACGCCAACGACGCGGAGATCGAAGTCGCAGGGACGAAGTTCGAGGCCATCAGCCTGTCGCTGATGGCGCGAGAGGTGTGGCACCGGGCGCCGAAGCAGACGGGCGGGACGGTCACGACGATCGACCAGGGGCCGGGTGGGTTCGTACAGACGCTTGGTTTCGTCACTGATTTCACGTGAGTTCACCGGCGGCGACTATCCAGCGCGACAACCTGACGGCCATCAAGGCCACATGAACGGGGAGAATACAATGAGCAAGAATCGACGACACGAGTTCAAGCCAGAAAGCGGCGGCCACGAGCAGGTCGAGTTCGCGCCGCCAGTCGCGGAGACGAAGCCGGATGGCAAACGCGACCCCATGGCACGCTCGGCCGCGCTGGGTAATCTCCTGGTCGCCACCAACCCATTCGCCGCGCTCGACCATCGTGGCCGCCCGTGTGGCGCGTGCCCGGTGGACCCCAGAGACCCGCGCTACTACGCCCCGGCGAAGGGGCTCGGCGAGGTGCGTGGCTACGTTGGCGCTCGGCAGGTGTTCGGCGAGGTGACCCGCGCGACCCCGACCCATGCAGAACTGACGCAGCGCACGGAACGCCGCGACCTGACGTGGGCCTTCACGCTGGAGCCGTTCGAGGTACCAGACACGAAGTTCTACCGGCGCCAGGTGGCCGAGGGCGCGCTGCTGGACGCCACCAAGGACTACGAGGCCGCGCGAAGCATCGCGCGAGCCCGAAGCGGCTGCGCGGTGGAGCCGCACTGGATCTGACAACAGGAGCCCCCCCATATGACTCTCTTCACGCTGCCCGGGATCGACTCGAGCGACAAGGTGCCGATGTTCGCGGCGGACAGCCGCTTCGGGCAGGGCAAGGCCACCGGAGCCGGCGCCTGGTATGTCGTCTGCACCGGCAACAAGACCGCCGACGGCACCGTCTCCGCCGACAGTTTCGTCGGTCCGATCTTCGACGAGGCGGACGCTGCCGCGAAGCTAGGCACGCGCTCGGAGTGTGCGCAGCAGGTGCGCGAGGCCCTGGCGGCTGGTGCCGCGGTGATTGCTGCTCCTGTCGCCGAGGCGGCCGGCGGTGTCCAGGCGGAGCTGGTGCTCAACATCGCCACGCTCGGGACTGGCGCCGGTCAGATCTGGCTCCACGTCGGCGACGAGTCCGTGTCCTTCGTGGTGGACCCGTCCAGCCTGGCCGACACGATGGACGCCGCGGTGGCAGCCATCAACTCGAAGGGGCGCCTCTTCTGCTCGGCCTCCGTCGGAGCGGGGCCGACCTTCGACGTCACGATCGTGGTGGCTTCGGCTGGCGCGCGCGGCAACGACTGGCTCGCCAAGCTCGACATGACCTACGCCCCGAGCGGGTGTGTCGCGACGCTGGGCTACCCGGCGATCGTCAACTCGGTCAAGACGGTGGTGGCAACGGCTGCTGCTCCTATGAGCTACACCGGAGCAGACCTGACGGGCAGCTACGCCAACCCCGGGCCCGCGGTGTTCCCCTCTCCGAGCCCGGTCACAGTGGCGGTGGCGGCGAACGCTGGAAGCTACGTGAACGGCTCGAAGATCACGGTGACGGGCACGGTCGGCGGTGTCCCGGCGCAGACGGAAGAGCTGTTGGTCGCGGGCACGGACGGCGGCTATACGCTGACCACGGCGAAGCTCTTCGACGCGGTGTCGCAGATCGACGCCGAGGCGCAGGTCGACGTCGGCGGGAGCTTCACCTTCGGCACTGGCTACGCGGACGGCGTGCAAACGGCTGCTGGCTACGTGCGCTTCCACGGGGGGGTTGGCACCGATGACGCCAGCAACGTGATCGAACTGCTCGAGGCGGCCGAGTATCGGCGCATCGCCATCGCGCAGAACGACCCGACGAACGCAGCCCTCTGGGAGGCGCACCTCGACGAGCAGTCGGCTCCGCTGGTTGGGCATCTCGAGCAAGGCATCTTCGGGCATAACGGCACCCTGGCGGCAGCGGTGGCGCTGTCCCAGACCACGCTGAACGCATACCTCTGTGGGCTCTACGCGCGCCGCAACAGCCGCAAGCACCCGGCGCAGATCGCCGCGCGCGTCGCCGGCCTGCGGTGCGTCGCCGAGTCGCGCAACCCGTGGACGCGGCATGACGGCATCTGGAACGACATCTCCGCGCAGCTCTGGACGGACGTGCCCGCGGACTCCTCGGACGAGTGGACACACGCTGAACAGAAGGCGTTGCTGAACGCTGGCGTCTCTCCGATCGCCGACTTCGCGGGCACGACCAGCGTAGTTCGCAGCATCACGACGCACTCGCTGAGTGGTACGGACCCAGACTACCGATGCCTCGACACCGCCAACGTCTCGGTGTCCCAGTACGTGCGCGATGAGGTGAAGGCGCTCGCCCGCACCGAAGCCGAGTCGAACCACGGCGTCGGGCCGGACCTCCCAGACGGACTGCCGCAGATCGAGGGCGTTAGCACGCCGCGCATCTGGGGCGCCACCATCCAGGCGCGGCTCGAGGAGATCGAAGCGGTCGGGTGGATCCGCGACGTTGCTGGCAAACCGCCAATCGTCGCCTACAACGAGGTGACGGACGCAAACGAGTCGATCGTGCCCGTCGTCGTCCGACCGCACCAGCATCAGATCTTCGCCTCGATCCGACAGGTCGTGGCGTAACAAACCCGGGTGCCCGACGCGGGGCCGCGGTACTCCCCTCCCGCTCCGCGCTGCGTCGGGCGCCTCCTACTACCCAGGCCGCTGCGCCTGAAAGGATGAGTCGAGATGGCATCGAAGTTCCGAGGAGCCAGCCTATACTGGAACGGTCGTCGCGTGGCGAGCGCCACGAGCGGGAGTTACACGCCCACGATGGCGGGCGAGGACGTGATCACGGAGGACGGGTTCCAGGACGTTTCCGACGGCGCATGGACGACAGACATCCAGATCGAGCGGGCGACCCCGATCGTGGGTGACGGGTTCGCATTCAACCTCGGCGACCGGGGCACGGTGACGCTCTACCCGGTGAACGGGAAGACCGTCACGCTGAAGCCTGCGGTCGTGATGGAGTCGCCGCAGAGCTGGGACAACCGCACTGGCACCATGACGGGCACGGTGCGGTTCCACGGGGGCAAGGCGAAGCTGAGCTGAACCAACAGAGGGGAGCCAACATGAAGGCGTCGCAGCTACTGCGAGGCTACCTGCAGACGAAGCGCGTGGCGCTTCCGCTCGCGGGTAGTCACGACACCATCGAAGACGGGCCCGACCATGGCGCGCAGCGGGGACATCCCGCCCGCGTTGAGGTCGGGCTTGTGCCGTTGTCGCCCGGCGACGAGGCGACCATCTACGAGCGGGCGGCGGCCTACGCAGCGGAGCACGGGCTTCCGTCGCCGCGCGAGGGCGACGAGCTCTACGAGTACGGCAAGGCACTGCACCGGTGCCTGCTGGGAGTAGTGGACCCCGACGTCACGGACCGGCGAGAGCCGTTCTTCGACGGTGGGCTCGCGCAGCTCGAGGAGATGGTCGAGCTCGGCAAGGACGGTGTGCTCACGCTCGCCGAGATGCACCAGGCGTACTCGGACGACATCAGCGGCATGGTCGCGGAGCTCTCCACTGAGGAGGGCTACGCCAGAGCAACGAAGGAGCTCGCCGGGCCGAACGGCGCGAGTTTTTTCTTGTCGCTGCGGCCGGGCTTGCGAGTGAGCTGGGCCACTATTACGGCCAAGCTGCTCGTGAGCTCACCGATGCTCAAATCCTCTGGTTCATGAAGCTCAAGACGGAGTGGGCCGAGATGCTCGAGGAGCAGGTGAAGCAAGAGCGACGGAGGGGCCGGTGAGGGCGTCGGCTGTGGTCGCGCGTCGGCGCCCAGCACTGCGAGTGGTGAGGCTCGCTCCGGGCTCGTTCGCCTCGACGTGGGGAGCGGCTCCAGAAGGAGAGATTGCTGTTGGCCTGCGGCTCGTCTCCGACGCCGAGGAGGGGCAGGCGCGGCGCGAGGCGGCGGCATCGGCAGAGAGCGTCGAGGGGCCGACGGGGCGGCTCGACGAGTTCAACGACGCGCTGGTCGCCGGCATCGTCGGCGCCGCCCTGTGCGACCCCAACGACCAGGACAAGCCTCCCCGCGAGCTGCCGCTGCCGAGGGACATGGCTCGGGATGCGTTCACCTCGCAGACCCTGCGGCGCCTGTTCAACGAACTAGACGCCCTAGCGAGCGAGGCTTCACCCGCCGCACCGAGCGCGGACGACGAAGACCTCGTGGCGCTGGTCGAGCGCCTCACCGCGGAGGACTGCCTCCCCAGCAATCGGGCTCGCCGCCTTGCCGCGGAGCTCTTGCGCGAACTCGAAGACTGACCCATGGCCCCTCCCGTCGTCGTCAGAGTCGGCTGCGCGCTCGATACGTCCGTCGAACGTTCGTTCGGCGACCTCGAGAAGCGCGCGCAGAAGGCCGGCGAGAGGGTGCGGAAGGCGCTTCGTAGCGTCGGTGGCACCACGGGGACCAAGCTCGATCGGACGGTCGTTGACTCCGAGCAGAAGAAGACCCGCGTCATCGAGGGCGAGGCAGCCAAGCGCGCTCGCGTCTTCGCCAAGGAGGCGGCCGAGCGGCGCCGGCAACTGAACGCGGAGGAGCGCGAGCTGAGGGCGTCCAGCCGGGCGCACGAGCGCGCTGCCAGGGCCAAGGAGAAGGCTGCTCGAGAGGCGGCACGAGCCACCCGAACGCAGGCGCGCGAGCAAGAGCGCGCGTCGCGCGAGATGCAGCGGATCGCCACCCGTACCAGCCACCGGGCGACGCGGTTCTTCTGGCCCAACGCCCCCCTCGCGTCCGTCGCTCGTCGCGGGATGCGCGACGTCCTGACGGGGACCGGGGTGGAGGCCAACGTTGGCGGGATGCTCCAGCGAGTCACCGGAGCCGAGAAGACCGCCCAGCAGATGGCGGTGCTCGGCTACCGTGCTGGCGAGGAGGGCCCGGCCGGGAAGCGTGTCAGCGCGAAGCAGCTCGCTGACGAGGCGCGGCAGGTGGGCGAGAACTTCGGTATGACGACCGAGGAGGTGCTCGCTGGACAGAAGGCGTTCGCCGACCTCCTCGGCAACCTCCAGGGAGCGCGCGACGTCACCGCGGAGATGGGCAAGATTGCCCGCTCGCAAGGGGCCGACTTTGAGGCGACCATGCGCGTCGCCGGCAAGCTGGACTCGATGTACTCCAACATCCCGGAGTACCAGAACGACCAGATCAAGAAGAACAAGGCGATCTCCGCGCAGATGCGGACGCTCATTTACCTTGGAAAGACCTACTCGATTCCGCTCGAGGACATGGCGGAGAAGGTCCCGATCATGACCGGCGTTGCCGGCATGTACCAAGGCGACGTCAACAAGAACTTCATCGAGATGATGACGTTGATGCAGCTCGCCGAGAAGGGGCCCGGCCGAAACGTCGCCGAGGCTGCCACGATGTCCGGCAACATCGCCAAGACGCTCGCGAAGCGCTCCGACGCCGCCCGAGAGTTCGCCGGCATGGAGCTCATTGACGACAGCGGCAAGATCAAGGGCATCCAGGACATGCTCCTCGAGATGTTCTCGAAGACGGAAGGCGGCAAGGTCATCAAGGGGCGCAAGGTCTCTCAGGTCGAACTGCTCAACAAGATCTTCCCGAACATCCGCCAGATGGGCGGCATCCAGGAATCGCTGACGGCATTCCAGCAGGCGGGCGGCGGGGAAGCGGGGCGCGAAGCGGTGCGCCGGCAGTTTGCTCCGGGACAACGGGCGGTGAGCAACGAGCAGATCGCAGAGGACCTCGCGCTGGTGCTCGACACGACAGAAGCCAAGGCTGCGAAGTTCAACCAGCAACTGGAGCGCATCGTGGCGACGGCCGCAGAGAAGCTCATCCCGTCGCTGGAGAAGCTGGCGCCGACGGCGCTCAAGGCAGCGGACGCACTCGGCTCCCTGGTGCAGTGGATGTCCGAGCATCCAGGCCAAGCCATCGCGGCCGCCATCTCCGTGTCGATCGCGCGCGCCGGGCTCGAGAGCGTGTTCCGCGCTGGCGTCGAGCGCGCCATCCTGGGCGGCATCGTGACCCCTGGTGGCGGCAGGGTGGACACGCGCGGGCGCCCCGTGGCAGGCGGTGGCGGGATGATGGGTGGGGCCAGCGCGGCGCTGATGATCACGGCGACGGCGGTGACTCTGCACGCGGCCGGGCGCGTCATCATCGACCAGGCGACGGAGAGCTACGGGGAGGCACAGAAGCGCTCGATCGGAGAGGACGTGCAGACCTACGCGGCGCGCCAGAATCTGGAGCGCCAAGCGCGACAACAGGGCGGGCTTACCGAGGCGCAGGCGACGAGCGCCGAACGGCTCAAGACGCAGCAGGAGAAGCGCATCGAGGAAGCGTCCGGCGCCATGAAGTTCGGCGTCTTCAGCCCGGGCGCGCTCATTGGAACGGTCGGACGGCTTGGTCGCGGGCTCGTGGGCGCGGAGGGCGGGACGTCAATCCAACAGGAGATGAAGCGCGGTATCGATGCGCAGAAGCTCGACGATCTGCGGACGGAGCTCTCCGCGATCCAGAGCGTCCTGCGCTCTGGGATCCGCATCACCAACCCGGAGGAGATCCGACAGCCGGCACCGGCGCCGGGTGTGCCTGGTGAAGGGCGGGACGTTTCCTGATGGCCTACCTCGACACGCTCGGCCGCTTCTCGCTCGACGGGGTAGCGCTGCCCTACCAGCGGATCCGCGTCCGCGGGGGACAGCGTGACCACGTGCACGAGTACCCCTATGTCCCCGGTGGTCTGCCGGAGACCTTCGGTCGCAAGCTCTACGAGGTCACGGTCTCGCTCAAGATCGACGACGGCATCATGCGTGCCGGCGGGTTCTACCAGGGGCGTAACCTGTTCACCAACATGGCCGTTCTGCGGGGCCGCTGGGAGGACGGGGCGAGGATGCGGATCGGACTCCCGAACATCGGCGAGATCCTCGGCTACGCCATGACGTGGGACCAGGAGTTGGACGTCCGGATGCGCTCGGGCGAGTTGTACGAGCTGACCCTGCGCGAGGACCAGGACCAGGCAAGCCTGGTGGCGAAGACGCTCTCGACGAGGCCCGTAGCTGCGCTTGCTACGGCGCTGGGGGCAATCGAGGAGCGGATGCCGCCCGACCCTCCTGGGCTGCTACAGCAACTCGTGGGCGCGGTTAACTCGCTCCTGGCCTACCGCGACACGGCGCAGATGTGGGTCGGCTACGTTGCCGACAAGATCACGGGGCTCCTGCTCCTCTTCCAGGAGGTGGACGACTCGCTCGACATCCTGCGCGACCCGATGAACTCAGAGCTGCTCGAAGCGCTCCACGCCTTGTGGGCGGCGGTGCAGGAGATGCAGTCGGAGGCCGGAGAGGTGGCGACGTGGACGACGCCGCGCGAGATGGACGTCTCGGGGATCGCGCTGGTCATCTATGGCTCCACGGAGCAGGCTGTCGAGGTGATGAAACTCAACCCATTGGACGACCCCTACCGCGTGCCGGCGGGGACGGCGATCCGCTACCTGAAGACGTCGTGAGCCATGGCCCTGCACCGCGACTGGCAGCGTGACGAGGTCGTTCTGCGCCTGAGCGGCCAGAACGTCACGCGGCGCTGCAAGGACTACACGGTCAAGACGTCGGTGTTCTCGCAGCCGAGCGCCTTCACTGTGCACCTCGGCGACCAGGTGTCGGCGGAAGAGATCCTTCGGCGGCACAAGCCCGGCGACCCATTCGAGCTGCGGATCCAGAGGTTGACCGCGGGCGAAACGTCGCTCTACGACATCGACGAGCCGCTGCAGACGGGGAGGCTCGATGCGGTGGACGTGCCGGAGAACGACGAGACGACGATTGAGATCAGGGGGCGCGACACGCTCGCGGTGCTGTTCGATAGCACGTTCAGCCAAGAGCGGGCGTTCACGGAGGCCACCTACTTCGACCTGACGGCGGAGCAGCTCGAAGCGGTGGGGTTCGCGCCAGCCAGCGATTGGTTGTTCACCGGGGAGACCGCACGCGAGAAGGCGATCACGAACCGCGGCGGCGGGGTCCGGGTGGAGCAGACGCCGGTAGACGATGACACCCCGGAGGTCGAGTCGTTCCTGGCATGGAAGCCGAACTCACGTGGCGGCGGTGCGTCGATGCAGGTAGTGGACATCCCGATCCCGAAGGCGCGCAAGCCAAGCCGCAACGCGCAAACGGTCGAGGTCGAGGACTCGGAGGGCGGGCAGCCGACGATCGCGCTGCGGACGCTGAAGGCATCGGTGGGCCAGCAGCGTTATGCGTGGCTGAAGGAGCAGTACAAGAAGGTCGGCCTCTTCCTGTGGGCAACGCCAGCGGGGCAGTTCATCCTCTCGACGCCGAACGCATCTCAGGAGCCAGCGTTTAGGTTGCAGCGCCTGCGCGACGGCACGCCGGGGGACAACAATATCCTCCGCGGAGGCCTGCGCAATGACACCGTGCGACGCTACTCGCACACCAGGGTCTATTCCCGTGCGGGGGGCGGCCGTGACGGGAGGCGCCGCATCGTCGGGGAGTTCGTGGATACCGAGTTGGTGGAGGCCGGGCTCCTGAAGCAACTCTGCTACGAGGAGCAGGACGTCAAGACGCAGAAGGCAGCGGACGCGCTGGCTCGGCGCTATGCGCTCGAGGCGAGGCGCGGCTCCCGCTCGCTCTCATACACAGTGGCGGGCCACACGGCGCCATCACTGACGATGCCAGGGAACTCGTTTCCGTACTACGTCAACACCATGGTCCACGTCGTGGATCAGAAGATCGGCATCGATGGCGTGTTCTACTGCTCAGACGTGGAGTTTCGGCGCCAGCCGCAGAGCACCGCGGTCTTGACCCTGATGTGGCCTGACGACCTCGACTTTGCGGAGGGGTGATGAGAGCAGATTATGGGACCGTCACGTTCAGCGAATGGCAGGGAGAGGGATTCCTTGGGGTGCAGATCGACCCGCTCGGGGATGGAGGTGTTCCTGCAATGCAGACCGCGCACTCCTATGGGTTCTTGGCGCGCCCGCATGACCCCGGCGCGGACGGCGTCGGGTGTACCGTCGAGCGCCGCCGATACGGCTCCGAGCACTTCTGCTGGCTCGGAGACGACCCGCGCTCGGTAGGGTGGCTCCCGCGGCTCGAGAAGGGCGGGTCGGCGCAGTATGGGGGCTCCACGGGGCGCTCCCTGACGTGGCGGGAGATCGACGGCGAGACGGGCTCCGTCATCGACTACGTACCGGTCGCGTGGGGAGCGGACGGCGTCGCCACAAAGGCGCACAAGATCGAAGCCGGAGTGGACGGCTCGGGGGCCCCTGTGGTGCAGATCGTCCACGCCGACGGGATGCAGATCCTGCTCTTCGAGGGTGGGGTCGTGGTGGCCGATGCGACGGGCGGCGGGTACGTCGAGGTCCGCGGCGGCACGGTGACCCTGAACGGATCGACGAAGGTGGTTGGCGGGCTCGACGTGGGCGGGACCGGGGGGCTCCCGGTGGCGCGCGCCCCGGAGCTCATCGTCTGGGCCACCGAGGTCAACGCCGCCCTGGCGGGCCTGGGGCTTACCCTGCCTCCCCTGGCGCCCACCGTGGCCTCCACCATGGCAAAGACGCTCTGAGGGGCCGCTGTGGCGTCGCGCTGCGCGTTCCCGGTCGTCATCCTCGGCCTTGCCACCCCGCCGAGCCTGCCCATCCCAGCGCTGCCCACCCCGCCGAGCCTGCCGCTCACACGGGTGGCGCTCCCCGGGGTGACGGCGGTACCGTTCGGCCTGGCCATCCCGCCGAACCTGCCGGTGGTGTCGCTGCCCATCCTTCCGCCGGTGCCGGCGCCTCGGGTCCCCTCCATTCTCCTCCCCGGGGTGCCGGCGCCGGCATTCTCTCTCGCCTTCCCGCCGGCGCTCCCTATCCCGACGTTGCCAACCCTGCCGGAGCTCCCCGGCTTCACATGCCCACTTGACCGATGACCTTTCCAGCCGCGACCAGGTGGGACCTAGAGACCCGTGACTTCGAGCTCGCCGCCGACGGGCACCGCGTCGCGGTGCACCCGGTTGACGCCGAGGTCGTGAACCGGCTCGGCTTCCGCCGTGGGACCATCGCGGGGGCGCCGACGATCGGGCATACCATCGACAAGGTGCGGATGGGCCAGGGGGACGAGGCGTTGCGCGAGGACGTCTTGCGTCGGCAACTCGCGTCGCTCGGTCGTCTCGTGCTGGATGGCATGGTAGACTCCGTTTCGGTGGAGGTGGAGGTCACCGAGCACGGGCGGATGATGGTTCGCACCCACTACCGCAACACGCAGACGGGGCAGCTCGCGCAGGTGAGGACATGACGGACGACCTGATCACCAAGACCCGAGACCAGGTAGTGGCGGACTACCAGCGGGATTACCGCCTGCGCTGTCCCGACGCTGCAGTCGGAGAAGGGTCGATCCCCTACCTTGACGCCGTGCTCTTGGCGGACCAGCTAATGCCGCTCTACGCCAACTCGATCCGCGCGGTGCGAGCGCAAGACGACGAGCAAAAAACCCTCGAAGAGCTGCGACTCGAGGCGGAGCGCCTGCGGGTGCCTCTTGCGGGCGCGGTCGGTTCGACGGGCTACGTGAGGATGACTACGGCGGTCGGCGGAACGGTACTCAACCACGGGCAAGAGGCGGTCGTGCCGACGACGCGCGCGCGCTTCCGAGCCATCACCGGCGGGCTCTACCTCGACGGCTCCCAATGCGCGCTGGCGTCCGTGGACACCGGCCCTGGCGCGAACCTACCAGCCGGTACCGTGCTTCAGTGGAGCTCTCCGCCGGCAGGATGCGGCCTGACGTGCGTGGTGTTGGTGGACAGCAACGGGGACGGGCTGACGGGTGGTCGGGACGCCGAGGGTCGGGAGCAGATTCTGGAGGCCATCAGGGACGCGCGCGCGAACCCGCCAGGCTCAGGCAACGCGGCGGAGTATCGGCGGTGGGCCAAGAGCACGCCCGGGGTGCAGATCGAGGAGGTGTTCGCCTACCCATGCGCTTACGGTCCAGGGACGACTGGATGGACTTTCACGGTGCCCCCTGGGGCTACTGGCTCGAGGGAGCCAACGGCACTCCAGGTGTCACTGGTGCGGGAGCATGTGGCCTCGCTGGCGCCGCGGACCGACCTGGGCTTCGTCCTCGGGCTGGTGCCGCAGTACGTCGAGATTGGGATCGAGCTGGTGTGGGCTCAGGGCGCCGTTGGCTGGGCCGACGAGACGCCGTGGCCGAGATACTTTGAGCGGTGGGCGGCAGTCGGGTCGGGCGCGCTGGTGGTGAGTGGGTCCACGTCACCGCTGGCAATCGAGGTGGACGCAGACAATGCGGACCGCAGCACCTGCGGGGCGCCGGTGCCTGGGCAGACCTGGGCCTTCTGGGACATCAATAACGGCGGGTTCGTGCGCAAGAAGGTACTGACGGTGGCCGGAGCCGGGCCGTGGACGATCACCTTCGACGGCACCTTTGGCGCGTCGGATACCGTCTACCAGCCGATGGTGATCCAGCGGGTGATGCCGTGGTCGGACTCGCTGGCGGCGATCGACCCGCTGGTGGATGCGTATTTCAAGACGATTGGGCCAGGCGAGGTCCGAGCGCCTACCTACCTCGACGGCGTGCGGGCTCGGCGTGATCCTCCGCTGCCGAAGCTCTGGCCGAACCGGATCACCAAGGCGCTCGAGACCTCGCTCGAGGCGCTGGCGCAGGTTGACTCGCTCGACATCGTGGAGGGCGGGGACACGGTGGCCAACGTGGGGCTGCCGCCTCGGCTGCTACGACTAAGTGGGATCGCCGTCTTCCCGGCGTGAGGAGAGCCATGACCGCAACCGCAACCTACACCTACGATGACACCCTGCCGCACCGACCGAGCGTTGACGAGCTCGGCGGGGACCAGAAGCTGGACGACGAGGCGAACCCGCCGGGCGTCTACGAGCCCGAGGGGGCCGCGTGGAACAACATGGTCCGGCTCCATGCCGCCATGGCGCGGATGCTACCGAGCGCCATTGTGTCCCTGGCCTTCCCGGCTGGTGTCCCGACTGTCTCGGCGCTAGCGACGATGGGGCGCCTGGTTGTGGCTGCGGACTTCGCGCTGACCGACGTTGGCAATGGGGTGACACGCATCGAGTGGTCCGCCGGGCTGCTCCCCGACATGGAGCGCGAGCCGTGCGCTTTCGTGCACGCTCAGGGCTTCGAGGTCGGCGCGGCGGCGACGGGTACGCGAGAGGTCACGGTGCACACGACTGCGGGCGGTATTGGCGCGGACGCTCCGGTCACGGTTTGGATCTGCTGAGCCATGCGATTCTCTGCCTTCGCCCGCTTTGGCTTCCTCGCCTTCACCGGCAAGCCGCCGGTCTCAGCGGTGATCTATCACTCGCTGCGCGCGGCGATGGGTGGTGAGGAGAATCTGGGAGAGGACAGGGATTCGGGCCCGCTGTCGGCGAAGCTCTACGCGACCGCGATGTCGCTCGGGACGGTCCAGCGGACGATCGATCGCGTGAACCGCGAGCGGGTGCCGCATCTCAGTGATGAGTTCCTGGCCCGCCACGAGCTGGCCTATCAGGTGACCCCGCCGGCTCTGGCGACCAAGGACGAGCGCAGGGCCGAGCTTGCGCTGGCAGAGCGCCTCTCCCTGGGGTGCGCCCCGGACGTGCTCGAGGGGGCCCTCCAGGAGCTCCTGGAGGGCCGTTTGGTTGCGGTCCGGGTGGCTGGTGCTCTGGAGTTCGCGGTCACTCCAGCGGGCTGGGACGGGGCAGCAGGGCCCGGCGCCTGGAAGCGCCCCGACACCAAGGCCAAATGGCACCAGCTCGCCGCCCGGGTGTGGCCTGGCGTTGATGCGGTGCAGACCACGGACATCGGGATGCGCTCCGATGCCTTCGTGGCCGGCGAGGTCTGCGTGGTGGACCCCGGTGTGTCGGGTATCCAGGAGCAGGTCACGCTGGCTCAGTCGGGCGGCAACCTCGTTGCGACGTTCGCCCGCCCGCACGATGTGGGGGCGCTGATCACGACCGAGCCATGGCCAGTGGGGCAGACGACCTCGCGGCATGTGCTGATCGTTGTCGATCATGCGACTGCCATCTCCACCGATTGGCGGCGTCGCATCGCGGTCCTGCTTTCGAAGATGCTGCGGGCGGTGGATACCTGGGATGTCGTCGAGGAGTCGGTCCCGGGGACTATCGGGCCCTTCCGCGTAGGCGAGGGCATGATCGGCATTACGCCAATCGGTACCCTTCCAACTGTCCCTTGAGGTGAGGTAGAGCATGTCACACGGAACCAGGATTCGGCCCGACGTTGCGGCATGGGCGGTGGGCACGGTCGTGGACCCTGCCGAGTTCGATGTCCTCGACGAGGGGCAGTTCGTGAGCATCAACGGCGACGACGGCGGGACGTGGGCGCCATCGGCTGCGATCAGCATCGGCGGGTCTGGGCTCGAGCTGACCGGAGCCGGCCACCTGGTTGCTGAAGGCGGCACGCTGACCATCAAAGGCACGCTCGCGACCTCTCCATCATTCGTTCCGCGGCGCATCTCGCTCAACGGCGCGACCGGGGACCTGGACGTCAACAGCGGCGGCGACCTCAACATCAGGGCCGGCGGCGGAATCTTCCTCGAGAGCGGCGCGCTTGCGTGGCACTACAGCGGCTCGACGGTCAACCAGCTCGGCACGCTCACGGTCGGAGCCACAGGCATCGTGAACTTCGCCAATGGGTCACAGACGACCTTTGCGGCGGGGTCG
>Ga0265293_10004624_pt1 | contig 24066 bp, 19 predicted proteins | sample Munlanlewell138R_FD_192505 | JGI IMG/M metagenome (GOLD analysis project Ga0265293, IMG submission 192505) | Leachate microbial communities from a municipal landfill in Southern Ontario, Canada - Leachate well 138R | ecosystem: Engineered > Solid waste > Landfill > Unclassified | place: Canada...
TGCTGAGTCTTTTAATGCTAAAATCAAATTATTTAGAGCAAATTTAAGAGGCGTGACAGATACATCTTTTTTCCTGTTTAGGTTAGAGAAATTATTTGCTTAATCCCCTTAAATTTAATGTGACCCTTTTAAAGATTTGAGTCAGGATGAAGAACTGGAAACCCGAAACATGAAAATGGCGCTTCGAAAGTTGAGAATTCTAAGTCGTGAGGGAAGAACTGAAGAGATCGATTTAAACAAAACCATTAAAAGCACTTCCAATAACGCTGGAATACTAGAAATTGAAATGGTTCCTTCCAAGAAGAATGTGATTAAAGTACTTTTGCTTTTTGATATTGGGGGCTCAATGGATGATCATATAGAATTGTGTTCTCAATTATTCTCTGCTGCAAAATATGAATTCAAACATTTAGAGTTTTTTTATTTCCACAATTGTTTATATGAAAATGTATGGAAACAAAACGAACGTCGCTGGGACGATAAAACGCCGACAGAAACAATTTTCAATACTTTTAATAATGATTACCGCGTTGTTTTCGTAGGAGACGCTTCTATGTCTCCTTATGAGATTTTTTCGCGCATGGGAAGTGTAGAACATTATAATGATGAACCTGGACAGGTTTGGTTACAAAGAATGATAGACCACTTCCCCTACTTCGTTTGGTTGAATCCTGTACCAAAATCTGAATGGAAATACACGCAATCTATCGGAATGATTCAGAATATTATGAAAGATAGAATGTTCCCGTTGACGATAAAAGGAATTGAGGAAGCGGTGGATGTTTTGAAAAGGAAGGCAAAATAAAAATCATCGGTTATGCAAAAAGATTAACCTCAAAGATCACGAGAGTTAAAGCAAAGGTTCACAGAGAAAAAGAGAGAAAAGTGATACAGTTTAATTCGCCATGGAAAAGAACACAAAGAAATAATACTTTTTTTGTGACCTCTGCGCCTACTTTACGTTCTTGGCGATTAATCAGAAGAGGTTCAGCACTCAAAGAATTCGTAATTAATAATTCCTAATTGACAATTATTCTAATACGCTCCTGAATATCTCCTGATAACCCACTCTGTCGTAAACAAAGCCACAATCAGCAACATCAACCAGATATAATCTATCAATTTATGGTAAGTGCTCGATTGATAAGCTACAGGAACAATATCTTTGCGTTGATTGATGTCGTCGAGAATAATTTGATAATCTGTCAACATCGCAAATTTTCCTTGACCATTTTCAGCCATTTGCATCAACATCTGATGATTGGCTTTTGTAGATTGTTCTTCTAAAGCTAAATCTTTAACTCCAAAATTTCCTTCTTTTGAGAATGTTGAACCGTTGAATGTTGTAGATGCTTTCCATGAATATCTTCCTGCAGGGAGTTGACCTAGATCCAAGCTGTATTCTTTATCATAAGGAAGAAAAGAGTATTCAAACTTTTCACCATTAGGTGTGCTCAGTTCCAAATCTATCGTTGGATCTGTTATCGGTTCATAGCTTTCGTTATAAAATATCGCTTTGATAACTAAATCTTCTGTACTGCTCACCAATGATGGCAATTGAATACGCAAACGAGAAGTGTTTTCTTTTAGAATTAAATATTGAACTGTTTTATGTACGATTTCATTGAAATGAATTTGGCTTTGGTTTGCTTGGTAATCTGCTAACCTCCAACTCCACAATCCACTTCCGTAGGTCACAGCAAATTTTTGGTCTTGTTTAGTACCAAAGAAAAACAAAGGATCTGTTTTTTGAATCGCTCCTAATCTCTGAAAAGCTAGGATTGAAGCAGTCTTTGAATAACTTACACTTCCGTAATGTGTGTTTAATGGCGGAAATTTATCCATCATTTTTCTTGTTTCTGGAGAAAGTTTGAATAAACTAAATCCTTGATTGTAGGTTGCTCCAAAATTATCAGCCGAACCTGTTGTGTTGATGTTTGCTGACAATCGCAATTTTGCAATGTCAAACCTTGAGGTCTGTGCAGTGATTATATACCAAGTTGGAACATTGTCTGCTAAAATTTGATCAAATGCCTTAGGATTTTTCGCAACTCCTGGATTGTGCCAAATAATTAAATCAAAATCTAAATAACTTGAAGGCAAGTCATCTGCTGTAACTGTTTTAACTTCAAGATTGTTTTCTGTAATCAATGCGCTTTTTATCGCTCCAACATCTGGATTTAGGGCTTCTGCAATAAGTAAAACATTACTTCTATCGTCTAATACCTCAACATAAAATGTTTTTTCATTATTGTCAAGATTGAATTCATTATCGATAGCACTCACACTTACCGTGTATTCATGAACTCCAATGCTTTTTGCATCAAGTAAGAAATCAGCTTTTACCAGACTGTATTCACTCTCTTGGTGTCTCAATAACTTAGAAGCGATGACTTTTCCATCCTCTTTCAATTGAAGCTCGAATTGCTCATTGGCTGTTTTATTTCCTTCTATACTGATTTCAACAGGAAACTGATTGTCTAGGAAAGCGATTTCATTTGCCGTAATATTCTTTACTAAATGATCTACCTTCTGGATAGTATCTCCAACAGATAAAGTATAAATTGGAGTTTTTTTGAATTTCTCAGCAACTAAAAGAGGAGTTGAACCGGCGTTAAAATTTCCATCAGATAGTAAAACAATAGCTCCAATATTTCTTCCGTAATAATTGTCATAAACTTTATTAAGTACTTTTCCCAAATTAGTTTCTGATTGTACAAAACTCAATGAATCAATGTTTTCCAATATATCATCTAAAGTAAATATTGAATGATTATATTTAGTATCGAAACTTGAGTTTGCTGATTTTAAGAAAGCTTTAGTTTCATTTTTAACATCAGCACTATCTGAATAATTCAGCATAGATTCTGAATCATCAACAATTGTAATGATGAGTGGCTGGTCAATCTCACTATCTATTCCTTTGATGAGAATTCCTAATAATAGAACACCCAAGAGGAATAAACCTAAGCTTCGCAACCCGATTAAGAGAAAGCGCTTAAAGTTTGAAATATCCTTAATCCAAGATCTTTTCCTGTATAATAAAAGAGATAAAGCGACAGCAACAACTGCCCAAGGGAGCAGCGTCCACATTGGTATGTCGCTAAATAGTTCCGTCATGTTCAAGATGAATGTTGAATTGTTTCTTCTCCAGCTAAATAAGCCGATAAATATTTAAAATCAAAGGTCAACTTTCCATCTTTGGAAGTTTGAGATCCTCTTTCAATAATACTGTGTGGATCGTCTCCAAAAAGAGCAGGTAAAACATATTTAATTAACTCATTTCCAAAATCTATAGAAGCGTCTTTAGGCAATTCACAAGGTAAATTATCAACAGCCATCACTGCAATTGCATTTAAGTCGTCAAAATCTACTTCTTTCCCTGTTTCTGGGTCGAAGCCATAGATAGGATCTGCTATTGTACTAGGACGAATTGTAGAAGCAACTGGGCCATTAATATCACAAGATATATCAGCAATTACTGAAACGCGTCTGTCTTTATCTTTCAGGTCTTCACGTGTTACCAAAAATGGTGAACCATTTTCCCAATAATGACAAGCAATATATAAATCTGCCTCTTTTAGGAAACGTGGAAAAATTGAGTGATGTCCGCTGCCATCTTTAAAAAAGGCATCTCGATCAAACTCTTTTCCGTCGTCTCTTGCAACATAATCAGCAGTTCCTAAATGTGTAAAAACTGGTTCGTCGAAGGCATCTTCTAGGAATTCTTCTGGACTCACCTCGGTTATAGGTAGTTTATTGATAACTTCTAATGCACCATGACCAACCCTTCCAAATCCAGTGATGACAATTTTAGTGTCTTTTAATAATCTAACTTTTTCTAGTTCACCCTCCATTTCTTTGCGATCAGCACATAGATGCGCTGGTTTTAGAGTATAAAGCGAATGCTTGAGTCCGTAGGTTAAAAAACCATTATAACAGCCTACAATTCCAGCGTATCTGCCGAACCCGATAATTCTCTTATCATTTTTGTCTGTCAACACTTCATAATCTGTCAATTGAATTCTCTTATCTATAATTGCTCTCAGCAACTCTCTATTATAGGGTTGCTCTTTAAAAGTGTGGGAGAAAAAGAAATATTGTTTATTAGGAATTAAATCTTCAATATTAACTTCTTTAACACCAAAAATGATATCACAATCCTCTAGTGAATCTACGATAGGGATTCCTAAATTGGAATATTCGCTGTCTTTAAAAGCTCTTATTGGACTTGTCTGTACAACCAATTCAACATTAGGATACTCCTCCATTACACGAAGGCATTGTTCTGGAGAAAGAGGAACACGCTCATCTGGCGGAACCTTACCCTCTCTGATAATACCAATTTTTGTAGTCATTATATTGTGTTTTTACAAAAATAATAGAATAATACGACTTTAAGATTTGGATTGCATTAAAACTCTCTGTTGTCGGTTTTGGCCAATTAATGGTTTTAAATAGCCAATCATAATCAATGAGTTAAATAGCGTTTTAAATAATGCTACAGAAATGAGAAGGTATACATAAGATTATAAATCTATTGCTACTCTTCCATATCTACTTCTCTGATCTTCTCACGTATAACTTTATCTTTTGTTGTTAAATTTCCAAATTTATAGGATAATGTTAAATACAAGCGACGTGTTGTCCATTTGTAATTAGTTTGTTGAACCACATTACCATCATTAATTTCAAAGTAAAAGCCCATTTTATTAAAAACATCGGAAACCCGAACACCAAGAACTAATTTCTTATCCATCAAGGTACGAGTAAAACCAACATCTAAACCTGGACTTCTTTTATAAAAACCTTGAACAGTATAACGTGGGGCAATATACTGGGCGTTAATTTGAATTGCTGTGGTATTGTCAAAAAACGAAAATGTAGTATTCAATTTAGCATCCCAACTAATTCCTTTGTTACTTAATGCTGTTCCTCCAATATTAGCAGATAACCGACTTTCGTAGGCGTTAACAGAAACCATATTTTTCCACCAACTAAAAGGAGAATATGTTCCGATTAACTCCACTCCATAGTCATAACTTTCATCAACGTTTGCAAAGGTTGTAACACTTAAACCACTTTCGTAAAACTGGCGAATACGTTGAATACGATTGACCGTTTCTTTAAAGTATAAAATACTTGTTAAACTACCTTTTTTCCAAATTTTCTCATGTCCTAATTCATAGGAGTTGATGTATTCTGGTTGAACATCTGGATTTCCTCTCATTAAGTTTAATGGGTCATTGTAAATTGGAAATGGGTTTAATTCTCTAGTTCCTGGCCGATTAATTCTGCGACTGTAACTTGCAAAGTACTCTCCTTTATCCTTATCTCCATACGTTATATGAAGAGAAGGAAAGAAACTAAAATAGTCGTTTTTAAATGATTCATTGGTCGTGAGTAAACGTGGTTCAGTGAAAGCTTGTTCTAACCTCACTCCTGCTTGGTACTTTAATTTTTCGGCAACTTGATGTCCAAAGATTCCATAAGCTGAAAAAACGTCTTCATCAAATTCTAGCTCATTATTCACATTTACATCTGGAATAATTTCTCCGGTTATTGTGTCGTAATACTCTAGAAAGTTAGCTTCATTCTGACGATTGATGATGGCTTGAAGACCAGTTTCATACTTCATTTTGTCGTTAATACTTCTTTCTAAGTCTCCCGATAACGTAAATCTCCTGTCAAAATCATCTCGCTTTTGATTCTGATACCTGTAATTATTACTTGTAGGGGTTCCGTCTTGATTAAAGTAATATTCTTTAAATTCACCAATGGAATTCATTTCTCCCAATGATTGTGTTGCTGCAAGTATTAAACTCCCTTTTTTGTCGTTAAAATCCAATTTATAATTAGCATTAAAGTCTACAGAATTTCGGTTCCTTGGGTCATATACTTGGCGATCCCATGTGTGAAAAAGTAAATCATTGTAGAATAGCTCATTTTCTTGTTTCCCTTTTCTAATTCTATCGGTGTATGTTCCTGAAGCAGAAATTCCAATAACTTGATTTTCCTTTATAAAAAAATCGGAACCTATTTTTCCTGTATGTGATTCTCTAAAGTCAGTTCCTAGCCTTTTTTGATTTAAAAACTCTATAGAATCTCCTATTGATGATGTTCTTTCGTTATAGTTATTTCTAAATCCTTCGCGGTAACGGTAAGAATAATTGGTGTAAAAGTTTAATTTCTCATTTCTAATATTGAATCCAACTGAAGCACTGTAAAGGTTTTCACTTGCTGCAGATAACTGAATATTGGTATTAATCCCGCGTAATTTTTTCTTTTTCAAAACAATATTGATGATTCCAGCTGTTCCGTCAGGATTGTATTTGGCTGAAGGATTTGTAACTAGTTCAATACGCTCAATTGCACTAGCAGGAATTCCATCTAGAGCTCCATCACCACTAGATAATGCACTTTGACGACCGTCAATAAGTATGGTTACGCTTCCACTTCCTCGCAAAGAAACGTTTCCGTCATTGTCAACTTCAACAGAAGGAATATTGTTTAAAACATCTGTTAATCCTCCACCAACAGCAGTCATGTCTTCATCAACATTGTAGGTTCTTTTATCTATGCTCGACTCCATTAAAGAGGTTTGTCCTTTTATGACCACTTCTTCAAAATCCTGACTTTTTAAAGCAATCATGATAATATTTCCGAGGTTTTCTTTTTGATTTGGTTTATTGATTTCAATATTTTGAAGGGTTAAATCATTAAAACCAAAAAAGGAAAGTATTGCGTAATAATTGCCCTGTGGCACGTTATTCATGGTGATTTTTCCAGATGCGGATGAATATTCTCCCGCTACAACTGAAGAGTCTTTTGGAGAAAACAAGCGAAAATTTGCGTATTCAATAGGTTTATTGTTTTCGTCGATTACCCGCAAAGAAATTTGTCCTTGTGAGAATGCAAAAAATCCAAGAAGTACTAATGAAAGAGATAGTATTATGCGCATAGATAAAAATTGAGTCGTAAAAATAAAAAATGCAAACGGATATTGGTGTAAATTAACCTTATACTAACGTATGTACATATAAACACTTGAAAGGTAAAGTTGTTTACTCATTCCTGAATTTATTTAGCAAATGATTCAGTGTCTGCACCTCCTCTTGAGTTAAATTTTTATTGAAGTAATTATCTTCAAATTTAACATCTAACTCTGCTAGTGTTTCAAGTCCTAATTTAGTGATTTCTATATGAACAACACGTCGATCTACTTCTGACCTAGAACGCTTTACAAAGTCCTTGGCAATCAACTTATCAATTAATCTTGTAGTGTTTGGAGATTTCTCTACCATCCTGTTTTTTACAGTTTTTATGCTTATTTTTTCCTTCGTACCTCTCAGAATACGTAAAATATTAAACTGAGCTAAAGTTAGATCAAAAGCTTCAAGTTGTCCATTGTAAAACACACCGATATAGTTAGATGTATATCTTATATTAATAATTGCTTTATGGTGTTCATCTTTGAAGTTGGCGGTAATAATATCTTCAATTTTTTTCATCATACTACAAATATAATTACCTTGGTAACATATTTAAAATTAAAAGCTATTATTAATTCATTCTAAATAGTGGCTAGTGGCTAATCAGTGCATAAATTCCAATATTAAAAATTTCACAATAGAAATGGTGCTTTTGAGAATTAATAATTAGATTTAAGCAATGGGAAAAAGCAAGATTCTATATTGGATTGTTCAGCTTATTGCTTGGGGCATTTTATGCGGAATTATTGGTATAGCAGCTGTAATTCAAGGTGATTTTAATTCACAAACAGCTTTAAAATTAACAGAACTTTATATTTTATTGATTTTCTTCTCCAATATTATCCGTTGGGTTTTTATTAAAAGAAATTGGTTAAATTTAAAATTGGCTCCATTAATTTCCCGCGTGATGAGCTTTGTTTTTTTCCTTTCCATGCTGCTAATGGTGATTACTAATCTGAGTAATCTTATTTTCTTCCAAGTGCAATGGATTTCATTTTCTGAATTTTTAATCAACACCCTACTCTATTCTTTGTTTTTAATTATGTGGAGTGCTGTTTATTTGACTTATCATCTTTTACAAAAGTCTCGACTTCAGGAGCTGAACAATCTCAAATTACAAGCTAGCCAGACAGAAAGTGAACTAAAGACTTTAAGAGATCAGTTAAACCCTCATTTTTTATTCAACTCACTCAACAGTATTCGGGCTTTAATAGAGATTGAACCAAATACAGCCAAATCTGCTATTACCACTCTTTCTAGCTTACTTAGAAGCTCCTTACTGCTTGGGAGAAAATCTTTAATCAGTTTACAGGACGAATTACAACTTGTTGAAGAATATCTAAAATTGGAGAAAATCCGTTACGAAGAAAGATTGAGTTATACACTTAAAAACGAAGTTCAAAGTACTGTATTAATTCCTCCATTTTTAATACAAAGCATGGTCGAAAACGCTATTAAACACGGTATTTCTAAGAGAGTTAAGGGTGGAGAAATCAATGTTCATGTTCGTTATGAAAATAACAATCTGCTTATGGAAGTGATCAATGATGGAGAGTTTGAAGAAGATAATAATTCTGGAATAGGAATTCAGAATACCAAAAGGCGATTAGAAATTATTTTTGGTCGATCAGCAGGATTCGAAATTAAAAACATAAATAACAAAGTCCATTCTTATATTTGGATTAATCAAGTTCAACTAATAGAAACAAATTATGAAAGCAATTATTATTGACGATGAACGTTTGGCCAGACAAGAATTAAAACACTTGCTTGAGGTCCACAAAGACACAATTACAATTATTGGAGAAGCCTCTAATGGGAAGGAAGGTATTGAGTTAATCAAAGAATTATCTCCAGATTTAATATTCTTGGATATTCAAATGCCCGAAATGAATGGCTTTGAAATGTTAAAACAATTAGAAGAGATCCCTAAGGTGATTTTCGTAACTGCTTATGATGACTATGCAATTGATGCATTTAAGGTCAATGCTTTAGATTATTTACTCAAGCCTGTTGAACCAGAGTTACTAAAAAGAACAATAGAAAAACTAGAGAACAGTTCAGAGGAAGATTTCTATTCAGCAGATGAAAATCATCGCTCGGAACGAAAACTCACAATCCATGACCATATTTTTTTAAAAGATGGAGAAAAGTGTTTTTTCCCGGTTTTAAAAGACGTTCGCTACTTCGAAAGTCAAGGAAATTATGTAAGAGTTTTCTTTAACGAAGATCGTCCAATGATTTTAAGAAGTTTGAATGCCCTTCAGGAAAGATTGTCGACAGAAGATTTTTTTAGGGCCAACAGAAAGTACTTAATTAACATTCATCACATAGAAAATATAGAAAATTGGTTCAATGGTGGATTAAAAGTAAAACTTTCTGATCAGATGGAAATAGAAGTCTCTAGACGCCAAACCATAAGGTTTAAAGACATTATGATGTTGTAGTTAAAAATAAGTATTTTAACATTTTATATTTATATATTCCATTTTCATTGTGATTTTTGAAATGTAAAATGTAATTTTGCTTTTAATATTGAGAGAAACAATTTAAACATGACAAATATTTTTATAGCCAACCTAGATTTTGGAATCACTTCTGATGACCTGAGGGCTACCTTTTCACAATTCGGAGAAGTTACTTATGCACATGTAGTTTATGACAATAAAACAAAAAAGTCAAAAGGCTACGGTTACATCGAGATGGAAAATCTTTCACAAGCCAATACCGCTATTAATCAATTGAATGGAATGGATGTTAACGGTAGGATTTTAGATGTAAAACTTGCAACTCCTAAAGAAAAACGTCCACAAAACATTGATAAACTAAAGAAAGAGAGTTTTACTTCTAAGCCGCAAGCTGTCCCAAGAGAAGAAAGAAAATCAAAGTTAGGCAAAGTGGTAAAAACAGTTGAAAGAAGAGTGATGAGACCAAGGAGGAAAAAGAAAGAAGATTAAGTTACCAATTTCCTTTTTAACCACTTTAAATCTCACGATTATTTCCTAAGATATAAAAATCTGCTTATTGAAAATAAGTCGGAATTAAAACCTTGTATTTATTAATTTAAAAAACCGAACCATAGCGGGTTTTCTGCTATAGACCTATTTATTAGCGTCTTAATCCTCCTCAACAGCTTCTTCCTTGCCAATTAAAGAAGATAAATTCTTAAACAAGCTTAAACTGAACTAGAATTATTTTTTGGTTGGTCGCAAGGAAACTGTTTTTATTCCTAATTAAAATCAGGATGAGAAATATTTATTCAATCATAATATTTCTCAAAAGTTTTGCCGATTTTAAGCACAGGCTATGAGCTTACTTCGCTCCGGTTTGCTTTTCAAACTTAGGAGATGCCTTAACATCAGCCGACAAGAAAAAGGGTAAAATAAGTTCAAAAGAATCATCTCTAAAGATTTCAGGGCTAAGGCTGTGGCGATTCCGACCATCCGCTATTTAGAATTCTTAATAAAACCCAATTGATCTAATCGCTTTTAGCTGAATTTACTTAAATAAATCAGGATGGAGAATTTTATAATGCTCAAGCTTATCTTGAATATAGATGATTAAATCATAGTCAGAAGCGGTTTTAAGAAAGTGCTCATCTATATTTAAAAAATTAAGGAAAGCAGTAAACTGTTCTTCTTCCAAATAAACAACATCGAAAGAAACATAAACACGCAAAAGCTCTTTAAGAACTTTGTTGATATTGTCCTGGTGCTCCATTTCTGCGACTAAACGCTTAGATTTTGCTGCATTGCTAAAACGTTCGTATAGTGCAGTGATTGGACTTTCAAAAACATTGATACCCGTAACCGTTCTTGTTTCTCTCTGACTCAAAGCCTCCCTTTCCTCCTTGATTTTCTCTAAAGATTTAATAGGATAAATCTGAATCTCTTCAAATTTCTGAATATTTGGACTCAAATAAATTATAGTATCAATTGAGCATTTATTTTGCTGAGGAATATCAATAAACTTTTTTCCGTAGCCTTTAACAGAAAATGCAATTCGGTCTCCAGGGCGCACGTAAACAGAGAAATCACCATTTGGTCGACCAAAAACCCCTTGTTGAGTAGTAATATTAATTACCATCAAGTTGTAAAAACTTTGGGCCATTGCAGTATCGCGAACAGAACCCTTTAAATAGATTTCTTCACATTGTCCTTGAGCAAAGATCCAACTTGCTAAAGCTAATGTGAAAGTGAGCACGGTTTTTTTCATAGATGTAAATATATTGAAAAAATACAATCTTAAAACCTTGTTACATTTGTAACACTGTTAAAATGATGTAAAATACTGTAATTTACTTTTGTAAAAAGTTGTCCGTTTAATAAAACTATTATATGTACATTTGTAAAACACAAATAAAAACACTTCATTTTATACTATATACAATTGTAAACCTTCAATATTTTGTTAAGCCATAAAACTTACGTAAATTTGCACTCTCAAAATAAAACAATGAAACGTGTAGTGATAGGATTATCTGGAGGTGTGGATTCAAGTGTAGCAGCTTACCTTCTTAAGGAACAGGGTTATGATGTGATTGGCTTGTTCATGAAGAACTGGCACGATGAATCTGTGACGCTTTCGGATGAATGTCCGTGGATTGATGATTCTAACGATGCTTTACTTGTGGCAAATAAGTTGGGCATCCCCTTTCAGGTGATTGATTTGAGTAAGGAATACAAAGAACGTATCGTTGAGTATATGTTTGATGAATATGCTGCAGGTCGTACGCCAAATCCTGATGTTTTGTGTAATCGCGAAATCAAATTTGATGTTTTTATGGATAGGGCGCTTGAGTTGGGTGTGGATTATGTGGCTACTGGACACTATTGCAGACGAAAAGAGAATGCTGATGGAAGTGTTAGTTTACTTGCAGGACTTGATAAAAACAAGGATCAGTCCTATTTCTTATGTCAATTAAACCAAACTCAACTCAGTAAAGCACTCTTTCCTATTGGAGATCTTCAAAAGGATGAAGTTCGTCGCATAGCTAAAGAACAAGGCTTAATTACGGCTGATAAAAAAGATTCTCAAGGTCTTTGTTTTGTTGGTAAGGTCAGTCTGCCTGAGTTCTTACAGCAGCAACTTAAAGTTAAAAAAGGCAAAGTCATTGAAGTACCCGAGGACCTACCGATGTTAAAAGAGTTTCATAATATTCCTCGCAATTTTGATCATATCGAAGAACTAGCTGCACCAATTCACTTCAATGAAGAAGACGGTATTGTTGTGGCTGAACATCAAGGTGCTCACTTTTATACAATTGGTCAAAGAAAAGGTTTGCAAATAGGTGGCCGACCAAATCCTTCGTTTGTTCTTGAGGTAGATACGCTAAACAACTTAATTTATAGTGGTCAAAAAGACACGCATCTCGGATTGAATAAGCCTGCTTTAAAAATTGACAATAAGTCGTTTAGCTACACTAATATAAAGAATGAGTTTAAGTTAAATGAGATTACAGACGTGTTTGTACGTGTGCGTTACAGACAGCCATTGCAAATCGCCAAAGTTTTGCGAGAGGAAGACTTTACCTATGTACTATTCGATGAATTACAACGGGGCATCACCCCAGGTCAGTTCTGTGCATTTTATGACAATGAGGACGAATTATTGGGATCTGGAGAGATTAGTTTCTAGGAACAGTCTCTTCAAATGTACCATCGCTGTAAAAAACAACAATCTTGGTTATTCTTCTTTCCTCTTCATTTACTGGAGTTGATACTTCCTTTTTCACCCTATACATACCGTACTCAGCCTGCCCTTCTTCATTTGCTGCCACTTCTGACTTAACAAATAGACTTTGTGACTGTGCAGGGGCCGATTCGCGCTTAATCTCAGTCTTCTCCTCATCTGACTCAATGGTTCTGCCTATCTTCTTCCCGGTGATCAGCCAATCGGCATTAACTTTAGGGAAAGTTGTTAAGATCTTTTGAATAAAGTCTATGCTGGGCTTGTTTCGTCCAGCCAATACATGTGAAATGCTAGACCGCTGAACTCCAATCTCATCGGCAAATGAAGCATTGTTCATTCCGTTCATTTTTATTACCATTTGTAATCTCTCACTTATCGACATATACATTTGTTTACGGCTAATGTAAGAATAAATTTTCATTAATCACAAAAGTAAATAGTAAAACCGTTTGACTATTTACTTATGTAACACTGTGAAGCCAAAATAATATTACTTTTGTAAACACTGTTAAATACATGTTGTGCTGAACCTTTGCTCAGATTTGCCTTGTCGAAATTTTATGAGATACGGGAGTAGAATAAGTATGAACCTAATAGTTAGATAAATCAACTCACGGCTTATTCAACTAATTCTTCTGATTCAAACAAAATTTAGATTTATAAATATCAGTTTCACTACATCATTTAAACCATTTTGTACTGTTTGAATTTGTACCTATACCCTATTCTACTGTTTTATAGACGGAAATATCACCTGGATTGAACAATGTATGAAACAAGTCTTTACTTATGAGAACAATTGATAGACAAAGGGAACAACAACAATTAGAAACAAAAAAAGAGGAGCCATAACTCCCCTTTGATTAAATAAAACAACGTTAAACTATGAACATTGAACAAAAACCGATTATTACTAGTTTTGTGAGAATCCACAAGTAAATAAATCCTCATGTTCAATTCTTTTTGCTGGATATTTTCTTACAACATCCATTAATTGGGCAACTTCAATAATTGTCAACTTACTCTCAACTTCTCCATTATGGTGATCTTTCAATTGCTCTGTTGCAATCTTCACACGATTAAGCGCGATAACATATCGATTCATCATATCTTTCTGTTTAAAATAACTTTATCTTGTTACGCACATTTAATCAGGAGGTTACAATTATTTTAATGAAATTGACATTTTTAAACTGAATTATAAACAATTCATTCAAGATGGCTTTTGCAACCTACTGTAAAACAAGCTAATAAGGGCTATAAGTGTTTTTTACATTTTTTTTATGTTTTTCATTACTTTTTGATCCTAGGAGCATTCCGAGAATCAATATAAGCATATAAAATGGAAATAAAATCACCTTAAAAATTCTTTTTACAACGTACCTATACCCTTTTTTAGACTTAATCTTAGATTGATTTCTAGTTATATTTCGCGCATTAACATGTGTGTTGTCAAATATTCTTGTTTGTGAACTAGTTTTATCAACTGTGTTTTTCCTCTTTATTCTATACCTAAATTTGGACTTCTCCTTTGGTTTCCTTGGCTCTTCATTGCCTTGATCTAGTTTAAAAAATCTATTAGCACGGTTCATTAGTATTTCCGTAAGTCCGTATTCTCTGATATTTGTTAATGAATACTCTTTGTAACTTAATATAAACTGAAACATGAAAGTCTTTAACTGAATTAGTAATGAAATACTTAACTCTTTAGCTTCTTGCTTAATTTGAATTGCCTCTTCTCTGAGTTCCTCTAATACAATTCTGTTCTCTTCTGAAATGGTTATGTACATGACTTTAGTTGTTGTTTGGTACAAATATCCTGAAGTCTACTGTAACTTTTTGAGCAATTAAGCGGTATACTTAAATTAAGTGAATTCATTAAACTTAATTAAGCAGATTAAGCTGTAGATTAAGTTAAGTTTTTCTATTTTTGCTAATTCGTGAGACTTGCAGGTACATATCACCCCATACCCTATCTTCTAGAAAGGATTACCGAGTATTTACCCGGAGTTACTGTCACGTCTGCTATTTGGCTAGATTTCGACAAGCAAATTTACACAACAAATGAAGCTATTCCACTTAATGACTACCTAAAAGTTAAGGCACAAAACCTCAGAAATACACAGCTTAATTCTGAATGGTCCAACAATACAGAGTTGTTTACGGAGATGAAGATGTCTAAAAATCAGCTAACTTTTGAAGATGAAGACGCTTTAAATGTATTAAAACTGTACTTCCCTTCACCTGTTGATGATTTTAAAGACTTAATTTTAATTGCTTTTCCTCAAAATGTTTTCTTGAAAAGTTTAAATGCTAAATTCAAAGGAATTAGTGCACAGGAAAAGCATATTTTAAGTAATATATTGTGTACTATTTTTTCAGTTGAACACAATAGAGTAATTGAAGAAAGAGACTTCCTTGCGAGTGTAGAATATATTAATCGTAAAAAAGACGCAAGAATTAAGCAGTTAACCGATGATTTAAAATCTACAGAACAATTATATAGCTCCTCGATTCGCAATATTATTCATGATTTTAAGAATAAACTTGAAAAACAACTCAATAAAACATTTGTGATTAACAATCAAGTGATTTATAAATTAGCCAAAGAGCGTCTAACCATCGAAAATATTGAATTAGCAATTAAAAATGCTGTTTACCTGGCTTATAATCTGAATGTTTCTGAGGAATCAATTCAAATTTCTGTTGACCATATACAACTAGATAAACTCCAGCAAGTGAAGAGCAAACCTGCGTCAACAACAGCAATAAATGACGGCAAAACTGCTACTCTGCTAGACAAATATGAAGAAGCTGCTATTCGTGCTTCGGCATTCGGCTTGGTGATAAACGGGAAAAATGTTGCTGCTCAATTGAATCCACCTGTAACTCCTCCTGCAATAACAGATGCCATCAAAAAGAATAAGTCAAAAATAGCCTACTTGCTTCAGCAATATCCTGAGAAATGGACTAACGTTAGAAAATCAATTCGTCCTATTTCAATTTTAGATCAATCCAGTAGTCAAACAAATGGTTTTCGGGTGAATAATGTTTCTTAAACACTCTATTGTTCAATTGACTAATAAGGCTTTAAGAGAATCTACTTCAACTTATGGTCTGGGTAATAAGTATTAACTACTGGACAACAAGTGATTGAATTTACATCTTTGCATTTACATTAGTTAATTTAGCCAATCAAATAGGTAATAAGCCTTGTTATATATTGATGTTTTCTGCTTAAAAGATTGAAATAGTTCTTCCATATCTTGATCTCAATTATTAATCTATCACTTTAGTTGAATTTTATATAAATCTATATATCAGTTATTTATACCTGTAAACAATCAGTTAACAAAAGATTTTTATATTAACTTATCTCCTATGAAAATCATGAAATTCTAAACGATAATGCTAGATAATTCAAACCAAAAGTAATACCAAGCGATTACTATAGTCCTAAGCAGAGAATAAATATTAAAAATGCAGTCCACACAATAAGAAATAAAAGACAATACAAAGGACTAATTGATTTGCCTTGCTTGAATCAATAAATAAGCATTATCTTTGAATTGTAAAAAGTTTTAGAAAGATGAAAGAGTTTGATATTCCAGAGTTTTACCGCTCTCCTATTATATCCAAAGTTAAAAATCTGCGTAAAATTGCAGATCCAAGAAAGAAAGATTTTACTCCTACAATTCTGGACTTCGGTTCAGTTCGATTCCATATCTCCCGCCACTTTGGTTTTTGCTATGGTGTTGAAAATGCTATTGAGATTTCTTATAAAGCAATTGTAGAAAATAGAGGAAAACGCATCTTCTTATTGAGTCAGATGATTCACAACCCTAATGTCAATGCTGATTTGCTCGACAATGGAATTCGGTTTTTACAAGATACTGAAGGAAATGAATTGATTTCTTTTGATGAATTAAAACCTGAAGATGTTGTTATTATCCCAGCATTTGGTGCACCCATTGAAACGATTGTAAAACTTGAGGAGAAAGGTGTTGATGTTAAAGCATACAATACTACTTGTCCTTTTGTAGAAAAAGTTTGGAACCGTTCAAAAAGTCTTGGTGAATCTGAACACACTATAATTATACATGGAAAACATAATCACGAAGAAACGAGAGCTACTTTTTCACACAGTTCTTCTAATGCCCCTTCTGTTGTTGTTCGTGATATTGGAGATGCCGCCTATTTAATGGAAATCGTTTTGGGAAATAAGCCTAAAGAAGATTTTTATACTTATTTTAAAGGTAAACACACAAAAGGTTTTGATGTTGATGTGCATTTAGACAAACTAGGTGTTGTTAATCAAACTACAATGCTGGCAACGGAAACGCAAGAAATTGCAGATTTTGTAAAGGATACAATGATCCATAAATACGGTTTAGACAATCTTAAAAAGCACTTTGCCGATACCCGCGACACTTTGTGTTATGCAACCAATGACAATCAAAACTCTACCTATGGATTAATGGAGTCAAATGCTGATTTAGCAATTGTTGTAGGTGGTTACAATAGTTCAAACACAACTCATTTAGTTGAATTATTGGAGCAGAAATATCCAAGCTTTTTTATCAATACAGAAGATGATATTAAGAGTCAGTCAGAGATTACTCATTTTAATATTCACAGCAAAGAAATTGAAACAACACATGATTTTTTACCAAAAGGAGAAGTAGTTGACATAGTTCTTACTTCAGGAGCTTCTTGTCCAGATGCTGTTGTAGATAGAGTTTTACATAAAGTACTATCGTATTTCAGTGATACAAAGTCTGTTGAAGAAGTATTGGGCAACACAGCAAAGAATATTTAATAATTTATTCAAGATAATGCTTGCAGACTAAAATCAAATTAGTAGTTTTGCGCTGGGGTAAGCGGTGTACGACTAGCTCCCTCTGAACCCCCCAGGACGGGAACGTAGCAAGGGTAAGAGGTTGTAGCAGTGCGATGCATTTAGCTTGCCCCACTTTTTTTAATACCTGCCCCACTTTTTCAATCCTTTTACATTTCGAAATTTCTGATTGAGATTTTTTTGATTAAACTTCAGTTGGATTTAATACATCCTTAACAATACATCCACCCTCAGAATGTTCCAAAAAACTATCTTTGACAGCAGTCATTTTCACAAAAACTATAATTGATAATGAAAAATGAACTTAAAGAATTGGTCAAACTATTTTTAAAACTCGGAAGTATTGCATTTGGAGGTTCAGCAGCACACATTGCCATGATGGAAGATGAAGTTGTGCGAAAAAGAAAATGGATGAGTGAACAACATTTTCTTGATCTCGTTGGCGCTACGAATCTTATACCTGGTCCTAACTCTACAGAAATGACAATGCACTGTGGACACGAAAGAGCTGGCATACTGGGTTTAATTGTCGCTGGTGTTTCATTTATACTTCCTGCAGTTACTATTACAATGATTTTAGCTTGGCTGTATACAAGTTACGGTCAAATTCCAGAAGTAGAGCCTTATATTTACGGAATAAAACCAGCGGTTATTGCAATTATTCTAGGAGCTGCATATCGATTAGGAAATATAGCTTTAAAATCAGTTGAGTTATTTGTTCTTGGAACTCTAACACTAATTGTTACCTTATATGGAGTTCATGAAATTTTAGCATTATTTGCATGTGGATTAGTTGGTCTACTTCTTTATTCTGCAAGGAATAGAAAGAAAACACTCCAGAGTTTCGCTCCTATTATTTTATTTCAGGTTATCGCTTCCTTATCAACAGTGAAAATATTTATAACCTTTCTAAAAGTTGGAGCTGTTCTTTATGGAAGTGGCTATGTTTTGTTTGCTTTCCTAGATGCTGAATTAGTCAATGCAGGCTTATTGTCTAGAGAGCAACTCATGGATGCAGTTGCTGTTGGTCAATTTACTCCAGGTCCAGTTTTATCTACTGCAACCTTTATTGGTTGGCAATTGAATGGATTTTGGGGAGCCTTAGCTGCCACATTCGGCATATTTTTACCTTCTTTTATTTTTGTTGCTTTATTGAATCCATTAATTTCTAAGATTAGACAATCGCCTTATATCTCTGCTTTTCTTGATGCTATTAACATTGCAGCAGTTGCAGTAATAATTGCTGTATTAATAGAAATGAGCTTGGATGCACTCATAGATTGGAAAACTATACTTATCGCCATTGTCAGCATAATTACTGTTTTTGTCTTTAAAAAAGTAAATAGTGCATTCATCGTATTGGGTGGTGCTTTTATCGGGTTCATACTGACATTAATCTAAGTACAGGCTAGACGCCTAATTATTTAATACACAAGTGTTTAATTATGTTAATTTTCAGATAATTATTGATTAATTATTTTTTTTATCCGCCCAAATGAAGTACTTTTGTTCTGATTTAGGTGGTTAAGTTAGGTTGATATGCAAGAGGGAAAGACGCCAGTCTTTTCCTCTTGTTTTGTTTTATCGGACTTACAACTAGTTTTAAATCAGCATAACAAGCAAAATAGTTGTTTTTAGAACATGAAAACAGACAACATTTAATCTTATTTTCAAATTAAAACACAACGGGGGAAAATCAATAATTATCAAAATAACATTGTAAAAAAGAAGAAAGATATCGTACAACTCCTAAGTATTGTTGTATCTTTGCCCCCCGTGGTTACAAATCTATTTTAAAATGTCAAATTCAACAAAATATATCTTTGTAACTGGTGGGGTTGCATCCTCATTAGGGAAAGGAATTATAGCGGCTTCATTGGCTAAGCTTCTTCAAGCGCGCGGGTACTCAACAACAATTCAGAAACTAGATCCATACATCAATATCGATCCTGGAACTTTGAATCCATACGAACACGGTGAGTGTTATGTTACGGATGACGGTGCAGAGACAGATCTTGATTTAGGCCATTATGAACGTTTCTTAAATGTCACGACTTCTCAAGCGAATAACGTAACAACAGGTAGAATTTATCAATCTGTTATTAATAAGGAAAGAAGGGGTGAATACTTAGGAAAAACTGTTCAAGTTATTCCACATATCACCAACGAAATAAAAGAAAACATCCAAAGTCTTGGAAAGGACGGAAAATACGACATCATCATTACAGAAATTGGTGGTACTGTCGGAGATATTGAGTCTCTTCCTTATGTTGAGGCATTACGTCAGATGAGATGGGAATTTGCAGACGATTGTATTGTAATCCATTTAACGCTTGTACCCTATCTTAAAGCAGCAGGTGAATTAAAAACAAAACCAACACAACACGCAGTAAAGCAACTTTTAGAATTAGGTGTTCAGCCTGATATCTTATGTTGTAGAACCGAACATAAATTAGATTTTGATGTTCGTCAGAAAATTGCTCGTTTTTGCAATGTTGTACCTGAAGCAGTAATTGAAGCAATGGACGCCCCTACAATTTACGATGTCCCATTAATGATGCAAGAAGAAGAGTTGGATGAAATTGTTTTAAAACGACTAAACCTTTCTCGTAAGTCCAAACCAGATTTGACTTCTTGGAAAACCTTTTTACATAATCTTAAAAATCCAACATCAGAAATTACAATAGGACTGGTTGGAAAATATGTTGAATTAAAAGACGCTTACAAATCAATCAACGAATCATTCATACACGGTGGTACTGCGAATTTATGCAAGGTAAACATTGAATGGATTCATTCTGAGAAAATAACCAAGACAAATGCGAAAGAGATTCTTGGCGATTTAGATGGTATTTTAGTTGCTCCAGGATTTGGATCGCGTGGTATTACAGGTAAGATTAATGCTGTACAATATGCTAGAGAAAACAATGTTCCTTTCTTAGGGATTTGTTTAGGTATGCAGTGTGCTGTTATTGAATTTGCGAGAAATGTTATAGGATGGGATGATGCACATACCGCTGAGATCTCTCCAGAATCAAAACGTCCTGTGATTAGTTTAATGGAAGAACAGAAAAATGTTTCTGACATGGGTGGAACTATGCGTTTAGGTCAGTATAAATGTGAATTGAAACCTAATTCTAAAATTTACGAAGCCTATAACACTGAAGTGATCAAGGAACGTCACCGTCATAGATTTGAATTTAACAGCGAGTACCTTGAAGAATTCGAGAAAAACGGATTAAAAGCAACCGGATTTAACCCAGAAACAGGACTTGTTGAAGTGGTTGAAGCTGATAACCACCCTTGGTTTGTTGGTGTTCAGTTTCATCCAGAATATAAAAGTACAGTTGACACCCCACATCCCCTATTCAAAAGTTTTGTAAAGGCGGTGATGGACAATAAAAAATAGAATAATTAGAACTGAGTGTTTAGAAAAACAGTGTAATGGATAAAAATACAATTATTGGTTTAGGATTAATCGGTGTAATACTTGCACTTTTTACATTCTTTAACCAACCTTCAGAGGAAGAGCTTAAAGAAAGAATGGCGAAGCAAGAACAACTTGCACAGCAACAAAAGGATGCAGTAGAAAAAGCTGTTGAAAAGGAGAAGAAAGAAGTAAAAGTTGTTGAAAAGGCAGAACCAGTTGCTTTATTAGACTTAAATGGTGATCCTGTTCTTGACAGTTTAGGTAATGTTGTTTATCAAGAAGTTGAAATTTCTCCTGCTAAAAAACAAGGTATTGTTAAGGCCAGAGATGTTGAGGAAGAAACTTACTTTTTAGAAAACGAAAAAATCAAAGTTGTTTTAACAAACCGAGGTGGTGGTGTTAAAAGTGTATTCTTAAAGGAACACCAAACATACCGTAATTTTAGAATAAATGACGGAACAGATAAGATAGAGCCACTTCAACTATTTGATGAAGAGGTTGCATCTAACGGATTGAGATTCAAAACAGATGAAGGAGAACAACATACCACAGGAATTGCTTTTGAAATCTCAAAAAATACTGACAGTTACATTTCTTTTATTGCTAATTTCAAAGATGGCAAGTCGATAGAACAAATTTATTCTATCACTCCAGATCAATACCACATCAATTATGAGGTGAAAATGAATGGATTTGAAGGAGAGGTTAACCCTGATAGAGTTTTTCTAGATTGGCACGCTGAGTTATTACAAACGGAGAGATTACTTTCTGAGCAGCGTAGAATATCTACAATTTTCTTTAAAGAAAACAACGGATCTTATGACTATTTGTCTGAATACTCTGATGACGAATTTAATGCTAAAACAGATGTTGATTGGGTTGCTTTTAAGCAAAGTTACTTCTCTTCTATTCTGATGCCTGAGAAACCTTTCAAAAAAGAAGGAACATCTTTTAAAGTTGTAAACTATGCTGAAGGTTCTGAGAAAGACACAACCCATATTAAGGCTTATACTTCTTCAATGAATTTGGCCCTAAGCAATACAGGTAGTGGTAGCGCAGAAATGAAATGGTTCTTTGGTCCAAATGATTACGACCTTTTAGAGTCTTACGCTAATGGAACAGAAGATATTATCAATTATGGTTGGGGATTATTTAGATGGGTAAATATTTATGCAATTCAGCCATTATTTGTTTGGTTGGCTGGTTTTGGAATGAACTTAGGAATTGCTATTTTATTGTTGACCGTTATTGTAAAGTTGATTTTAACTCCTATTCAATGGAAAATGTACGCCTCTTCAGCAAAAATGAGAATTTTAAAGCCAGAGGTTGACGAAATCAATAAAAAATATCCAGATAAAGATGACGCTATGAAAAAGCAAATGGAAATGATGTCGCTTTATCGTGAGTCTGGAGCAAGTCCACTTGCTGGTTGTGTCCCTATGTTAATTCAAATGCCAATTTTATTTGCAGTGTTCCGTTTTTTCCCAAGTACATTTACTCTGCGTCAAGAAGGATTTTTATGGGCTGAGGATTTATCAAGTTATGACTCTATTTTAGACTTGAGTTTCAGCATTCCATTCTATGGTGCACACGTAAGTTTATTTACTTTATTAATGGCAATTACTACATTGTTCTATACTGTTTTAAACAGTAGCAATATGCAGCAACCATCACAACCAGGGATGCCTAACATGAAAGTAATCATGTACTTCTTCCCTATTATGATGATTTTCTTCTTCAACAATTATGCTTCTGGATTGAGTTATTATTACTTTATTTCTACATTGATGTCTATTTTAACAATGATAATGATTAAAAACTTCTTTGTTAATGAAGATAAATTGAAAGCAAAAATGGCTGCACGTCAGGACGCAAGTAAAAATGATGGAAAGAAGAAAGGTAAATCTAAATTCCAGGAACGTTTAGAGCAGATGCAAAAAGCACAACAAGAAAAATTGAAAAACAGTAAGAAATAAATATTACTAATTCCTTTCTCTTTTAAGAGCAGCCTTATTCATTTTTGAGTAAGGCTGTTCTCTTTTTTGATAAAAACTTATTCATATTATACTTTCAATATTTAGATTCTAGCATATTGGTAGATACAATTTAACGATTTCTATGCTTTTTGATAATATTTTCACATCCAATTTATTTCTCAACTCAATTTTTTAACTAACTTACTAGGGTAAATCAAAAATTGAATCTATGCTAATAGAAATTAACAACAAGAACATCGATAAGCGACTAATCGATGACATTGTACGAGAGTTAAGAAACGGTGAAATCATTATTTATCCAACTGATTCCGTATATGCAATTGGATGTGACTTGAAAAACAAGGAAGCACTAGAGAAGTTAGCTAAATTTAAAGGAATGAAGCTAAAGCAATCAAAATTTTCAATTATTTGCAAAGATCTAAGTCAGGTTTCTGAATATGTGAAGCACCTGCCCCAACCAACTTTCAAACTAATGAAAAGGACATTACCGGGTCCATTTACCTATATTTTGAATGCATCAAGTGAAGTGACAAAATTATTTAATACTACACGAACAGAGCTAGGAATAAAAATACCAGATAATGCTATTGTTTTAGCAATTGTAGAAGAATTAGGAAACCCATTGGTGACAACCTCTTTAAATAATAATGAGGACGATATGCTGGAATACTTCATCGATCCTTATAAAATTTATGAGCAATTTGATGAACAAGTAAACACTATAATTGATGGCGGACCAGGAAAGTTAGAAGCTTCTACTGTTATTGATTGTACTGGTGATGCGCCAGAAATAATCCGTCAAGGTGTAGGAAAATTGTAGATACTTTTTCTTAAAAAAATTAAAGGGTTGATGATTTAAAATTGTCAACCCTTTTTTATTGGATTAATCTCTTTTTCAAAAAAGCAGTAAATGTGTGTGGTTTATTAAAATCATAAAAGAAGGTTCTTTAAGATTCTGTATGGGTATATTGAAAAAAGTCCATCGGCTGACGGTCGATTTAATTCGAAAAGGAATATCTATTATCTCAAAGTGATCCTAATTTCAATCCCATAAATACCTTTCATCATAATCAACTTTGTATTTCTTTAAAAACGCAA
>Ga0265293_10004627_pt1 | contig 24052 bp, 19 predicted proteins | sample Munlanlewell138R_FD_192505 | JGI IMG/M metagenome (GOLD analysis project Ga0265293, IMG submission 192505) | Leachate microbial communities from a municipal landfill in Southern Ontario, Canada - Leachate well 138R | ecosystem: Engineered > Solid waste > Landfill > Unclassified | place: Canada...
TTTATTATCACAATAAACTCCATCTTTTACCCATATTTCATTATTATTAATCTTTATATTAAAATCTTCATCAATAAAAACCAAATTTAAATTTTTAAAAATAAAATTATTCAAAACAACCCCCGATATATCATTTTTTTATATCAATTACATCTGCTTTTATCCTGCCATCTGATAACATTATATCAAGTTTACTTTTTTTATCTACCGATGATATGCTTCTAATAAGTTTGCCGGTATTTTCATCTTTTATTATACAATAACCTTTTTTCATAATATTTAATGGATTTGTTATATTTAATCTCATCTTTTCAAAATTAATTTTTTCTTTCTTTTTATTTATTAACTTATTCATGCTATTAACAAGTTCATCGTTTAATCTATCAATTTTTACTCTTGCATCATTGACAATACTTTCTTTTCTTATAAATCTATGAATAAGCTCTTTGAATTTATTTTTTTTTATTTCTATTATTCTTTGAGGCGATTTCTCAAAATTTTTCTTTAAAATATTAAAATTAACAATTTGTCTTTCATTGTATTTAGAAAACACATTAATAAATCTCTGTTCTGAATAAATATTGAATTTTTCTCTATTATTTTTTAATAAATTTAATATATTATTTCTCAAAGTTCTAAAAACATTAGCAGTTTCAACTCTAAGTTGTTTTTTTCTATTTACAATAAATTCAGCCGCAGCTGTTGGAGTTTCAGCCCTCATATCAGCAACCATATCAGAAATAAGCATATCAACTTCATGTCCTACAGCCGATATTATAGGAATTTCACTGTTATAAACACTATCTGCAACGATTTCTTCATTAAAACACCAGAGATCCTCTATAGAACCTCCACCTCGCCCGATTATTATTATATCCAAATCTTTATAATCATTAAGTTCTTTTATTCCTTGTGAAATATCAAAACTAGCATCTTTTCCCTGAACTTTTGAATTTCTAAGAATTATATCGAATTTTTCTTTTTTTAATATTTTAAGCATATCTTTAAATCCAGCTGCATCTTTACCACTTACAATACCAATTTTATTAATTATATGAGGTATAGGTTTTTTTCTTTCTTTATCAAAATAACCTTTTTGTAAAAGTTTTTTCTTTAATTCTTCAAATTTGACTGCAAGTGAGCCTAAACCACTTTTTTCAAGTTTTTTTGCATATATTTGATATTCTCCTCTCTGAGAATAAACACCAATACTTCCTGTAAGAATAACTTTATCACCATCTTGAAAACTTCTTATATCACTTTTTTGATTATTTTTAAAAAAAACTACTTTTATAAGAGAATTTCTATCTTTTATAGAAAAATATGCATGACCTGAAGAATGCAATTTAAAACCTGTAAGTTCACCTTCAATTTTTAAATTATATAAAATATCATCTCTTTCTAGGAGATTTTTAATATAATCATTGACTTCTGATACAGATAATATTTTATTATATATTTTGCTCAAGTAATCTTGTTGTATATTTTCCACTTAAAAACTCACTATTTTCCATTATTTTAATATGAAATGGTATTGTAGTTGATATACCTTCCACTTTAAACTCACTTAATGCACTTTTCATCTTTAATATTGCTTCTTCTCTATCTTTACCATAAACAATAAGTTTTGCAATCATAGAATCATAATGCGAAGGTATTGTAAAACCAGTATATACAAAAGTATCAACTCTTATATTAAATCCACCAGGAATAAGCAATTCTTCAATTTTTCCAGCATCTGGCAAAAATCCATTAAAAGCATCTTCAGCATTTATTCTACATTCTATTGCATGACCTTTTTGAATAATATTATTTTGATCAAGACCTTTATGTTCTCCGCAAGCAATTAGTATTTGCTCTTTTACAAGGTCTATTCCACAAACCATTTCTGTAACTGGATGTTCAACCTGTAATCTTGTATTCATCTCCATAAAATAAAAATTATTATTTTCAAAAAGAAATTCTAATGTACCAGCTCCCTCATATTTTATCATAGCTGCAAGATCTCTCGCTGCTTTGCTTATTTCAAGTCTTTGTTTATTATTAAGAACAATACATGGAGATTCTTCTACAAGTTTTTGATGTTTTCTCTGAACAGAGCAATCTCTTTCATACAAATAAACTGCATTACCCTTACCATCTCCAAGTATTTGTATTTCAACATGTTTAGGATTTGTAACAAATTTTTCAATATAAACATCACTATTACCAAAAGAACTTAAAGCTTCGTTCTGAGCTATTTCAAAATAATACTCAACCTCATCACCAGTATTGGCAATTCTCATACCTTTACCACCACCACCAAATGATGCTTTTATAATCACTGGATAACCTATTTCATCAGCAATCATCCGTGCTTGTGCAGAATCTTTAAGAGCTCCCTCACTTCCTGGAAGAACTGGCACTCCAGCATCTTTTGCAAGTTTTTTTGCCATAGCTTTATCAGACATGCTAAGCATTGTAGTAAGCGATGGTCCTATGAATTTAATACCATGTGCCTGACATATTTCTACAAAATTTTGATTTTCAGATAAAAAACCATAACCTGGGTGAATTGCTTCTGCTTTTGTTAATTCACAAGCTGATATTATATTTGGAATATATAAATAAGAATCAATACTTGAAGCTTCTCCTATACAAACTGCTTCATCAGCAAGCATTCTATGATAACTATCTCTATCTGCTTTTGAATAAACAGCTACTGTCTTTATACCAAGCTCTTTGCAAGCTCTAATAATTCTCACTGCAATTTCGCCTCTATTTGCAATTAATATCTTTTTAAACACTATTATTTACCTCCATTTGCTTCAACTTCAAATAATGCTTGTCCATATTCAATCATTTTGCCATCTTCACCAAGACATTGAATTATTACAGCATCAAATGGAGCAATTACGTCATAAACAACATTCATTGATACTATATTTGCAATTTTATTTCCTTTAGAAATAAAATCTCCATTTTTTATTCTATTTGGAGAATCGGGAGGATTTACAGAAAAATATCTTCCCACTCTATCACTTTCAATAAAAGTTGTATTAGTTTTGGTCATTTCATTATTATATTCAGTTTTTTCATGTTGAATTACTGTATTTCGTTTATATAATACTTTTGAAGATTTCTTAGCTTTTATTTCCATAATATCTTGTTTTAAACTAAGTTTTGTAACACTACTTTCAGCAAAATTTTTTAATAAAGATTCAATAAGTTTTGTATCTATTTTTTTTTCATCCTTCATGTTCTACCTCTTTTGAAAGCTTTTTAATAAAACTATTAAGACAATCTTCAGCTTGAATTCCAATTTTAGAACTCTTAATTACAATTTCATAGAGTTCTTTGCCAATTTTTTCTTCTTTACTTAAATCTTTCATATTAATTTCAACTTTATTAAGATATGAATTTTTTATTCTTTTATGAACTTTATGAGCTTTTAAAAGTGCAGGAAGTTTAGACGGAATTCCTGAAAGAATTGAACCTTTTTCTTTCATTTTACCTTTATTCCATAATTTTAATACTTCATCAGAATTATTAGCAGTTTCTTTTCCAAATACATGAGGATGTCTACTAATCATTTTGGAACATATTTTTTCTTCAACTTTATTATAATCAAAAACTCCCATTTCTTCAGCAACAACACTTTGAAAAGCAATTTGAAGAAGAAGATCACCAAGCTCTTCGCATAACATATTCATATCATTCTGTTCAATAGCATCTACAACTTCATAAGCTTCTTCAATAACAAATTCTCTAAGCGTATCAAAAGACTGCTCCCTATCCCAGGGGCAGCCTTCTGGACTTCTTAGTTTTCTTAATATATCAATTAAATTAAGCATTTTTAAATTGTTACTATTTTAAGCTTTAATGTATCTCTAATAAATTTTCCAAGATTTTCAAACGCTTCTTTTTGTTTAATACTCATAACTCTTGATTCAAACTTATCTTTTACATCAGCAAATTTTAATTCCTGTACATCCGAAATTTTAACTTTTACAAAACCATTTGGAAGCTTAACAAAAGGTGTAATATAACCTTTTTGTATATTTTTTTCATTTTCAAATATTTCAGGATAATCATCTTTTGTAAAAGTACCAAGTTCTCCGCCTCTATCTCTTGATGGATCATCTGAATATGTTTTAATAAGCTCTACAAAATCTGTTTTCTTTTCCAAACTTTCTACCTTTTCAAAAATCTCATTTAATTCATCATCACTATGAGCCTGAGGAGCTATAAACATATAATTTCCCTTATACTGAAAATTATTTTCATTAAAATAAGCTTGAACTTCTTCTGTTGTGGTTTTTGCTTCTTTTTGAATAAAATCTCTAACAAACATATTATAAATATATTGTTCTGTCTTATTATTTATACTTTCAAAAACTTCTTCTGAAAGTACTTTTTTCCCTTCTTTTATAAACAGAAAATCTTCAGCAAGGTTTTTTACCATTTTACTTTTATTCTCAGGTTTTGTATAAAATTCTATAAGATATGGTGCCATTTTACTTAATTCCTGATTAAAACTTTCTTCAGTAACAGCATTTTCTCCATCAACTACAGCAAGTACATTTTTGTTTTCAGTATAAGTAATGTTATGTTTTTTTATAAATTCTTCTTTCCAATTTTCAAAAGCTATTTTTTCTTTATCTAATTTAAGTTTTCTTTCAATTTTACTTTTTACACTTTCAAAACTTTCAATTCCGCCAGTTTCAGTAACTTTAATAATGTGAATACCAAACTGTGTTTCAACTGCATCTGATATATCACCTTTTTTAAGACTAAATGCCACATCTTCAAAAGGTTTTACCATAGAACCTTTTGCAAAAAAATCAAGATCTCCACCATTTTGTGAACTTGGACATTTTGAATTTTCTAAAGCTGCTTGTTCAAAAGTAATTTTGCCACTTTGTATATCTTTTTTAATACTTTTTAATTTTTCTCTATTTTCTTTTGAATCATCCATAAGTATATGAGATGCTCTTATTTTACCTTCAAGGGAAAATTCTTTTTTATTTTTTTCATAATATTCTTTCATTTCCTTTTCATCTAATTTTAGATTTTTTGAAGTTTCATTCTTTTTTGCATTTCTGAATTCTTCAAGAATAGTTTTATCTTTATTAGCTTCAATTTCTTCTTTGATATTATCTACAAAACCAGTTTGTTTTGCATAATGTAATACAAGTTTATAATCAATAAATCTATCTCTAAGCATATTTTTTGATTCTTCGTCTCTAAGAAGTATTTGTCTATGATTTTCAGGAATTTTGCTTATTTCATTTTCAAATTCAGATAAATATATCTGTCCACCATCAAAAGATGCAAGTATTTTTTGATTAACCTGTTTATTTTCAGTTTTTTTACTTTCAGCCTTTTCAACATTTCCGCAACCACTTACAAGAAGAGCTGCTAAACTTAAACAAATAATTATTTTATTTTTCATTTTTCCTCCAAAATTTTATTCGAAATATTTTAACAGATAGGAAATGTTATATCAAGAAAATACTATGCTATAATTTTTATCATTACACTAACGCAAAAAAATAATCATTCGGTACTATTCGATATTTTACATCCATGTAAAATATCTCTTTACCTTCGTTCACTTATAATACATCCGTATATTAAATAGAGTTTGTATTTAAAAGACATAATGGGTAGAGAGAAAAATAACATAGATTTTATTTCTAGAGAATTCAATTATTTTTCTAATGACAATAAAACTTGAAATTTATCAAAATTTTCTTCTGCTTTTTTTTCATTACCTTCATAACGATATATTAAAGAAAGATTATAATATCCTTCTTTATTAAAAGGATAATATATTACAAATCCTTCAAGCAAATCTTTAGCTTCATTATTATTTCCGCTTGCAAGTCTTATCATACCTTTATAATAATAAATAAGAGGATTTTTTGTATAATTCCATGCTTTTTCAAAATAAAACTGCGAAAGAAGAAAATTCTCTTGTTCATAAAAATATAATGCAATATTCATAATAGGAATAGAAGATACAATATTTAATTTTTCTCCTAAAAAAAGAAGTTTTTCATTTTTCTCTAAAAAACCCTTTTTAGAAATAAAATTAGAAGTAATAAAACTAATATTTAATGTTAAAAAGATAAATATACTCAAAAAAAGACAATATGAAATTATTTTATTTTTTGATATATAATAATGCGAATTATCTTCTTTTATTCTCAAAACAATACTTCTTATAACTGGAAATAAAATTATAAGTGCAGAAGGTAGTCTTAATGGAAAAGAAAACATTGATTGAAAAATCAAATAAATGAAAATAAATCTAAATCTTTTTGTTAAAAGTCCTTTTTTTATAATTTTGTTTAACAATAATACAATAAGAATAATACCGATAAATCCTGTTTCACTAAAAATCTGCAATATCTCGTTATGAGCAAATTCTGGCTCAGAAAAGTAATTAAATTTAAAATCAAATAAATTTTGAGTCTGATAATAATAAAAACTATCTTTAAAATTCCCAGGTCCAACTCCAATAAAAAAATATTCCTTTACAATATCTACAGTAGTTTTCCATATATACAATCTTTGACAAAAACTATTTTTTCCTGTGATTTTATTATGAAGTTCATATTTTCCTGTATTAAATAAAAGTAATGTAATAACAATGATAAAAATAGATAAAATAGTTTTTTTTAATTTAGAAAAATATAGTAATTTTGTTTTATATTTATAAATAAAATAACAAATAAGAAAAAATACAGCTGTTTTTTCTAATACAAGCAATACTACAATTATATAAAAAATATTATTCTTTGTGAATCTTTTCACAGAATCATTAAGTAAAATCAATAATACAAGTATTTCTGATAAAAAATTCTTATTGCCTAAAGTAGAAAAAACTTTATTAATACCAATCCATTCATCTGCATTAGTAAAATCCCAGATAAAATCAATTCCAATATATTGCAACGCAGCATAAATACATATAATAAAACCTGTAATGTTTAAATATTTAATATATCTTAATATTTTTATCTTTTTTTTATGTGTAAAAAATAAATAAAAAGTTAAAAAATAAAGTGAATTGTATAATGAGTTAAATTGTAGTTTTGAATTAAAAGATATTGTACCTAAATAAAAAATATATATAAAGAAAATTACATTATTATGTATTTTTAAATCTTTTTTAATAATATTATTTAAAAGATATATGCAAATAATAAAACATAATAATATTGATTTTGGAAATATAAAAAATTCTGTAAACTTCCAACAAAAAACAAGAGGTAAAAATGGTAATAAATATATTAACTTACCATTCATAATAATATGTGCCATACTCATCATTCAATGCTTTATAAAAAGGTTTTCTACCAGCAGCTTCAGATGGTGCAAATCTGATATTTACAATTTCACATGACATATTTTTACTATCATTATCATCAAAATCAGGAGGAAAAAAATAATCTGTATTCAAATCATCAGTACCAGCTAATAAAACTCCATTTAGAGGATTAACTATATCAGCAATGATTTTTGAATCTACTTTATACCAACCTGTTATCTTTACAGGATTTGAACTTTCAAATCGTCTTACAATAAATAATTCCCAATCATATTTTGTTTTTGTAAATGGATTTATAAAAAAACCTCTAGGACTTGTAAAATCTGACCAGTTTATTTCAGCAGCACTTCTACCATCTCCTCTAAGATAAGGAGCTTGATACTTTGCTCCTTGCGTACCTTCAAACTCTCTTAAAAAAATTCTTTTCCTTTCAGGAACTTGTGGTTCAAAAAGACAAGATTCTAAAACTGAAAGTAAAGTTCTTTTTTCAATTGGTATATTAACATCAGAAATTTCATTATTATTACCAGAACCATATTGTAGTCGATAAAGATAATTCAAAAAACTGAAATTTTCTCCAACTTGAGGGAAATATCCAAAATCATTTTTATATTTAAGTAAAGTCTGTCTTGTTTGATAAAGTATTTTAAGAAGTCTTGCTTCTCTACCGATTTTTTGCTTTGCAGCAGGATTAGGGACAATTAGAGTTGCAAGTAATAACAAAATTACAGTTGCAAGCATTATTTCAACAAGAGAAAACCCTTTATTAAAACTCTGATAAATCTTTGTCATTAGTACCTGTCTTTAACATTCTATTAATATATGATGGAAATCTTATATCAAATATATCTCTTGTTTTTTGTGAATTTTCAACATTGTAAAAAGTTCCAGTTGCTCTAAAAGCTAATCCTTCAATATAAGCAAGATTTGTTATTTTACCTTCTGATTTTAATGTATTTAATTTATTTGTAAGATCAACATCATTCATAGCTTTTACAGGTTCATCCAAGGAATATGCTGTTCTTTTTACAAGAACAGGATAACCAAGCTGATTTGCTAAGTTTTTAGCAGGAGCATAAGCTGGGTCTGTAACATCAACACTACCCGAAAACGTACCTGTGCTACCTAAAGAACCATGACCATAACCCACAGAATCAACAATTGGATTCATAGCTTCATTTATTGGATGCCATGCTGGAAGATAAGAATCTCTTATTTCCCAATCTTCTTTTTTATTTGTAAATGGATTTGGAGGAATTTCTACTAGATAAATCCTTTGAGTATTTTCAGCTTCATATATATCATCAGGATAGCCTTTAACTTCTTTACCTGCAAGTTCTCTTTCAAGAGTTTGAAGAGCATTGAATCTTTCTTGAGGAGGTGTTGAAGGAGTAAATGTTGGTATTATAGGATAATGTCCGTTATCTTTATAATAATTATCAAGAGCATTTCTGATTTTTTGAAGACTTATAATTGTTATATCTTCATTTTGTTTTTCATAAATAGATTCACCATAAGGAACAGCAGAATAGGCAAGAAATGAAATGATAGCAGTTACCGCAACTAATTCAATAAGAGTAAAACCTTTTTTTGAAATTAGTTTCATGCTAATCACCTCCGCTTTGACAGTATATACATTACCTTATTATAATTATACCATATAAAAAGAATTCAAGTCAATTCTACTCTCTTATACAGCAAAAAAAAAGCAGGAAATAATTCCTGCTTTTTTACATATTCAAAACAATAATTTTAAAACACTAACTAATCAACTCTCTCGATTTCAATTCTATCTACATATATTGCATGATTATTTCCAAGGCTATTATGTTCTTGATAAGCTGAGAACACAATATATACAGGTTCATAAGCATTCATCAATACATTAGTCCAGAATATATCATCATTAAGTGTTGGAGATGAACTATAAAAATCCTGATGTATCTCTCCACCGAGAACAAATGTATCTGTTCTTGGAAGTATCATATATTTACCAACATTATTATCACCAACAATATAAATGTTTATATTGTATTTTCCTGTTGTTTGAGGCATAAATAATAATCTAAACTGATCCTGATATCTATACTGAGTATTTATACCAATTCCTGAAGGTGTTGCTGCATTGTAAACAGCTGTTCCATCATTATTCCACCAATAATCATAAGGATAATTTTCTGGATTTTCATTAATTGATCCTCTTGGATTAAAATATAATACTTGATAATTTAAAGTTCCAACTGTTTTTGCAGAAGATGATAATGCATAATAACCATTTGCAAGCTGACCCCATCCACTCATCCAGTTAGCAGTAGCATCTGTAATTCCTCTCACCTGAACAGAAGTTACAAGTGTTTCTGCTTCAAGTATAACTTTTGCCTGTGTGCCACCTGTTCCTGTATATTTGGAGAATTTTACAAAATATGATCTATTTCCTTGATAACCTGTACCTTCTTGAACAGCTGCAACTTTATAATAATAAGTATCATCATCCATTATCTTTCTTGGAGAATAATTTACAGTTCCACCAGTAAGATAACTTGAATTAATTGTTGCTTCTGATAAATAAATAAGCTCTCTAAAAGTTGTTCCATTTTTACTTTCAAATATAGTATAGCCATATCCATTCGCTTTAAACCATGAAAGATTTATCTGATCAAATGAATCAAGTGTTCCTGCGAATCCTGAAACTGATGGAATTGAACTCATTCCTGCTTTCAATGGCTGTGATCTATCTCCTGTATTTCCTGAATAATCATAAGCTGCAACTTTATAAAAATAATCCACAATATTATTATTATTATCAGTTATATTTTCATCAATCCATGAAGTTGAATTCTGTACAATAGCTATTTGAGTAAAAGGATATAAAGCATCATTGTATTTTGAACTTCTATAAATTTTATAACCTTGAACATCTCCAGCAGAATCAGCACCACTTTTTCCATTATCATCAAAAGTTGGAGCTCCCCATGTTACTTTTCTAGAATTCGGAGAAATATCATTAGGTATTATAACACTCTGAATCTGAGGTGCACCTGGAGCATATCCATTATCATTATAATCGTAACTTATTACAATACTTTTGTCTTCAGACTCAAGACCAAGCAATCCAGAACTTGTAACTGCTCTAACTTTATAATAATATCTAGAACCTTCAGCTACTGTTGGGTCATTAAAGAAAAATGTTGAAGCAGGAACTTTTGCAACTATATCATAACCACCTGATTCACCAATTTTTCTATATATCATATAGGAGTCAATAGGATCATTTGCTTCTGCTAATTCTGATATGTTTTCAGGTTTATCCCATACCATTGTTATTGAATTGTTGCTTTCTCTTATCAAAACAACTTTAAGAGGTCTATCTGGCATGTGTCCAGCCGATGTTGTTGCTGAAACCCTAATAGATTGTGCATCTGAAAAAGTTTCTCTTAATAAAGAATCAAATGCTACAACAAAATAAGAATAGTTTTTACCTTCTTTTATAGTTGTATCATTATCTTCAAAAATAAGTGAATCTTTATCAACGATTCCAATCGGTTTATCTTTAGTATTTCTAAAAATTTTATAACCTATTATATTATCTTTAGGCTCTCCATTAATATTTGAAGATACTTTATTCCATCTAAGGATTATTTTGAACCTCTTCTCATTTGCTCCAGTAAGAGTAGGACTACTATATAAGTAAACCGAGCTTACCTGAAGTCCTTGTGGAATATTAGGAGATTCCCCATCATCATACATGGCATAACCTGATATGCCGCTGTCTTTATCTCCACATCCAATTATAATCAGAAGTGCAAGAACAAAGACTGAAAGTAGAAACACATTTTTTTTTGTCATATTCAACTCCTTTAAAAGAAACATTTGAGACTTTTTAGAATTTTCGGAATAAAAGGAGTAAAAATTTAATTTTTTATTTATTTAAGTGATTTATTAGATAATAATGTACAGAAATTTATAGCTATTTGTTTCGATAAGTTGTTATAAATATAATATAAATTACTCTATATTTTTATGTTTTGTACAACTTACATTTCCATTATCGTCAAGAAAGTAAATTCCATTAAGCGGACAATCTGGTTTAACAAATTCATTAGAACTAAGAAATTTTTTGAGTTTAAACATATCTTTAGAATTAAGCGAAAAAATAGTATCTGAATTAACATCATTGTAAAGTTTGACAGCTTCCGTAAGATATTCGCAGTTTATACTACATTCATTTGCCGATTTATAATCATATCTTATAAGAAAAATATCATAAAAATTGTAAAAACAAATAGATATCAATAAAAAACTACCTATAACAGCCAAAAATACACCTAAAAAAACTGAATTAAAAATCTTAACCATACTTTTATCTTTCTTTTTTTGTAAAATATAAGAATGACAATAAGGACATTTTATAGCTTTATCATGTATATCACTCTGACAATAAGGACAATTCATATTAAATCTACCTTTATCATGTATTTTTTATCATATTAAGAAATACTTCTGCTTGATTTATCTTTAATTTTACATCATTATAAATTAAATCGATTTTTTCATCTGAAATATTAAGAAATTCAAATACATCTGCATCAACTTCAGGAAGTTTACAATCTCCTGAAAAACCAATTTCACTATCTTTTATTATAAAATCAGCAGCATTCACAATAGTACTTAACTCATCAAATTTACCTGCAATCATCGGTGAATGATGCATTGCAACTGTTCTAGTTATTAAAGGAGGAAGTTTCCATTTTTCACATATCCAACTTCCTATCTGAGCATGATTTATACCATCAAGTATTTTTTCTTCAGCTTCAATAATAAATAACTTCTCATTATTTGCCAAATCGATTATTTTTTTGAACATTTCAGGAAAATACTCAGAAAGTATAAGTTTACCTATATCATGAAGCTGACCACAAATAAAAGCTTCATCTGGTTTAGGATATTTTATTATTTCAGCCAACATCTTGGAAGTTATTGCAACTCCAAGAGAATGTCTCCAGAATTCATTAATATTTATAAGTTTTGTATATCCTAATTTATCAAATACAGTGAGTGAAAGCGCAATGTTTCTAATATCTGTATATCCTAATATTACAAGTGCATCATTAACTGTTACTATCTTTCTTGGAAATCCATAAAAAGGTGAATTTACAATTTTTAGTATATTAGCAGATAAAGTAAAATCATTTTTCACAATTTTTGCAACATCCTGAACTGAACTTTTAGGATTAGAAGTAATCTGAAGAAGTTTACTTACAACAGCAGGTAGCATATTCAGATTTTTTATCGTTTTAATCTTTTCTAAAAGTTGTATTTTCAATTATTCAACTCCTTTTTAATTTCTGTATTATTTCAATTTTACCCGAGATTTCGCTCCATACAGGATCGCTTTCTTCTAAAAGTAAAATTGAATCATTATAAAATTTAAATGCAATTGCAACTTTATCTTGCTCCATATATTTATCAGCAATTTTTTCATAAACTGTAGCAAGATCTTTTCTTGCTTCAAAATATATTTTTTCAAATTTATTCTCATATTTAGGATTAAAAGGATTATCCTCAGAAAAACCAAATCTATAATACAAATCTGTAGCATCTTCAAATTTTTCAATAGCTTTTTCAAGTGTTTTATCGTTGAAATCTTCTTCTTTTAACTTGCATTCAATAACCTTAGATCTAACCTTTTTATATAATTTCTCTAGTTCAGATATAGTTTCTTTAGCAAAAGGATCAATAATGCTTGAAGCAAATTCTAATTCTTGAAAAGCTTCATCAAATTTATTTTTTTCTATAAAGCTTTCAGCTTTTTTAACATAACTTCCAATAAGATAATTTCCAATTTCTTCAAGTTTTGTTTCAAGATCTTTTTTCACTTCCTTCATATATGTAAGATTTTTTACTATTTCATAAGCTTCTTTTAATTCAACATAAGCTTCTGAGTATTCTTTGGAATTAAGAAAATTTTCTCCAGTTTCAAGGTTTTTTTGTATTCTTTCAAGTATTTTTTCTTTTTGTATTATTTTTTCAACTTCATCTATTTTTTTTTGCATTTTTTTTCTATCTTCTGAATCTACAGAAAGCAACATTGCATTATTGAATTCATCAAGTGAATCTATAGGTTCATCTGATTCTAAAAGATTTAATCCATATTGAAAATGTTGTTTAGATAATTCATTTCTACATATTTCCAAATTTTGTTCAATTTCTTTTTTATTTTTTCTGTCTTTAATCGAAACTGCACTTAAAGCTTTTTCAAACTCAACTTTTGCCTGTCCATAATTTTTTTCATTCATATATTCAACTGCTTTTTCAAAAAAATTCTGATAACTATAAAACATAAACCCTCCGCTATCCTAATATCTTGTATTTTTTTTCAACCCAGTCAAAAAGTTTCCAGTACTCCTTAGACAATTCATCTTTTTTTATATTTATGAATATATCTGCTCCTTCCTGAAACCTTCTTAATCTGTAATAACTATAACTTATAAGCAATTCGAGTTCTTTTCTTTGTTTCGGAAATCTTTTTATTGCTACAGAAGCAAATTCTGATAATTCAGGCCACATCTTTCTAATAAAAAGAACTAATCCCGCATTATAATATGCATTACTATAATCAGGATTTATTTTAATTGCTTTTTCAAAATAATTATAAGCTTTAGTATAATCTTTTTTCATGAAAAACACAACACCCAGATTATTGAGTATCATACAATCCTGTTGATTTTTTTCATAAAGTTCTAAAAAAATTTTTTCTGCCTGTTCTATATTTCCATTTTCAAGAAATTGAGCACCTAGCTCAAAATTTGATTTTGTTTCAGAAAAACTTAATATATAAAAAAATAATAGTATAATACTAAAAAGCCATTTGAAGTCTCTGTATCGCAAGTCTTACCTCTTCTTTCTCAATTTTATCAGTTATAGTTTCCATAACATCTCTATAACTATTTATACTTTCTTCAAATCTATTCATCTTAAAGAGAAGAAAGCTATTTAAATAAAATGCTTCCTTATTATTTCCACCAAGTTCAAAATACTTATCTATATTAATTTTTGCATTTTCAGGATCTTTCATCTGATTATACAAAAATGCAACACGAAAATACAATTCCTTAAGTTCAGGTTGCATAATCAAAGCTTCTGAATACTTCATAAGAGCATCAAAATAATTTCTTTCATTTTGAAATATTTCAGCTTCATCCCATAAATTTTGAAATGTATTAACTTTAATAACAAGTTTTTCTTTTTCATTTTTCTTTTCAAGTATTGATTTTTTCTTATCTTCTATATTTTTTTTAAGATTTTCAAGTTTATCTTCTGTTTTTTCTTCTCTATATGACATAATCTTGTTTTTTAAATTTTCAAGCTCTTTTCTTTCGTCTTTTTTGACTATATTTATTCTTACAGGTTCTTTTCTTAAAACATTATTTAACATAGAATTAACCTCATTTGAATAATCAGAATCTGGAAATTCTTTATTTAATCTTTTTAAATATACAAGTGCTTCTTCTTTTCTTTCAAGATGAAGAAGAATATCTCCAAGAGAATATAAAGTTTTTTGCAAACTTTTTTTTGAAATATTATCTTTAGATAAAATATCTTTATAAACAGAAAAAGCTTTTTTATAATCGCTTATATTATATAGTGAATCAGCATAAATAATATTATCTTCTGAACTTATTTCAACTTTATTATATATTTTTTCAAAAAAATCTGAACACAATTTAAAATTCTGTTTATAATAATAAATCTTTGCTACTTTAAGTGATGCTTTGTAAATATTATCAGAATTTTTACTTTCATTTATTATTTCCTCAAGAAGTTTTAAACTATTTTCATTTTCCATATTTTCTATATAACCTTGAGCCACTTTAAAATTAACTTCATCAAGGTCAAATTTTCCTTGTTCAGAATAATATAAAAAGTTTTTCTGTGCTTCATTTATCCAATACGAATCCGGGAAATTTACAATAAAATATTTCAAACATTCAGCCATTTTCATATAATCTTTTTCAATTTCATATGTTTTTGAAATAAAAAAATAAGCATCTCCAACAAGTGGTGAATCAGAATAATTTGATAATACCAGATTAAAATACAATCTAGCTTTTATATTATCGCCAGTTTTAATATAACAATCACCAATAAGAAAACAAGAAGCATCAGCCCAGTTGTTTTCTGGATAATCTTCAAGAATTATTTTTAAATGTTCAACTGATTTTTCAAATTTTCCATCATCATATAATTCTACAGCTTTACCATATAATGTTTCAGGTGAAATTGAATAAATAACATAATTGCAAAATAGCAGGATAATTAAAGTCATCCTTAATATATTCATATACCTTTACCTTTCGTCGGAGAGACTATAAGCCGAATTCTGTTTAAGTATTCATTAGTCTGAACATATATTCTCATATATGTTTTAGCAACCAACCCGGTGGTTATGGCGGGACCCACCGCCACCCTATTTGGTCTTGCTGCAGAAGGGGTTTGCCAAGCCATTCAGTTGCCTGAATGCTGGTAAGCTCTTACCTCACCATTTCAACCTTACCTGTAAACAGGCGGTATATTTTCTGTTGCACTTTCCGTCAGGTTTCCCTGCCCGGGAGTTACCCGGCTTCCTGTCCCAGCAGTTCGGACTTTCCTCAGAATTTAATTCTGCGAATACTTGTCTCTCCTTTTTTTACCTTTAAAAAATAATTTTTTTTCAAAAAAAACAGTTCTTTCCTTATTTGTAAAACCACAAACTATACATGAAAAATTAATTTCTCTAATACCAGGTATATCGTCTTTTGGATAAGAAATAATATTTTTCTGTTTTATCATTCTATTGCCACATTGTGGACATCTATTTTTAAAAAAATAATAAATAATTAAACCCGCTATAAGAAATAAAAAACTAAATATCAATGATAAATAAATAGTATTATCTATAAATATTTTTTCAATTCTGTTATCTTTAATATTAATATCAGAATTTTTTAATTCAAATTCAGCTTTTGATATTGTAAGTATTGCTTTTTCAAGCTCTTCTTTAATTATATAACCTGAACTTACAACTCCTTCGCCTATAAAATCTTTATATCTATCATTTGATGTATTTCCTTCTTTAATCGCAAGTTTCATATAATTATCAGCTTTTGAAATACCACTTTCAATTACATTCATTGATTTTTCAACAATATCTTTAGTCATGACATAATCAAGATCTTCTGTAAATAAAATAAAAATCTCAGGATTTTTTTTAAATATTGCAATAAGAAGTGAATTCAAATTATTCATTTTATTTTCTTTAGACCATTTCTGAAGTAAAAATTCACTAAATCTCTGATTTCCAATATCAACAGAATCGTTTAAAGTTATAAAAAGGATTTTTACTCCAGTTGTTTTCCATATTGTATCGAGCAATTCTTTAATAGAAACTCTATCTTTTATAGTAAGAATGTTTGCAATATCTACAACATTATCATCTTGAATTATATAATCAATAGAAATATTTTTATCAGGTGAATTTTTTAAATGTTCAAATATAACAAAAAAACTCAAAACAACAAATGCAGTAAAAATTAAAAATTTTATATATTTCATCATATGCTCCAGAATACAGGAACATCTTCTAAACTTACATTTATATTTAAATCTTTTGCAAATTTATTTTCATGTAGTTTATCATAAATAATCTTTTTGAAAATATTTTCAGATTCAAAATGCCCAATATCTATTATTGGAAGATCTTTTTTTAGAGCTTCACAAGCATCATGATATTTAACATCACCTGTTATAAACACATCAGCCTTACCAAAAACACTTCCTATTATTGAAATTCCTGAACCATTACAAAAAGCAATTTTTTTAATAATAGTATTTTTATCACCACTATATCTAAGATATGGAAAATCTACTTTTAAAATCTTAACAAGTTCTAATAAAGTTATATTTTTATTTAAAATAGATTTCACACCAAAACCTAAGCTTTCACCTTTTAATTTAAGTTCGAATATATCATAAGCTACTTCTTCATAAGGATGATTTTTTTTAACACATGCTACAACTTTATTTATATCTTTTTCAACAACAATAGTCTCAATTCTTATTTCATTAACTTTTTCAACAATACCCTGTTCTCCAACAAAAGGTTTTGTGTTTTCTTCTGCTTTAAAAGTTCCTATACCCTGCTGATTAAACGAACAACAAGAATAATTACCAATTTGACCAGCACCACTATCAAACATAGCATTTCTAACTTTATCAGCATATTCTTCAGGAACATAGACAACTATCTTATATAATTTTTCAGATTCATTTACAGAAAGAATATCTTTTTTTAATGTAATATTTTCCAAACATTGAGGATAAAAACTATCTCTAAATTTTATGTCAAAATTAGTATGCATAGATATAATACAAATATTATTTTGTAAAGCTTTAAATATAATAGGAGTTTCTTTAGAATTAATTTTTTTAATACTTCCAAAAATAGCCGGATGATGAGTTATAATAGTATCAAACTCTTTTTTTATACACTCATCAAGAACTTTTGATGTCAACTCAACACTAACAAGTATATTTTGAACATTTCTTTCAAAATCACCTATAATAAGCCCTGAATTATCCCATTTTTCCTGCAAAGAAAAAGGAGCAAGATTATTTAAAAAATTATATAGATCTTTGATTTTCATATTGTTTATGATTGTAAAAAAATGGTAGTCCCTAGGGGACTCGAACCCCTGCCGCAGCCGTGAAAGGGCTGTGTCCTAACCGCTAGACGAAGAGACCGCTATTTTTTAAAAAAAGTGGTGGGCCCAACAGGAGTCGAACCTGTGACCGCCCGGTTATGAGCCGGGAGCTCTACCAACTGAGCTATAGGCCCTCATTGGATTATTATTTTAACATATTTTTTCTTTGTTGCAAGTTTTTTTTACAATAAAATTTCTCAGCTCTCAGACTGTCCTCAAAAAACATAAGGTATAAAGGTTCTATACTTTATTTTTCATTTAATTTTCTTATTTTCTGTTCTGCAAGCTCAGCACTTTTAGAACCAGGAGCAATTATAATAACTTTATTAAAGAATTTAATAGCATCATTTACATTATTCATAGAAAGATACAGATTTCCCAATGCAATATAGGCATTTACATTATAAGGATCAATTTGTGTCACCATCTGATATTCATATATAGCTTTTTCTGTAAATTCCATTTTTTCATACAAAGCTGCTAGATTGTAATGAGCCTGTCCATAAGAAGGATATATTTCAATAGCAATTTTGTATTCCTCAATAGCTTTTGTAAATACTTCTTCAAGTAAAAATGTATTTCCAAGTTTATAATGCATTTTTGCTTCTTCAGGTATTTCAAGCTCTTTTCTATGAAATTCAAGTTTTTTATCAGCTACTTTTATTTCTTCATTTTTAGCAGAATATCTATCCAGTACAGCTTTTATTGCATCTGAACCAGGAATAGTATTAGAATTAGATGAACTTCTATCCTGAGGAGCAATTTCAGCTTTTCTAATAACTTTACCATCTCTATATCTTCTCATTTCTCTATCAATAGAAGTTTTAACTTTTTTAAGATTCATAGTCGCAGAAATAGTAACAGTATCTTCAAATTCTCCCTGCTGACTAGCATAATCAAAAACCCATTCATCATATTTAATTCCAAATCCATAAGAAATATCTCCATCATTAAACCCAGCTCTTACACAAAAAATAGAAGAAACATAATATTCCGCACCAAAAGAAAAATATGAATCAGCATTCTGCTCCATAATATAATCAAATCCAGCTTTAAAATCTTCTAATCTTGATTTATATCCAACACCAAGTCTTGTTGTCATTGAAATATCATCATTTCTACCACTATCCCATGAAAAATCCGAAATAACATCCTGTAAAAGCAAACCAAGAGAATATTTTCTGTTTAAAGGTTTCAAAAATCCAATATCAAAAGCATAACCATCCCCATTAAAACCCTGACCAAGATTAGTTGATAACATTTTAAATGTCATACCTGTTCTCATATTACCCTGTAACCAAGATAATGTGCCTGTAAACATAGATTTTTTTGTAGTTAAAAATCCTGATATTTGTTGACTTGCATCAATTATAGGAATATCATCAATTGCTTCTCTAACATAACTTATACCAAACATTTTTCTACCAAATGGAGTTGCAAAAGAAAGATAATCCTCGTTAATACCAGTTCCAAATTTATCACTATGGTAAAAATTGGCAGCACGGTGTTCTATAAGAGAAAGACCAGCCGGATTATATATCAAAGAAGATAAATCATCAGAAATTCCAGTAAAAGTATTACCCATTCCATTAGCTCTGACAGATAATTCATATTTAGATATAGAATCAGTCATAACTCCAGAAAAACTCTGTATATGCATTAAAAACATCATTAATATAAGTATGCTAATCCTTTTCAGAATCATCTATCCTCCCAGTTTAAATTGCAACTACAAATTTACCGTTTTTTTCAACTGTTTTCCCATTTATAACAGCAATTATTTTATAAACATAAACTCCATTAGCAAGATTATTTCCCCATTTATCAGTTACATCCCATATAACTTCTGAACCAGCACCTTGAAGGTCTGAACTTCTAATAGATCTTATAAGCTTTCCTTTCATGTTAAAAACCTGAATTTTTACAGAATCAGCAGGTTGAGAAAAATCATATGCAAAAGTAAAAGCACCACCTTTATATGGATTCGGATAATTTATTAATTTAGAAATTGCAGATATGGTAGAATCCTGATTGGATGTTGTAAATTGCCATTCAGCTGGAGGTATAGAATTACCTGATTTATCTGTAACACCAGATATTGATATAGTGTAAACTGTATTTTTCTTCCATGCAGATGGAGTTACAACACAAACTCTATCAGAAATATTAGATACACTAAAGGTTAAAGCTCCAATTTCATCTCTAAAAGATATCATAGCATTAACTACTGGATTTACAGCATTTGAAAACTCAATTCTAACACCGCCTGATGGAGAAACATTAATAGCATTGGAATCAGGATTTTTGCTAATTATAGAAGTTGGTCCAGTTCCACCAGAATCCTGTTGAATATACTGCTGACCAAAATAAGTCTTTTTAGAACCTGAGTTTGAAGAATATACATAATAAAATCTATCACTACCACCAAGAAAATCAGATTTTGATAAATCTTCAGGACTTTCAGACTCAAAAACAATAGAATATTCTGACTGATTTTGAGATATAAAATCTATTTTTTTGTATTTCATATATACAGCTTCGCTTCCTTCATCCCACAAACAATAAATAGAATTATCAACTTTGAATAATATAGGCCATGTTGATTTTACACCAGTAGAAAATCCTTTGAATAAAAGACTTTCCCAAGTTGAATAATCTGATGACTTCATAACCTTAAGCCTATTAATACCAGTAGAAATATCCTGATATACAAAATAAACATTATTGCCATCACTTAACAGATTAGGAAGAGATTTAAAAACAAGTTGACCAGAAACATTTTGTGAAGTTTGTGAAACTAACACTATATCTGTTGGAATAGCTGTATCAACATAAGATTTAAAAAATATATCAATAGTATCATTATATTCTCTTTCAAAAAGCACATTAAAATTTCCATTTGTTGTAGTTACAAGATTTAAACCTGAAATATTCTCAAGATAATCAGTTTTCCATACTGCTGCATTAGTGGTTATATTTTTTAAAACATTCCCAGTAAGACCTGAAAAAATACTGTTACCATAAAAAACTCTAATATCAGTTCCAGTTGAATTACTACCAATAGAAGCAACTCCAATCCTATTACTCGAGCATGAAACTTTCACCTCTGAAAAATTCCAGTCATTTGTTCCAACAGGTTCAAGTTTTAGAGGTATTGAAAATGAATTACCAGAATCTACAGATTTTGAATAGTATATCTTTGAATATGTATCTAAAGTTGTTTTTCCAGTCCAAAAAACATAAATATCTCCATTTGTATTTACACATATATCAGGTTTTCCTAATGTATTCATTGTAGCAGTATTTATTTTAACTGTCGAAAAATTAGTTCCATTAAGAAGTCCTTTTGAAAAATAAACACTATTATTATTATTAAAAGCAATATACGAATAATTGTTATATATTGCCATAGAGCTATCTTTTGAATTATCTGATAAATTTATACTAATTTCAGAAAATGTTACTATGTTTATAATGAATAAAAATAATATAAGAATTTTTCTCATAGTCGAACCTCTCTACATTTATTAGAAAGATTATCGACAATTAAAGGAAATTCAATAATAAAAACCTAAAAACAATTCAATAAAAAAATACCAATAACCAAGAAAAAGATTGAGAATAAACCGTTTCATGTTGTATAAAACTCTAAAAATTTGCTTCTATCTTATTATTTTATTTTTTTATATTCTAATATTTCAGGAATTTTTTCTAATAAAACTATTGCAGAATCAACATTTTTCATACAAATACCATCTACCTGAGTATCATAAGGAATAAAGCTTGTTGCAAGCTCAAATGTAAATGCAAAAGTACCAAGTTCAGAATATAGCCAATCATCTGAATCACCAGCAGCAGGATATAAATCTGCACTTTTTATAGCATTGTAACCATTTTTTTCAGCCATAGCATGAGAAATCTTTTTAAGATAATCATGATCAGGAGCATTTACTGTATTAGAATATGAATAAGGATATAAAATATCTTCACCATAAGAATGATATGAAATAGATACATCAAATTTTCTCCATAAAGCAAAATCCCTTAATGCTTTTGTACAATTCTCAGAAAATGCTTTTTCACCCTTGAATGTATCATTCCATGCAGAAGATGATGCTCCTGTTTCACCCCAGTGATAACTATAATTCCTGTTAGGATCAACACCAAAACTTGTTCCTATCGGTCTTCGAGTCTTTCTCCAATATTTATATTCTTTCATTGACCATTCAACACCATCAGGATTAATAATAGGGATAATAAATATTTCATTTTGATCAACAAGATTTTTTATACTTTGATCTGTTTTGTAATTTTCAAGAAGATATTGGGCAAGAGCAATCGGCACTTCAATAGAAATCCATTCTCTAGCATGATGTGCTCCCATAAATAAAGCAGATGGTTCTTGTTCATCTTCATTAACATTATCGCTGATTTTTATACCAGTTATTTCTCTTCCTTCATATGATTTGCCTATAACAAATTTTTTAGCTATATCAGAATAATCTTTTACCAATTCCTCAATAACTTTGTTACATTCTTCATAAGTGTGATAAACACTTTCACTTTTAATATCCCTACCCCTAAAAGAATCAAATATTGAATCTGCATTACTTAATACTTCAATTTTATGTTTACTTTTTAAAATATCAATGTCTTTATCATTTAATATAGAAATAAAGCTATTTTTTTCCATATTTTCTATTTCTAAACCAAAATTAACAATATTGTTTAGCTCATCTTTATCTTTAAAATAAATTCTAACAATTGAAAACCCATCAGAAAAACCTGAAATGAAAATACAACAAATAAATAAAAATAATACTATTTTCTTCATACTCTTCTCCAATAAAAAATCAATTTTAATAAAAATAATTATAATGCTTTTATTTCAAAAATTCAATTGTTATTACTCAACTTTACCTCTTGCATCAACTTTTATTTTATCAATAACTGTAATTTCATCGTTATCAACTATATAAAAATCATCAAACAGATTCATAACATAACAAGAATGATTCGGAATAATCTCTATATAATCTCCAATCTTAACATTGTTTTTAATACTAGTTTCAATAATCCCATGTTCTTCTGAAAGTCTGGAGAGAACAAAATCTTTTTCAATATTATTGCTTCCAATATCTCTTATAATTGCTCCATAATCTTTAATTATATTAGATGAATGAACTCCCTTATCAAGCCCAAGAGTTTTTGAACCTGCATCAATAACAATTTTATTTCCTCTAACTGATATTACCTGACTCACAACTCTCAAAGCACATTCATTTATATCAGCATAACCTATACTCAATGCTGTATTATCATAAAAAACATAATTACCTGGTCTTATAATTTCAGCTTTAAAATCTTCAAGAACAGATACAACTGGTGTAGCTCCAGTTGAATATATAGAATTTCCAATAGATTTTTTCAAACTTTCATTAAGTAAATTCATATATTTTTCTTCATCAATACCAATTTTTTTTACGCATTCAATATTTGTAGCTGAATATGAATGTCCAGCATGTGATAAAATTCCTTTAAAATTCAGATTTTTGCATTTTTGAAAAATCTTTGGAATTTGAATTTCAGGTTTTTCTTTAAGAGTAAATCCAAGTCTATTAAGACCGGTATCAATTTTTACAAAACAATTTACATCTGATACTCCTCTTTTTATAAAAAAAGAATTTAATAATTCTGCATGCCTAAAGCTATCTATAATAAGTGAAATATCAGCTTTTTCGTATATATTTAAGAATCTATTCATTTTAAATTTTGAAACTATAGGATATGCGATTATTATATTTGAAATACCTTTTTCAACAAGAATCTCAGCCTCTGATATCTTAGCACTAGTAATACCTTCTGCACCATCAAATATCTGCCTATCTGCTATAAATAAAGATTTATGAGTTTTAAAATGTGGATACAACTTTGAATTATTTTTTTGTGCTACCATTTGAATTTTTTTTATATTCTGATATAATTTTTTATTATT
>Ga0265293_10004628_pt1 | contig 24044 bp, 22 predicted proteins | sample Munlanlewell138R_FD_192505 | JGI IMG/M metagenome (GOLD analysis project Ga0265293, IMG submission 192505) | Leachate microbial communities from a municipal landfill in Southern Ontario, Canada - Leachate well 138R | ecosystem: Engineered > Solid waste > Landfill > Unclassified | place: Canada...
AGTCCTGTCGGCTGACCACGCGCAGCAGGTCGCCGTTGCGCAGCAGGATGTTCGTCGGGTCGACGTCGCTGCGCGTCAGTTCCGGCAGGTCGATGGTGGTCGACACTCCGCCTCGTGTGAGCACGACAGAAGAACGGTCCGCATCAGGCGTCAGTCCGCCGGCCCGGTTGATCGCCTCGGGCAGGGTCATCGCTATGTCGGTGATGGGCAGTACACCGGGGTTGCGTACTTCTCCGTCCACATAGATGCGTCCCGAACGATAGGCCTGCACGCGTACCGTGATCTGCGGTGCGTTGATGTAGCCCGACAGCCGCTGGGTCAGTCGTTCCCTGATCTGGAACTCGTTCAGGCCGGCCACGTGTACGAGGCCGGTGAACGGAAACTGAATGGTGCCGTCAGGCCCAACGTTGTAGCCGTTGCCCAGTTCATTCACGCCCGTGACCACCGCGGTGGTGGAAGACCCGGCTGGCGTGAGTGCCAGCTCCGGGTGATTCCACACCACGATGTTGAGGATGTCGCCCGGTCCCACCCGGTAGGGTTCGGCCTTTCCGAACAGGTGCTGCACTTTGCTGCGGACGAGCTCCTTGCCGGTCAGGTGATAGCTGCCTATCAATTCCGGTGTGATGGGCTTGAGCGCCCCGGGAGGGGCGCCATCTTCCTGGAGCGCCCGGCTGACGTCGTCGGGCTTGCCCATGTACATTCCGGGGGCCATGCTGCATGCTCCCAGCACAAGGCTGGACAGAAAGGCCACCATCAAAGCCTTCCATCGGGGGACATGGGGCACCCCGCCGGGATCGTCTCCGAGTGTTTTCATTGAATGCACTACCTTCCAGAAGTTTTTGGACAGGCTACCGCCATGGTCTGTATCCACTGACGCAGACCTGCGGATGCACTGCTTGGGTGAAACTGGCGCCAGCCGACGACTTTCGTCAGATGACGTCCAGGTTTTCGGCCTGCAGCCTTACTGGGGTCTGCCTGCCAAGAATTTCCATCAGGACGACGATGCGCCGCTCGGCGCTCGAGTGGACGAGGCCCTCCAGCCCCGCGAATACAGGAACGTCAGATTGCACGCGCACGCGCTGCCCCGGCTGTGGCCGGACGCCATCGCGACTCGCGTGCGCATTCCGCGCTTCCTGTTCCCTGATCGCGTCGATCAATTCCTGTCCGACTCGTGCATATACGCTCCCGAACCTCACCACGGCCTGGACGCCGCGAGTCGAGCGCACGGGCGCAATCGATTGCGACGAACTGGACGGGCGGAAGAACAGGTATCGGGGAAACATGGGCTCGATGCGACCGTAGAGCGGCAGGTAGGTTTCGTATCCCTGCCGGTCCAGCTGCTGCCTTGCCACCGTTTCACGGCGCGGCTCTGTGTAGACCAGGTACCAGCGCGATGACGTCACGGCTTGTACTGCTTGCATCGAACTTCCCCAAATGCGGTTACCAGATGCGTTAGAAATAACCGCGTGCAGCCGGGGCCAGCCATCAGCCATAAGTCATACGCCTGCGGCTCTAGGCTGGTTTGCGGAAGGCGCGCAAGTGCATCGGCTTATGCGTCCCTCGCAAAAATCTGCTATATTCCCGAATCTTCGCTTTCCGGCATAGAAGACCATACATGCCGGGGCCTGCCGAACTTCCCGGCAACCGCCGCGCACGCCGTGCGCGGCGCAGGGGAAACCGGCAACAGCTAACGAAGACAGCGGACAGGTGGCAGAGTGGTCGAATGCGCCGGACTCGAAATCCGGTATACGTGCAAGCGTATCGTGAGTTCGAATCTCACCCTGTCCGCCATTCACCAGACACGGGCGATCACACCGTTCCAGCCGCACCGGGCCAAGACCCTCAAGCGGTAATTCTCAAACTTCCGGCTCAAGGCTCGGCGCTACCCCAAGAACGGGGGGGACGGGCATTCACTAGACACGGTTGGTCACACCCTGCCACGATGGATTCCAGCTACGGTCTGAGCGTCTCGGCCGCTGCATGCCCCGGACGCGTTCAATGCGTATCGGGAATTACTGAAGAGCCGACCGAAGTCGTAATGGTAGAATTTTTGTGCCACTCCTACGTTTTCGATTGAAGCTTCGTTTAGTGGATCCGAGAATGGGAATTCTGTCGGTGACCGCATGAAAGGTCGGGAAAACATCAAAGAAGCAATACAACACTGGATCCTCAACGCGTGGAAGCCGCAAGAGGATCACGTTCTGATATCCGAGATGTGTTTTCGCGATAAGAAGAACCGTGCCGATATTGTCTATGCCAATGGGTCGCTTGCTGCGTTTGAGATTAAATCGGGAGCGGATACGCTGCTGCGGTGGCCCCATCAAATGGATGCCTATCTGGCGGTGTTCGACGAGGTATGGCTATGCGTCCATGGCAAGCACGTGCAGAAGGCGTTAAGTGTCACGGTTGCTGCCGTTGGTGTAGTGGTTGCCGACGAACTGGGCGGGGTGGCAATGATCAGGCCGGCTGCGCGCAACAAAGGAGTTCTTGCCTATGATCTCCTCGGTCTGCTATGGCGCGCAGAGCTCGACGAATTGTGCCGGACGCAGTCCGTTCCCGTCCTGAGAAGAGAAAAAATAGAAAGCGCACGTCGTCGAGCCGGCGACTGTATTCCGCTCGATACTATACGTCAGCACGTGCTGATGTGCGTGAAATCAAGGTATGCGTGCAAGGGTGTTCACAGTTCGCCGTCGTCATCGAAACGAGTTTCGTCAGTGCCCCTCGAAATGGGGAATCCCACAGATCTCAAGTAATGGAGCATGGCGCAAATGTGCTGGTTGATTCTAATACCGTTCCATGTGCCATTATTCCCGGTTCCACCTTCGCCCCGCGCAATGCGGCCGATTTCTTGAGTGGCCCAGCAGAAGTCATCGGAATGGTATCCCGACAGTTGTCTGATCTCCCGTGCAATCTCTGTGTACTTTGAGAACTCCTTGTCGCCGCCGCTCCTGGTTTGCCACCATTCTCCATCAACAAAGTAACTTGCAAACGGAAGCACTGGCATTCCGAATATATATTCCATCGCTCCTGTTGGGTTGGTTCCGCCATAATCGCCGACGCCGGCGGGCCGCATAGGCGTTGGCTGCGGACAAGAGCCCGTGTTCGACGAGAAAACTATCTGCCGCATCGACTCGAGATGTGGAAACGTCGATGAAGAATGGGTGATCGGTCCAGTGGCTCAGAAAGCTGTCAATGTATCGGGAGTCATTGCCCCGCATGTTCAACAGCGGGGCAACAGCGCTTCTCCGATCACTTTCCAAGTTTACGAGTGCCTTAATATCATTGAGTCCCACTCGGACTGATGCGATGTACTCCATGTCATCCTCATCTGGTTGGTATTTTCCCAAATATATGCAACCACAACACAAGAAAACCTTCGTCGCACGACGTGGTAGCCGACGCGCGAAACATTTGCGCAGATGGTGCCCGTGGTGGCAGATGCTGCCCAGCCGTGATTAGTTGCAGTCACAATAGTGTCCATCTCCTTTTTTCCGACTGCGACACGGTTTGTCGCCTGTTTGCCTAGCATGGTTCCTGTACCCGGCGACGGGGTCTCAGGAGAACCACGTACATGAAGGCACGAGGCATTGTGCGGGTGCTGCGACAGTCAGGAGTCAGGAATGCCGCCAGGCTGCGCTTGTTCCGTATCGATGAAAGCGGGCAGGAAACCCTGGTGGTGTCGAGCGCGCTGCTCACCAAGGTGGCGGCCACGGCAATATGCAGGCTGTTTCACGGAGCCTTTCCCGCCAGGCCGGACATCGAAGCCCTGGAAAAGATCTTCCGTGCGCCGGGGAAAACGGCCTGGGCCGGCTTCACGGCGTGCAGCGCAGCTGCGGCCGCAGAACGCGCGTGTGCACAGCACCGCATCGGTGATGCGCGGGGAGTATTGGTCCTCATCACTTTGTCAACGACGAGCTCAATCATTGACGACATGCGCAGGGTAATGGATGTCGTCCACCGTCATTCGGGAGCGGGGGCGACTGTGTCGGCCATGGTGTCCTACGACGAATGCCTGAACGATCAGACACGGGTCGAGATCCTGCTCACGGGCATGCCGGCCCGCGCGGCATGATTCCTACCTTCCCTCGCGTCACGGCTGCGGTGGCATCTTTTCCTTCCGGATTCCCCATACGTCGGCCCCGAAGCCGTTCAGCCAGCGCTTCAACAACAGGCTGTCCAGAAGGGTGGCGGTTACCCGATAGCCGTCGTCGTCTTCTTCGATATGCTGGTCGGCTGCCATGGGCGATTCGATCAGGTGGGCTCCCGCATCGCGCGAAATGTGGAAGGTGAGGCGAACAAGCTCGCCGTCGCCATACTGGAAACGCCCCTCGTTCTCATAGGCGGCCAGGTCGAAACCGGCAGGACGCGTGAAGGTCAGATCGGACGCTTCGGCCTTGAGGATGCGGTGTACGGCCAAGGTGCGTTCGTTGTCGTAGTCGCGGAAGCGGCAGACCACGTATAGATTCGCACCCTGCTGCACCAGGCCCAACGGCATGACCTCATGCTGCCTCCGTTGTCGGCGGGCGTTCCGGTAATCGATGTGCAGCCAGCGGTTCCGGTACAGCGCGAGGCTGACGGCATCGAAGACCTCCGGCACTATTTTCGGTGGCAACAGGGGCAGGGTGGTGCTGACGACCCGTACTTTGCGGGTCCATTCCCGTTCCGGTCCAGCGCCTTCCGAATCATTGAGATTGATCCGTGCCTGCGCGAAGAAACCGTCCAGTGACCGCAGAAGTGGGGCCGGCAACAGATGTTTCATGTGCTCCTCGGCCAGATGCAGCAGCAGCGACTCCTGTAGCGAGAGGCCCGGCAGCGAAAGGCCGCCGGCCTTCGGCAGCCACCGATAGCCGTATGGGCGTGCGCGGTCGTCGCATTCGATGTCGAAATGCGAGCAAAGGGTATCGAGGTGCCTTTGAATGCTGCGCACGTCGCGTTTGAAGCCCGCGTTCCAGAGCTGCTCGTGCAGTTCCTGGGCGGTCACCTTGCGGCGGCGGGGAATGCGCCGCAGGATCTCCAGCGCGAGCATGATCGTGTCGAGACTGCGTGTACGCTTTTCCATGTCGTGTCGTTGAACGGCGTCGCCCAAAGGCTCACTGGCCGACAGGGGTCAGCAGGGGCCGGCCCTGGAAGTGTGCAAGCAGGTTGTCGACCACGAGCTGCGCCATGGCACTGCGGGTTTGCGTGGTGGCACTGGCGTGGTGCGGGGACAGAATCACGTTGTCCAGCCCGAGGAACCGGGTGTCGATATGCGGTTCGTTCTCGTATACGTCGAGCGCCGCGCCGGCGATCCCGCCGCTTTCCAGCGCGTCGAGCAGCGCAGCTTCGTCCACCACCGACCCTCGCGACAGGTTGACGAGCCAGCCGTTCGGGCCAAGTGCGTCGAGTACGGCCTGGTCGACCAGGTGGCGCGTTTCGGGGCCACCTGGGCAGAGCAGCACTAGGATGTCGACGTTGGCAGCGAGGTCTGCCAGGCGATCATGGAAGACGTAGGGAACATCCTGCCTGCGGCGACCGTGATAGGAAACTTCCATCTTCAGCGCGATGGCGCGATTGGCGAGCTCGCGGCCGATGCGGCCCAGTCCGACGATTCCCAGGCGCTTGCCGCGCAGCGATGTGGTCAACGGCATCATTCCCTTCCGCGCCCAGTCGCCGCGGCGCGTGTACTCATGGGCCGCAGCGAGCCGGCGCATCGCATTCATGATCAGGCCGATTCCCAGGTCGGCCACGTCGTCGTTGAGTACGTCGGGCGTGTTGGTGACATGAACACCCCTTTGCCGGCATGCGGAAATGTCGATGCTGTCGGTACCGACGCCGGATGAGGCGACGATCTCCAATGCGGGAAGCTGGGGCAGCATCGCAGCCTGGAACCCCGAGCCTCCGTTGGTGACGACGCCGCGGATACGCGGCCCCACGCTTGCGATCAGCGCGCCGGCGTCTTGCGCCAAGTCGTGGCGATGAAGCACGAAACGCTGCTCCAACTGCTGCATCTGCTCAGGCATCAGGGCGCGCAGCACGAGCAGCTCGGGTGCGGAGTCGGACGTCTTCTTGTTCATGGTTATCGGGTTTTCCATAAAGGTTCAGGCGAATATGTTACGCATGGACATGATACGATTTTTCAAACTTGTAACGTTCATGCCTGTCTCGTTTCCAACGAGTACAGGCTGAAGCGTTCATCGTCGCACGTGCGCCGCTGCCCACTCGGGGCCGCCAGTACACAATTCCCGGAGAAGAACCTTGCAGAAGAAGCTTCCTGTCGTGCTGGCCGCCGCAGCCATGGCCACGCTTACCGCCTGTGACAGCGGCACTACGGTCGCCTCCGCCGACAAGCCGGCAACGCCCAATATTCTCTTCGTCATCATGGATGACGTCGGCATCGACCAGATGGCTTCGTTCGGCTACGGTGGCGCCACGCCGCCGCACATGCCCAACATGGACGTCGTCGCCGAAGCCGGCCTGCGCTTCCGCAATACATGGTCCATGCCGGAATGTTCGCCAGGGCGCGCTGCGTTCTTCCTGGGTCAGTATCCGCTGCGCACGAACATCCGGCAGGCAATCGGCCCCAACGACCTCGCCGTTTCCCAGGTGTCGCCGTTCGATGCCACCGCACCGAAGCTGCTCAAGAAAGCCAACTACGAAAGCGCCATGTTCGGCAAGTTCCACCTGGCGGGGCCCGAAAACAACGAGGCCGGGAACGCCACGCCCAGCGTGCTCGGGTGGGATTACTTCTACGGCTGGGTCGGCGGGCTGCCCGGTTCCGTCGACACCACAGCGGGCGGCGTTGCGCCGGAAGGTGCTCACAGCTGCGGCTTCGTGCCGTCCAGTGCAGCGGGCGGCGCCGACACCGGCGCGTGCTACCAACCCGACCTGACTTGCACCAATCTGCGCCGTGATTCCCTGGTGCAGGACCCCGTCGGCCTGCAATGCCTCGATTCCGGCGGTATCTTCGTGCCGAATCAGAGCTGCGGCACACCCCCTTCCACGCTGACCTTCAACAAAGAAAACGGCTACTACGTATCGCCTTTGGTCATCATCGACGGAGGCCACGTCGAGGAAGTCGCGCTCACCGACCCGCGGGCGCGGCGCTACCGCACGCGCCTGGAAACCGATGCGGCCATCGACTGGATCAAGTCCCGCCCGGCGGAACGCCCCTGGATGGCCACCGTCAGCTACAGCGCCGCCCATACGCCATGGCAGCAGCCTCCCGGCGACCTGATCACCGGTTTCGACGGGGCGGCGAGCGACGGTCTCGACTGCAAGGCCACCGCGGCGGGCCGCATCATACAGAACAAGATGACCGAAGCCCTGGATACGGAATTCGGGCGCCTGCTCGTGGAAACCGGGCTCGCGCAACGCGGCAGCGATGGCCGGCTGATCTACGACCCCGCGGCAACGAATACGGTGATCGTCATTGTCGGCGACAACGGTTCGCTGGGCACGGCCGTGAAGCTGCCCTTCGAAGGCTCGCAGGCGAAGGGCACCACCTATCAGACCGGCGTCTGGGCACCGCTGATCGTCGCCGGGCCGCAGGTGGCGGAACCGGGACGCCAGATCGAGCACATGACCAATATGGTCGACCTCTTCCAGTTCTTCGGTGAAGTGGCCGGCCTCGACATGCACAAGGAAGCGCCGCGCACCATCGATTCGGCCAGCGTCCTTCCGTATCTCACCAACCCGGAACAGCCCAGCATACGCAGCATCAACTTCGCCATGAGCGGTTTCAATTACCAGGCCAATGGCGGCAGTAACGGCCCCTGCGTGATCACCACGACCTGCACGCAGATTCCTACCAGCAAGAGTGTGTGCGAAGACAACCAGGGCGTGTGGTGGGGGCCGGATTACACCCATGAGTCGGTCGTGCAGAACGGCGGCGTGGGCTACAAGACCTGCAGCGACGTCAACCGCGCCCGCTACCAGAACGGCATTGATATGGTCGAAATTCTGCCCGAAAGCTCGGTGGCCATTCGCGACGATCGCTACAAACTGGTGCGCAATACGACGCGTATATACATCCCGGCGACCGACAGCTTCGATGTGGTCACAACGGAAGAGCTGTTCGAGATCGATCAGGCGGTGCCCCGGCCCCTGCTCGACACCCCGGATCGCAATCTGCTGGCGGCGCGCACGCCCGAAGCACAGCTTGTTTACGACACCTTGCGCGGCAAGATGGATACCATCCTGGCTTCCGAGCCCGCCTGCCCGGGCGATGGTAACCGCGATGGCGTCGTCGACGCCCGCGATCTCGACGAATGGCGGCGCATCGCGCACGAATGGGGCCTGTCCAGCGTCTACGACTTCATGGTCGACGGCTTCTTCGACGGGCTGACCAACACCGTCGATGCCGGCGTCATACAGGACAATCTGGGCCGCAGCTGTGAGCGTTCCAGTGCCATCTACTGATCCGCTGTGCGGCCGTCGCCGTGTCCTGGCTTTGGCCATGGCGTTCGGGGCGGCCCTTGCGGCGCCCGCCATGGCCGTATCTGCCGGAACGGCCCCGGTTGGAAGCGGGGCGGGCGAACCGGCCGCGCCCCAGGCCATCATCGGCGATGGCGTCGCCACGCCTGCCGGAATGGCGTGGATACCACCCGGCGATTTCCTCATGGGCAGCGACAGCCGGCTGGCCCAGGCCAACGAGAAACCGACGCATCCGGTCCGGGTCAAGGGTTTCTGGATGGACCTCACCCATGTCACCAACGATCAGTTTGCCGAGTTCGTGCGCCAGACGGGCTACGTAACGACGGCTGAACGCAGGCCCGAATGGGAAACCGTACGCGTGCAGTTGCCGCCCGGCACTCCGAAACCGCCCGATGATGTCCTTGTGCCGGGCGCCATGGTCTTTGTCGGCACCAGCGGCCCCGTCCGGCTGACGGACTACTGGGAATGGTGGCGTTATGTTCCCGGTGCCAACTGGCGTCAGCCGCAAGGGCCGGGCAGCAGCATCGAGGGCAAGGGCGATCATCCCGTCGTGCAGGTCAGCTACGCAGATGCAATTGCGTATGCACGCTGGGCCGGCAAGCGCCTACCCACCGAGGCCGAGTGGGAATATGCCGCACGCGGCGGCCTTGAACAGGCCACTTACGTCTGGGGCGACGAACTCGCGCCCGGGGGCAGCCAGATGGCGAACTACTGGGATGTCCGGCAGCGCACCTTTCCCGTGGTGAGCCCCGAGGCCGGAGGCGCCGCCGGCACGCAAGCCGCGGGCACATTCCCGCCCAACGGTTACGGCCTTTTCGACATGACGGGCAATGCCTGGCAATGGGTGAGCGACTGGTACCGGGCCGATTATTTCTCCATGCAGGCCAGTGCCACGCAACGCCCCATTGTCGATCCGCAAGGCCCGAACGATTCCTACGACCCGTCGGAACCGGGCGTCCCCGTGCATGCGCCAAAGCGCGTCATTCGTGGCGGCTCCTTCCTGTGCAACGAAAATTACTGCCTTTCGTACCGGCCGAGCGCCCGCCGGGGGTCTGATCCGTACAGCCCCATGTCGCATGTCGGCTTCCGCCTGGTGAAGGATGCCCCCCCGCCGGCCGGCTTCATGGCCGCCGCGCGCTGATTCGTCTCGGGGGCGCAGGCGCCGCCGCCGTCGGGGCGAGGCTTCCCCGCTCCCCACCCGTGGCGTAGCTCAGCCTGCGGCATGACAGGTTCGGCCCAGGTTGCCTTGAATGATCTCCAGGTCGGTGTCGTCGGTCAGGCCGTCATGGTTGAAGTCGTACCAGCTCGAGCGGCCCTGGTTCTGCCGGTTGAACCGTGTCCAGCCCTCGATATCGGCTGCATTCACCACGCCATCGAGATTGCCGTCGCCGGGGCAATCGACGCGGCTGTCGCGCAGTCGGTCCACTTCCGTCTTGAGCGTTGCGTATTGCCGTTGTTGCTCGGGTGTCAGCAGGGGGCGCGTCAGGAGATCGTGCAGGGCATTGTCCAGTCGGGGCACCGGCGCGGCTTCGTTTATTTCGTAGAACTCTTCGCTCAGCTCGCGTTGACCCGTTGTGCAGTTCAGGCGCTCGATCTGCACGAGCTTGTAGCCGGCATTGCGAATCGCCCGCTGAGAGTCCGGCAGGATGTCCACCGCCGCTTCGCCCTGTGACACCAGGTAGTCGTTGACGGCGCAGCACGTGGCCAGGCCCTGGGCACCCGCGATGCCACCAGGCCCATACCATCGCCCCCCCTGGTCCTCGCACACGCGCTGCTGCGGAAATACCTGTACGCAGACATTGGATGAGGGAATCACGCAAGGCGGGGCAGCGGTCGCCGTGACCGACTGGATGTTGTTCCCCATTTCCGTGTAGTTCGTGTCGCGTATGGCGGCCTGGGCCGGCTCCTTGAGGTAGGGCAGCAGCGGCTGCGCGTCGACGGGGCGGGAATCCGGCATGGATTCACGGACATCGATTCCGGCCAATTCGCCGAAGAGGCTGAACAGGTCGGTGGAGTTCACCATGTGCGGCAGGGTGCGTCCCGGTTCCTTGACCATCGGACCGGCCACGATCAGCGGCACCCAGACGCCGGTCTGATACGGAAAGCCCTTGGCGCGCGCCGGGTTGAACGGTGCCTTCACGCTGGGGGCATAGGTGCCGTTGTCGCCGATGATGATGACGGCCGTGTTCGTTTCTTCCGGCCGGTAATCCAGCGAACCATCTGACTTGTAGCGGGCAAGCCCCGCTTCCACCAACAGACGGCCGATCTCCCGGTCGAGGGCTTCGACCATCTGGTTGGTGAGGATGCGCTGCTGTTCGGGGCTGGAGCAGTCGAAACCGGAAGTCGGGTGCGCCCCGGGCTGCAGCAGCGCTTCCGGCGGCTGTTGCAGCGGCGTGTGGATCGCCGAATAGCCGACGCTCAGCATCCAGGGTCGCGAATCGTCGTGCCGGCGCAGCCAGGCGACGGCGCGGTCGGTCTCGAGTACGCTGCGATAGCCGCGATTGCGCGCGTCGGAGGCCGGCAGCACTTCGGTGCTTCCATCGGGCCTGCTGATCACCCATTCGCCCGTGTAGTAGCCGTTCTGCTTGTCGAAATCGAGGTAGGAAGGCCGCGGCGCACTGCACGAGCCGCTGGGAACGAAGATGCCGCCGCGTTCCATGCAGCTGCGTCCCGGCGTTGCGACCAGAGCGGTGGTCAGTGCCATGCAGCCGTCGGCGGGCTGGTAGCAGGCGCCGCTGTCGGCGCCGCGACCGGGGTCGTCTCGCGTGTTGGGCACGAAGCCGCAGCCATGAGTGCCCTCGGCGGCCACACCGCCCGCCGTGGTGTCGATGGGATACGGCCCGCCATCGAGATACCCTTCGAAGTAGTCCCACCCCAGTTCATGCATCACGCGGTCGCCCAGCGGATGGTTCGCGGGGTTGAGGTCGGAACCCGACAGATGCATTTTGCCGATCACTGCATTGACGTAGCCCTTCTCCTTAAGCAGCTTGGGCGTCGTCATTTCATAGGGCGATACCTGCGAATTGGCCAGATCGAGGGCGACGATTGCGTTCTTCACATCGCTGCGGAAGGGGTAACGGCCCTGAAAGAACGTCGCCCGGGTGGGCGAGCACGTGGGCATGGACCATGTGTTTCGAAAGCGCACCCCCGCCAGGGCAATGGTGTCGATGTTGGGGGTGCGCGGGGGAGTGGCGCCCCCATAGCCGAAGATGGAAAGTTGATCCACACCGAAGTCGTCGAGCACCACGAAGAGGATGTTGGGCGACTGTGATGTGTCTGCCCCGCCGCCATTGCCGCTGTCGTTGCCGCTCCCCCCGCAGGCGCCGAGCATGGAGAGAGCAAATATTGATGCGAGGAGTCGGATGTGCTTCTTCTGCATGGAAGGCTCCGCGTCTGTGCAGCCTTGTTTCAGGCCTTGATTTTTCGTCGTGAAATCATCGTAACGGAAGATGGCTGTTCATTTCCATGAATTTCTGCGGCCGCTACTGAATCATCTGGTTGATTTCGATGATCGGCATCATGACGGCAAGCACGATCACCAGCACGATGCCGCCCATGATCAGTGTCATGGCGGGCTCCAGCATGGCGGTGAGGGCCAGCGCCCGCCTTTCCAGTTCGGCAGACAGTGTCGCCGCGGCGCGCCCCAGCATGGCCGGCAGTTCGCCGGTACGCTCGCCGCTGGCGATCATGTGCACCAGCAACGGGGGAAACACCTGTTGCGCCTGCAGCGCACCGGCCAGTGAGCCGCCCTCGCGCACCATGCGGCCCGCCTCGTCGGCAGCTGCGCGCAAGCGCTCATTTCCCAAGGTGCGGGTGGCCGCCTCCATGGCCGTGAGCAGCGACACACCGCTGCCGGTCAGTATCGCCAGCGTGGCCGCGTATCGCGCGGTGTCGACTCCGGACACGTAGCGGCCCACGACCGGCATCCGCAGCAGGCGGGCGTGCCAGGCCAGCCGTGCGGCCGGCACCCGCAGCGTCCAGCGCCATGCCGCGAAGGCGCCCGCCAGCGTGAGCGCCGTCACGGCACCCCAGTCGCGAAAGAACCCGCTTACGGCCAGCATCATCCGGGTCAACAGGGGAAGTGTCTGCTGCGTGTGGCTGAAGGCCGTGACCACCTGGGGCACGACATAGCTCAGCAGGAAGACGACGACCGCAATTGCGACCAGGGAAACAATGGCGGGGTAGATGAAGGCGGTCAGAATCTTGCCGCGCAGGTCGCCTCGCGTCTCGATGTGTTCGGCGAGGCGGTCCATGACCTGGGGCAGTTCTCCGGATTGTTCTCCCGCCTCCACCAGTGCGCAGTAGATGGCAGGGAAGTCGCGCGGATGAGCGGCGAGAGCGTCGCATAGCCGGTGGCCGGCCCGGATGTCGGCACGCACGGCGGCCAGGACATGCGTCACATGGCGGCGTTCGGCGTGTTCCATACCGGCGGTCAGGGCCTGTTCCAGAGGCAGGCCGGCTGCAAGCAGGCCGGCCAGTTGCCGGGTCAGCCAGCCGAGTTCGGCGTCGCGTATGCGGGCGCCGCCGAACAGCCGCCGTGCCGCGCTGCGGCGGCCTGCGGCCTCCCGCAGCGACAGGGGCAGCAGCCCGCGGCTGCGCAGCAGCTGTCGCGCATTGCGTTCGGTGTCGGCATCGATCAGTCCCTGTTCGATGCGCCCGGCAGGGTCGGAGGCTTCATATTGGTAGGTGGGCATCGCGGTGTCACCCCGGCACGTCGGCTTCGTGTGTCACACGGGCGAGCTCTTCCCGAGAGGTCATGCCGGCGGCGATCCAGCGCAGGCCGTCCTCATGGAGACTGCGCATGCCGCTGCGCGCGGCGGCCTGCCGCAGTGCCGGCTCCGTCGCACCGGCATGTATGAGTTCGCGCGTTTCGTCATCCACCGTGAAGAGTTCGTGGATGCCTGTGCGGCCGCGGTACCCGGTGTGCCGGCATGCGGGGCAACCGGCGGCGTTCCATTCAGCGGTTCCGTCTTCCTTCGTCAGCTTGCACGCTTCGCAAAGCAGCCTGACCAGCCGCTGCGCCAGTACGCCGCGCAGGGTGGATGCAAGAAGGAAGGGTTCGACGCCCATGTCGGTCAGGCGGGTGACGGCCGAGACGGCATCATTGGTGTGCAGCGTGGCCAGCACGAGGTGGCCGGTCAGCGATGCCTGGACCGCGATCTGTGCGGTTTCCAGGTCGCGGATTTCCCCGATCATGATCACATCGGGGTCCTGCCGCAGCATGGCTCGCAGCGCGGTCGCGAAATCCAGCCCGATGCGTGGATTCACCTGCGTCTGGCCGATGCCGCGAAGGTCGTACTCGATGGGGTCTTCGACGGTCAGGATGTTGGTGGTGGCCGAATCGAGCCGCCCCAAAGCGGCGTACAGCGTGGTGCTCTTACCGCTGCCGGTGGGGCCGGTCACCAGCACGATGCCGTGCGGCCGGTGTATCAGGTCGTCCAGTGCCGCCAACACGTCGGCCGCCATCCCCAGGCGGGCCAGTTCCAGGAAGCCGGCGTCCTTGTCGAGCAGTCGCAACACGGCCCGTTCGCCGTGGCCGGTGGGCAGCGTGGAGACCCGCACGTCGATTGCCCGCCCCCCGACCCGCAGCGCGATGCGTCCGTCCTGAGGCAAGCGTTTTTCGGCAATGTCCAGGCTCGCCATGATCTTGATGCGCGACACCAGGGCGTTGTGCAGTGCCCGTCGCGGGGTCACGATGTCGCGCAGGGTGCCGTCGACGCGGTAGCGCACCACGGAGTGGGTCTCGAACGCCTCCAGGTGGATGTCGCTCGCCCCATCGCGGGCCGCCTGGGTGAAGAGGGCATTGATCATGCGGATGACCGGCGCATCGTCGTGGGATTCGAGCAGATCCTCGACTTCCGGGATGTCCTGCATCAGCCGGTCCAGGTCGATCTCGCTGGCGGCCGCGTCGACAACGGCGGCCGCATCGCCGGTCTCGGCGTAGGCGACCGCCAGCAGGGTGTCCAGTTCGGAATCCGCCACCTCGCGCTGCGCCAGCCCGCCATGACGCCGCCGCAGTTCATCGCGCGCCCAGGCAGGCGTCTTTTCCGATACCAGCAGTTCCACACCGGCGGCGCCGGTGTGGAAGAGGGCCCGATGTGCGCGAGCCCAGGCATAGGGCAGCCTCGGCATCATGGCAGGGCCTGCGGCTCACGCAGATCGAGCAGGCCCGTGGCGGGGTTCCGGTCGAAAGCGGGCATCGTCGTCATGTCGCCGCCCCGGTTGATCCAGCTGTCCAGAGGCGGCAGCTGTGCCTGGGCGGCACGCATGTAGTTGTAGCGGTCCAGCGTCACGCCGGCACTGTCGCGGGCATCGCGCACGATGTGCGGGCGCAGGAAGACCATGAGATTGGTCTTGCTGCGGGTGCGGGTGTCGTAGCGAAACAGATTGCCCAACACAGGTATGTCGCCCAGCACCGGAACGGCGCTGCGGCCGTCCGAGATGGAATCTTCCAGCAAGCCCCCCAGCACGATGATCTGGCCGTCGTCCACGAGCACATCGGTCTCGAGCGCCCGCTTGCGCGTCACCAGGCCTTTGCGCCTGTCGGTGGCGGCTTCGTCGACGCTGCTCACTTCCTGGTAGAGCGCAAGCTTCACCGTGTTGCCTTCCGAAATCTGGGGGCGTATGCGCAGGGTCAGGCCGACGTCTTCGCGCGACACCGTCTGGAAGGGGTTGCTGGCGCCATCGCCGGTGGTGGTGTAGCTGCCCGTCACGAAGGGCACCGTCTGGCCCACCGTGATGCTGGCTTCCTCGTTGTCCAGCGTCATCAGGTTGGGGGTGGACAGCACGTTGGCGTTGCCGCGCGACTCCATGGCGCGCGCCAGCACGCTCAGGTTGAGCAGCTCGTTGCCCAGCACATTGACGGTGCCTTTGACGACGCCGAGGCTGATGCCCTGGCCCAGTGCGTCGATGGAGGTCCGCCCCTGGGAATTCAGCCCGGTACCAGCCAGGTTGGCGCCGCCGAAGAAGGAGGACCGCCCGCTGTTGATGTCGCTGCCGCCGACCATCCACTGGATGCCGAACTCGGCCGCATCGCTGGCATTGACTTCGACGATCAGGCTTTCCACCAGCACCTGGGCGCGACGCTGGTCCAGCTGGTCGATGATCTCCCGAAGACTGCGATACAGAGGGGGCGCTGCCGAAATGATGAGCGTGTTGGTGGTGGGATCGGCCTGTACCGTGGCTCCGCCGGCCGTGAACGAGACCGGCTGCGCGTGCAGGCCGCCTGTCGCCGTGCCGCCGTAGCTCGGCGCCGCGCCGAATGTGGCGGGAGTGGCTCCAACGCTTGTGGGGCTTGAGGGCTGGGTTCCGCCCGACGGCATCGATGCCGCGGGGGCCAGACTGTCCTGTCCGAAAGCGGACGACGACGCCATGCCTGCGCCAGGCCCGGAGCCCGCTGCGGAAGCACCGCCCAATGCGCCCCGCAATACTTCCGCCAGCCGCGTTGCCTGGGCGTTGCGCAGGTACACCACATGAAGATTGCCGGTGCCGGTTTCCGGACGGTCTATACGATGGATCAAATCGCGGGCCAGTTCGAGTTTCTCGGGGCTGCCGGCGCGCACCAATACGGAATTGCTGCGCGGGTCGGCCACCACCACGACCTGCCCCGCCGGGTCGTTGCGCCCGCGGCTGTCCAGCAGCTGGGCGGCCAGTGCGGCGACGTCCAGCGCCACGCCGTAACGGACCGGAATCACATCCGTGCTGAAGGCATCGGGCGTGTCCACTTCGGCAATCACGCGGGCGATGCGTTCCAGGTTGTCGGCATAGTCGCTGATGACCAGTGTGTTGTTGCCGCCGTAGGCATTGATGGTGTTGTTGGGCGCAATCATGGGCCGCAGTATCGGCACCAGGTTGGCCGCGTTCTCGTAGCGCAGCGGGAATACGCGCGTCACGATTTCGCCGCCGCCCGCCGCCGCCTGTGTTCCCGCGGCGACGGGTCCGCCCTGCAGCTTGGCGTCGGCCTCGGGAACCACCCGGCTCACGCCGTCGACATCCACCACGGCGTAGCCCTGCATGCGCAACGCCGCCAGCAACATGGCGTATGCCGTGGCGGAGTCCACCGGTACTTCCGACACCAGTGTGAGCGGCCCCCGCACGCGCGGGTCGACCACGAAATTACGTTCCGTGAAGGCCGCCAGGGCGCGAACGACACCCTGCAGGTCGGCGTCGACGAAATTCAGCATGGTGGTGGGCCCCTGCGGCTGCCTTTCCGATACGGATGAGCCCGGTCTTGCGGCGTCTCCGGACCGGCGGCCCAGCGACCGGCTCTGTGTCGGGGCGGGGGGGACGGGCGACGTCGCCGCGCCCCGGGGGCTTTCGATGCGCGAGCCGGAGCCCGTGGATGTGTGCACCACGAACTGCGAGGGCCCCTGCCGGGTCAGCGTGCCGTCTTGAGGCCCGGCGCAGCCTCCCAGGGCCAGTATCACGCCCAGCGCCGGCAGCGTCCGCCGCGACAGCGAATAGGGCCGGCCCGGCTGTGGGTTTTCCTGGCTTTGTTTTCGACGAGGGTCAGTCATGCGTATAGGCGAAAATTCGTGAAGTCGGAAGAGGGCTAGCGATAGTGAAGCTGGGTCAGTTCATTCCGGCGCGGGCCCAGTGCGCCCAGCACATCCTGCAAGGCCGCATGCGTTTCCGGGCTGATGCCCGGCTCCGCCCGTGCTGTGCCCTGGAAATGGAAACGGCTGGCGGCATCGACGCCGCCACGCCCCTCCAGCAGCAGGGGGCCGTGCCGGGTTTCCAGCCGCAGTTCGGCGGTGTTGCCGGCGCCCTGTCTGAGCGCCACGGCATAGTGGCCTACCGGCCGGATGGGCGTCAATGCCGAAGAGGCCGCGCGCCATTCCGCGTCCAGCAGCCGTTGCCCCGGGGCGCGCGCCGATGCGCCGAATTCCAGGCGCGGCCATGAAAGCCATAGCGTGCCCCCCGGGCCGATGGCCGCAAGGCGGGCGTCCAGCGGTGCCAGCGCCGAGGCCGGCGCCTGCAGCGTCTGAGCCGAAATGACGGGCCCGCCAAGGGTGATGGCGAGCGTCAGCGGGCCGCCCAGCCAGGGGTGGCGGATCTCCATCTGCGGCCCGCTTGCGAGCGACAGATTCCAGCGCAAGGCATCGGGCAGCGTGCGGCGATCATGTGCCGGGCCGAGCGCCAGCGTGGCGCTCCCCGACCATAGGGTTCCGCTGGCCTCGACAATGGCCAGCGGCCACTGAGACGGTAGCGTCAGCATGAGCCAGCGCGCCGGCAGCACTGCGAGCGCTGCGGCTGTCGCCAGCATTGCCAATGCGAGAAGGTGAAGAAGGCGGCGCCTCATGGTTGCTCCGCCGCAGTCGCCTGCAGGCCGATGTTGCCCGAGACACGGCCAGGGCGGTCCCGTCCCTCCACGCGGCTGCGGATCAGCGTTGCGCTGCTGATCCGCACATTGAACTGACCGGGCAGGGTATCCATCCACTGCATGACCCGGTCGGCGCCGGCGTCGGCCAGTTCGATTTCCCATGTCTCGACCGTGCCGCCCGGGCTGGCGTCGCCCGTCGTCTTCAAGCGCACCGACGATTCCAGCCCCGCGCGACGCAGGCTTTCGTGCAATGCCTGGGGCATGGCGGCCGGTTCCAGCCGGCCGGCGGGGCGCCGTTGCAAGGCCTGCGCTTCCAGGATGAGTGCGTTCACCTGGATGACGTCGGCCCGCAGTCGCGGCAAATGTTCGCGTGATCGGGCAATCGAATCAAGGGATGGCTTCAGCCCCACGACCCAGATCAGTGCAGTGCCCACCACGATAGCGCCCATGCCAAGCAGCCGGCGTTCGCGGGCGGTGCGCACGGCCCACCAGGCGCTGACCGGCTGCAGGGTTTCTTTGATGCGCTGCCGCATGCCGGCGACATGTACCGGCTTCCGCACATTCGGCCGGATCATCGGCGCACCTCCGATGTGGATACAGTGTCGATACGAGCAATATGCCAGACATGTGCCTTGGCGTCGTCTTTCTGTACGAGCAGACGTTCGGCGGCTGCATTGCGTTGCAGCGCGGTCTCGTCCGATGGCGGGGTGTAGCCCTCGGTCAGGGTGAGCGTCAGCCGGCCCGCATCGTAGTGCAGCGACGCGACATGACCGCTGGCGAAACCCAGCACGCGGGCGGTCGCCTGCATGAGCGGCATGAAGTCGTCCGGGCTGGATCTGCCCTGGGCCAGACGCAGCTGGTCGACGTGGCTGCGTGCCTGCCGCAGCGGATCGAGAATCACGCTGATGGTGGGAAACGCGCCGCGCACAGCGGTTTCCATTCCCCGTTCGAGCAGGCGCACTTCGTCCCGGAGTTGCCCGGCATACAGCTGCAGGCCGGCCAGCCACAACACTGCCGCGGCGGCCATCCAGCGCAAGGGGCCGTGCCACCGTTGGGTATTGCTCGCAGGCTGCCATTCGCGGCGGGCCAGCGACCATCGGGGTGAAGGCGCCTGCCAGCGCTCGTCGGCGGGCAGGGTGAGCGGCTGGTCTCGGCCGGTATCGCGATCCGGCAGGATCAGTTCCAGCGGGAAGAGCGCGTCGACCTTCAGCCCTGCATCGGCAAGCATGCGCCAGGCCGCCATCAGGCGGCTGCGATCCGCCCATGCCACGGCAACGCTGCCGTCCGGCCTTGCCGGACCATGCGCGATGCAGAGTTCTTCCAGGGGGCTCAGGGCCATGGGTTCCACGCGGGCCTGTACGGCGGCGTCGAGTCGTCGCGCGGGCAAAGGGGGAAGCTGGACGTCGATGACAATGGCGTCGCCAGGTTGCAGGACGGCTTCCACGCGGCGGGCCGCGACCGTGTGCCCCAGGTGCTGAAGTTCGACTTCACCGCTGCGTCGGACTGCGCCATTGCGGTCAAGCAATGCCCATGGAATGCGGCTTTGTGGGGACATCTCGGCCAGCGGCGGCAGCATGAGGCGGAGGCGGCTCTTCATGTCAGCTCTCGATCCAGCGCACCACTGGCACGGCGTCGCCGCTGCGGTGAAGCAGGGCGCGCATGCCCACACGGGCGTGTTCCAGGACGACTTCGCCGGACACCTTGAACCAGTTGCTGCGCACGTCCAGCGTGATGCCGGCGACCATTTCCGCATCTCCCAGCCGGTTTACGAAATCGCCACGGCTGTTGAACCACTGGCCGCGTGTTCGCTCGTCGGTGAGGGAGCGCGCCCGGTCAAGCGACAGGGCGGGTATGACGGCACTGAGCACTTCCGCGCTGGCGGTATTCACATTGATACCGGTATGTCGCGGAAGCACGGTGACGTAGTCCGAAAGGATCGCCACAGTCTGGAGATCCATACCATCGATCCCCAGAAGATCATGCGCACTGCGCAGGGCTGGTGCAGTCGCCGCGCCTTGCGGGCTGGCCTGCGACGCTGCGACGCGAGTGGCGATGGGTGCCGCCAGCCTCGATGGAATTCCGAGGCGGGCCAGAAGGTTCTGCAGTGCGGCGAGTTCCGTGCCCTGCACGGCGCCATTCACGCTCAGGCGCTGCAGGTTGTACTTTCCCTGCTCATCTTCGATCAATCCTGAAAATAGGGCGCTGCGGTTGCCGTCGGGTGTCCGGATTTCCAGGCCCGCGATCGGTTGCGCCCAGATGGCGTCCCTGAGGGTTACGGCGTTGTTGCGGGCATCGCTCACCAGGATGACGCGAGCCCAGTCCAGACCGCCGCGCAACAACCACTTCGCCTGGACACGGTCGCGCTCGCCGGCCAGCGTGTCGGCCATCAGCGATTGGCGTTCCATGATGGCGGCAGTCGCAACCGATGCTGCGGCCACGACCACCAGGGCGCCGATCACTGCCATTCCCTTTTGACGCGTCGTGCTCATGGCAGCAACACCACTTTGCGATACGTTTCCGCGACACCTTCATGTTCGCGAAGCACGGCGATTTCCAGCCCTGTGGCCGTCATTCCGGCCTGTGCAGCGGAGGCATCGGCCCAGCCCCGGCCGGGCAGCCAGGCCCGCACCGTGAACCCGTGCACGTTGTTCAGCATCGGATCCGCCATTGTTGCGACCGGCAGGGGAAGGTGGCGGCCAGGTATGCCGGCAGCACGCCACAGGATGTTGTCGGTGAGCGTCCACACCACCTGCTGCCAGCCGCCGTCCTGGGTGGAGCGCAGCAGCACCAGGCCGTTGGGCGTCCACCGTATGCCGGGGGGAAGCGCCTGCGTTCCTGCGCCCGACGGCTGCGTTTCCGTGCCGACGACCGATGGCTGCGCTCCCGAGCCGACGACCGATGGCTGGGTTTTCGGGTCATCGGGCAGCGGTGCGATGGGGAACACATCGCGGCCCGCATGCCGCCCGAGGTCGGTTTCGATCTGCCCCAAAGTGCGCAGGATGGTGAGCGTGTCGTCCGCACTGGCCGCGAGCCGCTCGCTGGAGCGTGCCGTCGTATCGAGGGCACGCCACGACAGAATGGCCAGTGTCGCCATCAGGGCGAGGGCGATGAGAACTTCCAGGAGGGTGAAGCCCCGCTGCGCGGACCGCGTATTGATCATGGCAACGTCGACAGCAGGCCGTTCAGTTCGGCCAGGACGGGGCCATCCGGCTGGCTCACACGTATCGTCACCTGGCGGAAGTTGCCATTGACGGAGTTCTGCACGAGCTCTTCGCACGACAGGGGAAGCGGACCCTGCGGGCATTCGCGCCTGCTGCGGCCCGCCGGGGGGAAGGCGCGCAACAGCCGCAGTTCGGCGAGCCGGTTTTCGGCCGCGAGCAGGGCCAGACTGCGTTGCTGCATGGCCTGTGCGCCAGTCGCGCCGACGGCCAGGGCACGCATGCAGGCCAGCAGCGCCACGCTGGCGATTGTGAGCGCCACCAACACCTCTACGAGCGTGAACCCGGCTTGCGGGGGGGTGGGACTCATGGCGTCACCTCGTACAGACCGGCGTTCGCCCGCTGCAGCCGGACCGTGTTCAGCCCGTCGCGCAGTTCAACGACCCGCGGGCCGGAAATCCATTCGTCATGGAAGACATTGCCGGCGGGGGGATGCACCCGTATGTCGAGGCTGCGACTGGAAGACCAGCCGCGTGCGCGCAAAGGGCTGGTGTCGGAAAAGAGGGTGGACCGCGGCAGTGCGCCGGAATGCTGGACCAGTGCCGCGGGCAACAACAAAGCCCGCGGGGCGCGAGTGAACCGGTAGCCTGCTTCGTCGTATTCCCAGGCGATGGGGCTGCCCGACTTGCGCGCTTCGGCCTGGGCCATGGGGAAGAGTTGCGCCAGGCGCTGTGCATCTTCGTGCAGGCGGCGTGCATCGCCGCCTGAACGAACGGCCAGACTGGCCGTTCCGGTGACAATGCCGATGATGGCCAGAACGATCAGCACTTCCAGCAGGGAAAAGCCCTGCTGGAACACGTTACTGTGTCCAGGAACCGATATCGGCATCTCTGCCCTCGCCTCCTGCTTGACCGTCCGCACCGAACGAGAAGACGTCGATCTCGCCATGCACGCCCGGGTTCAGGTATTGGTAGGGTGCCCCCCAGGGATCGTTGGGCAATTGGTCGAGGTAGGAACGGCCTTTGGCCTGCCCCGACTGGCTGGCCCCCGTAAGCGCCGGAAGGCCTTCCTGCGCCGAGGGGTAGCGCCCGTTATCCAGCCGATACAGCTTCAGCGCCTGCATCAGCGTGCCGATGTCCTGCCGGGCGGCGACCGCACGCGCCTGGTCGGGCCGATCCATCAGGTTGGGGACGATCAGGGCGGCCATGACGCCGACGATGACGACCACGACCATGATTTCTATGAGGGAAAAGCCCTGCTGACGGTGCGCCCGTGGGCGCGGCGTACGAAGCTCTGTGTGCGGATTCATGGGACTGCTGACGTTACGTAGTTTGCATCATGACATTGTGTACCGCACAATCAATACACATTTATACTAATTTTCATGTTTGTTCATGAAAGGCGGCGCGTTGCGGCGCTTCAGGGGGCGAAAGTGCACAATTCAACAACACTGCCGCGTATCGACCTGCCGGCGCTGGTACGTGCCGCCGCCATGGCGGCGTGCGCGGTCGGCGTGGGCGTGTGGGGCGCACTGCTGTTGGCGCCCACGCCGTCGCAGCTTCCACCCGCGCTCGACGTTTCCGCTGCCGCGCCGCGGGACACCGCCGCCGTGGCGCAGTGGTTCGGGGGCGCCGCCTTGCGCGTGCGCGTTGTGGCCAGCGGCATCATCGCCGGTGAAGACGGCTTTGGGGCAGCCTTGCTTTCCATCGATGGCGGCCCGCCTCGCGCCTACCGCGTGGGGCAGACGCTTGCCCCGGGCGTCACCTTGCACGCAGTCGGGCCCACCTCCGTTGCCATCGCGCAAGATGGCGCGATTGAAAATGTTGCAGTCCCGGCCAGCCCTCATGCGCGGGTCCGGGGCTTTGTGCCGGTGCCCGTCGTCTCGTCGCGTCAACCCTGATGTGGCAACCGTGGAATCTGGGTGGTTCCAGCCTGGCACTGCCGCTGTTTGCTGCGTTGGCCCTGGTGTTTGCCTGGGCGTGTTCGGGCCTGCTGGCCCATGCGGCGTGGGTATTGCCCAGGCGCCTGGAACCGCTGCCTGAATACCCGACCGCCGCACATCGCCGTGGCCGCCTCGGTCTGTTTGCCGCGGCGCCCGTGGTGGCGGCTGCCTGCCTGTGGCTTTTTGGCGCAACCCCGGCGGCGTTCGCCGCGATGGTTTTCCTGCTCTGCCTGATGACGCTTGCATGGATCGACGCCCAAACCGGCTTGCTGCCCGATCTGCTCACCCTGCCGTTGCTTTGGCTCGGTTTGCTGGTGAACCTTCGCGGCGGTTTCGTTTCGCTGCCCGACGCCGTGCTGGGCGCCGCCGCCGGCTATCTGCTCTTATGGACGGTGTATTGGGGGTTCCGGCTCTGTACTGGGCGTGAAGGCCTGGGCTATGGCGACTTCAAGCTCCTCGCCGCCGTGGGCGCGTGGCTTGGATGGGCTACCTTGCCGTCAGTGTTGCTGCTCGCGTCAGTGCTGGGGCTGGTGGCTGTGCTGCTGCTTCGGGCCGCCGGCCGCATGCGCCTGGGCGATCCGCTCAGTTTCGGGCCTTGCATTGCCGCCGGCGGTGTGGCGGCGCTGCTGCGGCTGGGGGCGGGGTGATCGCAAAGCGCTCGGCGCCGCTCAAGGGTAATCCCCCCGTAAAAGCGGTGCGTTCAGAAGTAGAATTTTCTCATTGAGGAGTTCTACAAGATGAAGCGATCGAGATTCACGGACAGTCAGATCATGGAAGCGCTCAAGCGGGTGGAAGCCGGCTTGGCGGTGCCGGAGTTGTGCAGGGAGCTGGGGATCAGCACGGCGACCTTTTATAAGTGGCGCTCGAAGTACGGCGGCATGGACGTGCCGATGATGGCGCGTATGAAGGAGCTGGAGGCGGAGAACGCTCGCCTGCGCAAGATGTACGTCGAGGAGAGGCTCAAGGCCGAAATCGTGCAGGAGGCGTTAGAAAAAAAGTGGTAAGGCCATCTCGTCGTCGCGAGATGGCCCAATACGCGGTGCAAGAGCGAGGTGTCTCGGTGCGTCTGGCCTGTGAGGCATTCAACGTCAGCCAGATGTGCTACCGGTACGTCGCCAAGAACAAGACCGAGAACGACGAGATTGCCGACTGGTTGCTGCGACTCACCGACAACCATCGGAGTTGGGGATTCGGTCTGTGCTTTTTGTAC
>Ga0265293_10004629_pt1 | contig 24042 bp, 14 predicted proteins | sample Munlanlewell138R_FD_192505 | JGI IMG/M metagenome (GOLD analysis project Ga0265293, IMG submission 192505) | Leachate microbial communities from a municipal landfill in Southern Ontario, Canada - Leachate well 138R | ecosystem: Engineered > Solid waste > Landfill > Unclassified | place: Canada...
ATATTTGAATTTTCTCTGCCAATTGCTCACGGGTGTACTCTTTGTTTAATCGAGCCTGCTTAATAATTTTACCTAAGTTGTTCTTCCTTTTTCGCACTGTCAGTTCACCTCGTATATATTTTAACCGTTTTATATGTTTTTTTAAAGGATATGAGAGAAGTTTAAAATAGGAATTATAATATCATATTAAAAAATTGATCCCACCAAATAAAAAAAAGCAAATGGTTGGTGGGCGTATCAGTGTGTCTACTATCCCCTCCTTCCCTTTGCGGTAGGGGGGATTTTTTGTGTCCCGTCTAAAAATACACATTCAGTGTTTTAATTTACTGTCGTTAAAAAAAGATTAGCCAATCAAATGGGACAAGCTGTTCTAAATGAGGAACAGACAGGTGTTAAAAATAGGAATTCTATATGCGTAATCATATCCAAGTGGATTGATTACGCTTTTTTCTTGCCCCTACGTTGTCGTTCCCCGCCTGCCCTTCGACTCTCAAAACAGGAGAATTGGAGGGCACTTTTTTGTTTTTTTCGATAATTTTTAAAAAAATTTCTGAAAAGTTGCCAAAACCGATGTTCGCAATCGTGATAGTGAGTGAAAGGGAGATAAACCGCCTTGCGGAAACGGAAGGAGGTGAACTCTAATGGAGCTATCTTCTTCCCAAAGAAAAACGGTTGAGCATCAATTTGATAGCTTTTCTAAGCGGGTATTAAAAAATGAAGCAAGAGATATTTTGAAAGAAATGAAAACTCTTCAGAAGTACGAGGTCTTGTTTTCTGAAATGCCCCAAAAGATGAAGGAAGAATTTGATGCACGAGCGACAACGGACAAGTATTCATTTGAAACAACAAAATTCATGGCTTGTGGTTTTGAGATTGAAATTGAAAATGATTTGCTTGTCGAGGCGTTGTCAGAACTGCCTGTGAGAAGCCGTGAAATCGTACTGCTTGCGTATTATTTTGGTATGTCAGATACCAAAATCGCAAAAGCAATGAATATGGTGCGGCGAACAGTACAGTATCAACGGTCTAACTCCTTGAAAAAATTAGAAAAATATATGGGAGGGAAAAATAATGCAGAAGGATAAGTCGATAATTCCGTTTCCTGTCATTGAAGCGGCGGTAAGCGGCGATGTGGATGCCATTAATGCTGTGTTAAAGCGGTATGAAGGTTACATAGCACGTCTTTCTACCAGAAGGCTGTATGATGAGGATGGTCATTCCTATATGGTCATTGATGAGGAAATGCGTCGGCGCTTGGAAACAAAACTGATTACAAAAATCCTTGAATTTAAGATTGCATAATCTTTAAGCCTGTGCGGGAATGTGTCCCCTTTCCACATTCCTGTCAGGCATTAAGGCTCTACAGGTTAATAGCAAAATTTGGACGGTGGGAGTTGAGAGTTTGGAAAAAAAGAATATAGCTTTAAATATGAACTGTATGGAAGGAATGAAACGGTTTCCGGGTAAATATTTTGATTTGGCTGTTGTTGACCCGGAATATGGCATAAATATCAATCACAATATGGGACGTAGGAAAGGGGAGAATCCAAGTCCGTTTAAAAAAGTAAGATGGGACAGCGAGCCTCCGAAACAGGAGTATTTCAATGAGTTATTTCGAGTTAGTAAAAACCAAATCATATTTGGAGGAAATTATTTTACAGATAAATTACCCCCATCTAAATGTTGGATATGTTGGGATAAGGGGTTTTCGGATGAAGTAAGCTTTGCTTCTTTCGAGCTTGCATGGACAAGTTTTAACCGGGCGGCAAAGAGAATTTTAATTTCATCAGTGCAAAAAAACAGAATTCATCCTACACAAAAACCTGTCAAGTTATACGAATGGATTTTCAAAAACTATGCAAAAGACGGTTATAAAATTCTTGACACACATTTGGGTAGCGGCTCAAGTCGGATTGCCGCTTATAATTACGGATTAACTTTTATCGGGTATGAAATCGACAAGGATTATTTTGATTTGCAGGAAGAACGATTTTTACAACACTCAGCGCAGATGTCATTTATGGATCTGTCAGAAAAAGAGTGGTAGGTATTTGTCATTCTATAAAAGCATATCGGAAGGTGTGCTTTTACAGGCTGATAAAGAGCCTTAAAATTAAAAAAGAAAGCGTAAATTACGCAGTATATGGCAGTCGGATACCTTCCGGTAGCAAACGAGCCAAGCGGTGAATACGCCATGACCCATGCATTTATTTATAAGTGCAGGTGAGCGAATAATATGAGCCGTGAAATAGACAGCAGGTCTATGGGCCATGACTTTGTTCCCGATATAATGATACTCCCGTTTTGAACGCTTCACAGCATTGAACGGTTCGCCATAAGCATGGGGAAAGGTGAAACTCCTGTGGGTTGACTTGCAATCAGCCATCTGATATAGCCTTTTGTTTTGATATTAGAAATGAACAGATAGCTTTTGTCTGCTTATTTCTAATGCCAAAAAATATATGAAAAGAGGGATTAGCGTGAAAAATATTCTTTTTGCAAGTAAAGAACATAAGGCGTTTTATGTTCAAATGCTTTCCAAAGCTAAAAATGATGATTCTTACCATCGTGCATTTTTCTACACAATAGGAATTTGCAAGGAAACAAGGCAAAATATTGATACGCTTTTTAACTTTAAAGAAAGATGTATTGAGCCGGAGGGACTCTATGCCGGATGGCAGACCGGAACAACATACAAATTATGCCGCCTTGCGTTTAATCTGTGGAATGGATGGGCGGAGAAAGGAAACGAACAAAGCTCCACACCGTATGAATTGTTCGATTGCGAGTTTTCTCCCTACTTCTTTGAAGCAATAAAACTTCGGTATCCTGAATATTGCCGAGTACACGATAAGGCTGTTTCTAAACCATTTAAGCATATCAGATAATAGAAAGGGGTTTTGCCTAATGAAAAGTAAAGCTTTAAAAAAATCAGATGTTAGAGCTTCAGGGCAACTTGATATAAAGAGTGAGTATCAAAAGTGCGAGAATCTGGCTCCTTCAATTGTTATTGACGGTTGTACCGTGTCATTTACATCGACCAAAAAGGATACAGATGAAACGCTTATGGCAGTCAAAGAAATCCTCTTATCCGCTTACGGGACAAAACAGGTGGAGGGTTAAAAGCCCTCAACTCATTTGACAGAAAGGTATGAATTTGAGATAATACAGATGAAAAGGGCTTTACCTTATGTTCCTTGACAACTGAATAAGTTTACGCTTTAATCTATCATCTCAAATTCAAAAAATGAGAGGATGGATTAAATATGAATTATAGCAATATAGCATTAAAAAAAGATTTGCCGGATAATGAATTAGTAAATATTAAAAACTACATTCCTGATGAAGCAGACGTAGGGCGGCGTGTCCTATGCCTTTACCGTGTTTCCACCGATAAGCAAGTGACCTATAATGAAAGTAATCAGGCAGATATCCCTATGCAACGTCGAGAATGCCGCCGCTTTTTAGAACAGCAGGGATGGATACTTGTCCACGAAGAACGTGAGGACGGTATATCTGGTCATAAAGTACGTGCTGATAAACGTGACAGCATACAAATCATAAAAGAATTGACAGCTATGAAAAAGTTTGATATTTTTCTTGTGTTCATGTTTGACCGTATTGGCAGAATTGCAGATGAAACACCGTTTGTTGTGGAATGGCTTGCAAAAAGTGGTGTTCGTGTATGGAGTACCCAAGAGGGCGAACAGCGTTTTGATAATCATACTGATAAACTAATGAACTATATACGTTTTTGGCAAGCGGATGGTGAAAGCGAAAAAACTTCTATCCGCACAAAAGCAAGTTTAGGGCAATTGGTAGAGGACGGACACTATAAGGGAGGTACAGCTCCATTCGGCTATAAGCTTGTTAAAAGCGGTCGGCTTGATAAGAAAAAGAATGAAAAGAAAAATCTTGCTGTGCTTGAGGAAGAAGCAGTAATTGTCCGAAAAATCTTTGACCTTTATGTACGACATGGTTACGGTGTTCATAAAATTGCAAACACACTAATTGATGAAGGTGTTAAGACAAGAAAAGGAAAGAATTTTCACCATTCAAGTATAAACGGTATGATACGGAATTTGACATATACAGGTGTTTTGCGGAGTGGGGAAAGCCGTTCAGAGATAATTGAAGAATTACAGATTATACCGCCAAAAGTTTTTGAAAAAGCACAGGATATTATGGAAAAGCGTAGAACTGATGCTGCCAACAAACGTACTTATCCAATGAATACTGAAAGTCGCTGTTTATTGAATGGCAAGATTTATTGTGCGTCATGTGGCTCACGGCTCATTGTTGGAACAAATGGCAAGTACTTTTATGAAAATGGTGTAAAGATGAAAAGCCTTCGCTATATGTGTTATGGTAAGACGAGAAAACAGACTGATTGCAATGGACAGACGGGTTACACCGTCAAAAGAGTTGATAAAGTAATTGATAGCGTAATACGATACATATTTGAAAATATGCGGAGCATACCAAAGAGCGAAGTTGTAGATTCGGGGATTGCAGCTTTGCAGCAGGAGCAGGAAAGCCGTTTAAAAACTGCACAGCGTGATTACACTAAGATAGCTGCTGACCTTGCTGAACTGAAGGGTGAGGTTTTGAACGCAATTCGTGGAAAAAGCAAATTTACACCCGAATTATTAAATGAATTGATTGCAGAATCTGAAAAGAAGCTAAGAGAGATTGAAACTATCCGTAACACAGCCAAACGTGAGCTGGATGAGTGCAGATTCCGAGTGAAGGAAATGCAATCAAAATATGATGAAGTTATATCATGGACCCAGCTATACGATGTAGCAGATATGCCGGCAAAGAAAATGATTGTTGCCAATTTAATAAACCGTATTGAAATTGACTTAAATTATGAAATAAATATTGACTTTAACATTGATTTAAAACACTTCAATATTAACATTGATTTAGCTGCTTGCAAATAACACAAAACGGCTTAAAATAAAGGTTTTAAGCCGTTTGTCGGTGGTGGAGACAAGGAGGATCGAACTCCTGACCTCTTGCATGCCATGCAAGCGCTCTCCCAGCTGAGCTATGCCCCCGTGACTGGTACCCCAAAAGGGAATACCAAAAATTTTATTCAGTTGTGATAAGAGGTATTGTAGTAGGACAGCTTGCGCTCCCAGCTGAGCTATACCCCCAAAAGTGCTCGCTTTTTTATGACTACAAACATAATAGCATTATTTGCAAAATTAATCAAGCCTTTTGGCGTAAAACATCTTTATTTTTTTTCCTTCTTCTGTTATAATGACATAAGAGCGCATTCAATTTTTAGGAGTGTTTTCAATGAAAAAGATAATTGCCCTATTTTGCGTGCTTTTTCTTTTCGGTTGCCATATGAATCAATCTGCAAAGGATGGTGTGGATAAAGAACAAACGCCCGCGCCTGCGTTGGGAGGCACGCTTAAAATTCATTCATATAATTTCGATACACTAAACCCGTTGTTTACAAAAAGCAAAACAAACAGGCAAGTGCTTATGTTAATTTATGATTTTTTAATTGCATGCGATGATAATCAAATCCCACATCCGATACTTTCTTCCGGTTTCTCTGTTTCTGATGACGCGCTTGTTTGGACAGTAAATATAAACGAAAAAATCCGCTGGCACGATGGCGCATATTTAACGGCAAGTGATGTTGCGGCAACACTAAACGCTGTAAGAAACAGCCAAGCTGACAGCGCATACAAAGAAAATTTGTCAAATGCGAAAAGCATAGAGGCATTTGCCGACAGCGTTGTTATAACACTTAAGGAACCCCAGACCAATTTCATTAATTTGCTTGAAATCCCTATCGTCAAAGCGGAGGATGCGCCAAACAAGGACATTGAAAAACCCATTGGCACGGGCTGTTATATATATATTGAAAAAACGCACGAAATTATGTATCTTACAAGCAACAAAACCGGGAGACATCTTCCGTATATAGAAAATATCAATGTTTATTTGTTGCCAAACAAGGAGACGTCTGTGTTTGCGTTTGAAGCAAAAGAAATAGATATTGCCCAAACGGATATGACGGGCAGGGGTGATTTTTCCGGCTATGCGCAAAGCAAAGCGGTTGAATTCAATTCCGGCTGTTACAACTTTTTGGCTTTTAATACTGAAAATGAGCATCTTTCAAACTTATATATAAGAAAAGCAATTGCGCACGCGATAAGTAAAAAACAGATTTTTGAAGAAGCTTTGCTTTCAAAAGGCACCCTTTGCAACAGCTTCGTTCATCCCGAGTGGCAGTTTTATAACGAAAAGGTTGACGAATATGAATACAACCCTGCAACCGCAAGCCATATACTGGCAGAGCAAGAGGTTTTACCCGAAAGTATCCGCTTTAACATTTTGGTTAACGAAGAAAACAAGCTAAGGGTAAAGGTTGCAAAAATAATAGCGCAGCAACTAAAAACATGCGGCATCAACGCACATGTGGAATTGTTAAGCTGGGGCAGGTTTAAAGAACAAATTACAAACGGTAAATTTGATATGTATTTAGGCGAAATAAACTTTTCAAACGAGCTAAACCCCGCCTATATTGTGCCGCAAACCGAGCCTTTCGCCCTGCTTTTACAGCAGCTGCAAGCCCAAACGACAAATGAGGGCAGGAAGGACCTTTACAACACAATACAACTTGAATATTCTAAGCTGCTGCCCGCAATACCCTTATATTTCAGCGTTGAATCTATTTTGCTAAATAATAAAATAAAAGGGAATATACGTCCGTTAAGAAATAATATTTTTAATAATATACATGAATGGTATATCGAAACGGAAAATTAAAGGAACTTTTTTAGGCATCCATCCGTCAAATGCACAGTAGCTAATTTTATATGTGACACTTGTCAAAATATTTAGGAGGGTTTTATTTTATGAAAAAGATTATTGCTTTAATTATGGTTTGCGCTTTTTTACTGCCTAACTTGGCGTTTGCAGGGGAGGAAAACGCCAAAAACCTTGAAGAGGTAATCATTAAGGTGCGGGAAAAAATCGAAGTGCCTGAAAGCTATGACGACTTTTCAAGTAATATGCGAACAGACGAAGACGGAGTTATTCATTGGAACCTTAGCTGGGCTTCTGCCAAAAACAAGGATGACTGGGATAAAAGTTACATATCGGTTGATGTGACGGGGGGCGGGTTTATCGAATCATACTCAAAATATGACAATTCAGGCAGGCAATATTCGGAATATGTCAAAATACCCGATATTACAAAGCAAGAAGCGGACGACATTGTAAATAGCTTCATTGCAAAAGTTTGCCCCGAAATTGCAGGGGAGTATGAATATGCAGAGCCAAGAATATATGATGGAAATTACAGCTATAACTTTATCCGCGTTGTAAACGGGATAAAAATGCCCTCGAACCAAGCGTCATTTAATATTGACAGCAGGATGAAGGAAATAACCAACTATTACGGTAATTGGAATGTTTCATTTGAATTCCCTTCTCCTGAAAAGGCAATTTCAAAGGAAGAAGCGCAAAATATTTTTGCAGACAAAACGCCGCTTGATTTAGAATATAGAATAGACAGCGACGGAAAGCCCAAGCTGCAATACAGCCGCTCAAGGGAAAAAGGAAATATGTATATTAACGCAATAACGGGCGAAATTGAAAAACCCGAATTTGGTTATGGCATATACACCCGAGCGGAGAACGCAAAAAGCCTTGATACTGGGGGGGCTATGGGGGGGCTTCGCCCGGAGGAGCAGCAAGAAGTCGATAAAATTGCAACTGCCCTAACGGTTGAGCAAGCGGAAGAAAAGCTGCGTCAAATCTCAGAGCTTGATTTTGATGAAAGCTATATTTTATCAAGTTCTCACCTTTATCAATATAAACAGGCAAACGGCGCTGTTAAGGCAAACCTGAGCCTATATTTTACACAACTGAAAACAGATGAGAAATTGACTGATGAACAGCTTAAAGTTATGATTGCGGCAGGGCATGGGGACGGTTATGCAAACGCCGATTTTGACGCTCAAACAGGTGACCTTACCTCCTTTTCAAGCGGAAACTGGTATGGAAAACCGCGTCCCATGTCAGAACAAAACGAAAAAGAAAGCCAAAATACCGAACAAAAAGCTATTCAAAAGATTGCAGAATCTTTTATAAATAAAATGCGACCGGGCAAAATTGATAAAGTAAAATATATTCCGGCGGATAATCAAAATGATGAAATATATTACTATAACTATTACAGAATGGAAAACGGCGCATATTTTGGCAATGACTCAATATGGATTGGCGTAAACGCCGATAATTCTAAAATAAAAGAGTTTAGCTATAATTGGACGGAAGGTGTGGAAATCCCCTCTGCTGACAGCGTAATCGGACTTGCAAAGGCGCACGAAATTTTATTTGAAGCGGACGCCTTCAAGATGCAGTATGTTCCGAACAAGGGTAAAGTTATTTTAGCTTATAAGCTTTCGGATGAAAAAACCTTTTTTATAGACGCCAATAACGGGCAGCTTTTAGATTGGTCCGGCAAGCCCTTAACCGAAGATAAAGCGCCTGAATTTAGCGACATAGAAGGGCATTTTAGCGAAAAGGCAATAAAAGAGCTTGCAATGGTGGGTGTGTTTTTAAGCGGCGATGAGTTTTTGCCCGACAGCAACATGCTGCAAAAGGATTTTGTCACATTGCTTATTAAACTGGGCAAATATTATTACGACAAAGAAAACATAGACACAATTTACGGATATCTTATACGGGAAGGAATTATGGATGAATCGGAGAAAAACCCCGACGGAACCATAACGCGCGAGAACGCAGTAAAATATGTCATGCGTTATTTGGGATATAAAAAGTTTGCCGAAATCCCCGGCATTTTCAAAACCGATTTTGCAGACGCTGATGAAATAAGCCCTGATTTGCTTGGATACGCCGCCATTGCCAAGGGGTTGGGTGTGGTAAACGGAAATGATGGAAATTTTATGCCTAAAGACATCTTAACAAAAGGTGAGGCGGTTGTGATTATATATAACTGCATAAAATCGGGCATTTAGTAATTGATTGAAATAAACCTTATCTAAGCTAAATTGTGTTAAGCAACCATCTGTTGATGTAGTCACCTCATTAACTGATGGTTGCTTTTTTATATGATAAATGTGTAAAGACGGAGTTTCTTACCATTTATATTGCAATTTATAGTTTTCCACCGAATATTTCCAAAAACTTGACATTATTGGTATTCTAATATATAATTTTTTTATATACGCAAAAAACATTGGAGAGAAATTTCCTTTCAATTGCGTAGGTCAATTAAGTTTAAAATTTTAGCAAGTTAGAAAGACGAGGGGGATATTATGAAAAATATATTATCTGTTTTTACCTGTTTATGTATAATTCTATCAACATTACCAAGCGTATTCGCAACAAACAATAATGTTGAAATTGCAAATTTTGAAGAATTAAACGAGTATGTTATTCAAATAAACAATGGGGCATCTATTGATGCTAAACTTATGGGGAACATTGAAATAACAAACTTTACGCAAATTGCCCCTAACGAAGTTAGCTCTTTTAACAGCACATTTGACGGAAATGGCTTTAGCATTACATATAACGCCGGTGGAATTACCGGCTTATTTGGCAATGTTGGCAGCGGCGGAACAATCAAAAATCTTACCATAAAAGGTATGGCATCAGGCGATAATGTTGCCGCACTTGTATATAAAAATGCCGGCACCATTGAAAATGTAACTAACCGGTCTACTATAAATGGCTCTGCTGCTGCATCGGGTATTGCACATGAAAACACCGGTTTGGTTGTAAACTGCGCAAACCAAGGCTTGCTGTCTACTCAAATTGGAAAAGCAGCGGGTGTTGCAATTACAAATAACGGAACTATTATAAATTGTGAAAACACCGGTGAAATACGCGGAAATGCATTTGGCGCACAAGAAACATGGTCGGTATCCTCTGCAGGTATTGCCGTTACAAACAATAAAACTGTTGAAAGCAGCAATAATGTAGCAAAAATAGGAGGCGGCGCAAATGTTGGCGGTATAGTTTCTAATAATGCCGGCATTATAACCGATTGTGAAAACACGGGTGAAATTACGGCACAAGTAAATTATGCGGCAGGTATTGCCGCCCAAAGTTCCGGTTCTGTTACGAACTCACAAAACAGCGGTGATATTAACGCCCATGTCGATTATGTCGGCGGTATTGTTGGCTTTGCATCCGCCGGAACAAACAGCAAAATTTCCAACTGTAAAAATGCGGGGAAAATAAAGGGTTCCATACGCGTTGGCGGTATTGCAGGGCGGGCTAACGCTTTAATTGAAAACTGCACGAACGAAGGCATAATAGACGGTATGCATGAGGTATATATGGGTATAAGAACCTCACAATACTTTGGCGGCATTTCAGGTGTTTCCGTTGCCGATATATCTTCGTGCGTTAATAAAGGAGCGATAAATGGCGGATATATTTATACAGGCGGTATAGTGGGGCTTTTAGGCGACGGAAAAACGATGTCCGATTGCACTAATTACGGCAATATTGCAGGTTATGCGTACCGCGTCGGCGGCGTTGCAGGTGAGATTGGAACAAGCGGCGGCAGCGGCGCAAAAGCTATCAGGTGTGCTGATGTAGGAACGGTTAGGGGTTCTGTTGGCATTAACGCTAACTATGTTGGCAGTATTGCCGCTGTTAATAATGGCGATATTTCTGATTGTTACAGCACCGCTACTTTAACCGGATTTGGTGTCGGCGGGCTTGTTGCAGGGCATTTAGGCACTTCAACAATAAACGATTGCTTCACTTTGAGCGACCCAAACCAAGTTGGGAGCTCATCGTCTGTACTAAGAACCGCAAATGTTTATACTACCGCTAATGTAACCGGCGGAATTCAAAAGCCAATTGAGCAATTTAAAGACGCTACCATTGTGGGTTTGCTTAATACAAAAAACAACACCGTTTCCGATAGGGATATATTTATTCAAGGCATAAACAATCCGATATTTAAAAATGAGGCAACAAGGGGAGCATCAAATTTACCGGATTTTAAAACTACATTGCCGAGCGTTAATGTTGGCGGGGCTGTTAATGTGGTAATTCCCAAAGAAGAAAATCCCGTACTTAAAAGTGATATTTATCCGCTTGTTATAACACCCAACATTAACTTTTTATTGCCGGCTGATATGGACTTGACTAAAGTGGTTTACTATACAATTGATAAAGATGACAACAAACTGGAGCGTTTTCAAAAAGATTTTACACAAAGCGAAACAATTTCAATAACTTTAGACACAGGGATATATAATGTTGCTTATACTAAAAGCACACTTCCCACAATGTATGTTAATATCGATGAAAACTATATAACAAAAGACGAAATGAATACATCGTTATACCATGATATTTACTCTTACGGGGATTTTATACTTACTGTGCCTGAAGAATTAGCAAACCAAAAAGGCTGGTTAACCGAGTATGCAAGCAAAAATGATAACAATATAACAGACCCGGGCAGTATGAAGATTAGAGGGCGCGGAAATTCAAGTTGGAGTATAGACCCTAACAGAAAACGGGGTTATCAAATGAAATCCGAAAAGCGCGTGGATATGCTCGGTATGGGTAGCGCTAAACGCTGGCTTTTGGTTGGTAACGATATTAATTTATATAAAAATAAATTTGGGCTTGATATGGCAAAAGAAATGGGTATTAAATATGCGGTTGACTCTGAATTTGTTGACCTTTATTTAAATGGCGCATATAAAGGCGTTTATATGTTCTCGGAAAAAGTTGAAGTTGATAAAGCGCGTATAAATATAACTGATATTGACGATGAGTATGAGGCAAACAACAACAGCGTTGATGGTGTTGATTTGACGGGCGGTTATTTAATAGAGGTTGATAACGCCCCGGATGTTGGTTTTTTTATTTCTTCGCAAGGCAACTCAATTTCGGTTAAAAGCCCTGAGGATATTGACTCCTCGGTTGCAGCAAACAATAACTACTCTTATATATATCAGCTGACAACAGATTTGTTTGATGATATTTATGGAGACGGCGACAATTTTATGGATAAAATTGATGTAGAAAGCTTTGTTAAATACTTTTGGCATCAAGAGTTTATTCGAAATACCGATTGCGGTAAAGGCAGCACATTTTTGTATAAGGATAAAGATTCCGTTGACCCGCTGATATACGCCGGTCCGACTTGGGACAGCGACTCAGTTTCATTCGAATGGGCGCCATACAGTTGGTTGTTGCCAACACTTTTAAATTCTACGGGCTACCCTACTTTGTATAACAGCATGATTAAACATAAAGAATTTATCAGCTATGTCGAGTGGTATTACAAATACGACGAAACAATAAAAAACGCATTCCAAAAAGCTCCGCTGATTATTCAAAGCTATACGGACACACTGAGCGTTGCAGGGCAAATGAACTCACTTCGTTGGAACAATAACGCACCATTTGATATATCAAATGCCGTGGATAATATTGGAATGCGAGCATTATGGATAGATGAAAATTACGAAGCGCTAAAAGAACAAGCTGCAAAAGGCGAATTTATAGAGCTTCCTCCTCCGTCAGACACGCCGGACCCAACCGATACGTCAATTGCAAGTTTTTCTTATAGCGGCGGCGCTCCCGGCGTTGTCTTTGATACGTCGTTGGGGGATAGTACAAACGGATACAAGTTAACCGGCGGGGCAAATAAGGAAAGAGCAAGGCTTTTCGGAAGTGTTAACGGAACAACGCATTCAACATTCAGATGGACAAACGACCAATATTCCAAAGGCGCGGAAACTGCAACGGTTCCCAGAATTGCGGCATCTTCCGGTACTGACGAATGGCAAGATTATCTAAGCTCGCCGTCATATATCGAGCTGAGAGTGCCTACAATCGGGCATCAAAATTTAGTGTTTAGCGCAAAGCTTGGCGGAACGAAAAAAGGTCCGCAGGATTTCAAATTATCGTACAGCGTAGACGGTATTACTTATACAGACTTAGCAACTTACTCTATACCAACCGGTCAAAACAAAATACTGCACCCGGCTTTTACAGAGGTTAGGTTGCCTTCTTTAGCAAATAATAAAGAAATGCTTTATATTAGGATAACGACCACAAGCAATAACACCGTTAGCGGCAGTCTGCTTTCAGTTGACCCAAGGGGCGGAGAGCTTGCATTTGGCGACATTGCGCTTGATGTTAAAGAGCCTGAATTAAACGAAAAAATTGCAAAATTCAATATAACTTCCCCTACTAATTTTATGGATAAAGCATATGCTACTGACGGCTACTACAAAACTGCCGCAATATCCGCATCTTTAGACGGAGTTACGCCTTTCATTCCGCTATTTGACGACATTAGGGGGCTTGCTATTTCTCCGGATGACGGCGAAAAATGGCAAAACGGAACATTTTGGCAGATAGAAACATCTACTGCCGGTTATAAAGATTTAACTATATCGGCAGATGCGTATTCCAGCGCCAAAGGACCTGCAAAATTCGACTTAGAATATAGCACAGACGGTGTAAGCTTTGCAAAAATCGATACGCTGATTAGCCCGATAGGTGAGATGTCTTCGCTTGTAAATGAATATGCCATGCCGACAACGCTTAATAATCAAGAAAATGTTTATATAAGATTTACGGTGAGAGAAAACATCAGAGTTGATGGTTTGGGTGAACTATTTGATAACGAATCCAAAGGAAACGCCTACATAAACAATGTTTTAATTGGTGCAACGCCTATGGAAAATGCTTTACCCATGCCCTATAACAACACATTTATAAATAGATATTCAAGCGAAAAAATACCATATACATTTTTAGAAGGCGCTAATGCAAAATATACCGTTCAAAATTTACAAGGCGTTAACCTAACAGAAAATGTTGCATACAACGATGGAGTTGATTTATCGACATACATTGTTCCGGTTAAGGTTTTAGTTTGGGTTGAAAAAGACGGCAAACTGTCAATTTCTAATGAAAGGATTTATTATCCTAAAGGCAAGTTAATATCACAGTTTACCGTTTCAAGTGAAAGCATGTTCTCTCCGGACAAAACAACGGTGTTTGCCAATAATGACAATGGAGAAATTAGCGTATATCCTAATGGCGCTGATAAATTAGAATTTAACTACCATGCTAATTATGGTATAAGGGCTTCGGCAACGACTTCAAATTCGTGGTCAAGCAGCACAGATGGCAATAAAGATGGCTATTGGCTAATAAATCTTAATACAAAGGGTTATAACAGCATTAGTTTTTCAGCGGATATGACCGCTTCAAGCAAAGGGGCAAGAGATTTTAGGCTTGAATACAGTGTTGATAACATAACATTCTATCCGCTTGCAAACAGCGGTGTGCGGCTTAGCCCATCATTAAAACAAGTTTATGTCGATTTGCCGCTTCCGAAAGAAACGAATAATAAAGAAAATGTTTGGATTAAAATTATATTAAACGGCGGAGAAAATGTGGCAGGTTATGAGTTGGACGATGCCAAAGAATCGATTGGAAAAGGGCATACAGGCATAAATAATATCAAAATTCATGGTAAAGAAAATGCCGTAATTACATCGATTTATAAAAACAACAAATTAGTAAAGGTTTTCTTCAGCGAAAATCCCGACTTTACAGGATTTATTTATGATACAAAAAAAGAATTTTATTGGGACAGCATTGAAAATATGATGCCGATTGAGTAAATGAAGATGTACAAAATTCATCCTGTTTAACAACACATAAAAAATGTGCCCTATAATAAATGTTGGGGTGTAAATAGAGCTTTGCAAAAATAATTTTAAAAAAGGTAGAGCATATTGAAAAATCCTGCGAAATGGAATTGACTAAAAATCAATTTCAAAGGAGAATCAATATGCTCTATTGCGCTTATATTATGCTGTTTTTGTCTGTTGTTGCCAATAATGTATACCAAAATATTTTAGCGTTCCTTGATTAAACAAATACTTTCTATATAATACTAAACAGAATTTCCAGAGAAATATTCTTCAACCGTTTCATTTGATGTTATACTGCAAAAGTAGTACCAAGGGGGCACAAAATTGATATCTTTTGCGCCGAAATCGCGCTTAAAATAAAGATGTTGAAATAGTATAACCAAAAAGGATAAGTTGTGCCATATTAAAAAATCAAAATATAATGTAGAATGAGGTGTAATCGCTGTCGATTACCTTAACAACAGACAAGATATGTGCATTATGCAGAATAAATAAAATAAAAGGAGAGAAACGACTATGCAAAGAAAATCTAAAAAAAGAGTGACGGCTATCATTGTATCTGCGATTATGGTATGCATCGCAATGATTGGGACAGTTAGCGGCTTAAGAGCTTTAGCGGAACCTGCAAAGATTTACCCTACGGATGATATGTATATCCATAACCATCAGGGAAAAAGTATTAATTCGGCGTATATGCGGGTGCAATTTAGAAAGGATGAACTGTCTGCCAATTCTTATGCTTATATGAAGTTTACAGTACCTGACTTTCCCGCAGGAACTGGGGTAACGCTTAAAATGTATAAAAGTAACGAAAATGGCAAAGGTCCCTGGAAGGTATATCCCATAAGCGATAACAGTTGGAGCGAGAGCGTTGAATATACTTGGGACACAAAACCCGAATTTGATGCGTTTAACCCCGATGTGGAGCCAATAGGTGCGACCGGCGCAATCGACGCTACCGCGGCTCATTGGGTGGAGGTTGATTTAAGTAGTTATATTACCAAGGCAGGAACATATAGTATAGTTATTATCAATACGGTTAACAGTAATGCGCAAATTGCGTCAAAAGAGGATAAAGACAAAAATAAACATCCTTATTTGGAGATAGACGGCATTGCTGACCCCATGCCCGCGAAGCCGGAGCCGGCGGCAACTCCTGCTCCAACGGTAACACCCGCGGCAGCGCCCGCCTCAGCGCCCGATGCAGCATCTGGTTTCGACCCGGCGCAGGCGCTTAATTCCTTAGGAGTTCTAATTGGCAGCGATGATGGATTGACGGAGGAATATCTGAATTCAACGCCAACCCGTATTCAGGCTGCGGTTTTATACCTCAGGCTCAAGGGTTTAGAAAAAGAGGCAAAAAGCTTTAGCGATACCGATAACTTTTCTGATGGAATAAACCATTGGGGCGCAAAGTATATGGCATACCTAAAGGCTAACCCGGAGCTTGGCATGGTAGGCGTTGGCGGTAACCTGTTCGAGCCAGACACTTTAATCAACGCTAAAGAGTATTATAAGGTTATGTTAGAATCTTTAGGCTATGCATACGATACAGACTACACATGGGACAATTTAGAAAATTTCGCGGCGGAGCATGGCTTAAAGGACGCTTATCTGCGCCCGGATTTCGATATAAAGGCCTTAGCGGCAGCTACGGTTGAGGCGCTTATTGCAAAGGAAAAAGGGAGCGAAAATACCCTTTTAGACGAGTTAATAAGCAAGGGCGCCATTGATAAAGCAAAGGCAGACGAAATAAAAGGGCTTGTGCCCGTTGTGTTTCATGTTAAGGATTTTGGCGCGATAGCGGATGACGGACAATGTGATGTAAGCGCTATACGCGATGCTATAACGGCGGCATCAAAGGAAGAAAACGCAGTTGTACTTTTTGACGGGGGCGTTTATAACCTAAAAGACGCGGCTGGAAAAACCTACATGGTAGGTCTTGTTGATGTTGCGAACATCAGACTTGTCGGTCAAGTCGCGGCAAGCGGCAGCCCCGCAACTACTTTGCAAATGAATATACCCTTGACTAATGATTTTGAGGGCCTGCGCCATATTGATATCTTCAATTCCCAAAACATAAAAGTAGAAAACCTAACATTAGACCATTATCCGCGTCCGCAAACGGCGGGAAAAGTTATATCGGTGGACACGGCGACTGATACCGTAGTTGTGGAGATTTTACCGGGATTACCCCATTTTGATGGCATGAAAAATTATAGCGCCAACGCGTGGGATTTAACTACAAAGCGGCTAACTCATGTACCCGCTTTGTCCATAGGCACAAGCGGAGAAAAATTCTCAAATTTATGGCAAGCCGTGCCCGGCAGTGAAAACCAATATAAAATAAGCGGCATGGGCTTTTCGAAGAATGTCGAGATAGGACAAGGAATCTCTTGGCACTTTAATGTGCTTTCGAGCAATGGTCACAACATGCGCATCCACGGCTGTAAAAATGTCAGCGCATTAAATATAGATGTGCTAAGTTCGTTTCATGTTCCGGTAAATCTAAGAGCCACAAGTGATGTTACATTCAAAAAATTCCATATAACCCCGGAGGGGAATTCTTTAGCAACGGCTCCAAGAGACGGATTTCATATGCTGTTAAATTCGGGCTACCTTTTTATGGATGATGTATATATTAAGGGAGTTCGGTGGGACCCCATTAACAGCAAATCAAAATTCGTGGAAATAACTGCTGTGAAAAATGCGAATACCATTGAATACACCTCAAATCTCACGCCTCATGCCAAGGCGGGGCAAGGGATAGTCATTTGGGCAGGCGAAGCGCCGTTAGAAAGGCAAATCACGGATATAAAATCATTGGGGGATAATAAATTTGAGGTAACCCTTGATGAGGTCATTCCTGATTATGTGGTAGTGGGAGACTGGGTTACCCCTAAAATATGGCTGTGGGAAAAGGCAGTAATTCGTAACAGTACCTTTACGGGAAACTGCGGTACAGGGATTATATATCAAAATTGGAATTTATTATTAGAGAACAATGTCTTTGATAATAATACCTATGCGGATATAGCTATGGGTCCCATTAACACGGTGGAGGGACCGTTTGTAAAAAATATAATTATCAGAAATAATGTGTTTTCTGATTCCAACTGGATATTAAAAGCTAAGCATAAAGGGGCTTTAACTATCTCTAATGCCAATACTGACTTACCTGGCTCAAAGTACAATACGAACATTCTTATTGAAAACAATACCTTTAAAGATTTGACGGAGGGTGAGCATGTAGTAGCGATTGATGTCCAAAACGCTCAAAATGTTGAGATTAGACATAATCATTATGAAAATGTTACCGACAGGATATCAATTGACAAGGCAACCACTTTGAATGTTTCGGACAATGATTAAGCGCCTGTATAAAAATTTTTACCATGCGGTCTTTAGTGATTAAAAATAAAAGCCAAGGGGGCAAGTAAGCTATAAAAAAGTTTTTGTGGTTATTGTTGGCTTGACGCTGTTGTTTAATCTATTGCCTTTTATGCCGATGGCACATGCCAATGAGCCAGATGAACCCAATGGGGTTGACTTTTTTTGATAGCGAACCGCCCCCTGTCGGGCTGGTAATAAATAATATGTTTTTGCAAGCGAAGCGTCGGCAGCTCGCCAACTTTGTAGCTTAAGCGTTACCATGTCCATTTCAAAATCTCCAAAATTAACAATAGACAAATTTAAAAGTATATGATAAAATATGGAACAAGGGTGATTACAAAAAGGTTGTGATGATATATAAAAAGCAAATTTTTATTTGCATATGCTGTGTTAATTCCTATATTATCGCTTCTTTTACAAGGCTGTTATTTCAATTGGCAGGTTTCCGCGGTTTTATTCTTGCTTGGTTTACTAATTTTAACGGACAATCCGACTATTTCAAAAACACACTTGGCTTGCTTCATAATGATTATCTCAGGGTTGATAATATCGGATAAATCAACAGGAAATATACATAATTCATTGCTTGAAACATCAAAGATTTTATGTTTATTTTTACCTTTATTATTGTCAAACACAGATAACAAAAAAGGTCTGCTATTTGGGTTATACATTGCCTGTTGCATGGCATCAACCATTGGTGTTTCAGCATATATCCTGCATTCGGACAGATTTAGGCTTATTCAAAGCATAAATGGAATAACGAGGGTTCAAGGAGTTCTTGAATATGCAAATACAATGGCAGTTTTCTGTGGCATTGGGATTATACTTTCAATTTATTACATTAAAAAATATGAAAGCTGCAAGTTCGCAAACGAGATAATGCTGGGCGTTAACGGAGTTTGCCTGATTATGACCGGTTCTAAATTGGGCATGGCAGCGTTTGCTTTTTCTGTGGTAATGGTTCTTTGCCTCAAATATAAAAAGATAATTCCTTATGCTTTGGGGGCGCTTGCAACGGCAATCTTATATGTTGCCTTGCTGTTTGCAACAGGAAGGGAAAATATTATTTTAGGCTCTACCTTGGCTTGCAGGCTTATTTATTGGCACGATGCCCTAAAGGTCATTTTAAAAAATCCGTTTGGAGTAGGCGTTTACGGCTGGCAGGAATTACAGTATAAAATTCAAACTGCTAATTATTCCGTGAAATATGTTCATAACGGTTTTTTGCAGTTGGCGCTTGACGGCGGAATATTATCTTTTTTAGGGGCATTACTTATGGTGGCATCAGGAATTATTGCCGCTGTCAGACAATACCTTAAAGAACGAAAAGAGATAAGCTTACACTTGCTTGCAATATTATTGCTTATTGCAACGCACAGCCTTGTGGATATTGATTTTGCATATGGCGCGATTTGGCTGTCGCTTGGTCTTGCGCTTTGTTTTACTAAAACAGAAGAAATAAAAATAAACAAGCGCATAGTTTTTATTTTGTGCTTGGTTTTTTCGGTAAACTCCATGTTTTCCAAGGCTGACAATGCCAACCGAGTGGAGGCGCTTGCCAAAGAATTTAGCATTGCCTACATTAACAATGATTTTGAAACAATGCATAATCTGTCAAAGGAATGGCTGGCAGAGGCGCCAAGGCAACAATGCGCGTATGATGCCTGTTTCATATCACTTACAGCGCTAAACAAAAAGGATGAGCTAAATGCGCTGTACAAAACTGTTAGCGAAATCAATAAAAGCATGAATGTTCTATGCAAATATTTATCGCAACACCAAAACATAGTTTTGCCGGGAAAGGATTAATTTTATGAAAATATATATTTCCAAAGCCCTAATCGTTTTACTTATGATAAATTCATTACTGCCTTTTTCTGCTTTTGCAGACAGCGGAACTGTGCTTTATAATTTTGGTGAGGTCGTCGATTTATCTTCAAATTTACAAAGCCATGACGATGGTTTTTACATAGCTGTATCGGATTTGCATCTTATCATGGTATCGTCTGATTATTCAAGCCCTGCATTACATATGGTAAATATCAATAAAGATGTTTTAGTTTATTTGGAAAGCAGTGTTGTAATTTTAAACAAAGTTACAATTTTGTATAAAAACCCCTTAATATTAATAAATGCAGAACCTTATGTTTCTCTTGATTTAGTGGCTATGGTTTTTTCAAGCTTGTATGAGATAGATTTGCATCAAAACACAATTAACATTGGTATAAGAGCAGATTATACCGAAATTATAAACGGAGTCATAAAGCTTCCAAACGGCAAAACGGCGCCGTCGGGCGGAATAAAGCTTGAGGCATTTTTGGGTACCCTCATGGCAAGCGCCCCAAGCCGCGGCGGCTCAGGCTCTTTTCAACCATATTTTAGCGTTGGTTTTCCCGGAACAGCCAAGCCAAAAATTCCGAAAGCGGCAGGTGATGTGAATTATAGCTATATAAGCAGAAAAACAGTTTTGATTCCGGAGGGTTGCAGCAGCGCTGAATTCGTTTTGGAGGTTCCGGCAGAAGCATTCAAAAGAAATACATTTGTCGGATACAGCGTTGATAGCGAAGAATACAGCGAAACCTATGCCGTGCCTTATCGTGGTTTTTATGGCGATGTGTTGTTTTTTGAAATTAACGGCACGCGGAAACGAAGTATAAGCGGCAGCATTTCGCTTCCTCACGCTATAACTAAGGATACAGCATATACCGTTTACGCTTGCAACATATATAACACATATGTTTGCAACGGCATAATTGAATCGGGTAATGCCGCCTCCGACTATTTGCTAAATGTCAAAGGCGGAGAAAAATATAACATATCCGTTGCTTTTGATGATGGGGAGTATAAAAGGGCAGGTTATGCCGAGGATGTTCTTGTGGGAGATGATTATGATATAAAAGGGATAAACTTTTTTGCAGCCCAGTCAAACAAAATTTCAGGGACGCTTATTTTGCCCGAAGGGCTTTACCCTTTAGGGGATATATCTGCAACCATTACCTTGCAAAGCGCACAGAAACCATATTACTATTTAGACTCTAAAGAAATAACAATCCCGTATGGCAGCGACGCTGCTGACTTTGAATTGCTTGATGATATGGATACAACAGACGCAATCGTATATTACAGGCTTTTAGACAGTGTTGAAGGTTTATACGAATATGGGCATTTTAGCAGTACAGGCACATCAAGCAGGGTTGAATTTGCTGATATCCTAACCCTTGGCAGCGCGCAAATTGAATTTTCCATGCTCAAAACAAAGGAAATAACCGCGACTGTTAAATTGCCCAACAACGAAATTGCCGATTCTAACATTTACGGACGCATATACGCCGTACCTAACTTTAATAAGTTTGTAAATGGCAATAATATTTTAAATTTATTTTCGGCAGCAACCGACAGCGCCCAAAATTATCATTCGGTTTTTATTGAAGAAAGTTTAAACAGCGCAGCAACAACCTTTTTTGTGGCAGACGAAGATGGCGCTAATTACAATGTTTTAGTTTCAGAAATTTATGGCAGCGAAAGCTATTATCATCAAGTTTATTATAAGGAAAACTCATCTACCGTTTTAAAAGAAAATGCGTCTTTGATAAATTCGCAAACTGATAATATAGAAATTACGCTTATGAAACAAAATACCGTCAGCGGTAATATTGAAACAGATGTCGAAAATGCGCGTTTGGGTATATTTGCGCTTTATCAAGATGACATAAGCATAAGAAAAGATATTTACACCTCCGGCTTCGTCTGTTACAGCAATGATATTGACGAAAACTATAACTTTAAAATTAAGGTGCCAAGCGAAATCAAGGCATGTATATTTGCGCTGCATTCGTCTTCCAAAGGCTTTTCTTATTATGCCCAAGACGGAACAACAAATGATATAAATAGTGCAAACTTGATAAATGTAAATTCAGATACCGAAAACATTAATTTTAAATATGAAGGTTTTGAGCCTTTATTTCCGCTTTGCGTTACTTCCATAACACAAAATATATATAATAGCTATTGGGATGTAATTTTGGAAAATATAAGCGATTACGATAAAGGAAACATCAAAATGCATGTTTGTCTTTATGATTCTGATAATCGCTTGCAAAAATCAACAACGGACAACATTGACATCATCAACGGCAATTCTTATAAGAAAATTTCAATTGATTTGGGCAGGGATTACCACCGTGCAATAACGGCAAGGCTGCTATTGTGGACGGATTGCATGCAGCCGCTTTCATATGCGCACACATTTGAAAACTAAGCTATTGATATAACAAGGCGAATTGCCTTTAAATAAAGTAAATTTTAATGCACAATGTTGAAATTGTGCACTATACTAACACGCATAAAAATGGTATAATATCTGCAAAGCAGATATTATACTTGCCCTGCGGAAATTTATGCGCCTTAAGCAAGTCTGCAAAAAAATATTTTGAAATAAGCATGTCGGCTCTGCCGCTTATGCCTTATTCGGAGGTGGAATAAATTGCAAGCGCCTAATATTCTATTGTTAATGCCCGACCAGCACAGGGGCGATTGGCTTCCATTCGATTCGACAACAGACGATAAATTGGGCTGTCCCAATCTGCCCGTCAATATGCCGAATATCAAGCGCCTTATGGAAAACGGCGCTACATTTGTAAGCGCGGTGACCCCAAGCCCCTTATGCGCTCCGGCAAGGGCGTGTCTGGCATCGGGCAGAAGGTATGAGGATTGCGGCGTCGTAAACAACGGCGATGATTACAATTTAAAAATAAAAACCTTTTATTCGGTCTTGAAGGATGCAGGCTATAATGTGGGCGGCGTTGGTAAACTGGATTTACATAAAAAAACCCATTGGTGGGGTTTGGATGGCTGGGTTGATGATTTGGAAACGCTTGGGTTTACCGCAGCCATTGATAACGCCGGAAAAATTGACGCTATCGTTTCCGCAAAGAATGAACCTAAAGACCCATATATGAAGTTGCTATACGATAAAGGGCTTGCCAAAACGCATATTCAAGACATGGAGGACAGGCTAAAAGACCATTGCCGTGTTGAGCCGACCCCATTGCCGGACTATGCGTATTGCGATAATTACGTTAAGGACAATGCGATTAAATTGCTAAACGGCTTTAGCAAAAATAAGCCGTGGTTTTTGGCAGTAAACTTTACGGGGCCTCATAACCCATGGGATGTCACCGCAGATATGCGCTCAAAGTGGGAAAATACTGATTTCCCCGCCCCTGTACGCTGTGATGAGAGCAAGCTGAAAAAATACAACGCCATACGACAAAATTACGCTGCAATGCTTGAGAACATAGATAAAAACATTGGAGAAATAATTAGCTTTATAGATGAAAGCCTCGACCTTGACAACACCGTCATAATTTATACCAGCGACCACGGCGAAATGCTGGGGGATTTTAACAGGTTTGGCAAATCGCTTCCCAACAAAGGCTCGATAAATATACCGTTGATAATAAACGGAAAGGGGTTGAAAAACGGTGTCTTTTGGGAGCTTGTAGAGCTTCAGGATTTGGCTCAAACATTCATAGACCTTTCGGGAGCGGACGAAAAAATCAACAATCAATCAAAATCCTTGCTCCCACTGCTTACAGGGGGAACGGAGGGACACCGGGAATATCACACCTCTGCCTTGGAAGGATGGAAAATGGTTTCGGACGGAAGGTATAAACTGATAAAAGACGAAAACGGCTATAAATTATTCGATTTGGCTAACGACCCGCATGAAACAACTGACATATCGCAAAAGAATAAAAGTATGTTAGATGAACTAAAAAAGAGGCTGTGACAAAACAGCCTCTTCAGACTGTAGACTAACCCCTATTTGGAGAAGAAGCGCTCTCCAAACAGGGGTTAAGTTTTTAAACGAAATTAAAATTCACCTTTGAAAATCTAAAAAAACACAAAGCATTAGAAAAAATGGGAG
>Ga0265293_10004631_pt1 | contig 24035 bp, 11 predicted proteins | sample Munlanlewell138R_FD_192505 | JGI IMG/M metagenome (GOLD analysis project Ga0265293, IMG submission 192505) | Leachate microbial communities from a municipal landfill in Southern Ontario, Canada - Leachate well 138R | ecosystem: Engineered > Solid waste > Landfill > Unclassified | place: Canada...
TTTTAAAAATTAAGATTAATAATAATTCACAATGCGGCAAAAGTAGGGTATCCTTTTGAGCAAGGCATTTGTGAGTTAGAAATTGTACCTTTTAATACCCTGCGGTATCTCGCCCGGGTCTTCTCGTCGACAGCGAAAATATTTTCATTTATCAAAAAACGGTATGGACAAACCTCCGGCAAACAAAAAAAGCGCCCCCGACATGGAGACGCTTTTTTATTTTTATTGTTAAAAACTAAAATTGGAATCGTTTTAATTCAGGATGATTCGCTCCACCTTTACCAAAGCACCTGTGGTAATTCTCAGATGATAAATCCCGCGAGGGAGATTTTCCAAATTGAGCTGCGTATTGCTTTCCACAAGTTCCTGGCGCAGCATCACCTGTCCGTTTTGGTTTGTAATAACCACGCTGGCATCGCGCAACGAAATATTGCCCAGCGAAATGACGAGTTCGCCACGAGTGGGATTAGGATAAACTTTGATTTGAGCGGCATCTGCGGAAGTTTGGTTTTCTATTCCGGTAGCGCAGGCCGCGGCACGGTCGATTACCGAAATGCCATTTTCTGTAAAGTAACCATCGGATGCGTTGCGGCTGGCAAATGCTACCTCCATTTCCACTTCAGCATTTTCGAGCTGACGCAGCGATCTGAATCTGACGCGTTCGCCTAGGTCTATGCCTCGGGCAAATTCGTCGGTATTGTCGGCGCCAAAAACGATAAGCGTGTTGGTGTATTGCATTTTATCTACCTGCATCGCTCCCACACAATTGCCTTTTGCATCAAAAGCGCCAATGAGGTCACCATCGGTAAATTCGGCCAAAGCCTCTCGGGTAAAGCCAAATACATGCGTTACCGGTGTAGCGGCAACCATTGGCCAGGGTGAAGTCACGGCAGAAACCGGCATTACCATAGAAGTTTTAAAACCATTACAACCCTGATATTTCATCACAAGCGGCGAAGCGGAGTTATTTAAAATAAAATATGCCTTGCCGGGAATCAGATTGCCAATGGTGTTGATGCCCATCTCCGGCCAATAAATTCCGGTGCCGGCAATCTCTTTGATCATGGTAATCTGCGGGTAAGCTGCAAACTGTTCTACATTTTCCTCACAAGGGGTGTTCACCGGCAGATACGACCATCCGGCGGGAATCGTTAGCGCGCTGAGCGGATAACGTACATTGCCGGATACGGCTACCTGTGCGCTGTTCTGCATTTTTATTTTATATCCTTCTGTAATCTCCAGGTTTCCTAATGTATTGAGGTTTTGTCCCGGCCAGTAAATGCCCGAGTTGTTGGCCATCAGAATCAGGTCGTTGGCAATGGGTGAGAATACCGTTTCCAGTGCGGGATTGAGCGGCGTAACAAACGACGAGATTCCGCTCCAGCCTTCAGGGATGGTAAGCTGCTGCGCATAGGGCTGTAGCAAGGTTACCATGGCTATATCGCTTTCCACAACGCCGCAGGAATTGGTAAACACAGCCTGGTATTCGCCGGCATTGGCTGGCATTACGTCGAAAATAATCAGGATGGAGCCGGTTTGTCCGGGAATTTCATTGCCGTTGGCATACCATTTATATTCTCCGGGCTGGGCACTGGCTACGTTGAAAGTGAAGACAAGCATTTTGCCAACTTGTAGCAATTGATTGTTGACGCTGCTGGAAATTACGTAAGGCACGTCGATAATCATCTTCACCTGATCCGAGGCACCGGTGGTGCAGGGGCTGATGGAGCCGGCAGCTATGGTAAGCGTTGCCTGGCGTGCAGTAATGTCCTGTGGCCCCGGAACATATACCGGCGAAAGTGAAGAAGCGTTGTTGAAAGTCCCGTCGCCGGTGGTGCTCCATTGTATGTTGGCATAATGCTGCGCGTTGCCGTTAAGTTGTCCGCCATCGGAACAAACGGTTACGTCGTTACCGGCGCTCACTATCACATTGCGAGTGATGGTCAGCGTTTTTGTATCGGTCTTGGGCATGCTGCACGGGCTGATGGCTGTTGCTTTCAGTGTCAACACTACGCTGCCGCTGTTTTTGTCGGCAACACCTGGTATATAAATAGGTTTTAATGTGGTAGCGTTGCTAAAGGTGCCGTCGCCATTGGTACTCCATAACAGAGAAGTGTAATTGGAAGCACTGGCGGTTGAAAGTGGATGGTTTGCAGTTTCGCAAATGGTGGCATCGGTGCCGGCATTGGCAGTTACGTTTCGCTGAATAGTCAGTGTTTTTGTGTCACTCTTGGGCAGGCTGCACGGACTTATTGCCGTAGCCTGCAGTGTTAATACCACGCTGCCGTTGTTTTTATCGGCAATACCAGGAGTATAGGTAGGTTTTAATGTGGTAGTGCTGCTAAAGGTGCCGTCGCCGCTGGTGCTCCACAATAAGGAAGCGTAATTGGAAGCGCTTGCAGTAGAAAGCTGATGGGTTTGCGTTTCACAAATTTGTGCGTCGCTGCCGGCGTTGGCTGTTGCATTGCGAATGATGGTGAGCGTTTTTGTACTGGTCTTGGGCAAGCTGCAAGGGCTGATTGCGGTAGCTTGGAGTGTAAGCACCACGCTGCCATTGTTTTTATCAGCTACACCAGGAGTGTAGGCGGGTTTTAATGTGGTAGTGTTGCTAAAGGTGCCGTCGCCGCTGGTGCTCCAAAGCAACGATCCGTAGTTGGATGCGCTGGCGGTCGTAAGCTGATGGGTTTGCGTTTCACAAATAGTGGCATTGCTACCGGCATTGGCAGTTACGTTTCGCTGAATAGTCAGTTGCATGGCATCGGTAGGAATATCGGCGCAGGGTGCATTTTGCTGTGCGGTAAGTGTGAGCGTTACCAGACCTGTTGCTTTATCGCTGTTGCCCGGGGTGTATACCGGAGCCAGCGCGTTTGGATTATTAAAAGTTCCATCGCCGCTGGTAGTCCAGACGAATGAATTTGTATGCGCCACCGTTCCGCTAAGAGTATGGGTATTTGTTTCACAAATCCCGGCATCACTGCCGGCATCGGCAGTTACATTGCGGATGATGGTAAGCGTTTTTGTACTGGTGGTGGGCAGGCTGCACGGACTGACTGCGGTAGCCTGCAGTGTTAATACCACGCCGCCGCTGTTTTTATCAGCCGCGCCGGGAGAATAGGTAGGTTTTAATGTGGTAGTGCTGCTAAAGGTACCGTCGCCGCTGGTGCTCCACAACAAGGATGTGTAATTGGAAGCGCTGGCAGTTGCAAGCTGATGGGTTTGCGTTTCGCAAATCGTGGCATTGCTACCGGCATTGGCAATTACGTTTCGCTGAATAGTCAGTTGCATGGCATCGCAAGGAGTTCCGACGCAGGGTGCGTTTTGCTGAGCCGTCAGGGTCAGCGTTACCAGACCTGTTGCTTTATCGCTGTTGCCCGGAGTATATACCGGAGCCAGCGCGTTTGGATTATTAAAGGTTCCATCGCCGCTGGTAGTCCAGACGAATGAATTTGTATGCGTTACCGTTCCGCTAAGGGTATGGGTATTTGATTCACAAATTTGTGCGTCGCTGCCGGCGTTGGCAGTTGCATTGCGGATGATGGTAAGCGTTTTTGTACTGGTGGTGGGCAGGCTGCACGGACTGATGGCCGTAGCAAGGAGTGTAAGCACCACGCTGCCGTTGTTTTTGTCGGCTACGCCAGGCGTATAGGTAGGTTTTAAAATAGCAGTGCTGCTAAAGGTACCATCGCCGCTGGTGCTCCAAAGCAATGATCCATAGTTGGATGCGCTGGCAGTTGCAAGCTGATGGGTTTGCGTTTCACAAATAGTGGCATTGTTACCGGCATTGGCAGTTACGTTTCGCTGAATAGTCAGTTGCATGGCATCTGACACGACACCGACACAAGGCGAATTCGGATAAGCCTTAAGTGTAAGGGTAACACTACCTGCGGTTTTATCGTCATCACCTGGTGTATAGGTGGGTTTTAAAATGGTAGTGCTGCTAAAGGTTCCGTCACCATTGGAACTCCACAGCAAGGAAGTGTAATTGGAAGCGCTGGCAGTTGTAAGCTGATGGGTTTGCGTTTCACAAATGGTGGCATCAGCGCCGGTATTGGCTGTTGCATTTTTGATAATCGTCAGCAACCGGCTGTCAGAAGCACTAACAGCACAGGGCGAAATAGGCGCTGTGGTAAGGGTAAGTTGTACCGAACCACTGTTGATATCGGCTGTGCTGGGTGTGTATACAGGTTTGAGTGTGGCAGGATTGGAAAAGGTGCCACTGCCAGAAGTGCTCCACAGCACACCCGAGTAGCTGGTGCCCGATGCATCGAAGAGTGTAATTGTTTGTCCCTGGCAACTGGTCACATCCGCACCTGCCTGCGCCATGGGGTTATCCTGAATGGTAACTGTGAGTGTGCCTGTAGTGGAAGTTGCACAATAGGGTAGCGGTGATAGTGTGAGACTCAGCGTGAAGCTTTTGTTCTGACGATCCTGCACGCCGGGATAATATTTCGGGTTAGCAACGATTTTACTATTAAAAGTTCCGTCACCATTGGTCGACCAGTTGATGGGGCCGGCATTTTGAATGGTAGCGTTCAGTTGCTTGAAGGCATCAGTAAAACACATGTTGCCCGCATTGTTGCCAAATGAAATTATCTCCGGTAATTGTACCAGCGTAATGTTGACATCCTTGGTAGCCGGTGCGCAATTGCCCTGTGCAAAGGCAGTGAGGGTAACAATTACGCCGGCATTGTTGCGGTCTTGCGTTCCTGGAAAATAGGAGGTGACAAAGGTGGTGGGACTCGAAAAGGTACCATCGCCTTGCGTTGTCCAAAGCGTTGAGCTGTAATTTGTGGCCGATCCGTTCAGGGGAACCGATTGATTTTCACAGTAGGTTTTGTACGATGGACCATTGGCAGTTGGCCCGGGAACGTAAGTAACATGCATGGCATCACAAACGTTAGCCACACATGGGTCAACAGCCTGTGAGCAGAATGTGAGCGTTACGCCGTAAGTAAAGTCGTTGCCGGCGCCAAAATATTGGGTTGTAAGACTTGTTGGCGACGAAAAGGTACCATCGCCACTGGTGGTCCATTCTATTGCGCCATTGTGTTGAGCAGTAGCATGTAAAATCACATCTTCGTTGGTGCATACAGTTTTATCGGCACCCGCATTAACAATAGGAAGACGAAGGATGGTTGCAGTGAGGTTGTCCACAGCCACTTCGTCGCAAGGATTTAGGGGCAATCCGGTAAGTGTGAGCACCGCCTGTCCGTTGGTATTGTCGAGTGTTCCGGGTGTGTACGTTGTGCCCAACTCTGAAGCCTGGCCAAAAGTTCCATCACCACTGGTAGTCCAAAGCGTTGCGATGGTATTTTCTGATGTGCCGTTAAGCTGCAATACGCTGTTGGCGCATACAGCGGCATTGCTCCCAGCATCGACTGCCGGCTCGGCATTAACCAACACAGTAAGCTCGTGTTCTGACTGCAAAGCGCCATCATTCACGGTAAGATGATAAGTTGTGGTTTGGAGTGGTGTGGTAGCAGGAGGAAATTGCGTATTGTAATTAAATCCCGGAGGATCGGAGCTCCAGTTGAAAACGTAGGGGCCACCCGTCCCTATAAACTCATTTCCCTGCAAAACGATCTGGTTGCCTTCGCATACGGGGTTGGCTGAGGAAGAGATGTAAAAATCTAAATTTTCGATCGCCTTCATGTTCACCACTTTTGACAACCCACTTGGCTGCCATTTATCTTTGGCTGGGAAGTTTATGCTGACTTCATAAGCCACCACATCTACCAGATATTCCTTCATGTTCTCGAATGAGAAAAGTTTGAATTTTAATACCTCGTTCCATGCAAAACCATCCTTAACAGGAGTTTTGGGGTCGTCGCCGAAGAGTGGGAAGACAATCCCCGCTGTATCTGTCCAATGGGTGGCGCCGGCGCATTTAAGGTCACCATTCTCATCCTGAAAAAAACCACCAATGTAATCGTTTACTGAAATCGGAATATCATTGATGTGCGGAATGGCTGCCAAAGGAATGTAAATCCCATGCATGTTTTCCGTAGCTATCCGATAATTCCAGATGGGTGGGTAGTTTTCCCCACCACGTGTCTCCGGATCGAAATTATTTTTTAAATCATCGAGAATTTGTTGGCTTTCAGCAGTTGGTGTAAAGCGAATCTGTTGGTCCGGGAAATCGCTGAACGTTTGCCCCATTACTGTGCCGGCAAAGGGCTGTGATAGCATCACAACAAGCGCCACAAAAACGCCGGACATGATTTTGTGTAATAAGTCTCGTGTCATAATTCAAAATTTTAAATTTGTAAATTCAATTGGTCTTTAATTAAAAAATGGAACGTTATTTCACTATATAAAGTCGTAAAATAAAAGCTGAAAACTTTTGAAAGCGCAAGATTTTCGCATGTAGTTTGTAGTCAAATTCCAGCCCCCTTATTTGCTTCGTTCGAGGAGGCAAAAGTATTATTTTTTCTTAAAACATCAGAAGTATGGAGTTTTTTATTAAGGCCACTTGATTTTTGCTGTTCTGCTTGCAAATCCTTGAAGTCCTGATAAAAACATTTTGGAGGTCGAAATAGAGAAAAGCGTGCCCGATGCAGTTTTGTGACAACCATTTTTAACAAAAAACTACCTGTGTACTACTTAACACAGGACATGTAAGGCAAATGATTTTTTATCCGGCGGAGTTTATAAAATGTTTCTTCAGTACATTTTATAATTGCTAAGATTTTGTTAAAAAAAAACAGTCTTGCTTGAAGCAAATTCCATCAAAACAATTGCATATTTAAGTTTTTAAATGAAAGTTGATGTACGAAAAAAAAGAAGAAACCTCCCAAATGAAATAGTACTTTCGCAGCCATAAAATGAACATTAAGGTAATCATACGAAAAATGCGGGCTTGGCGAGTTCGCCACGTTAAGGACCGACAACTGGTAATATTTCTCAGTCTCATCATCGGCATACTTACCGGTCTGGCTGCCATAGTGCTCAAAAACCTTGTGCACTACACGCATTTTTTTATGACCCACGGCTTCGACTTTAAGGAGGAAAATTATATGTACATGGCTTACCCGATGCTGGGGATTGCCCTCACGGTACTTTTTGTGCGCTACCTCATCCGCGACAATCTGGGGCATGGGGTGAGCAGAGTGTTGTACGCCATTTCGCGCAACAAAGGTAAGCTTAAGCCACACAACACTTTTTCGTCGATGATCGGTAGCTCACTCACCATTGGCTTTGGTGGCTCAGTAGGTTTGGAGGCGCCGGTGGTGCTCACCGGTTCGGCCATCGGGAGTAACCTGGGGCAGCTCTTCAATCTCAATCACAAAACCATCGTTTTGCTTATTGGCTGTGGCAGCGCAGGTGCCATTGCCGGCATTTTTAAAGCACCAATTGCCGGAGTGGTTTTCGCCATCGAGATACTCATGCTCGATCTCACCATGACCTCGCTCATACCACTGCTGCTGGCGGCTGTTACTGGTGCTACGGTAGCTTTTTTCCTGCTGGGCAACGATGTGCTGTTTTCTTTTCAGATTGCTACACCTTTTCTTCTGCACGACATTCCTTTTTATATTTTGCTGGGGGTTATTACCGGATTGGTTTCGCTCTATTTTACCCGTGCAGTAATGCGTATCGAGGGATATTATAAACGTATCGTCAATACCTGGCTGCGTATATTTGTGGGCGGCTCGCTGCTGGGCTTACTTATTTTTACCTTCCCGTCGCTCTTTGGCGAAGGCTATGAAGCGCTCGAAGAAGTGCTCACCGGTAATGGCGAAAGCATTATCAACCAAAGCATCTTCAGCAGCTTTATCGAAAACCAGTGGCTTTTCTTGTTGCTGCTGATGCTGATATTGTTTTTTAAAGTAGTAGCTACAAGCACTACCACCGGCATTGGAGGTGTGGGTGGTATTTTTGCCCCGTCGTTGTTTATGGGCGGCATCACCGGTTTTTTCACTTCGCGTCTCATCAACACTGTATCCTCCGCTTCGGTTTCCGAGAGCAACTTCTCGCTGGTAGGCATGGCGGGCGTTATGGCAGGCGTAATGCATGCACCGCTCACAGCCATATTTCTCATTGCCGAAATTACCGGTGGTTATGAGCTTTTCCCACCTTTAATAATTGCATCCGCCATTTCTTATCTCACCATTATCTATTTTGAGCCGCATTCGATTTACAACAAACATCTGGCAGAGCGTGGTGAGCTTTTTACACATAACAAAGACAAGGCGGTGCTTTCGCTAATGAATGCACGCAAACTTATCGAAACCAATTTTATCACCATCCATCCCGATGCTATGCTTGGCGGGCTGGTAAATGTTATTGCAAAATCCACCCGGAACCTCTTTCCCGTAGTAGATGATGATGGAAACTTTGTCGGCCTCATCATTTTGGACAAAATCCGCGACATCATCTTTAAGCCCGAGTTGTACGAAACCACGCCTGTATGCGATCTGATGGAAACGCCTGACGTAACCATACATCCCGACGAGCTGATGGCTGACGTGGTACAGAAATTTCAGAAGACGGGAAAGTTTAACATCCCGGTGCTTGACCAGGGTAAGTACATAGGCTTTATCTCGCGTGCCAATGTTTTCTCAGTCTACCGTCGTTTGCTAAAAGAATTTTCTGACGATTGATTGCAGCTTCCGCAAGCAAATCCTGTTTTTTTTATTAATAAACAAGCAATTGCTGAGCCTCGTCAGTTGTAGTAACCGGAGCCTGACACATTTGATTTCTACATACAAAAATCCGTAGATTATTGTCGGGCGAGCGACCCTGAAAAATCGGCAGGTTGCTTTTGCCATTTAATCTAAAAATCATCTTTGCGGGATAGGCATTTCGATAAAGCGCGTCGGCAGGTGCTGCGGGGGCGTTGGCGCTCACCACCACCTCATAATATTTTTGAAGATGGTAAAAGTAAATTATCGCCCAGTTGGCAAACGATCCCGGGTGCCTTTGGATATGGCTGGCCAGGTTGCGGGTCATGGCGGCAGCCAATTCTGAATAATGCCCGTTGCCATCGATAGCGGCGAGTTTGAAAAGCACCGACGCCATCATCGAATTTGACGAAGGAATGACATTATCAAAGAGTTCTTTTTTTCGCGCTACCAAATCATGGCTGCTGTTGTGGGTAAACCAAAACATACCGTCGGCGGGATCGTGAAAATGCTGCAACGCATAGTCGACCAGATTGCGGGCAAAATCAGCCCACACTTCATCGCCGGTAACCTGAAACAGCTCTATGGCTGCATCGGCCATGCCGGCATAATCCTCCAGAAATCCGTCGATGGTTGCCACACCTTTTTTATAATTGTGCAAAAGATGGCCATCGGGTTGCGTCATTTTACTGCTGATAATTTTGGCTGCTTTCAAAGCCGCATCCAGATAACGGTTGTCGTGGGCCACCACCGACAGCTGCGCCAGGGCTTTTATGGCAAGTGCATTCCATGAGGTGAGCGATTTATCATCCAGCCCTGGACGGGGGCGCTTGTTCCTCGCACTAAGCAATGCGGCGCGTGCCTTATTCAGCTTCTCGCCGAAACGATCTTTATCGATTCCTTTTTTGTTGGCAAAATCGCCGGCTGTCCAGGGGCGCACCAGGATATTTTTATCATCTTCCCAATATCCTTGCTCACCAACTCCATAAAATTCGGCCATCAATACGGCATCTTCCTGCAGCACTTTGTAGAATTCCTGTTGCGTCCACACGTAATATTTTCCTTCTTCGCCTTCGCTGTCGGCGTCGAGCGCCGAATAGAACATGCCTTCGGACGAGGTGAGTTCGCGCAGGATAAAGTCGGCGGTTTCGGTGGCAATGGTCAGATATTCTTTTTTTCCGCTGTAGCGGAATGCCTCAGCATACACGGTGATGAGCTGGGCATTGTCGTAAAGCATCTTTTCGAAATGAGGAACTTTCCAGGCTGCATCCACCGTGTAGCGGGCAAAACCCCCGCCCGCCTGATCGTAAATACCTCCTGCTGCCATTCGGTCGAGTGTTAATAAAAGATGGTTTTTATATTTTTCATCTTCCGAAAAATGCGCCCAATGCATCAACAGGCGAAGCGTGTCGGGCATAGGAAACTTTGGTGCGCCCCGGCTGCCACCATTTACAGCATCTGCATTTTTCATAAATCCGTGCATCGCGTTTTCTAAAACTTCATTTCTAAAGGAATCTTCTTCGTCGGCAGGTTGTATCAAATCGCTTTTGTTGATGCCGTTCAAAATCTGATCGGCCTGCTCGTTGAGCAGCTCACGGCTGTCGGCGAAGAGCGTTATAATATTTTTCAGAAGCTCCTCCCACTGTTCGGGCCGGAAATAGGTGCCGCCATAAAACGGCCGACCGTCGGGCAGGGAGAAGCAATTGAGCGGCCATCCTCCGCTGCCGTGCAGTAGTTGCACCGCATTCATGTAAACGGCGTCCACGTCGGGGCGCTCCTCGCGATCTACTTTAATACAAATAAAATGATCGTTCATCAGGGTGGCCAGTTGCTCGTTTTCAAAAGTTTCACGTTCCATCACATGACACCAGTGGCAGGCCGAGTAGCCAATGCTGATGAGCAGCATCCTGTCGAGGTCGCGTGCCTTTTGTAGCGTCTCGTTGTTCCAGGCATGCCACTGCACCGGGTTGTGGGCGTGCTGCAGCAGATATGGACTTGTTTCGTTTATCAATGCATTGGTGTGGTGGTGTGTGGGAGGTTTCATTGTGCTTATTTTATTATTAATAACAATCAACCGCCACAGGGTGGAAATGTTTGGAAGCGGGAAGGAATAAAGTATCAGAAAACAAAATTCCAAAACCCTAAGGACAAGTCACAAATGGTTTTTGGAAATTGTCATTCGTGATTTAGATGCCATTTGGTGCTTTGTGCTTTGAAGCTCTTTTTCCGAATTCTGATCTGATTTAATTAACACAAAAAAAGGCGTTGCACAGCTGCAACGCCTTCCGGTTTTAAAATCGTTTTCGTTTTAGTGGGATATTACCGTATCACCAGTCGGCGAACCCATTGGTCGCTGCCGGCATCGATTTTTACAAAATAAACTCCCGGCTGAAACTCTTTGAGGCTGATGTTGTGGGTGAATTGTCCTTTATCGGCCTGCATCTCTTTGCTGCTCCACACCGGGTTGCCATTTCTGTCGGTGATGCTGATGGTGATTTTTCCGCTGTTCTCAACATCAAAAAACACCTGTACATTGTCGGTTGCCGGATTGGGGAACAGGTTGATGTTTGTGTTGTCAGCAGCATCTACTGCAGCTTGCGGCCATGGCTGTGCGGTGTCCCACAGCAAAAATCCGGTAGGAGAGAAGGGTCCCATGCCGCGCATTCCAGCACCGCCACCCCGGCCGTAACCCTGGCCGTTTATTCGGTTGCCGGGGCCATAGCCCATGCAGTTGCCGCCACCACGCTGACCTCCGTTTCCGCGTCTGCCGTAGCCATAGCCTTGGCCGGCTGATGGCCGGTAGTTGTCGAGAATGCTGACGATAGCATCGAAATAGTTGTCGGCGATCTCATCAGCTTCCAACCTCAGATTTTGGATTTTTGTTCGGTTGACGCGCATCTGCTGACGCTCGGCAAGGGCAGGAGTGTTGTTATAATTGCTGTTGAACTGCTGCCAGTTTTGGCTTCGCAAGGTCTGAAGCTGGGTTCTGATTTCGGCCAGCCGCGTTTTATCAGCAGGTGTTAGTTGCTTGTCGAAAGCATTGCGCTCCACGCTAAGCTCCTGCAGAAGATCCTGGTTAGGACAATTTCCGGCATTGTATCCATACGGGCAGTTGCCAAAATTTCGTCCTTGTCGGTTTTGGGCTTCGGCATTAGAAACACCGAAAAACATCATTGCTATTGCAATCAAAAAAACTTTACTTTTCATTGTGTTTATTATTTAAAGGTTATTGATTTTGTAATGTGATCGTTTGTTGGTTTGACAACCTGAGGCGGCTATTTATTCCATTCATAAATATTTGCGGGGTGGACGCCACTGTTATTGCCAGTTGCGATGCCGTGGGCCACGACCCGGAGGCGGCCCCCGGTGCCCACGTCTTTGCGCGTCGCCACGAAAATTCTGATGCGCGTTTTGCACCCACTCCATTTGTTGCGCTGTGAGATAGGGCTTTAGTTCGTCGATCATCTTCTGATGCAGCTCTTGCATCTGCATGCGCGACTGCGTAATATTTTCATCAGCAAGCCGGGCGTATTTTTCCAGGATAGGTTCTATTTTTTCGGCCTGCTGCGGATCGGGATTGATCTCCCGGATCATGCGGTATCTGAAAAAGTTGTAGCTGCCCTGACTAACAAAGGTGTCAAGACGCTGACGTGTGATCTGCGCATTGGTGAGAAATCCGATGGCAAAGCCAATGAGCAGCGTAGCTATGATGATGATGATGGATTTGGTTTTCATGCCAATATAATATTAAGGGGTGTAAAGAATAAAATCAGAGAGATATGCAGGCTGCAACTGCTCCACGCCCAGCAATGCGTCGATGGAGAAAGTGTTGCTGCCGGTGAGCGCTATGAGCAGCAGGATGACGGCTGCTGCTAACACGGGCAAGGCAAATCGCTTAAAAGCAAATACGATTCCCTGCTGGAGTGTTGCCTCCCGGCGCTTTTCGAGGCGTCCCATTACGCGTGTGGCAAAGAATGGCCGGAAAGGCAGAGCGGCTTCACCCATTACTGTGTGTAAGCGCTGTAGCTTTTGGGCTTCTGCCTGCAAAGCTTCGTCGGCTTGCAGCCATTGGTTGAGCTGCTGTTGCTCTGCCGCCGACAGCTCCCGGTTGAAGGAATCGATGACCAATTGCATTTTTTTCTTTTCCATGATTATTCGATTATATTTTTCAATAAATCTTTTAGTTTTTCCTGCGCCCGCGACAATCGCGAAAGCACTGTGCCCTGCGGCACTTTTAGTATCTGCGACGTTTCTCTGGTGGAATAGCCTTGCAGCATGCGCAGCACTGCCACGCTTCTGAACTTCGGCTCCAGCTTTTGCAATGCCTGATGCACCAGCTCGCGGGTGTCGCGCTGCCCGCTTTCATCGAGCGTGTCGCCAAAGGCAGCCAGCCCTTCATCGTCGTCAGTGTTTACAAAGAACATGCGGCGGCGCTTCCTGCTTTTCAGCTCATTGAGCGAAAGATTGATGGCGATGCGTGTGAGATAAGTGCCCAGGGCAGCGTCGCCCCTGAAATCGTCGATGGCACGATAAAAGCGGATAAACACATTCTGGCCCACGTCATCAGCGTCGTCGCCCACGCCGAGCATTCCGTTGACGGTAGCAGCCACCACCGATTCGTAGCGGCGCACCAACTCACCGAAAGCTGCCTGGTCGCCGTGCTTCACCTGATCAATCAGTTCCTGGTCGTGGATTTCATTAGTCGTTGCCAAAGTTCGTTTCAGTATTTATCGGTTTGACAGCCGAAAGGTAATATTTATTCCAATGGTGGAATAAACAAACTTTTGAAAATCGAATTTCCGGTTTTTCTTTTTGATACTCATTAAAAATGAAATGCATAGGGTGGGGTGGGGGATGAATTGCGACTGTCGCCGATTATTTTTTTCAATACATTTGCCCGCAAAAATACTGACGCTGAATGATGGCAAAAGCATTGATACTTTATATCACTCCACAAAGCAAAACAACGCTCGACGAACTATTTAGCCGCTGGTTGGGTGGCAATACTTATCTGCACTTGCGGCATCCGGCATCCATAAAGGCATTGGATTCTGCATCAGAAAATCAGTTCGTAATTCTTTCGGCGGAGCAGCCCTGCGTTGCACTCGACGAAGCCTATGCGCATTTTCTGTCGTGCTGCTCACCGGACACGCTGTCGGTTTTGGCCACCAACAATGCCAACAATTGTTCTGACCTATCCACACATACATTTGATCTTGTGATTTGCAGTACTAATGGCCTGCTGGCTCTTTCAAGGATGGTAAGAAGCAATAGCAAATCGATGACCGAGATTGACAAACTCCGCAACTACCAACGCCGATACAAATCGGTGATGTATAGCTTGCAGGGATGCTATTTTAGATGCAACAACGACACCGACTGGACCATGCTTGAGCTGAATCCTAAATTTGAAAAAATAACCGGATACCCTGTCGAAAATGTCATCAATAACAAGCGCTTCACCTACTCCGATCTGATATTTCCGCAGGATCGCGAGAGTGTGTGGCTGCAGGTACAGCAGTCCGTCAAAAAGCGTAAAAATTATGAAGTGGAGTACCGGCTGAAGACTGCCAGCGGACAAACCAGATACATCTCTGAGACAGGCTTTGAGGATAGCTCCAATGGAGATGGTTCGGTGATAGAAGGTGTGTTGATGGATATCACCCACACACGGCGTCTTGAGATGCAGCTCGAAACGGTAAAAAAAATTATGCTGCTGTCGCACAAAACGCACAACCTGAGAGAACTGATTCAGGATATAAAAAACGAACTGGCAACAGTAATCCTCAATGGTAGCTATAAGATCGCTTTTTATGATCGCACGGCCAAAGCATTCATGGTGCCGGTGGCAGAACACGGTGAGGCCTATTTTAAGAAGCAGGAGGTGGATAAAACACTCGATTCGTTGGTCGTTTTGCGCAATCGCACCATTATGTTGAAGGGCAATGAAATTTTAAAGCTAAAACGCCAAGGGAAACTTCGCAGCGATCATCCCGAGCCAAAAGCATATCTGGGGGTACCGCTGATGGTTAACGGAAAAGCGCATGGTATTATTTCCATCGAAAACTTCGATAACCAAGACGCACTCTACGATACCGACCGCCTGCTGGTGGAGTTTATAGCTGTGCAAATTGCTGCAGTGATGGTGCAAAAAGTTGCTTCCGACCAAGCCGGCATCATGGTAGAAGCGCTTCATCAAAACCCTGAGGCTATTATGATTACCGACCTTCAGGGATATGTTATTTATGCAAATCAACATGCTTTATTAAATTCCGGATTGTCACAGAAACAGATCATCGGGTCTTTGCCTGCCATTTTAAATTCGGAATGTAACACTGCCGGGCAGGTTCGGCAGATTTGGAAGACCCTCCGTGCGCATCAACAATGGGAAGGGGAGTTTCAAAACAAAAATGCCGACGGCCAAATGTTTTGGGAGTTTGCATTAATAACCCCATACAGGGATCATCAGAATAATGTGACGCATTATATTTATGTGCAGGAACGTCTGACGGAGCGCAAGAAAACCGAAGCCGAGCTTATCATCGGGCGGCGTCGTGCCGAAGAGAGCGACAAACTCAAAACGGCTTTCCTTAGCAACATGTCGCACGAAATCCGCACCCCGATGAATGCCATCATGGGTTTTACTGAGATGCTGGCCGACGATCATTTCACACCGCAGGAACATGATGAATTTATTAAGCTGGTTCTCGAAAATGGGTACAAGCTGCTCGATACCATCGACGAAATAATCGACATTGCTAAGATTGAGGCTGGGCAGTTCCGCATTGAAGCAGCCAAATGCTCGGCCAATAAGATTTTGTATGACAATTTCTACGTTTTAAAATCTTTACAACAGAAATACGAAAAAGAAAACCTGAAACTTATTACACGCCAATACCGTGAAAACGAGAATGTGCTTTTTGTTTCTGACGCCCGTCGCATCAACCAGGTATTGATCAATCTAATAGAGAATGCCCTTAGGTACACCTTTGATGGTTTTATTGAAATCGGATACAAAGTGCTGCGTCAGGAGGATGGCGAATACATTTGTTTTTATGTAAAAGATAGTGGTACCGGTATTGCCAGCGAACGGAAGGAGATCATCTTTGACCGCTTCAGGCAGGCTTCCGAAAATTATATGAATACACAAAGTGGCAATGGGCTGGGGCTGTCGATCTCGCGCAATGTTGCGCATCTTATGGGTGGTGATTTGCGTGTAGAGTCAGAAATTGGCAAGGGTTCTACTTTCTATTTTATGCTCCCGCTTACACATACAAGAGCCGAGTTTGTGCTGCCACAACCACCGGAGCCACAGCGAGAGCTACGCAATAATGTCTGGCCCGAAAAAACTGTGCTGATTGCCGAAGACGAAGATTCCAATTTTATCCTGCTCGAAATAATGCTTCAAAAAACCAAAGTAAAAATTCATCGTGCCTACAACGGGAAGCAAGCGGTGGATTATGTGCTTGGCGGAAACAATGTTGACCTGGTGCTGATGGACGTGCGCATGCCCGTGATGAACGGCTTTCAGGCAACGGAGCATATCAAGGCTTTCAATCCTAAATTGCCCGTAATCGTACAAACAGCCTTTGCCATGTCCGGCGACCGCGACACAGGATTGGCCGCAGGCTGCGACGAGTATCTAACCAAACCCATCCGTGCCACCGACCTTTACCGCCTGATGCAGAAGTTTTTGTAAGATAAATTGCAATTCAGGTCTGACGAAGAAATTTATTCATCAAAGATGTCGCGCCTACAGCGCTTTTGTTTGTGGTTGTTGCTCTATTCTACCATAATGCCACGCCTACGGCGCTAATTCAGTGATTGAAGAAAATACCGGCAGTGCGAAACTGAAAATTCAAATCCCAAATAAATCCTAAATTTCAACGAACAACGAACAACACCCGCCCTGAGCTGGTTTCGATAAGCTCAACCAACAGCCGAAGGTAACAACAAACTTGAGCGAAGCAAAATCCCGAGAGTCCCGAAGAAAATCGGGATAGACTCCACGATTCGGGAAATAAACAACACTTGCCCTGAGCCTGTCGAAGTGAACAACGAACAACGAACAACGAACAACAAACAACGAACAACGAACAACGAACAACCAATAGCTTACACGTCGATCTTGGCGTAGCGTGCGTTTCTTTCGATAAAGTCGCGGCGGGGTGGCACCTCGTCGCCCATGAGCATCGAAAATATACGGTCGGCTTCTGTGCTGTTTTCGATGGTAACCTGCCGCAGAATTCTGGATTCCGGATTCATGGTGGTACTCCAGAGCTGTTCAGCATTCATCTCACCCAAGCCTTTGTAGCGTTGTATGTGTATTCCTTTGCCTTCGCCATCGGCTGACCATTCTTTTACAGTACGCACGCGGTCATCTTCGCTCCATGAGTAGCGCTCTTCTTTGTTTTTGCGCAGCAGATAGAGCGGCGGTGTAGCGATGTAAACATATCCGTGCTCGATAAGCTCTTTCATATATCTGAAGAAGAAAGTAAGAATCAGTGTTGCGATGTGGCTTCCGTCCACGTCAGCGTCCGTCATAATGATTACTTTGTGATAGCGTAGTTTTTCGAGATTCAGCGCTTTACTGTCTTCGTCGGTGCCTATGGAGATGCCCAGGGCTGTAAAAATATTCTTGATCTCGTCGCTGTCGAAAACCTTGTGCTGCATGGCTTTTTCCACGTTTAGAATTTTGCCGCGCAAAGGCAGGATAGCCTGGAACTTGCGGTCGCGGCCTTGCTTGGCGGTGCCACCGGCCGAATCGCCCTCAACCAGATAAATTTCGCACAGCGCCGGGTCGCGTTCCGAGCAGTCGGCGAGTTTGCCGGGCAGGCCGGTGGAGGAGAGTACGTTTTTGCGCTGCACCAGCTCACGAGCCTTGCGGGCAGCATGGCGTGCCGTGGCAGCCAATATAACTTTGTTGACGATGGTGCGCGCTTCGCGTGGGTTTTCTTCGAGATAATGGTTCAGCGATTCACTCACCATCATATCCACAGCTCCCATCGCTTCACTGTTTCCCAGCTTGGTTTTGGTTTGTCCTTCAAATTGTGGCTCGGCTACTTTTATAGAAATAATGGCCGTGAGACCTTCGCGGAAGTCGTCGCCGTTGATGTCGAATTTCAGTTTTGACAGCATGCCCGATTTGTCGGCGTAGGATTTGAGTGTGCGCGTTAGCCCACGGCGAAATCCGGCCAGGTGCGTGCCTCCTTCATGGGTGCTGATATTGTTGACGTAGCTGTGCAGGTTTTCCGAAAAAGAGGTGTTGTACTGCATGGCTATTTCGATAGGTATGTTATTTTTTTCACCTTCGATGCTGATGGGATCAGGCATAAGCGGTTCGCGCGTCACGTCGAGATAATGGATAAAATCGGCCAGCCCACGCTCGGAGAAAAAAGATTCGGAAGGATAATTTCCTTCTTCGTCGGTGGTGCGCTCGTCGGTAAGGGTAAGGGTGAGGCCTTTGTTAAGAAATGCCAGCTCACGCAAACGCGAAGCAAGAATGCTGTATTCGTAGGTGGTGATGGTGAAAATGGTGTCGTCGGGAATAAAAGTGATGCGTGTGCCCGTAAGCTCGGTGGTGCCAATTACCTCCACATCATTTTGTGGGACGCCCTTGCGGTATTCCTGCCGGAAAATTTTTCCGTCACGGTATATGGTTGCTACCAAAACGTTGGAGAGTGCGTTAACACACGAAACGCCAACGCCATGCAAACCTCCTGAAACTTTGTAGCTGCCTTTGTCGAATTTACCGCCTGCGTGCAGCACAGTCATTACAACCTCAAGTGCCGAGCGGTTTTCCTTTTCGTGAAGGTCGGTGGGGATGCCACGTCCGTTGTCGGTAACGGTGATAGAATTGTCGGTATGGATGATCACATCTATTTTATCGCACCAGCCGGCCAGTGCCTCGTCGATGGAGTTGTCGATTACTTCGTAAACAAGATGATGTAAGCCCCGGGTGCTCAAGTCGCCAATGTACATCGCCGGACGCTTACGCACGGCTTCAAGTCCTTCGAGAACCTGAATTTTATCTGCTGAATAATTCTGTGAAGACAAGTTTTTTTCTTCTGCTGTCATAATTAATAAATTGGAAAAATGATCTAAAAAATTCATGCAAAGGTAAACAATACCCTGCTAATAGTCACTATTTTACAGTCATCGAAACGTTAACTTATCAACAATTCTGTGTTAATTTTTCTGCCAATTTCTTTCACCGTTTTTTATCAAAATGAAAATGTGAATCCACCCATCGCATTGATGCGCTGCGAGGGATATTGGTAGTAACGATAATAGCGCGTGGAGGTGAGGTTGTTGCACTGCACAAAAGCGGCTATCTTTTTGCTAAAATGATATTCTGCACCAAGATTCAGATCGACGTAAGCTTTGTTATGATCGATGATCAGCATCTTATCTTTCCGCGTCTGCACATAGGTTTTTGAGTTGTAATACAATTCGCCACTCACTGTAAGTTTCTCGCCCATGTTGTAATGCGCCAGCAATGCAACCTCCAGCTTGGGTTTGTGCCAGGCTTTGGCTTGCGTAGCCGGTTTGTAATCGCGATAAGCGCCACGCAGCAGCACGTCGAAACGGTCGCCTTGTGAATAACCCATCTCCAGACTTACCGCAGTAACCTGTGTGTCGTCGTAAATACCTGTGAATTTATTACCAAAATTAGCAGCCACCTCCTGACTGTATGCCGATATGATGTCGTTATTATAATAAAGCATGTTGTCGATGGAAGCGTACGACACGCTGAAGTTGTAATTGAAAAGCTGGTCTATTTTTCCTGTCACGCCACCTTTTATGTCGTAGCTGGTGCTTGTAAAACCAAGCGGAAACAAAGGATCGGCCCATGGATTTTCGTTAATAATTTCTTTGAAGCTGTTGCGATGCAAGCCGCCAGTTACGGCAGCGTAAAATGTAAGGTAATCGGGGATAATCTGGTAATCGGCGCGCACGTCGGGATAGACAAAAAAATTCGATGTAGAATCGGCTGCCAGCGCTCCCGTTACGCCCAGGCGCAGTTGCAGATAACCCATGTGCAGCCGGAGGTAGGGCGTAAGCGACATGGCCAGTGCGTTGCCGGAATTCAGGCTGTCGGCGTTGTGATAATAATCCAGCGCCAGGTCGATGCCCAACTCCTGATTTTGGACAAAGTCGAGAAACTGGGTTTGGGAGTTGAAGTTGGCGTTGGTGCCGATGTTCAGCTCGCTGGTTTCGTTTAAATTATTAAGATGATAAAAATGCACGCCCGCATCAAAGTTCTTATTGCTTCGACGCTGCTGGATGGTAGCCAGCGAGAATTCGCCACCTATCATCGAGTAACGTTGGCGCAGCTCATCGTCAGCAATAGTGTACAGGGTGTCATCGTCAGGTTTGAAACCATAATAATGAACTACATCGCGCTGGTAGTCCAATTTTCCGCTGATGGCGAGCTTGCGCAGATAGCGCGAAGCGTAAAGGCTCACATTGTTGTGGCTGAAGCCGCTGGTGGCGTAGTCGTCGATGTTGCCGGCCGAGGAGAGGTGCCGTGCATGAAAACCTATGGCGTATTTGTCGGAGCTAAGGCTGTTGGTAAACAGTTCAAAATAAGGTGTGGTGTAATTCCCAAAGCCGGCGCGCAGATAGTTGCGGTGCAGCTCATGCGGGATCTTGATGTCGATGAGCGCTGGCTTCACCGGCGTAATTTCAAAATCGGTGGCGCCCACCCGGCTGGTGATGCTGTAACTCATCGGCGGCAGTGCTATCGTGGTATCGGGCATCACCGGTTGGGCATTGATTTTTACGGCGTCGCCAATGCTGGGCTGATAAGGAGCAATGATGGTCACCTCCTGGTTTTGCGCCAGCACATTCATCGCCACCATCACTATTAATACTGTTAAAAAATGCCTTGAACTTTTCATTAATGCAGCGTTACGATTTTTGAAATTTTTGTTTTGGAATTTATTTGGAGTTGTTTACACTGGCTGCCAACGGTTGGAAATGGTGTGTTGGAATTTCTTTAGAACATTATCACCTTTCCCGACAGCAACTGCTTAGTGGCGTCTGTTTTTCTTAGAATCGTTTTTATCGGGTGTGGTGTCGGTGGCAGGTGCGGTGTCATCGAGCTGGCGGAGTTTTTGAGCTGCCATGTCACGCAGGTCCTGGCCCGGATAGTTGTCGATGATGCTTTGCAGGGTTTGCCGCGCCTGAAAAGCGTTGTCGGTGGCGGCATAAATTTCGGCCAGCATGATAAAGCCCTTTGCTTTCCAGTATTCCTGCGCCGGAAAGTCGTTGGAAAGCTCAAAAATCAGATTTTCCGCTTTCGCTAAATCGCCTTGTCGAAACTGCACCTCGGCAAGCAGATACTTGGCTTCGGCGCCCCTTGCTCCGTCCGAAAGGGCTACGGTTTTTTCAAGCGCCGGTGTAGCGTTTTGTAAATCATCATTTTTCCAGGCATTCACACCAATGATATAATAGGCTTCGGGCAGCAGGGTCGCGTCTATGTTTTCGCGCTGCAGGAGGCGGCGTGCTGCCTGTATGGCTTCAGTAGTCTGTTGCAGCTTGTGGTATGTCCGCATTTGCCCGGCCAGCGCAGTGGTGAGGTTGGCGGGGTCATCGGCCATGTTTTCGAGTTGCTGATAATTTTCTAAAGCCGCTTCTGTATTGCCGGCTTCGTCGTTCAGTAGTGCAGCCTGCATAAGTGCATGCTCGGTGTAGCGCGATATGGGCGCTTGCGCAATGCGCATGTAATCCGGCAGCGCTGCTTCACGGTTGCCCAGCTTCATGTTGCACTCCGCGCGGTAATAGCTGGCATTGATCACAAAAGCGCCATTGGCAAACTCGTCGAGGTAGGTATCCAGCGCCTTCACTGCATTTTCGCAGCGACCGCTCATGTATAGGTTTTCGGCATTGATCCACGTTAGCGAATCCTGCTCACTGGCCGTTACGCTGGCAAAAGGAATCGTTTCAGCATATTTAAAATAAGCGGCGATTTCGTTTTTATCCATGCAAATGTTGCGGATGGTTGCCAGCGCTTCGCGGGCCTCGTCGGTGCCCTGGTACTCCTTCACCAGTTTTTTAAGAATTTGAAGTGCCTCATCGTAGTGGCTTTGGTTGTAATGCACCAGGGCGCTTCGTTGCATCGACTTTACCACGTAGCTGCTGTTGGGGAATTTGCGGATCAAGTCATCAAAACGTGTCAGTGCCTGGTCGTTTTTGTTTGTCACCAAATACGTTTCGGCCATTTCGTAGTAGGCGTCGTCCTGAAAGCTGGAGGCGGGATATTTCTGAATGAGTTCGTTCAGCGTCGATAGTTTTGCCTGATCGTTGCCCAGCGCGCCCAGCGAAAGCGCCTTCTGAAACAAGGCATAATCAGCATTGCGCTGACGCTGCTCTATAGCCCGGTCGTATTGCTCGATGGCAGGCCGGTAGTTTTTGGTAACAAAATAACAGTCGCCCATCCGCATCAGCGCATCCGAAACATATTCGCCGCTGCTTTTTCCGGGACGGTTCACAAATTGCCTGAAAGCCGCCAGGGCATTATCATAATATTTAAGATTAAAATAAGAATAACCCAGCTGGTAGCGTGCCAACGGATACACTTCGAGACGGGCTGAGCCGGGCGTAGTCATGAAATCTTCGTAATGTTCGATGGCCGTGCTATATTGCCCACGTCGGTAATAGGTTTCGGCCATCCAGTATTTGGCGCAGGTAGTGAGGTCGCGGTTGTAGCTGTTGGCCAGCGATTTTCTGAAGTTGGCCAGCGCCTCCTCCCAGCGGCCGGCATTGAAGTTTTGCACCGCCAACTGATAGGTGATCCGCTGATAGGCCGATCGCAACACATTGTTTTTGGTGCGCATGCGCTCGATGGCATTGATGGCAGCCTGGTAATCTTTGGTCGACAAAAACAGGTTGGTGAGATAGTCCATTGCCTCGTCGGTACGCGGGGAGTCGGGGTAGTGGTTGACGTACTGCATGAGCGCCTCCAGGGAATTTCCGAAAGGATCGTAAGCCAGCTCGTAGCTGAGTTTGGCGTAGTTAAACAGCGCATCTTCGGTTATTTGCTCATCGCCGGCCAGTTGCCAGGCATTATAAAAGGCGCTTTGGGCAAACAGTTTCTTGTCGGTTTTCAGATAGCTATCGGCCAGGTGGTAATAAGCATTTTGCGAAAGCGCATCTTTTGGGCCGACCACTTTTTCAAATTTGGCCACAGCCTCCTGATATTTTCCTGTTTTGTACAGCGCAAAAGCTATCTGGTATTGCTCTTCCCGCGAAAGCGTGCGGCGGATATTTTTTTCGTACATCTCAAAATATTCGAGTGCCTGAGCATAGTCGGCTTTCTGATAAAAAGCTTCGGCTACTACGCGCGCAGCTTCGGCTTGTTTTTTTTTGTCCCTGGTTGCCCACACCAGATCGGGGCCGGCAGCGGCTATGGCATCAAAATCTTTTCGTACGTAGTTAATCTGTAAGAGATAAAAAGGCACCTCGGCACCCACCTCCGAATTTTTGTCGACTTTGTTGAAATACTTCAGCGCCTCGTCGTAGTCCTGCTGCAGATAAGCAATCTGTGCGTAATAATAGTTGGCGGCCTGCTGATAGTCAGAAGGCGTATTCAAAACCGGGAAAAGTACCTCGTGGGCTTTTTTGTAGTTGTCGGTTTGCAGATAGCTGTAGCCCAGTTTGTAAAGATATTCGGGCAGCATCGCGGGCGTAAGGTGATAAGGCTCTACCTTTTCAAGCTCCTCGATGGCTTGCTTATAACGGCGGGCATCGTAGGTGATAAAGCCCAGATGCAGCCGCGCCAGATTGGTTTTGGTGTGGGCGTCGTAGCGCAACAGGAAATCCTCGAACTCTTGCCGTGCCTCCGGGCGGTCGAGCTTGTAGTCGGCCAGCGCAATATAGTAGGCGGCATCCATGCGCATCAGCGTTTCGTGCGGAGGGAGGTTTTCGGTCAGCGTCATGAAAACCTCACGTGCCGCGCCGTACTGTTTTTTGGCGACAAGATCGGTGGCCAGGCGGTACGTGGCTTCGGGGGCGGAGTAGTAGCGGGTTTGTTGCGCCGCCGGCATCAAATACAAAAAAACAGACAGGAGCAACAAGCCTGCTTTTCTCGTTGTGCGAATGTTCATGCTGATTTCTATTCTGGTGGTTTTCGTCATCTGACCTGAAAAAACTTACATGCAAACGATGCTTTCAGGCACTTATTTTAACATTCTTCCAGGCGATAATCTTTACCATGGTATTGGTTGTGCAGTATTCAATTTAACGTTCAAGTTTTGAGGTTCATTTTCTAACCTGAATAATTCATGAGTCCGGTCTAATAACTCCCAAAATTCAATCTTGTTGAGAGTCGTGTATTTAAAAATATTTTTAGGCTGGCCCGTTTAAATGCCAAATTTCGAGTTGATGAAAACAAACCGGCCAGATTTGTCA
>Ga0265293_10004632_pt1 | contig 24035 bp, 20 predicted proteins | sample Munlanlewell138R_FD_192505 | JGI IMG/M metagenome (GOLD analysis project Ga0265293, IMG submission 192505) | Leachate microbial communities from a municipal landfill in Southern Ontario, Canada - Leachate well 138R | ecosystem: Engineered > Solid waste > Landfill > Unclassified | place: Canada...
TCACCATCGATCCGAAGACCCATCACACCACGATGGACGTGCATATCGCACGGGTCGAGAACGGCGGTCTGATCCCGGTCGAGACCTTCGAGCAGCAGCCCCCCGCTGATACGGCCATGGTTTGCGACCTGATCGCCAACCCTGACGATAATCAGCAATACGTCATCGATTTCTAAAGGAAGTCAGATGGATTTCGCGTCGGTCCTCATGATCGAAATCCTCGGGTCCATTGCCATTCTGGTGCTCATCAGCATCGGTCTGGCGGTGGTCTTCGGGATGATGAAGGTCATCAACATGGCTCATGGCGAGTTTCTCATGCTCGGCGGCTATGTCACCATCTATGGCACCAACCATGGCGGCCTCAGCTTCTGGGTGAGCGCGCTCATCCTTGCGCCCGTCGTCGTGGGGCTGGTCGGCCTTGCGCTGGAATGGCTGGTCATCCGCCACCTTTACGGACGCATGATCGACACCATGCTCGCCACCTGGGGCATCAGCCTTGCCCTTGTCGGCGGCATGACCATGCTGGTGGGCAACACGACCACGGGGATTTCGACGCCCCTGCCCAGCCTGAGCATCGGCGCTTTTTCCGTCAGTGGCTATGTCGTCTTCCTGATCGTGCTGGCGGCTGCGATCTTCGGCCTGCTCTATGTGTTGTTCAAGCTGACCACCTTCGGCCTTCTGGCGCGGGCAACCACGCAGAATGCCGATATGGTGGCGGCACTTGGCGGCAATCCGCGCCGCATCTATGCGCTGACCTTCGGGCTGGGTGCTGCCCTTGCGGGCCTCGGCGGCGCGGCGCTGGCGCCGCTCACCGGCGTCATTCCGACCATCGGCGCGGCCTACATCGCCAAGGCGTTCATCACGGTGATCTCGGGCGGTTCGGCGGTCATTGCCGGCAATCTCTCGGCATCCGTGCTGTTCGGCACGGTTGGTCAGGTTTTCACCTATCTCTACACGCCGGTTATCGGGGAAGTGGCGCTGCTGCTGACCGCGATCGTGCTTATCCGCATCCTGCCTCAGGGCATTACCGGGCGCTTTTTCCGGAGGTCGATCTGATGGCGCGTTATCTGCAATCCGCCGGCCTGCTGGCCGTGCTGGTGCTCGGCATGGTCATGCCGGGCTGGCTCGAACTGTTCACCGTCTATGAAATCACCATCTATCTGATCATGGCGGTGCTGGCGCTCAGCCTTGCCTTCGTGTGGGGCAAGGGCGGCATCATGTGCCTTGGTCAGGCCGCGTTCTTCGGTCTCGGCGCCTATGCCTGGGCGGTCGCAGCCACCAATTTCGGCCCCGGCCTTGCGGCGCTGGCGATCTCCATCGCGGTGCCGGCGCTGTTTGCGGCGGTGCTCGGCTATTTCATGTTCTATGGCCGCATCAACGACATCTATATCGGCGTCATCACCCTTGCGGTCACGCTGATCCTTTTCAACCTGATCAACTCCACCTCCGGGCCGCAGTACCGGATTGGCTCCGCGCTGCTCGGCGGCTTCAACGGCATGACGGGTGTTCCCACGCTGGCATGGCCGAACGGCATGCCGCTCGATCCGGGCGACATCTTCCGGCTGACGGTGATCGTGCTCGTTGCCGGCGTCGTCGCCATCTCGCTCTATCTGAAGACGACGCCCGGCAAGGTGACGATCGCGGTGCGTGAGAACGAGTACCGGGCCGAACTGCTCGGCTACAACGTGGCGCAGTCGAAGCTGATCACTTTCACGCTGGGCGGCGCGCTGGCGGGGCTCGGCGGCTGCCTGTTCGCCAACTGGGGCGCCTTCGTCAGCCCGACCATCTTCAGCCTCGTGCAGTCGGCGCAGATCATCATCTGGGTGATCGTTGGCGGCAGAGGCACGCTGATCGGTCCGATCCTCGGCTGCATCGCGCTGCAATGGGCGACGACCAAGCTCGGCACCCAGCAGGTGGTTCAGGTCAATCTGGTGCTGGGCGTGGTGCTGGCCTTCTTCGTTCTGGTGGTGCCGCAGGGCATCGTTCCGATGTTCACCAAGGCACTCGCAACGCTGTTCGGACGCAAGGCCGATTCCGCGGCCGCGGAAGCCACGACGACGGAGACCCGGCCATGAGCGGCGAGATCATTCTTCAGGCCCGTGGCCTTGGCATCAGCTTCGGCGGCGTCGATGCGGTCAAGGCGGTGGATTTCGACCTGCGGCAGGGCGAATTGCGTTGCCTGATCGGGCCGAACGGCGCGGGCAAGACGACCTTCTTCCGCCTTCTGAGCGGCCAGCATACACCGACGCGCGGCACCATCACCTTTCGGGGCAGGTCGCTCAACGCGCTGCAGCCCTACCAGATCGCCCGGCTCGGCATCGGCATCAAGACGCAGGTGCCCAGCCTGTTCGAGGGGCTGAGCATTGCCGAGAACATCGAGATGGCGGCGCGTCGCCGGGCCAGCGGCAAGGTGGTGAAGGCGATCGTCGACGATGTGCTGGAGCATATCGGGCTCGGCGAGCTTCGCGATCGCCTCTGCTCCGAGTTGGCGCATGGGCAAAGGCAATGGGTCGAGCTTGGCCAGATACTTGCATCGAAGCCCGCTGTGGCGCTGCTGGACGAACCGGCAGCGGGCATGACCCACAGCGAGAGCCTCAAGACCGTGCAGATCATCCGCGACATCACCCGCGAAAGCGCGGTGATCGTGGTCGAGCACGACATGGATTTCATCCGGCTGATCGGGGAGCGCGTCACCGTTTTCGAGCGCGGTGCGGTGATTGCCGAGGGCAGCTTCGAGGAGATCGCTAAGGACCCGCAGGTGCGCGCGGCCTATCTGGGGCGAAAGGAAACCGCCAATGCTTGAGGTAAAGGGCCTGTCGTCGGGCTATGGCCGCGTGCCGGTGCTGCGTAACGTTGAGTTCTCGCTGGCCGATGGCGAATGCATCGGGCTTCTCGGCCGCAACGGCATGGGCAAGACCACGCTGCTGCGCGCCATCATGGGCGAGCTGCCGACATGGAGCGGCGAAATCCGCAAAGGCAGCCAGTCGCTGAACGGAAAGAACACGCAGTCGCGCGCGAAGGCGGGCATCGGCTATGTCCCGCAGGGCAAGCAACTGTTCAAGCTGCTGACGGTCGAGGAAAACCTGCGCATGGGCTGCGTGAAGGATTTCCGCAGCGCGAAGGCGAAGATTGCCGGGGTTCTCGAACTCTTTCCGCGCCTCGTGCGGCTGCTCGACCGGCAGGCCGGCATGCTGTCGGGCGGCGAGCAGCAGCTTCTGGCGCTGGGGCGCTGCCTGTGCGGCGATCCAGACCTCATCCTGCTGGATGAGCCGACCGAGGGCATCCAGCCCTCAATCTGCGACGAGATCATCGAAGTGCTGATCCGTCTGCGCAAGGAGCGCAACCTGTCGATCATTCTGGTCGAGCAGGACATCGATTTCCTCTGGTCGATCTGCGACCGCATCCTGGCGGTCGACAAGGGCAGCGTGGTCAAAACCATCGACCCGAAGGGCGAAGGTTCGACCGAGGAAGCCAAGGCATTCATAGGTATCGAGGGCTGAAACGTGACGATCCGCAAACCGCTTTTTGAAGACATGCTCGCCGCCGATCAGGATCTGGGTCTGGCGCTGTCGCATGACGATCTTCAGGCCTTCACCGAGCTGATGGACGGGGTCTCCCATGACTACGCCATCGTCGATGCGCTCACCCCAGAACTGCCGCAGGTCACCTATCCCCGCACGCCCGGCCACTATCCGGATCCGGAAGAGAACCCCTTCAATGCCTGGCATGTGAAATCCGAGGTGAAGGGCCGCGCCGGCGGCAGGCTGGATGGCCTCTCCTTCGCGCTGAAGGACAACATCATGCTGGCCGGCGTGCCGATGATGAACGGCTCATCGAGCCTGCGCGGCTACACGCCCGACATCGATGCCACGCTGGTCACCCGCCTGCTCGACGAAGGCGCGACGATCCTCGGCAAGGCGCAGTGCGAATGGTTCTGCGTTTCCGGCAGCAGCCACACCAGCGCGCAGGGACCTGTCCGCAATCCGTGGGACGAGACCCGTTCCGTCGGTGGCTCGTCCTCCGGTTGCTCGGCCCTGGTATCCGCCGGACTGGTCGATGCGGCGATCGGTACCGATCAGGGCGGTTCGGTGCGCATTCCCGCGGCCTATGCCGGTTTCGTCGGCATGAAGGCCACGCATGGCGTGGTGCCTTATACGGGCGTGATGCCGGTCGAGATGACGCTCGACCATGCCGGCGTGATGACGCGCGACGTGCGCACCAATGCAAGGGTGCTGGAAGCCATTGCCGGCTATGACGGGCTGGACCCACGCCAGCGCCGCCTGCCGGAAAGCTTCGACTATACCTCCCAGCTTGAAGCCGGTGCGAAGGACCTGCGCATCGCCGCCATCCCGGAAGGGTTCGGCTGGGACAATTCCGAGGCCGATGTCGACGCGGCGGTGCTGGCCGCAACCGAGCGCCTGCGCAGCCTTGGCGCGACCGTCGACGAGGTCAGCCTGCCGCTCCATCGCAAGGGGCATGCGATCTGGACGCCGATCGCCGTGGAAGGCACGGTGAACCAGATGGATGGCCTGAACTACGGTTCCAACTGGAAGGGACTTTACGTCACCAGCCTGATGCGCGCCCTGCAGGACTGGCAGGCAAATGCCTCTGAATTTCCTGCCGATGTGAAGTCTGTCATGCTTGCGGCGCATTATTTCCGCGGGCAATATCGCGGCCAGTATTATGCAAAGGCCCAGAACCTCGTCCGCCGGCTTAAGGCGGCTTATGAGAGCGTGCTTGCCGACTATGACATGCTGCTGATGCCCACCGTGCCGCTGAAGGCGCCGAAGCTGCCGGACCCCGATTGCGGGCCGCTGGAGTGGGTGGGCCGTGCGCTGGAGATGAACGCCAACACAGCCCCGTTCAACGCAACCGGCCTGCCGGCGATCAGCGTGCCATGCGGCCTCGCGCAGGGCCTGCCGGTCGGCATGATGCTGGTCGGCCGGGATTTCTCCGAGGCAACGCTCTACCGGGCGGCAGCCGCTTATGAAGCGGCTTTCGACTGGAAGACGCTTTAGATGCTGCGTCTCAACACCCATCGCGAAGGCTGGCCGGTCGGCCTGCTGTTTTCGGGGCAAAGCCAGACTGCGGCGGTCGAGCATGCGCAGGCCTGCGCCACGCTGCTGGCCATAGATGAGGTGAATGCGGCCGGTGGCATCAACGGGGTTCCGCTGGTGCCGCGGCAGGTCGATATCGGCCCGCAGCCCGACGACTATCGACTTGCGGCGGAAAAGCTTTGCGACGAGCAGGATGTGCGGGTGCTGTTTGGCACGCACATGTCCAATTCGCGCAAGGCGGTACTGCCGCTGATGGAAAGCCGGCAGGCGCTGCTGTTTTATCCGACGCTTTACGAAGGGTTCGAATTCTCGCAGAACTGCATCTATACGGGTGCTGCGCCAAACCAGAATTCGGTGCAGCTCGCGCGTCACATGTTGCGCGAGCCCGGCAGCCGGGTCTTTTTCATCGGCAACAACTATGTGTTTGCCCATGAATCCAATCGCATCATGCGCGATCTCATCGAGCAGGGCGAAGGCAGCGTCGTGGGAGAGGACTATCTGCCTTTCCACGCGCCGGATGCGGACCTTGCGGATGTCATGGCAAGGGTCGATCACCTGCGCCCCGACTTCATCTACTCGACGGTGGTGGGCAGCGACACGATCCGCCTGCACGAGGCTTTTGCCCGAACGCGCGCACGCACGGAGGGCGCGCTGATCACGAGTCTTGCCACCAACGAGGCCGACCTTTCGCAGATGAGCGCCGACCTTTCCGAAGGATTTCTGGCGGCAGCGCCATGGTTCGCCACTCTGAAGAATCCGGAAAGCCTTGCGTTCCTGCAGGGGATGCGCGCGCGCTTCGGGCCGCAGGTGCCGGTGACATCGGGGGCCGAAGCCGCTTATTTCCAGGTTCATCTCTTTGCAGTCGCCGCGCGCGAGGCTGCAGAGGCGACGCTGGAAGCGGTCCTGGACAGACTGGGGACGGCGTGCTTCGACGCACCCGAAGGCCGGGTGAAGCTGGATGCGGTCACGCATCACACATGGCTCTGGCCGCGGATCGGACGCGTCAATTCGGACAATGGATTCGAGGTGATCGAAGAGGAGAAAAACCCGGTCAAGCCAGAGCCCTACATGGTTCAGCACAGCTTTGGTGATGTGATGACCGACAATGCCTAAAGCCAGCGGCAAACCGAAGATCAGCGATCTGAAGGGCACGAGAGTGCTGGTGCTTCTGCCTCCCGGACGCGAGGCGGAAGGCCTGATGACGCACCTGATCCGTATCGGCTGCCTGCCCCGGCTTTACTGGCCCATTCCCCAGACGCTGCCGGATGACATCGACGTCATCATCGTCACAGTCGATTCCGATGCGCGCGCCGATGTGCGCGGCCTGATCGGCCAGCTCACCGATCTCAGCCCGCCGGTCATCGTTCTGGTCGGCTATGAGGACCCCTCGACGCTGCAACTGGTTCTGGAACTGCGCGCCGCCGCCGTCATCGAACGGCCGGTGAAGCCGTTCGGTCTGCTCACCAACCTGATGATCAGCCGCGACGTGTGGCAGCGCCGGCGCAGAAACATCGAGCGCATCGTGGAGGCCGAGAACCGCCATCTCGCCCTTTCCACCGTCGAAGTGGCGAAGATCATCCTTTGCCATGTGCACAGGATGGAGATGAGCCAGACCCATCGCTACCTTCAGAAGGCAGCGATGGACAGCCGCACCTCGATCGAGAAGGTGGCCGAGCGCATCATTGCCGAAAACGCCAGTCAGGCACAGACGGCGAAAAGCCCGCCGGGCGGCAGGGACTGACCCTTTCTTCCGTCGGTGTGCTTGTCAGGCCCGACGCTACCAACCTTCTCCCCCCTCACCACACACAGACCAATCAGGAAAGACCGACATCGTGCTTCATCTCAATGATCCCGCGCTTCTGCGCTCGTCCTGCCTTGTCAACGGCGAATGGGTTGACGCTGCTTCCGGCGAGGTGATCGCGGTGTTCAACCCTGCCGATGGCTCGCGGGTTGGTGAGGTTCCGCTGCTGTCTCCGGCCGAGATTCCGGAGGTGATTGCAGCTTCACAGGCAGCGCAGAAGCAGTGGGCTGCCCGCCCGGCGCGCGAGCGCAGCGAAATCCTGCGCCGCTGGTTCGAGCTGATGATGGCCAATCAGGACGACCTCGCCCGCATCATGACCGCCGAGCAGGGCAAGCCGCTGGCGGAAGCGAAAGGCGAAATCGCCTATGCGGCGAGCTTCATCGAATGGTTCGCCGAAGAAGCCAAGCGCGTCTATGGCGACACGATTCCGGCGCCGAAGGCCAACCAGCGCATCACCGTGCTGCGCCAGCCCGTCGGGGTGACGGTGGCGATCACGCCGTGGAATTTTCCGGCGGCGATGATCACCCGCAAGGCCGCTCCCGCGCTGGCTGCCGGCTGCTCCATGATCGTGCGTCCCGCCGATCTGACCCCGCTTTCCGCATTGGCGCTGGCGGAACTCGGACAACGCGCCGGCATCCCGGCTGGCGTGCTTCAGGTGGTGACGGGATCCGCAAAGCAGATCGGCCATGTGCTGACGCAGAGCGATGTCGTGCGCAAGCTCTCCTTCACCGGCTCGACCGAGGTTGGCCGGCTGCTGATGGCGCAGTGCGCGCCCACCATCAAAAAGCTGAGCCTCGAACTCGGCGGCAACGCTCCCTTCATCGTCTTCGATGATGCCGATCTGGATGCGGCGGTCGAAGGAGCCATGCTGTCAAAATACCGCAATGCGGGCCAGACCTGCGTCTGCGCCAACCGCTTGCTGGTGCAGCGCGGCATTCACGATGCTTTCGTTGAAAAGCTGGCGGCGCGTGTCGCTGCCCTCAGGGTCGGCAACGGCATGGAACCCGGCGTCGAGATCGGCCCGATGATCGAGCCGAAGGCGCTCGACAAGGTCGAAAGCCACATCAACGATGCCGTTGCCAAAGGCGCTACGCTGGTGACCGGCGGCAAGCGGCTGGGCGGGCTCTATTTCGAGCCGGCGCTTCTGACGGGTGTGACGCCGGACATGGCGGTCGCGCAGGAGGAAACCTTTGGGCCGATGGCTCCGGTTTTCGTGTTCGACACCGAGGATGAAGCCGTTGCGATGGCGAACGACACCATCTTCGGTCTCGCCGCCTATTTCTTCACCCGTGACCATGGCCGGGCGATCCGTGTCTCGGAGGCACTGGAATACGGCATGGTCGGACACAACACCGGCCTGATCTCGAACGAGGTTGCGCCCTTCGGCGGCGTCAAGCAATCGGGTCTCGGCCGTGAAGGCTCCCGATACGGCATCGAGGACTATCTGGAGATGAAATACGTCTGCAGCGCCTTCTGAGCTTCCGAAGCACCTGATTTCCTTATCCTGCACATACGGATGAAAGACATGACCGATCTGATCAAGCCCTTCAGTTTCGACACCCCCGGCTCGATGCTTGTGGAATGGGGCGGCGCCGCGCGCATCGGCGAACTGCTTTCCGGCTGGTTCGGGGCGCGAAACCTGCTCATCGTCACCGACAAGTTTCTGCACCAGGCCGGCGTGCTCGATCCTGCCAAGGCTTCTCTGGCGGCTGCGGGTTTCAGCGTGACGGTGTTCGACGATGTTGTGGCCGATCCGCCGGAGGCCGTGCTGATGGCCTGCGTCGAACAGGGCAAGGCGGCAAATGCCGACATCGTCATGGGGCTGGGCGGCGGATCGTCCATGGACATCGCCAAGCTGGTCGCGGTGATGCTGGTCAGCGAACAGCCGCTGGCCGACCTCTACGGAATCGGCAAGGTGCAAGGTGCGCGCGTGCCGCTGGTGCAGGTTCCCACCACTGCGGGCACCGGTTCGGAAGTCACCAACATCACCATCCTGACCACCGGCGAAACCACCAAGATGGGTGTGGTTTCGCATCAGCTCTATGCCGACCGCGTGCTGCTCGATGCGGAGCTGACGGTAGGCCTGCCCCCGGTCCAGACGGCCGCAACCGGCATCGACGCCATGGTTCATGCGATCGAGGCCTATACCAGCCGGCACAGGAAGAACCCGCTTTCCGATATTTTCGCCCGCGAGGCGCTGCGGCTTCTGGCGACGCATCTCGTTGCCGCCTGCACCAACGGCACAGACCGCGCCGCGCGCGAAGGCATGCTGATCGGCGCGAATTTCGCGGGCCAGGCCTTCTCCAACAGCCCGGTCGCGGCGGTCCACGCGCTGGCCTATCCGCTGGGCGGCCATTTCCACCTGCCGCACGGCCTGACCAATGCGCTGATGCTGGGGCCGGTCCTGCGCTTCAACATGAGAGCCGCCGCTCCGCTCTATGCGGAACTGGCGGATGTGGTCATCGGCCCCTCGGAAGAAGGCGTGCAGGCCCGCTCGGCGGCTTTCGTCGCATTCATGGAAGAGCTGATGAACCTCTCGGGCGCGCCGCGCCGCCTGCGCGACGTGGATGTGCCCGAGGACAGCCTGCCGATGCTGGCGCGCGACGCCATGTTGCAGACCCGTCTTCTGGTCAACAACCCGGTCGACGTCACCGAGGCGGATGCGCTTCGGCTCTACCGCGAAGCGTTCTGAACACTTCAGACTTCAAGCGTGCCGCTATCTCTCAGAACAGCGCCCCGCGCTTTAAGCTTCTGATTTCACATGCGGCCCGAACCCGTTCCCGGCTTCGGGTCACATGCTTCAGAAGGGCTGCCCGGCGGGCGGAGCTTGTAAACTCCAAGATCCTTTTCGCGAATTTCTGCTTCGTGATGATGTCATCGTCTGGAGAGTTGCAGCTATGCGCCTCCCATCCCTTGCACCGCGTGGGATGGTCGTGAGCGCATATTTCCCGAGTGCGTGTTGATAACGCCGATAAGACAGGAGCATTCCTCTCTCCCTGCTCTGAGGTGCGCGCGGCTGTTTCATCTGGTCTTCAAGGATGACGGGCGTCGGATGCTTCGGTAGAAGGGGGCAGCCGTGGCGTGATGTCCTGTCACGCGACGGCCGATTCAGTTCGGGAGGAGAAACAAGGCAACATGGCTCTGCAGATTATCGATCGCGATCTGGTTCGCAAACTTCTCCCTATGGAAACCTGCATTCGCCTTATGGAAACGGCCATGTTGCAGACCGCCTCAGGCACCACGTGCCAGCCGCCGCGATGGATCATCGATTTGCCGGCAGGAGAAGGAAAATGCTTCGGTCTTATGCCGGGCGCGATGGCGGATCCTGAAATCTTCGGCGCGAAGCTCACCGCCGTATATCCGCAGAACGGAGCCAGGGGATTTCAGTCGCATCAGGGAACCATCGTTCTCTTCGAGGCGGAAATCGGAGCGCCTGTGGCTGTGGTTCATGGCGGTGAAGTCACGGCCATTCGTACCGCTGCTGCCTCTGGACTGGCCACACGTCTGCTGGCCAATGCCGAAGCCGGCGATCTGGCCATTCTGGGATGCGGGGAGCAGGCACGCGAGCATCTTGTTGCGATGTCCTGCGTGCGAGAGTTGCACCGGGTGCGCCTGTGGGGGCGTGATGTCGAACGTGCGCATGCATTTGCGCTCGCGAACGCGTCCCGCTCCCCTGTTCCCATAGAGGTCTGCACAAGCGTGGAGCAGGCCGTACGCGATGCCGATCTGATCTGCACCGTATCCGCCGCCGCAGAGCCAATTCTGGAAAGCGTTCACGTTGCCGACGGAGCGCATCTGAATGTCGTAGGCTCCTCGGTTGCTCAGGCCGCCGAAATCGGCGCTGAGCTGGTCCGGCGAGCCCGCTTCTTCGTTGATTACAGACCTTCCGCATTGCTGCAGGCAGGTGAATTTCTCGCGGCCAAAGCAGCCGGGCTGGTGGATGACAGTCACATTCTTGCGGAAGTTGGTGAAGTTCTGGGCGGATCACATCCGGGACGCCAGAGCGATGAAGAAGTCACGATCTATAAATCGCTTGGCATTTCGTCAGAAGATCTGGTTTGCGCCCATTATCTGCTGCAAGCGGCCCAGGCCGGGAATCTGGGTTCACGCATCGACTTCTAGGGCCGCCTCCTCCTGTCCGGACATTCATGAAAGAGACCGATGACTTCCCTGAACGAGCTCAACGCAGTCCGCAAAGCCATTTCTCCATATCTGCACCGCACGCCTCTGTGGCACTCGCGCTATCTGTCCGGGTTGCTGGGCCGGGAGACCTGGATCAAGGCCGAACTGTTTCAGCGGACCGGCTCGTATAAGCCACGCGGGATGCTGTGGGCGATGATGCAGCTTGCTCCCGAAGCAAGGGCACGCGGCACCATTACGTTCTCGGCCGGGAATGCGGCTCAGGGGCTGGCCTATGCGGGACAGATGCTTGACGTGTCCAGCACCGTTGTCATGTCGGCAAGCGCCAATCCGACCAAGGTGGCTGCAACCAAGGGCTATGGCGCAAAGGTGATTCAGCACGGCACGCCGCAGGAGGCAGCGCAATTCTGCCTCGATTATGCTGCGCGTGAAGGGCTGACCTATATATCCAGCTATGATGACGATGACCTGATGAGCGGTCATGCTTCTCTCGGGCAGGAAATCTTCGAGGACCTGCCGGACGTGGCGGACATCGTTCTGGGCATCGGCGGCGGCGGCATGGCAGGCGGCATCGCCAAAGCCGCGATCGCCACCGGCCACAAGGCACGCCTGTGGGGCGTGGAGCCCGAAGGGGCATCCGCCATGACGCAGAGCCTGGAAGCGGGGTACGCAGTGCGGCTTCCGGTCGTCTCGACGATTGCCGACGGGCTTGCAGCGCCTTCGGCCGGCGAATTGTGCTACGCGCTGGTGAAGGAGCGGTTTGAAGGTGTTGCGGTGGTCAGTGACGCCAATATTGTCGAAGCCATGAAAATTCTGATGAGCCGGCTGAAGATCATGCCTGAGCCGGCTGCCTGCGCAGGGTTGGCGGCGGTTCTGAATGGTCATGCCGGTGCCGCGAATGCGGGGCCGCTTGTTCTGGTTGTATCTGGCGGAAACGTCGATCTCGGCAGCCTGAAAAGCTGGCTCTGACCCGACAGAACAAGCTTCATGTTTCCTTGGATGCCGGCAGGTATCAAAGCATATCAGCCATTTCAGGCTTCGCTTGCTGCCGGACCTGTTTGCGAAAGCTGGCATGCTTTGCGCGACCGTTTCGTGTAAACGCGAAAAATCTTGCGCCGCGTGGAAAATGTCTGCCGGAACCACCACTTCCATGACAGGTTACGGCAACGAGGCTGATTTCCTTTCAACGGCCGGGGCCCGGTGATGGAGGCAACGAATTCTTCATGCAACAGCAGGCCGCAAAGCCGCAAAGCGGCATCCATCATGTGACACTGCTCACGCGCAATGTGCAGGCCAATGTCGACTTCTATGTGGGGTTTCTCGGCCTTCGGCTGGTCAAGCGCACCGGTGGATATGAAGACGCGGAGCAGCTTCATCTGTTTTACGGCGATGCTGTCGGCTCACCGGGTACTCTCATCACCTTTCTCGTCTGGGAAGATGGCGCAACCGGGCGGGTTGGCCACGGACAGGTGTTCGAGATCGCGCTTGCCGTGCCTCCCTCAAGCCTTGGCGAGTGGATGACGCGTTGTCTCCGGCATGGCGTCGCCATTCAGGGGCCGTCCCGTGAATTCGGCGAAACCGTTCTGCGGCTCAGGGATCCCGATGGCTTCATCGTCAAGCTGGTTGCGGTCGACACCCTCGCCGTACACCCATGGGGCGATGTGCTGCGCGGCCCGACCCGCCTGCGCGCGGTGACGATCCTGTCGGAAGCGCCGGAGGAAACCGCTGCCTTCATGACCCGTTTCGGCTATCGGCCGGGGCCGGTCGAGGGCAGCACCATCCGCATGGTGTCGGATACGGATGTCATCGATATCCGCGATGGCTCCGGTTTCGTGGAAGGCGTGGCCGGAACCGGAACCGCCGATCACGTTGCGCTGCGCGCGCCGGACGTTCCTGCCATCGAGGCTCTGGAAAAGCAGCTTTCGACACTGAACTCCTCACCGACCAATGTGCATGACCGGAAGTATTTCACATCGCTCTACGTCCGCGAGCCGGCTGGAACGCTGCTAGAAGTGGCTACCGACGGACCAGGATTCACACTTGATGAAACACCGGACCGCCTCGGCATGACACTGATGGTGCCGCCCGGTGATCGCGACAGGGCTGCGGATCTCAGGGTCATGCTGCCGCAGTTCGCCATGCCGGGCGAGCCCCGCATGCCCCGTCGCGAGCTGCCCTTCGTGCATCGCTTTTTCACCCCCGACGATCCCGATGGCAGTACAATCGTGCTTCTCCATGGCAGCGGAGGGGCCGAGGCGGACCTGATGCCGCGCGCCCACCGCATCGCGCCACGCGCCACGCTTCTCGGTGTGCGCGGCCGTGCCCATGAGGAAGGCAATGCGCGCTGGTTTCGCCGGCTCGGACCGCTCAGCTTTGACCAGGCGGATATCCGCTCCGAGGCCGAGGCTTTTGCGGCCTTCATCGAAGGCGCCATCACGGCTTACGGACTGGATCCCGCGCGCATGCTCTTCATGGGCCTTTCGAACGGAGCGAATTTTGCGGCATCGGTGATGGGCCTGCAGCCGGGGCACATCCGCAAGGCGATTCTGCTCAGGCCCATGATGGTGCTGGAAGAGCCGCCGGAAGCTGATCTGGGGGGAAGCGAAGTGCTGATGATCGCCGGCGCGCGGGACCCTTTCGCCGGTTTTGGCGTGCCTCTGGCGCAATGGCTGGAGAGGTCGGGAGCGGCCTTCGATCTGCGCACCATCAGTGCCGGGCATGAGCTGTCAGGCGAGGATGAAACCATCGCGCGGGAGTGGCTCCACATGAGGACCGACAATCGGATTGATTGAAATCGGACTTGTGCTGTCCTGTGTGATTTTTCCATAAAAATCAAACAGGCATGCGCTTTTTGCGATCCCGGAGATTCGGGTTGCTTCGTCTCTCGCTTCAATCACCGCTTGTCCAAAATTTACCAAAACATAAGCGCTGGCACATAAGGTTCTCACAGACAGGGCCGGGGTCATGCTGACAAGTTTTTTTGAGCCGTGCAGGCAGCACGGAGAGCTAATTCGTAAGCCGATCCGGGATGATCGGGGCCTGCGCGATCTGGCCCCTGCCGCTGTTCTGCTCGCGGCCGGGTTGCTCGGTCTGATCGTTGCCTCTCTCTCGGCAGGGGAGCGGAACGGTCAATATCTCGTGATCGCCGCTCCGTGGTCCGGCTTTGGCCAGACGATCAGACTGATCATGGCTGCCGAGGGCAGCTTTATCGAGGCCGGCAGGTTCGGCAACATCGCCATCGCCGCCTCGTCACATCCGGATTTTGAAACGCATGCACGCAATGCCGGTGCATGGCTCGTGTTTCCGTCGCCGAGGCTGGCCGGCTGCCTCGGTTTGTCGACAAGGACATCTGAACAGTGAGCACCGAACTGGAAAATCTGCGCGCCCGCTTCGGCCGGTTTCTTGTCGCGCTGTTATGGCTGCATGTGCCGGTTCTGGGGGCGGTGGCGTGGCTGACCGGGTTTTCGGTTGCGGGAGCCATGGCTGCCGGCGCCGTGGTTGCCGGCGCCTATCACCTGATGTGGTGGCGGTATGGCACTGCGCCGTCCACCCGCTATCTGTCCGCGGTCGCGCTCGTCGGCGAGCCGGCGCTGTTCCTTTATCTGCTGCGTGACAATTCGTGGCAGATGGACATGCATATGTACTTCTTCGCCATGCTGGCGTTGACTATTGCCTGGTTCGACCGGCGCACCCTGCTGGTTGCGGCAACGGCCATAGCGCTGCACCATCTGGTGCTGCTCTATTTGCTGCCCTATGCAGTGTTTCCCAGCGAAGGCAATCTGGCGCGTGTCCTGCTGCACGCTGCCATCGTCGCGTTTCAGACAGCCGTTCTGGTCTGGCTGACCAACATGGTTGTGGAAAGCTTCGAGCGGATCAGCCGCATGGGTACGGAGATCGTTGCCAAGAACGCAGCGCTTGAAGAGCGCACCCGCGAGGCGGAAGACGCCAACCGCGCGAAAAGCATGTTCCTGGCCAATGTGAGCCACGAAATACGCACCCCCATGAACGCCATTCTTGGCTTCTGCCATCTCATCCAGCGTACCGATCTCGATCTGAGGCAAAAGGACTATATCGCCAAGATCAATGGCGCAGGCGTTTCGCTGCTGCGGCTGATCAACGACATTCTTGATTTTTCCAAGAACGAGGCCGGCAAGCTTCAGCTTGAGCAGCGCCCATTCGACCTGCGCGCCTCGATCCGAAGCCAGATCCAGCTTGTCGAAGCCGATGCCGCCGCAAAGGGCGTTGCTGTTGAAATGCAGATTGCCGACACCGTTCCCTGCATGCTTGTGGGGGACGAGCTGCGTTTCAATCAGGTTCTGCTCAATCTGCTCAGCAATGCTGTGAAATTCACCAATGCCGGAAAGGTGACTGTGGCGGCCCGCCAGATTTCCCTGACCGACCGCGAAGCGACGGTGGAATTGTCGGTGAAGGACAGCGGCATAGGCATGACCGGCAAGCAGCAGGCGGCTCTGTTCCGTTCCTTCACACAGGCCGACAGCTCCACGACACGCCGTTTCGGCGGCACCGGACTGGGGCTTGCCATCAGCAAGCAGATCGTGGAGCTGATGGGTGGCGAAATACACACCCAAAGCGAGCCGGGAGTCGGCAGCACTTTCATCTTCACCATCCGCATGCCGCTGCATGACGATCATCAGGATAACATGCCCGTGCCTGCCCCGCAGCTGCGCAACCTGCGCATCCTTGCCGCCGACGACAACGCGGCGGCACGGCAGATCATCGGGGAGATATTCCGCCATTGGGAAATGCCGGTTGATCTGGTGGCATCGGGTGCGGAAGCAATCAGTGCGGTGGAAGCTGCGGTCCGTCAGGGCAAGCCTTATGACCTTTTGTTGCTGGACTGGAAGATGCCTGGCATGGACGGCATGGAAACCGTACGGGCGATGCGTGCAAATCCGCTGCTGCCCCGGCTCCCGGTCACGCTGATGGTGACAGCCTATGGCACCGAGAAGTTTGCGGCGGAGATCGGCGAGGTCAAGATCGGCGCTTTCCTCAACAAGCCGGTGGAGCCCCGGGCCCTGCTCGACACGATCTCCGGGCTCTTTGCCAGTGCGGGTTCCGCCGAGCCTGCTCCGGCAGAAGGCCCTGCTGCGGCTCCGATGGTCGCCCCGGCACTGCGTGGTTTGCGGGTGCTGCTGGTCGAGGATAACGACATCAATCTGGAAATCGCCACCGAATTGCTGAGCGATGCGGGATTGCAGATCGATACCGCCGGCAACGGCAGGATCGCCTGTGATCTGGTGGCAGAACGCGGGGCGAGCTATGCGGCCGTGCTGATGGATGTGCAGATGCCCGAACTGGATGGCATCGAGGCCACAAAAATCATTCGCAGGCAGTGGACGCCGGAAGATCTTCCCATCATCGCCATGACTGCGCATGCCTATGAGGAAGAACGACAGCGCTGTTTCGCTGCCGGCATGAACGATCACGTTGCCAAGCCGGTCGATCCCGCGGCGCTGGTACGCGCGCTGGACCGTTGGCTCAGGCCCCGACAGGAGCAAACGGCGGTTGTTGTGCCTGAGCCGTCGACCAGTGCTGTCGCGCCGCGAACGGACCTGCCGGCCGAACTGCCGCCTTTCGGACTGGAAGCTGCACTTGCCCGTGTCAACGGAAAGACTGCGCTGCTGCGGAAGCTGATCGTCAATTTCGGCAGAAGCTATGCTGACGTCGCGCAGAACCTGTCCCGCATGATCGCCGATGGTGAGATCGCCGAGGCCCGGCGTGTTGCGCATACGCTCAAAGGTGTTGCCGGTTCGCTCGAACTGCCGGGCGTTCAGAGACTGGCTGCCGACATCGAGCGGCTGATCGCCGGCGGTGAGCTTGAGGGCATATCCGGCAGGCTCGAAGCTCTGGCGAGCGAGATTGCGCCGGCGATCGCCGCAGCCGCGCGGCTGACGTCCGGCACGGCAGCCACCGAGACCGCAGGCCGTGTTGCAACGGTCAATGAAAAGGAGGTTTCCGCCGCACGGGAGGTGCTGCGGGAACAGCTTCAGCGCCGCAATCTCAAGGCACGGGCGAGCTTCGATGCCTATGCCGCCGCCATGGGGCTCGCGCCTGAGGCGAGCAACAATCACCCTGTTCGTCAGACGCTCGATCGCCTGGACTATGAGGGCGCACTGGCCCTGCTTGACAAGGAGACGGAGCCTTCAGCTGCGACTGCTGAGCGCGTCCGGGCAATATCATGACCGACCGACCGACCATCCTGATCGTGGATGACGAGATCTCGAACATCGAGATCATGAACGCCATTCTGGAAGACGATTATGAGATATGTTTCGCGACATCAGGACCGCAGGCACTGGAAACCGCCCGCGCCAATCTGCCGGACCTGATATTGCTCGACATTCTGATGCCGGAAATGGACGGCTTCGAAGTCTGCCGGCGCCTGAAGAACGAGGCATTGCTGGCAGACGTGCCGGTGATCTTCACAACGGGCCTCGGCGACACGGAAGACGAAGTGCGCGGTTTGTCGCTCGGCGCCATCGACTACGTCACCAAGCCGATCCAGCCTGTGGTGCTGCGGGCGCGGGTGAGCAATCACATCGAACTCAAGCGCCTGCGCGATCAGCTCGCGGAAATGGCGGTGACCGACGCTCTTACCGGCCTCAGCAACCGCCGGCGCATGGAGCAGAAGCTCAATGCTGAAACCGAGCGCCTTGCGCAATCGGAAGACTGGCTGTCCGTCCTGCTCATCGACATCGATTTCTTCAAGCAGTTCAACGACACCTACGGCCATCTCAACGGTGATCGCTGCATCATCATGATCGCCTCGGCTCTCAAGCGGGCCCTGACGCGTGCATCGGACCTTTCGGCCCGCTATGGCGGTGAGGAGTTTGCCTGCGTTCTGCCCGGCGCTGATGCCGCTGCTGCGCTGACGATGGCGGAAGAGATTCAGGTGCAGGTGGGCGCGCTGAACATTCCGCATGCCCGCTCAACCGTCAGTCCCAATGTAACGACCAGCATAGGTATCGCAACCGGCCGTTGCCAGCCTGGCATGACGCCAGACAAGTGGATTGCCCACGCTGACCAGCAGCTTTACCGCAGCAAGGCCAGTGGCCGGAACACGATCACGGCCATTACGTTCGGCACATCGGGGGCGGAAGAAAACACGAGCAAAATGGCAAGCTAGGAACACAGCTAAACGGCCATAGCCCAGAGCGTGTTCCGCTTTGGGCTAACCGTTCAGAGCGGGCGGCGCAGCCACTTGGCGACGATGCCGACAATGCCCTCGCGAAAGGCCAGAACCGCAATGACAAACACCACGCCTTGCGCAACTGTCACCCATGCGCCGAAGCCGGCAAAATAATTCTGCATGGTGATGATGATGGCCGCCCCGGCCATGGGCCCAAAAATGGTGCCCATGCCGCCAAGCAGGGTCATCAGCACCACTTCGCCCGACATTGCCCAGTAGACATCCGTCAGTGAGGCGAGTTGCACGACGATCGCCTTGGTGGCGCCCGCCAGACCCGCAAGGGTGGCTGACAGGACAAAGACGGCCAGCTTGTAGCGGTCGGTGCGATAGCCGAGCGAGATGGCGCGCGGTTCATTGTCGCGAATGGCCTTCAGCACCTGACCGAAGGGCGAATGGACGATGCGATAGATGGCAAGCACGCCCAGCATGAAGATGACGCAGACGACGTAATAGAGGGTCGTCATGTTCGACAGGTCGATAAAGCCGAACATGCGACCCTGCGGCACAGCCTGAATGCCGTCTTCGCCACCCGTGAACGGAGCCTGAAGGGCAACGAAATAGATCATCTGGGCGAAAGCCAGCGTGACCATGGCGAAATAGATACCCTGCCGTCGGATCGCCAGCGCGCCGAACACCAGCCCCAGCACCCCGGCTGAAAGCGTGCCCGTCAGGATGGCCAGTTCCGGTGGCAGCCCCCAGATCTTGGCGGCATGAGCCGAGACGTAGCTGGCCGAACCAAAGAAAGCGGCATGCCCGAACGACAGCAGCCCGCCATAGCCGAGAAGCAGGTTGAAGGCGCAGGCAAACAAGGCAAAGCACAGAAGCTTCATCAGGAAAAATGGGTAGAAAAGACCCGGTGCGATCAGCAGGAATGCGCCCAGCACGATGAAGATCGCCGCATGGAGGCGGCCGTCGCTGCGGGTTCTTTCGGCGCTCTGCGGGCCGGGAACTGAGGCTGGAACATCCGCGCTCATATCAGGCCTCCCTGCCGAACAGGCCGGCTGGTTTGACCAGCAGGACGATGGCCATGATGATGAAGATGATGGTCGCGGCCGCTTCCGGATAGAAGACTTTGGTCAGGCCTTCGATGAGGCCAAGCGCGAAGCCGGTGACGATGGCACCCAGGATGGACCCCATGCCACCAATGACGACCACGGCAAAGACGACGATGATCAGGTTGGACCCCATCATCGGGTTGACCGCGTAGATCGGGGCCGCCAGCACACCGGCGAAACCAGCCAGTGCGACGCCGAACCCGTAAGTGAGCGTGACCAGCAGCGGCACGTTGATGCCGAACGCCTGAACAAGCGTGGGATTTTCGGTGGCGGCGCGCAGATAGGCGCCAAGCCGTGTTTTCTCGATGATGAACCAGGTGGCGAGGCACACCACCAGCGAGGCGATGACCACCCAGCCGCGATAGAGCGGCAGGAACATGAAGCCCAGATTGATGCCGCCTGTCAGCTGCGGCGGGATGGTGTAAGCCAGACCCGAAACGCCGTAACCGTTTCGGAACAGGCCCTCTATGATGAGGGCGAGGCCGAAGGTCAGCAGCAGACCATACAGATGATCGAGTTTGTAGAGGCGCGATATCATGGTGCGCTCAAGGATGATGCCTGTGAGGCCGACGATCAGCGGCGCCAGGATCAGGGCCGGCCAGTAGCCGATGCCCAGATAGGTAAGCAGCATCCACGCGACGAAGGCCCCCATCATGTACTGGGCGCCATGGGCGAAATTGATGATGTTCAGCAGGCCGAAGATGATGGCAAGCCCAAGGCTGAGCGTGGCATAAAATGCACCGTTGATGAAGCCGAGCAGAAGCTGGCCATAAAGGGCGGCGGCGGGAATGCCGAATATTTCAGTCATCGAGGATGGTTTCCGGTGCTGAAGCGCTGAACTGTCAGGATGATCTGCCGGAGGCGGCGCGGGCACAAAGCCCGGGCCGCCCCCTGCCCTGCTTACTTCACGAGACTACAACCGCCATCGGCCAGTGGCCGGAAAGCCTCTGCCGCGGGGATTGTGGCCACGGTGTTGTACAGATCCCATTCACCGGTCGACTCTTCCGGCTTCTTGACCTCGAACAGATACATGTCGTGGATGTGACGTCCGTCGACGCGGACTTCGCCCTTGCCGAACAGCGGATCGTCGGTCGGCATTTCCTTCATCTTCGCCATGACGGCAGCCGCATCCTTCGTCTTCGCGGCCTCGATTGCCTTGAGATAGTGCAGGACCGAGGCATAGACGCCGGCATGAACCATGGTGGGCATGTTGCCGCTGTGCTTTTCAGCAAACCGCTTCGAAAACTCCCGGGTGCCGTCGTTCTGGTCCCAGTAGAAGGCTTCCGTCAGCACAAGCCCCTGTGCCGTCTGCAGGCCGAGCGCCTTGACGTCTGAGACGAAGGTGAGCAGGCCGGCGAGCTTCTGGCCACCCTGCACGATGCCGAATTCTGCGGCCTGCTTGATCGCGTTGGTGGTGTCGGCACCGGCATTGGCCAGACCGATAACCTTGGCGCCGGACCCCTGCGCCTGCAGCAGGAAGGACGAGAAATCCTGCCCGGGGAAAGGATGGCGCACATTGCCAAGAACCTTGCCGCCCGCCTTCTCGACCACGGCTGCTGTGTCCCGTTCGAGAGCATGGCCGAAGGCATAGTCGGCGGTCAGGAAAAACCAGCTGTCCCCCCCTGCCCGCACCATGGCGCCGCCGGTGCCGTTGGCGAGAGCCCATGTATCGTAAGTCCAGTGGACCGTGTTGGGCGAGCAGGCCGGGCCGGTAAGATCGGACGCGCCGGCGCCGGAATTCATGAAGACCTTGTTCTTCTCCTTGGTGATCTCGCTGACCGCCAGAGCAACGGAAGATGTTGGCACATCGAGGATGATGTCCACGCCGTCCTGATCGTACCACTGTCTGGCGATGTTGGCGCCGATGTCGGGCTTGTTCTGATGGTCGGCCGAGATCACTTGCGCGTCGATGCCTTTGTCGGCGGCTTTGAAGTCCTCGATCGCCATACGGGCCGCGACCACGGAGCCCTCGCCCGACAGATCCGAATAGGTGCCGGACCGGTCGTTGAGAACACCCAGCTTGACGCTGATCCTGTCCTGAGCGAGCGCGCTGCCACACCATAGTGCCGCAACAGTTGCGGCGAGTACCAGTTTCAGGCCTTTCATTTCCTCACTCCCTTTCGAAACAAACCGGCCTCACACCCCCAGATAGCGGTGGAGCTTGTCCATGCTGTTGTCGAGCTGGCTGTTGTCGATCTGGTCGACCACCCTCCCCTGCTCGACGATGTAATGACGATCGGCAACGGAGGCTGCCGCGTGGAAATTCTGTTCGACCAGAACGATGGTGAAACCAAGCGCTTTGAGACGATGGATCATCGCTCCGATCTGCTGGACGATGACCGGGGCCAGCCCTTCGGTCGGCTCGTCGAGCAGAAGCACGCGCGCGCCGGTGCGCAGGATGCGGCCGATGGCCAGCATCTGCTGCTCGCCACCGGACAGCTTGGTGCCCTGACTGTGCAGCCGCTCGCGCAGATTGGGAAAAAGGTCGAAAATCTGTTCCACCGTCAGCCCGCCCTCACCCACGACAGGTGGCAGAAGCAGGTTTTCGCGGACGTCGAGGCTGGCGAAGATGCCGCGCTCCTCCGGGCACCAGGCAATCCCGCGGCGCGCCACATGACGCGACGACAGGCCGATCAGTTCTTCGCCGCGCAGACGCACGGAGCCTGTGCGCCGGGCCATGACGCCCATGATCGATTTGAGCGTCGTGGTCTTGCCGGCGCCGTTGCGCCCGAGAAGAGTGACCACCTCGCCCGCATGAACGTCGAAGCGCATGCCGTGAAGGACATGGGACTCACCATACCAGGCGTGGAGATCGCTGACGGACAGAAGCGGTGCGGCGGCGGTTCTGTCAGACATGGGCGGCACCGATATAGGCTTCGAGAACCCTTGGGTCCGAGGACACCGTGGCATAGTCGCCTTCAGCCAGAACCTTGCCGCGGGCCAGAACGGTGATGACGTCGCACAGTGTCGCAACGACCGAAAGATTGTGCTCCACCATAAGCACCGTTCGGTCGCGCGCCACGCGCCGGATCAGTTCGGTTATGCGCTCCACATCGTCGGCGGCCATACCGGCCATCGGCTCGTCCAGCAGCATCAGTTCCGGGTCAAGCGCCAGCGTGGTTGCAATTTCAAGCGCCCGTTTGCGACCGTAAGACAATTCGCCGGCGGTGATGCCGATAAATTCCGACAGCCCGACAGCCTCGACCAAGCGTTCGGCTTCGGCATCAAGAACGGACAGTTTGCTCTGGGACGTCCAGAAACTGAAGGCGCCGGGCTGTTTCCGCTGCAGCGCAATGCGCACGTTTTCAAGCACCGTCATGTGCGAGAAGACGGCTGATATCTGGAACGAGCGGATCAGTCCCATCCGGGCGATGTCGGCTGGTTTGCGATGGGTGATGTCGATGCCATTGTAAGTGATGGTTCCGCGCGACGGAGCCAGAAATTTCGTGAGCAGATTGAAGCATGTGGTCTTACCAGCCCCGTTGGGACCGATCAGCGCGTGGACAGTGCCACGCCTGACCTCAATGTTAACGCCATCAACCGCAAGAAAGCCCTTGAACTCCTTGGTCAGGCCGCTGGCTGACAAGAGTACCTCCCCGCTCATTGATTCTCCTGAGCCAGACTTCATGAAACCCCGATAGAAAATGAGGTTATGAGGCTGCATTTCGGGAGTCAAACGAAATTAAACAGGAAGAGCGACGCTGAATTATTCGGCTGATTTCCGATCATCTGACAGTTTCATTTCCTGAATACGCAGTCTACGTTCGTACAGTTCGAAATGACCTTCATATGTGCCAGAGACAGTCAGGCTCATGCCCTGTCAATTTGATTTGCGATATGCTCTTCACGGTCTCCGCGATGGAGGCTGTGATGGTGATCTGTGTCTGGGTAACGAGCACCAGATGGCGCGGATCTCGCCGTATTTCCCGCTTCCGCACAGCATTGCGAGGGTGAAGGACAGCCGATCATCATGCTCCTGTCACAGGGGCAGAGGAGTGACCATAAGGGCGCACGTCTCGTGCCCGGTGCATTGCCGCAAGCCGCTACAACAGGTGCGCTCACACATCCTTCTCGGCTTCGGCGATGCAGACCGCGAGGCGGGCTCTGGCTGTCAAATACGTCGACCCGCAAAAGGTGGCGATGGACTTCTTCCGAGACGATGAGGCGTACCGCCGGCTGATGACCGTTCCCGATGTCGGTCCCATCATGGCGCCACCTATCGTGCGACCATTGATGTCCCATAGCGATTGCAACTCAAAGTCTGTCGGTGTTCATCCGAGGGGCTGACGCCGCATGCTCACCAGTCTGACGAGGTCGGCTGGAACGGGCGCACCTCCAATGGCAGGGATGTGATGGTTCGGGCAGCGCTCTGCGAAGTCCGTACCATCCTGCTCACATGTGTGAAGCGCTGCCGCGGCTCCCAAGTGTCGCGACAACGCTCATCAGACCAACAGAAATTCGGGTGCGTGCCTCGTTTCCAGCTGCCTGCGTGCCGCCATATTCACCCCACTCAGAATTTCGCGGTCAGCCCCGCGCGGATGGTCCGTCCCGGTGCCGGGACGCGGGTGAACGACAAGGCATCCAGATAGTACTGGTCCGTCAGGTTTTCGACGCTGAAATTGAGCGAAGTCGTATCGTTGACCTGATAGTTGCCGAACAGATCGAATACAGCGTTTTTCGGCCAGAGCGTGGGGGTGACGTAGCCGCCACCCATCGCCTCGCTCACTGCACGCTCGCCGATAAACGTGGCACGGCCGCCAAGTGTCAGTTTC